>Ga0207095_10030_pt1 | contig 41104 bp, 39 predicted proteins | sample Alteio_BWMinHeat_88_FD_153529 | JGI IMG/M metagenome (GOLD analysis project Ga0207095, IMG submission 153529) | Enriched cells from forest soil in Barre Woods Harvard Forest LTER site, Petersham, Massachusetts, United States -... | ecosystem: Environmental > Terrestrial > Soil > Temperate forest >... | reverse complement strand
AGATCTCCTCTTTCGAAGAGAGAAATTTCTTTTCTTGTTCCACGAAGGGGAGTACGTGCATAATGCCTATCTCGGTCTTATCCTCCAGGTGGGTCTTGTGGGAGCATTTCTTTTCTTTGCTCCAATGTTTGTCTTACTCGTTAAGGAGATGCTCTCGAAAAATCCGTCCCCTGTCCGAATTGGCCTCCAAGGGTTGCTTTTGTCTGGCTTGATTGGGTGCATGTCCGAAAGCTGGATTTACGCCGCCGGAAATTCTCAGGTTTTCATGTTTTGGAGTGGCATAGCCGTCTTGGAATACCTTCGGGAAACCGAGAATCGATCGAGCAGAATGGTCAAAGCCACATGAGAATCGCGATCAACAGCCTGGGTGTAGATGGAGGGGGAGGGAGAACGTATTTTGACCATTTTCTCCCTGCACTTCTCCAAGCCGATCGAGAGTCAGAGTACCTGGTTCTTGTGAGATCCTCGTCGATGTCTTCTCTCCCCGCCTCCAGCCCGCAAATGCGGTACATTCCTGTCGAAGACTCCACGGGAATTGTGGGGCGCTTTCAGAGAGAGCAGTTCTGGCTACCGCGCTGGCTTAAGCGAGAAAAAGTTGATCTTCTTTTTTCTCCAGCGGACTCCACCTCTCTTTTGGCTCCATGTCCAGTGGTTTTAGCCATGAGAAACATGAATCTTTATGTCCCACGCGATAAAGGATGGTCTTTTTCATTTCGACTCAAATTTGGGGCATTGTCAAGATTTGCGCGGCTTTCTTCTAAGATTGCAAGAAAAATTATCTTCGTATCACATTTTTCGAAAGAACTCATCGCCAAACAGCTCGGGATCGCGCCTGAAAAACAAAAGGTTGTCTATCACGGGGTAAGCCCGCAATTCTTTGAGCAAAAGAATTCTATTCCTGAATCGCTTGCTTGGGTTCGCTCGCGAACACCTTACCTTCTTTCGGTTTCTTCCATCTACCGGTATAAAAATTTTGTTCGTCTCATTGAGGCCTTTGCTCTTTATCGAAAGAAAGCCACCGAGAACTATCATCTCATCATTGCGGGAAAACCGTATGACAAACCTTACTATGAACAAATGAAAAAGGCCATCGAAAGGCATCAACTCGAATCGTACGTTTATTTGGCCAACGAGGTAGCCTATGCTGACCTACCGATTCTGTATCAGAACGCAAAACTTTTTATCTTTGCTTCTTATCTGGAAACTTTTGGACACCCTTTGGTTGAAGCCATGGCGGGAGGCGTACCCATTCTAGCTGGTGATATCGAGAATTCTCGTGAAATTGCCGGAGAAGCTGCACTTTACTTCAACCCTTATGACGTGAACAAGCTCGTTGATTCCTTAGGGGCAGCACTTGAACAAACGGGAATCCGCGAAAACTTGATTTTAAAGGGAAAAGAACAAGTGAAGCAATTCTCGTGGAACCGTTGTGCTCGTGAAACCGCTGACGTATTCCGTGAAGCCCTCGGGAAGCTTGAAGTGGCTCAAACAGGCTCTTCTTCAAGTGCAGGGAGTCGTTTTTCCTGAATCAACTGAAGATCGGCCTCCACCATCGCGTGGACCAATTCCTTAAAAGAAGTTGATGGAGTCCAACCTAGCCTTTCTTTGGCCTTTGTCGCATCCCCAAGAAGTGCATGAACTTCGGTAGGACGAAAATAACGAGGATCAATCCTCACGTGTTTTTGCCAGTCAAGTCCAGCATGAGCAAAAGCCTCATGGAGAAATTCTTTGACCGAGTGCGCCTCTCCTGAAGCAATCACGTAGTCGTCAGGGTTCTCTTGCTGAAGCATGAGCCACATGGCTTTCACATAGTCAGGCGCATAACCCCAATCCCGCTTTGCATCAAGGTTTCCAAGATGAATGAAGTCTTGTTTTCCAGCAACAATGTTCGCTACACCAAGCGTGATTTTTCGAGTCACAAAGGTTTCTCCGCGCCGCGGCGATTCGTGATTAAATAAAATGCCGTTGCAAGCAAAATTGCCATAGCTTTCTCGATAATTGACGGTTGTCCAGTAAGAATGGACTTTCGAAATGGCGTAAGGACTCGAAGGGCGAAAGGAAGTTCCTTCATGGATGGCATTTTTTGATCCATTGCCGTACATTTCACTTGAAGACGCTTGATAAAATCTAGCTTTAGATCCAATCTCTCTCATCGACTCAAGAATCCGAACCGTTCCAAGAGCCACCACATCCCCTGTGTAAACCGGAAGCTCGAAACTCACCATCACATGACTTTGTGCCGCCAAATTATAAATTTCGTCAGGATTGACCTCAGAAAGAATCCGTCGAAGCGATGCCGCGTCTGTCAAATCCCCGTGAACCAAATGAAACTGTGTCGCGGAATCGTGAGGATCTTGGCAAAAATGAGCGATTCGTCCCGTATTGGCCGCGCTGGCCCGCCTGACTAACCCGTAGACCGTATACCCTTTTTGGAGAAGGAACTCAGCCAGATAAGAACCATCCTGCCCGGTAACCCCGGTAATCAGTGCCTTCTTCATAATTACCTTCTCCCGGTTTCAACCATTTCAAGCTCAGGTTCGGTTAGGTGTCCGTCCGGTGGCAGCTTGGTGTTTGCATTCGGCTTCATGGATTCGACAAAGAAAGCAGCACCTGCGCCGAGGAAAAGACCAAGGAAAAGACCGAAAATGAGTGAGAACAAGCGATGGGGACCACTCTTGTGATCCGGCGGGGCCGCTTTGTCCAAAACCTCGAAATCAGGTGATTCGCGTGCCTCTTCAAGACGCGCCTTCTCGTATTCTGTGGAAAGAAAAAGATACAAGGTTTCAAGGATCTTCAGTCGACGAGCTTTGCGGCCATATTGCAAATTGATTTGAGGATAGGTATTAAACTTGCTTTCAGTTTGGTTAATCCCTTGCGTGAGGGCAACATCCTTGGCCTCCAACTGAGCTACCTTGATTTGCATATCCAGAAAGTCCCCCGTAGCGCCAGTTGATTCGGCTTGAAGGTGGTGACGAATCTCTTTTTGCAAGGCAGATTCGAGATCCTTGATTTGCTGTGCGTAAGACACAAGCTCAGGATTCTCAGGTTTCTCGTTCACTTTGGCTTGCGAGTATTTCACATAAACTTCCGACAACTGCTGGTTAAGACCATCGAGTATCGGATCCATCAGTCGCGGACTTACCAAAGGGTCACGAGAGGCATCCTGGAGTTCCCCGACCATGACCTGTCTTGCTCGCTGCAATGTCCCTTCCATCGACCTTAGCGCTATGTCTGTGCTTAACTTGTCTGATTGAAGTTCCAAAAGTGAGCGCATCAAATTCCGTCCGTTTTCCATGAAATCGGTGGTCTTGTGAGTTCTTTGAAAAACGCTGACATCCGATTCCGCATCTTGGAGCTTCTCTCGAAGCTGTGCCAATCTTTTTTCCACATCAATTCGGTGCTTTTTTGAAACGCTCATGAGACTCGTCAACGAATAATCCCGAAACACATCGACGTAACCGTTCGCGATATCAGCCGAAAGTTGGGGATTGGTTGTGGTCACGGTGATTTCCATGATACCGTCATTGCTGAGTTTAACTTGGGTCATGTCATGAAGCAACTGCGCGATTCGACTTTCTTGCTGGATATGAAATCGCTCTTTCAGGTTCAGATGGGCACTGAGGGCATCTGCGATATGGCGACTCTCGAGGATTCCCCTCGAATAGTCCTGCAAGTTGCCTCCACTTGAAGGGAGCAGCATCGAACCAAGACCTGTATCGTCTTTTCCCAAAACGCTCTGCGCAATGTTTCCCAAGGAATGCCCCTTGTCGCTTAGCGGGTAATAAAAACTCGTTTGTGCTTGATAAACATTGGGAGACAAGAAACTGGAAATGGCGGTAACCAAAAAAACTCCGATGGCAATGAAAGCCACCAAACGCCGATGTTTGGAGAGGATAAGCCAATATTCTTTTAGGCTAACTTCAGAATTTTCCATTTTCTCTACCGGAACAGGGCTCTCACGATTGCAAAGTTACCCAGCACGCCAATGATGTCGGTAAAGCTTGTTACTTCAGAACGGGGTACAAAAATGACATCGCCAGGCTCCAAGACCACACTTCTTGCTTTGTTTTCCCCCATGAGAAGTTGCTTGAGATCCAAGTTGTAAACCTCGGGTTGAGCCGCCCCATCCACGACACGCACCAATTTTGCATGACTTAATTTTGCATGGGAAGCCGGGCCTCCAGCCAAGGCCAAGTATTCACGAATCTGATTGCCTGGACTATAGGGGAAGACCCCTGGGCGCGCCACTTCACCTAAGACATAAATGCTGTCTGGGGCTGCAGGAACAGCAAGCGTATCGCCATCCTTTAATTTTCGGTTCTGGCTCATGTCGTTTTCGGCAAAAAGCTTTTGAAGATTGACAGGGATAACAACGATGGCTCCATTTTCATTCTTTCTTTCGATTCTTGCATGCGCTGGATCTGCTCTTGGGGTTAATCCACCTAAACTTAGGATCACGTCCCTCACGCGCTCGTCTTCGTGAAGCCGGTACCATCCAATCCTCGGAAGTTCTGGAATTGGAAGCTTGTTTTGGGTTTGAGATTGTGGAAAAACACCGGTTCCCACCACTTCCCCAATGATTTTAATTTTCTTCTGAAAAAGACCCACTGGTGGAACATAAATCGAATCACCATCTTTTAGCGCTAGTTTGTCTGCAACCAGCAAATCCACTTTCGAATGGGCGTCCGTAATGCGTGACATTTTAACTTCGCCTTGCATGGCCTCTGGCGTATAGCCACCCGCCATTTTGATGAGGTCTGCATAGGTATCCTCGGGGAGGATCTCATAGCTTCCAGGACGACGAACTTCTCCGGTTAAGGTGACTGCACTTTTTAGGACTGGAACGTAAACCACTTCATTGGGCTCAAGGTATGGATTTTCATCATCATCTCCCTGAATGCGCCATTTAAAGTAGTCAAGCTTGCGAACCAGCTGGCTCCCTTTCCGAAGCTCAATCCCACGGAGAGACCCCCGTTCGGTGAGCCCTCCAGCCTTGATGATCGCATCCAAAGCACCCGTGACACCATTTAACTCATAAGCTCCGGGTTGCTTGATTTCACCAAGAACTTGAGCTTTTACAGTCCGAACGTCGATGAGATTTGTACTTACTTGTACGTGCTTGTAGTATTTACTCAAGAACTGATCAAGGTGCGAAGAAAGATGGCTGAGTTGCACACCTCGCACGGGAACATCCCCGACGGGATCGATGCCCAATGTCCCCGAAGGGGAAACAACACCCGTGAATCGGAGATGTGCGGGAATCCACAAATCAACACTCAGCGTGTCACCCGGTTCAATCGTGTATCGATCAGGATTCACGGCAGACAGAGATTTCTGAGTGGACATGTTAATGGAAGGCAAGCTTGGAGTTGCTGGCTGGTAACTCCGTAGAGTCCCCAGAGGTGATGCTTGAGAATCGCGATTGAGCGACGGAGTATCCAAATCATCAAGATTCTTGTTCATGATCCCGTGTACGTCCACCCCGATTTTGTCTACCGAAGTTGAGGAGTTATCGGAGTCATCGGCAAAGATCAGGCCACTGTACGAAAAAATCACCAAAAATAAAAAAAGGCTTAGATACCTTAGGGTTTTCATGATAGGCCAATTAATTCGTCATCGAGGAACTATTCCCTTCCAAACAAGGCTTCAAGCACTCTAGAGGGATTCGTACAAGATCTCTTTTGAAAAATCAGAAGCTTTAAACATCCATTTTAGGTCAAGCACGGTACCAGGAGATTGGAGAAGCCCTTCGATGGCTTTCGGGTTCAATGCTTCCTTAAATTGATGATGGGGAACCGCCAGCACGAGAGCATCATATCGTCTTTCATTCAGTGGCCAATGAACAGGGGATGCCAGGAAATGGGAAAGAATTTTCTCGTGCGAAACAAAGGGATCGCACGCATGAACGTCCACCCCATATTTCTTTAGCCCCTGAATCACTTGATAAAGTTTCGAATTCCGAGTGTCGGGAATGTTTTCCTTAAACGTAATCCCCAGGATTAAAACTTTGCTTTCCGTGACCACCTTCCCCGTTTTTACCAGGCCAAGTAAAACTTGATCCACCACACGATCGGCCATGTGGTCATTAATTCGTCTTCCGGCTAAAATAAGCTCCGGATGATGTCCCACCATTTCAGCCAAATAGGTGAGATAATATGGATCAACGCCAATGCAATGTCCTCCCACAAGCCCCGGTTTGTACGAGTGGAAATTCCATTTGGTCGAAGCGGCTTCAATCACATCTTTTGTATTAATTCCGATCTTCTGAAACAACATGGAAAGCTCATTCATCAAAGCGATGTTTAAATCACGCTGAACATTTTCAATCACTTTGGCTGCTTCAGCTGTCTTAATGTTTGGCGCCTTCCAGATCCCAGCCTTGCAAATGGTTCCGTAAATTTGAGCGATCGCTTCGAGCGTAGGAGCGTCGCTTCCTGAAACCACCTTGATGACTTTGTCCAGCGTGTGCTCTTTGTCTCCAGGATTAAGCCGCTCTGGACAATACCCCACCTTGAAATCAACCCCAAATTTCAAGTTCGATGCCTGCTCGAGAATGGGGACGCAAATTTCCTCTGTGACGCCTGGATAAACCGTTGATTCAAAAGCAACAATGGAACCTTTTGAAAGATTTTCTCCCACCGCCAAAGAAGCGCTTCGCAGAAAGCTTAGGTCAGGGCAGTTGGCTTTGTCAATCGGGGTTGGAACCGTAATGATAACGAAATTGGCTTTCTTTAAATCGTGTGGATCGTCTGTAAATCGAATCTTGGCGGCGCGAATGGTTGGCTCATCACATTCCCGGGTCACATCCTGATTAGCTTTCAAGGCTTCAATGCGGGTAGAATCAATGTCGTATCCGATGACCGGAAGGCCGGCTTTCCCAAAAGCACAAGCAATCGGAAGTCCCACATAACCAAGCCCGATGACCGCGATGGTTCGGCTCATGGATTGTGCTGCTCTTCCCTAACGTACCACTCCGTCATGTTTTGCAATCCTTCCTTTAAGCTAATTTTTGATTCGAAGCCGAGTTCAGCCTTTGTTTTGGAGACATCGGCCCCTGAACGATAAACATCCCCTTTTCGCCAATCTTCATACTTCGGCTTGATCCGACTCCCCGTGGTAACTGTCAGATGCTCTAAAAGTTCGTTTAAGGTCGTCAAACTGCCTCCACCTACATTATAGACCTCCCCGGGCTTTCCGTTGACCAGCGCAAGAAGTGTGGCCTCTACAACGTTATTGACGAACGTAAAATCACGGGCTTGTGTTCCATCCCCAAAAACAATGGGAGACTCTTTCTTGAGCAATGCGCTCAAAAACTTTGGAATCACGGCTGCATAAGGAGAATTGGGATCTTGTCTTGGACCAAAAACATTAAAGTATCGCAGGCTGACCGTCTCCAAGCCATAAACTTCAAAATAATTCTTCACTAAGAGCTCGGCGGAGTATTTGCTGATGGCGTAAGGAGAAAGAGGCCATGCCGCCATGCTTTCCTTTTTCATTTCTTCTTTGATTCCACCGTACACCGAACTCGAGGAAGCATTCACCAATTTCCTAATTCCACATTCCTTGGCTGCCATCAAAAGGTTGAGCGTTCCCATCACATTGCTTGAAATCGCTAAATCGGGATGTTCGATGGATCGGGGAACCGAATTAATGGCCGCTAAATGAAAAATGAACTCTGAACCACGGATCTCCTTTCGGACAGCATCAAGGTTTCGGATGTCGATTTCGGCGAACCCCACTTGGTTAAGAACCTGGTTCAGGTTTGATTTTCTACCGGTGACCAAGTTGTCGATGACTTTGACACTTGCTCCTTTTTGAAGAAGCTCTATCACGAGAGTGGAGCCTATAAAACCAACCCCTCCGGTAACAACACAGCGACTCCCGCTCAGGCGAACCGCCGTCATTTTGACCGATCCTCCCGATTGACAGTGGTCAACCTCCCCACAATCAATCGCAGGAACGCCCCAAGAATAATGCCAAGCCAAATTCCATTCACGGTTCGGAGCAAGGTGAGTCGGAGCGGTGTGTGCAAATGAGCAAAACTGTCCATGATGTCTGCTTGGCCAAGGCCACCCAGAAAGAGTGACAAGACCCCCCCAACGCTTTCAAGCCCAAGGCCGCTTGCCAAAAGATAGAAAGGATGGCCAATCACAAATTCCTTAAATCGTGGCCGTGCAGCCAACGTCGTGTCCAGTGTGGCCCGAAAACTTTTTTCCCACTCCGGAACAGCCCCTTCTGGAACCGCATTTCCACTTCGAAGGATCATGAATGCCGCCCCAACCAAAAGAATCAACAATGCCACCACGTGAGACACCTGGACCGGCTCTCGAAGGGGTTCCACAAACTTCCTAAGCCAATCCGAAAAGCTCCGAGCCGAGCCCTTACCCCTTTGATAAACGAAAGCTAGCCAGGGAGCAAGAATGACAGGAGCCACAAGAATGGCCTTCACCCCTCGGAAGGTTTGAATTCCAAGCATGGTTAGATTATCCGTCATCAAACTCGATACCAGAAATCCCCCCATCACGGTAAACAATGTTGCACCCAGCAGCGCGAGAACTGAGTTGAAAAAACCGAGCGGCTTCCGTTCTGAAAAAAGAACAATTCCAAAAATCGGAAAAAGATTGGCTCCCCAAAAAGCAAAGATGCTACGCAATAAATTCTCCTGATGCATCACGTGTGCAACCGGAACCAAGGCTAGTGATCCGAGAAAGAAAATGCAAAACCAGAGAAGTGAAATGTCAAGAAATGTCAAGAGAAAAAGGAAAGTACCAACCACGACGCCTGTCACTCCAATCACCGTGCTAAAGCGGCTTGCTGACAACAAAGGAAAAGGTCTTGACGGAGAGAGTTCGAAACCATTCCTTTCGAGATCTTCCCTCAAGCTTTTCAAGAACTGGACGTTGGTTTCCAAAACACTTTTTCCTCCATAATTTACCAGGAACGGACGAAAATAGATAATTCGAATATTTCTTTCCCTCACCCCAAGTGAAAAGGTTTCCACAGCCTTTTCAGGATCAAGACGGGTGAGTGAAGGAAGGATCAACGCCTGCACTTTCACCACCGAATCGGGCATTTTTTGTGCTAATTCATCTCCACCCTTGAGAGCCCGTGCGCTCTCATAAGCCTCGACATAGCCAAACCGAACTTGGTGCAATCGAAGAAACTCCCCTACTTTCCCGACATCATGATCAAAACCGAGAACTTCGTTTCGCAAGCCTGAGAAAATCAAGGTTCTCACATTGGGGATAGAAAGCACGTTGGCCAGAAGATAGCCCAGTTTTGTCTCGTCGAGATCATCTCGGTTGGATATCCGAGGATTAATCAGAAAATGTTGAGCCGCTAGTGGTTTTGCTTGATCGGGATCCAAACCAAGGCTAATCTGCGTCACATCATCCCATTTCCCTGGAATGATGAAGCCATCTGGAAATTCCTGGACACGGAATTCTTCACCGCCAAAAAGCGATGCGAGGGCTTTCGACAACCATGGCTTGATACTTTTGTCACTCACCAAAACGACAACCGATGGAAGAGAAATATTTTTGAACAAGTCGTGAAGTTTTTTTTCTTTTTCATACAAGGGAAGGTCTTCCCCTCGAAGCCACACGATTTTTCCTTCCTGATGCAGCTTCTCCAAGGTAATCTCCGAAAGCGCAATCGTGCTCACACCCAGCTTTTGAAATTCGGAAAGAGTGGTTTCCACTGAAAGCCCTTCTCTTTCGCACAAATCTGAAACGCCATCATAATCCAAGGTGATTTCCACCTGACGGTTGCTTTCTTCAAGATGGTGGCGTAGTAGGGCTGGCCATAGACTGGCCACAAAGGAAATCAGTAAAAGGATGAAAAGGAATTTTTTCAATGCTACCTGACCAAACCACGTGTGAGAAATACTGACGTGGTGATGGCTTTCACTCCTCTGCCGTCGGAAGATGCTGAAATCAAATAGTGGTTCGCAGGGACCAAAACTCCTCCTGGCACGTCTTCACCCTCGGTTAGATCAGCCAACCCTCCCGATTTTGCTTTGATCACTTCGGCTTTCCCCGATCGCAATACGGCTTCTGAGCCGAGATCCAGAGAAAGTTTTTCTCCAGCAGGAACCGTGGTCACACGCCAGCCATAGGCCTCTTCCAGAAAGCTCTTGGTCACCAGAGGATCTGAAGCGCTCCCTGGTTCACCCGCAAAGACTCGGGCGAGAAAACAAAAAGTGGCAGTAATAAGCAGTCCAAACAGAAATCTTTTCATGGTTGCACATCCTTTAGGCTAATTCCTCAACCAGCACCTCGAGATGATCGAAAAAGAAATTTTCCTTTTCATGAGGAATGATTTCTCGAACTACCACTCAGGATTCTGGTTTTCCTTCAACCAGCGCTGCGTGAGGAGGAAAAATCCTTGTCCCTTACTGATGGGCTTGGGTCAGGATAACAATAATGGAGCCGATGCCATTGGCTTGGGGTGCAATTTGAATTCGGACCTGTTTGTCATCTCGGATGGCCAATATGTCGACCAATTTTCCCCCAGGCGACTTATGCTCTGCTATCCGAGCACTGTCCCCTAGCTTTTCCTTATAGAACGATTTCACTTGATCGACCGAGTCGGTCGTGGTCAAAGAAGCCGAAGCGGTTTTCACGTGTTGGTCGCTCTGGCTGTTTCCTTGAAATCCGAAACTCTGATTTTGGTCAACGGCGGCATTCGGATAAAGTGGTACACCCAGGTCCGATTCCGAAACGGGTTGATTGCTTGAAGCAATGGACGGACTTTGAGAAAGAGTGGGTTCGTCAGAAGATGAGTGAGAGCTGCAACTGGTTAAAAAAATAAGAGGCAATAATATTAGAACAAGCCAGGGATATCGTGTCACTGTGTTTTCACCGGAACAGCACTCTTTTGGTTTTTCACCAACCGAATAAATGTCCCTTGGTCTCCGCTATGAATCTCCATAGAATCCATAAGATTTTTCATGAGGAGAAATCCAATTCCTTCTAACGCGGCGTCATTAAATTCTAACATGGGTCTTTTTGAGGGGTGACTTCCTTGAATTTCGATGATCATTTTTTGCTCTTCCAAGAGAAAACTCATTTGAACAAGGTGCTCCGCATCACTGATGCAAGTGCATGCCTCGCTCACCGCAAGCTTCATGTCTTCAATTTCCTCAGAATCGAAGTGATTCAAGTTGGCTAGGCCAGCCACGAGAAGTCGAACCGCAAGAGCATTTTGTGCCTTAGCAGGCATCTTCAAAGATATCGTATCAAGCATGGTTGTCTCCAATTCATTATCTCCAGAATCCTCAAAACCTAAACATGACCAAACTAAAAACCCAAGGCCTTCATGGACCTTGGGTACGAGGGGGCACCAAAAAGTTTCTTACTTTTTCTTTTTCTTTGATTTCTTGGCCTTCTTGGCTGCCATCCCGTCACCACCTTTCGTAATCTGCTTACCTTCGTGTTCTGCATTTAGCGCAGAACCAATTTGATAGTTGTATTTTAACATCTTTCGAAAAAAAATGCAAGCAATCTGTCAGATTTTTGCAAAGAAATTTTTTCCACGAGATGGCGGATGTTGAAGCAAATGGCTCTGGGATGGGGTTTATTAAACTAAAACGCCTTTGCGTTTACGCGATCAAAACAATCTCGGCAGTAAACCGGTTTGGTGCCAGTTCTCTGAAATGGAACCTGGGTCGGTTTTTGGCAAGAATCACAAACATCGTCAAACAATTCTTTCTTACCTCGACTCCCTCCGTTGCTCTTTCGGAATTGCTGCTTGCGCTGATTCCGACAGTCTGGGCAGCGGGCCGGCTCATTCTCAAATCCCTTCTGCGAATAAAAGGACTGTTCACCCGAAGTGAACACAAAGTCTTGTCCGCACTCCTTGCAAGCAATGGTTTTGTCTTGGAATTCCATGAATTTCCCCCTTTAGGCTAATTGGTAAAAAATTTGGGTTTTATGTTCGGCTTTTATCAAGGTCTTCCTTCTTTCGATCACGTTCTTTCGGACGATGGGAAAAACCTATGGTTTGGAAGAATCGGAGGATTTCGGTTTGGACTCAGAAGGTTTAGACTCAGCGGGTTTGGACTCCGACGACTTGGACTCCGATGTGGTGGTTTCTTTCTTCGCCGTCTTCGGAGATGCATTCTCTTCCGTCTTTGAAGTGGAGCTACCGCTCGAAGAGCGCGAGTAATCGGTGACATGAAATCCCGATCCCTTAAACAGAATGCTTGGACGAGAAATAAGCCGTCGCACCTTTCCACCACACTTCGGGCACTGGGGGAGTGTTGAATCGTGTATTGATTGAAGCAACTCGAAAAATTCGTGGCATTTATTACACTCGTACTCGTAAATCGGCAACCGGTTTCACCTCAAGGTACAGTTCAATTCTTTCATGCATTTGTTTAGGTGCTGTAAGCGGAAGTCCTGCAATATCGAGCGAGAACGGCGTCATGTCAAGGTTTCTTGAAAGCGAAGAAGAGGGACTTGCCCTCTTCTTCGCTGATTTTGAATTCGTTTTTAGACGGTGGTGGTCGTCTTGTTTAAGGTCACGCCTTGGACGCCAGACAGTTGTTGATTCAAGTTGGCTGTTAAATCGGCCTGTGTGGTTACCCCAGGGATATACATGGTTCCTGGTCCTTGTTGTCCTGGCCCGTACAAGATTGGTCGCGTTATGCCTATAACGCCGGGACTGGTTGTAATCGGTTGCCACGGACGAGAAGGAGGAAGTGAGGCCACCGGGTTAATACCAGGTCTCGTAACTCCGACGGGAGGCATGGTTGGCCTAACAGGTCCGCCGCCAGGATAGCTTACTCCGACTGGAGGAACTGACGGCCCTGTCGCTACGGTTGTTGGCATTGGAGCGCCGATGGCGGGTCCCGTTGTCATTCCCGGGGGATTTACGACTGGATACTGAATCGGTTGAGACACGACGGTTCCAGGCGGATTCGAAGCGATTGGCGCGCTAACAGGTGCAGTTGGTTGTGCAACGGTTACCGCTGGGGCGCCATTCTCGGCTATCGTAATCGTGTAGCTTTGGCCGGGGGCAAGCGCCGGTAATCCACTAATTGTAATCCCACCGCCGGCTGACACCGTTGAACCGGCCGAACTTGCGGGGCTCGTCAAACCACTTGTTCCGGTTCCCAAAAAGCTGCTCATCCAGTTTTGCAAGCTCGAGCTCGAGTTACTTGCTCCAAAAAAGCCGGTACCGGACATGAGGGACTGAATAACCGGATCACTGGAGAGGGCGCTCGAGCTGTTGTTCCCCTGAGTCGAGGACGGAATTCCAAGGCTGCTCAATAAACCGTTGAGAGTACTATTGTCAGCGAGAGCTGGAGTGCTGCTATTTCCAAATATCGAGTTCAAGGCGTTGTTGGCGCTAGAGTTGGTTGCACTGGTGCTCGATGCATTTCCCGTTAATGCTGTAACCAATGCTTGGATTTCGCTACTCAGTTGGTTAAGTGCACTCAAAGAAGTAGGATCCAGACTGATAGAACTTGAATTCGCAGCACTGGCTGGAGAAGCTGAGCTCCCCTGATTCGATGCGACTTGATTCGTCGGAGAGGCTGCGCTTCCCTGATTCGATGCAACCTGATTCGTCGGAGAGGCCGCGCTTCCCTGATTTGCATAGATGGGGCCTCCTCCTAAATCGGTCATGAGGCTTTGAAAATCCGAACTCAAATTGCTGAAATCTGGGTTTGGGCTCTGTAAGTCAGCAATCATATCGGAGAATAATTTTCCCAAGTCACCGAAGAAGGTGCCACCTAGGCCAACAGGGCTCGGAGTCGGGCCAGGCGGAGTAACCGGAGTGGGCGGAACCGTCACACTGCCGTTTGGCATGGCAGCCAACTGAAAATCTGCGAGAGCTTGAGGATATTTTGACGAATCCCCAGAGGCTAGAGCCTGTTCAAGATTGGCGCTTGCTTGGTCAAAACTCATTGCATTCCCATCTGGGAGAACCGGATTTCCCAAGGCCGTATTCAGTTTCTCAAAAGCTGAGGCAAGTTTTTCAGGGGTATTATTGTTAACGGCATTCGTGACGTCTGCCATTGCGTTCAAGGCGTCTTTAGTAGAAACATTGCTTGGATTACTCTTAGGAGCGTCATCCGCGTCATTGTCGTTTTCTACCTCGTGGCCGTGACAGCAAGAGCACCCAGCTGAATGGCTTGCGCTTGCAGCCGAAGCGTTGGAACCGCTCGGATTCGCTGAATTGTTCGGATTCGCCGAATTATTTTGACTGTTGTCTGCATTAGCTGAAGTGTTTGGACTCGACTTGCTGGTATCTTGATTGGCTGCACTTCCCGCTGGGGCTGTGGCGGCTTGTGACAAATTACTCAAGAACGAACCATCCTTAATTCCACGATCGGCGAGTATCTGATCATCCCGCACAAGCATATCGTGATCTGCACTTGCTTGATCTGACAGCGTTTTGTTTTGCGCCTGCAGCGCACTGTTTTGCGTTTGCAACTGCTGGATTACCCCATCCTTCTGATTGTCGGCATTCCAGGCTTGGTGCAATGCCCCGATGATTGCTGAATTGTCGCTATGATGACTCATTTTTAAATCTCCTCCTTACTGAATGGTCTTCTACCACGATTATCACGTCAGACAAGCCCCTGGCCTAGAGCAAAAGAGTAAACATTCTGTAGCGAAGATAAACAAAGTTTAAATAAAGTGTTACCAAAGTATGTCCAAGTGGTTAAGGAGCGCGGTTTGTTTCCAGAATGTTGCCGCTGTGACGATGGTGTGAACTTGCATATTGGCTGGTGACGGCTGGTGAATTGGGCTATTTTAGCGGTATCCCGCAGTTTATCACATCCTTGTGACTGCGGGATGAATTTGTCCGTAAATTCAGGAATCCAGCGATTTGTCACATCCGTGTCCGCGGCCGATTACATCCTGTGGCCGCCGGAGGTCGTCATCCGTGACGCCACTGACCGCTGGATGATTTCAGCACTGCTCGGACATCGTGTCCTCGCAGTATCTCCGGTTTCCGTTAAGACGTCCTGTCACGGAAACCTACGACCTGAAATTAAGCAATCAACGCCCTTTCGGGCGTTGATTGCACTCATCAGTGTAAAGGCTATTTACTCTAGTTCTTACTTAAGGCATACTGGGTCGGTGTAGCCTGGGTGCTCGGAGTCGCTGACCCAGTGGGCGCGACTTGACTCCCGGGTGCGACTGTCGGAGCCCCACTGCCTGCGGCAGCTGTTCCGCCACTCGTCGGGTTACTTTGCCCTGGAGTTGCACTCGGATTCGCACCTTGCCCCTGAGCAGATGAACCCTGGCTTTGCATGTAATTTTGAAAATCCGTCATGAGCTGTGGCAGAATGCCTGACAAGGCACTTGCGTTTCCGGTCATCAAAGCAAACAGTGCTTTCATGATATCAGTTATGAGCTTCATGAGCGGACTGGAACTTGCGCCATCTTGTGGAGCCGGTGTTGCTTGTCCGTTGCCTGCTGCAGATGGAGCGCCACTTCCGCTGCCCGCGGACGCACTTCCCGCCGGAGCTGCCGATGAATTGGAAGCCGCCGCTCCGGAATCTGCCGGGGAAGCGGAGGGTGCCGCCGTGTTCGTTCCGGAATTACCGGCACTCGGATTGGAAGAAGCACCCGCAGCCTGACTCGCTGAGCCCGGCTGGCTAGACGCATCGCTCCCTTTTTGATCGGAAGCCAACCCTGCAACGTCGCTCAGGATCGCTCCAAGGTCCCCCACAAGCTTTTTTTGTGTGGGAGGGTCAGTGAGTTTATTTTGAGTGATGGCGTCTTTAGCGTCACTAACAAAGGAGTCGACATCTTTTTTCAATTTCTCAATCTTCGGATTTGGGTTGGCATTGGAATTCGCATTAGCATTCGCTGCACCGTTGGTGTTCGCAGAGTTCGAGGCCGCATTGGGGCTCGAGGCGTCTTTACTCACCGAGTTAGCCTGGACTGGGCTTGAAGCCGCTGGACTTCCAGCCTTCCCTGAACTCAAAACTGAATTGTCGTGGAGGGGACTCGAAGCTTGCGAACTCCCAGATTTTACTTGAGCTGAATTCGAAGCGGCTTTGGTACTCGAATTGAGCCCCGCTGCGTTTTGGTTGCCTCTGTGAGAAGTATCCGTTGCTACTTGGTGAGCTAAGCTTGCTGGATGTGAATTTGAGCTCACTGGATGGACATTCGAGCTTGGGTGGGATGCTGCATGACTGGAGCTTACTGGATGAGCCACATTCTTGTTAACCGCTGGGTGGCTAGCCACATCTTTTGCTGCAAGCGGGCTAAGCTTGGCATTGTCATGGTTTGGCAACTGACTCGATGAATGACTTGCTACCTGAGTTTTGCTTTGTTGTGGTGCTGGTGATTCCTTCGGCTTAGGTGGCGGCTGCACCTTCGGCACTGGATTCGCTTGATGATTCGCATTAGCTGACATATCACGTTTCCTCCTCAAGTATATCTGTTCACATAGATCATAGCACAGAAGAACGGATGGCTCCAAGCGTAATCAAGTAAACAATGTAAACAATAGATAGACAAGTTCTAAACAAACTGTAAAAACGAACAGGTGGTGTGCTCCTGGGGCTGCGATCGTTAGAAACTTGTTACCATTGTGACAATTAAGTGCATGTAATACGAAGTGAAGTAATGAGAGGTCGTCGCAATATTGAAACAATTTCTATGGGGAGCGAGCGGGGGTCCCTGAGGAAGCGGTATTGCGGTTCAAGCGCCACGGATGTGAATTCAGGACGAATTCATCCCGCGGTCACACGACGTGAAAAACCGCGGGGGCATGGGGAGCCTTTTGGCGGACTCCCGCTCGCGACTCTTAGAAATTGGGGAAGCTTGCAAAGAGCAAGAATACTTCTAATTCGAGGAAATGCCGGATGAGGTTGGGTAAAAAGCTTGGTTCATGACCAAGAGATGACGGGGAATTGTATTTTTTCCCACGAGGGTTTGCGTCGATGCTGAAAACATTGAGCCCTTGTTTGCGTCTCCTGGATGGGAATTCAAAATGCACGCATTAAGCCGGCTAAGCGCATGGGCCAACATCGCCAAGGCCCCTCGTACAATCAAGGGATCCACGGTCCCGTTCACGTTCAGCGCTGAAAAGAATGAAGCGTAAATCAGTCCATACGCTGTTCTGGCTTCCTGTTTAGCCTCTTGCCAAAAGTTGGTAGCCGAAAATTCGAGCTCATACTTTTGAACCGTCCTCTCGAATTCTTGGTTGGCCATGGCCAACAAGTGGCGAAAACGCTTCTCTTCAAAAGACCCTGAAATGTGCATGACCATTCCCCAGCCCAAAACAGAAACCATGGGAGAGAATGGGCCAGGGAATCGCTCCAAAAGGTACCATCCACGCGCTTCATTATAAGAAACTAACTCCTCACGCAGTGATTCGTGATCCTCGATGATTTGCTTGAACTCAAGTAAAGCTTTTTGGTTTTGGCTCTTATTCATGTCATGCAGTGTGCTTCCAAACAAATGCAAGGCTTCAATCATTTCTGTGCAAACAACGCCGAGCAAATGCAGAACTCTCGGAAATCGGTTTTGACTCCGCCAAGTTCGAAGCTGCTCCGTGATAAGCTGCAGCTCTGCTTTCACAGCCTTACTCAGGATCGAAAGGGCCTCATGGGCATCCACTTCAGGGAGTCGGTTCTCTTGGACTTCCTCCATGATGTACTTGACCGTTCGATAGCAGTGCCAGTGGGGAGAAATCAAGTGGCGCTTATAAAGTGGAGGCACCAGGTTTTCAAAGGAAACGTGATTGTCCTTCCCATGGTTGGTTTCGGACGTGAGCTTGCTGTACCGATAAAGGAGTGACCGGACATCCCCAAAGTTCTTCACGTTTAGCCTCCTAGAATCATCATACACGATCCGGATGCATAGAAACAAGATCAGAAATGTTAAAAGATTGTAGCCGTTTTGTTATACTTGCCCGGTTTGGAATCCTTTATTCGTGAATTCAGGATGAATTCATCCAGCGGTCGCACGATGCGATAAACCGCTGGATTCCTTTTCACCCTTGGCCCTGTAGGGGTCGCGAGTGCGGATAACCACCCACCGAGTGTTTATTGAAAGTGTCAGCCCCTGAATAGTTACTCTTTACTTGGAGGAGCAGGGTTCGCAATTTGAATCCTGATCTTCACATGAGGACGAAATGGGCTCATTCTCGGAAAAAGCCTTTTCTTGTTCGATCTTCACCGTTGTTCCTCGCTGGATGGTGATAAGCGCTACACTAAGCAAGATCGCGAATCCGGCCAACATCATGGGAGCCGTAATTGTCTCTCCATTATAGTGCCACCCAAGAAATGCGGCAACCAACGGATTCACATAAGCATAGCTCGTGGCCAATGATGACGAAACCCGACTCAAAAGGAACATGAAAATGCAATATCCGACAAGAGAGCCGAAAACCGTCAAATAAACCAAAGCCCACCATGAGCCCTCGCTCGGGTTTCTTGGGACGTGTTCTCCGAATACAAAACTTAACAAAAGAAGAAGTCCGCCCCCAGTCAACATTTGCGCAGCGCTTGACATCAGCCCTCTTGGGAGGGTCAGCTGTTGTGTTAACACCGCGCCGAGTCCCCAACTTGCTGCAGCAACAAGGGCGATGCTGGCTCCCAATGGAGCAGACCACAGGTTTCCTTTAAAGCTCAGTGCGGCCACCCCAAGAAAGCCGACACCCAATCCAATCCATTCCACCCGAGATGGCTTACGGCCAAACCAGCTGGAGAAAAGAGCAGCCCACAAGGGGACGGTTCCGATGATGAGGGCAGTCAAGCCGGTGGGAATCCATTTTTCGGCCAGCGTAACCCCGCCGTTTCCACCCACCAAGAGCAAGCCACCCACGAGCGTCGAATTCAGCCATTCTTTCTTGCTCGGGATCGCGAACCGTTGAAATCGCAAGAAAAGAAAAAGAACTCCTCCGGCCAGAACATATCGAATGGCAGCCAACAAGAAGGGGGGATAGCTGTCGAGCCCGATTCGAATCGCAAGATAAGTCGATCCCCAAACAAGATAAAGAGAGATTAAGGAGAAGACGATCCAATGGCTCTTGACCGAGCGAACTTCGCTTCTTGGTAACACGTTCAACTTTCCTTTCTTAATGCATCGGCATCCAAGGGAAGCCTTGCAGTTTCCTTCTTCGTGCTTAAGACAATCGTGGTTTTTGTCGATCGCAATAAAGAAATTTTTCCAAATCGCGATCGCAACAGCTCCCACAAGGCGTCGGTGCTGGCCGTGCGTACTTTGACCAGATAACAATCTTCACCCGCGATGTGGTGCACTTCCTGAACTTCAGGAATCTTTCCCAATTGTGCCGCAATTTTCATTTCGCCGCATTTCTCCTCGGCTTTCACATACACAAAAGCAACAAGACTCATGCCGATTTTCTTCGGATCAAGCCTGGCTTCATAGCCTTGGATGATCCCATCGGTTTCAAGCCTTCGAATCCGTTCAAAAATAGCCGATGGCGCCATCCCTACCTTCCGCGCAATCTCCGCGTTGGAAGTCCGAGCATTGTCCTGAAGTATATTCAGTATTTTTAAGTCAATAGCGTCGATCATTCTCTATTATTGATATATTTTAGATGAATCGTCTGATTTCCTCCTGACAATTGAAGCAAATTAAGGGAAGAGGGAAACAAAGTCGCAAGGAAGAAACGATAAACCTAAGCGTGGGGACACTTTGCAGTGTCTCCGAAGGAGGAATGCGATGGCGGTACAAGTTGAAGAACGACAAAAAGAAGAGACGACGTTAAAGCAGAAAAATGGGGTAAGCGCGCAGTTGCAGGTTGGACTGTCTGCTCCAGAGTGGCGCATGCAAGGGGTTACCCCTGAAGGAACAATTCAGGAATTTTCCTTGAAGGGACTCCGGGGCAAGTGGGTTGTTCTTTTTTCATACCCGCTTGATTTCACTCCGGTCTGCGAAACCGAAGTGGATGGCTTCAAGAACCTGCACCAAGAATTCAAGAAACTCAATGCCGAAGTTTTTGCCATGAGCGTGGATAGTGTTTTCACCCATAAAGCATGGATTGAAGCCAAACACGCTGGGAAAATTCCCTACCCGATCCTTTCTGACTTAACCAAAGAAGTCAGCCGAACTTATGGGATCTTGATTAACGAGAAAGGCTTTTCTCTTCGTGGCACTTTCATCATCGATCCCGAAGGAATCCTACAGTGGCAAGTGGTTCATTCCACCGGCGTTGGACGAAGCACTCAAGAAGTGGTCCGAGTTCTTCAAGCCCTTCAATCCGGCGGGCTGTGCGGCGTAGACTGGAAGCCTGGCCAGAAACATTTGACCCCCCCCTAAACCCGAGTGTCATTCCGAGGCCGAAGGCTGAGGAATCTATTTTGAATTTGCGATTGAAGACGAGCGTTAGGGCTCGTCTTCTCCTTTTTGCAATAACACGATAACAGCACATCTTTCCCGTTCTGGGCAAAGGAAATTCCTTGAAAAAGGAAGAAATTTAAGGAAAGCACTTATCCATCTCTAAAACGACAAGGAGCAACACCAATGCCGTATGCCTCGAAACGATCACTCAGCTCAGATAACGAGATTAAGTGGGGCATGGTTATTCTCACGGCAGTTCTCACCTTTGCAGGTTCTATCTTTTTAGGGCGTTGGTTTGGTAATAAGTTGCTGGAATCGAGGACCGGGATCAAAGCTCCTCCCCCTGCGGTGGTGTACACCCCACCGAATCCCCCCCTCAATGACGTTATGCAATCATCCACCCTGTCACCTGAGAGGCAAAACATTGCGTCTCCTCCATTGGTTGTTCCTCCGCCCGCCATGGGACAAACGGGACAATCGGAACCAACGCAGTCGACCGAAACACAAAAAAGCCAAGAGGCTACCCAATCCAACGGACAAGAAGACAAGCCTGTCACCGCAGCAAGTCCAGCCGAAACCGCAAAGAACAAAACCACGGCGGTCGTTCCTTTTAAGGGAAGTGTAAAATTCCGAATCCAAGCCGGCTTGTTTGCGAGCTCAGAGAACGCCAAAGATTTGTTGAGTCATCTCCAAACCGAAGGGTATGGGAGCGGGCTCGAGATGATCTCACACCCTGAAGGGGCTTATTATCGAGTTTGGGTGGGTCCTTATGACTCGAAGGAAGAAGCACAGTCGATTGCCCAAGAGCTGAGTGGAAAAGGTTACCAAGCCTTTGTCTTAGGTGATGAAAATACACACTGACGAAGCCTCTCCTCGTCACTCATTTCTCATTTCCCGTACGCACTGATGATTTATCCCTGGACCATCGCTCTTCTTATTCTAACTGGTTCCCTTGTCTTTGGCTACGTTTTGAAGCAGACGAGTCTTCCCATTTTATCAAGCCTGCTTAGGCGCTTCAACGTGGAAACTAAGCCCGGAGAGAGTTTAGCCCTTTCACGCTATCTGGTTTTATGGATGGCTTGCCTTGGGGTGGAACTCCTTCCCTTTTTTGTTGCCATCCCTCCCGAGCACTGGGTGAAGATCCACAAGACACTCGACTGCATTCTGATTTTTTCTGTGGGGCTTGCCTTGGCCGATTTTCTCATTGTTCTCCTGCGCGAAAAAATGGGAAGAGGTCCAATCGACCTGCCTGCCACCACACTCACCGTCAATCTGGTTCGCATCTTGGTGATGATCATCGCCATCCTCATGGTTTTCTCTATTCTTGGCATTGCCATAGCTCCACTTCTCACCGCGTTAGGCATTGGTTCATTGGCGGTTGCTTTGGGACTTCAAGACACGTTATCGAATCTTTTTGCTGGAATCTATATTTTGACCAGCCGGATCATCCAGATTGGCGACTACATCAAACTCGAAACCGGCCAAGAAGGCTTTGTTGTAGATGTGGGTTTACGAACCATTCACTTGAAAACACTCTCCAGCATGATGATTTATGTCCCCACAGCCAAGGCTTCCCAAAGTGTCCTGACAAACCTTGCCCACCCCACACCCGATTTTTCCACTCCGGTTGAAGTGCATGTTGACTATGGAAACGATCTCGAAAAGGTCGAACAAGTGACGCTTGAAACCGCGAAAGATGTCATGGAAAAAATGAATGCGCCTCCCGATCAGCAGCCCGCGACAGTTCGCTTTCATTCGTTCGGAGACTCTGGCATCGAGTTTACCGTTTATTTGCGAGCCCCAGAAATTAATCTTCGACTTCTTCTGGTCCATGAATTCATTAAGGCACTTACCAAGAATTACCGCGACGCAGGCATTCGGTTCTCACTCCCCCAGCGCGTGGTCCACATGAGTCAGATATAAATGATAGAAACACTTGAGACCCTAGCAGAAAAAATCAAGGGTTGCACCAAGTGCGAATTATCCCACACCCGTACCCGCGCGGTTCCGGGTGTGGGGAATCCACATGCGAAGCTGGTTATCATCGGGGAAGCACCTGGAAGAGACGAAGATTTGCAAGGAGAACCGTTTGTTGGAGCCGCAGGTCAACTCCTCACGAAAATTCTAGCCGCCATTGGTTTTGACCGGGATGATGTTTTTATTACCAATATTCTGAAATGTCGTCCACCCAACAATCGAAATCCATTACCTCACGAGATTGAGTGTTGCGAACCTTACCTGCATGCCCAACTTCGCGCGCTGCGTCCCGATCTCGTATGTGCCCTGGGAACCTTCGCTGCCCAAACCCTGCTCCGAACCGATGAGAAAATTTCCAAACTTCGCGGAAGGTTTCACCAGTACCAAGAAGTCCCACTTCTTGCCACCTTTCATCCCGCGTATCTTCTTCGGAACCCGAACATGAAGCGCCTGGTGTGGGAAGACATGCAAATGCTTCGCGCAAGGTACGATGAACTTCTTCTGACTTGACCAATTGTTCATGATTTGTTAACACTCATGGTGAGTTATCCACTAGCGCTTTGAACTTGATTATGATAATGATTATATCAAATGAAGATCGCAAGGGTAGCTGTCCTGACAGCGTCTATCGTTTTCCCTCCGCTCTTGGCTCAACCAAGTTTGGCAGGCGACACTTCCGCGACGCAAACCCAACAGAAAAAAGTCTTAACTGAAGAAGAACAAAAAGATCAAATCATTCAGGGGATGGTAGTACCAACGTTGAATGGCCCGCCTCCAGCTGACGCCACGAAGAAGCTGTGCCAGGAACTGTCGATTCTTCCGATGCACATATTTAAGACTCTTCAATTCCACAGAACTAGAATCATCATCATAAGAGGTGGGTTATCTTCTCCAGAGAGTCTGTTGGACAGCGGAGTTTTCCGTGAAGTTCCTCCCGACACCCTTCCCGGCTATTACAATTACCGACAACCTAAGACAGGAATAATGCTTCGCATACACCCGGTGGATCATCAAATTCTGCAAGATTGGCAAAACCCGGCAAAACAGATAAAAGCGGCCTACATCCCTCATTATAGAACCATGTTTATTCGCGAGGAATCGATAGGGAATGCCCATCCGATCGCGATCCACGAGGTGGCTCATCCTCTGCTTCATGCGCTCCGAGAATCGGCGCCACAATATGCTCAATGGTTTGAAAGGAAGCTTATGAGAGCTCACCCAACCACAGTGCACTACTTCCTAAGTGCTCCCTTTCGTGATCTGTTTTACAAAGACGAATTCGTTGCTGAATATGTGGCGGCTTGGGTAAAGCCAGAAAGAGAAGCGGAATTGCGATCACTCAATCCAGAGTGGTATGGTGCCGTGAAACATCTGATCACAACTCCCCACTTCATTTTCCCCGAAGACGCAAAGAAAACGGCTAGCCCCTCGGCGCCCGCATCTCAACAGCGTCCTCAACTGGCAGGCGTTTCAGCCCAACCCCCTCGAAAGCAACCGTGACTTCACCATTGTTCCGCTGAATCACAACCCCTTTCCCCCATTCACCATGATGAAGACGATCCCCAGGGCGTAAGCTTAATCCAGCCGCACTCCCTTCCCACGAAATGCGACCCCCGGCCTCGCGTTGGCTTTTAAACGAAACCAATTCACCGGGAATTTCCTCGAGAAATCGGGAAGGTTCTCCGAAGTTTGTCATTCCATAAAGCGTTCGCTCATAAGCTCGCACCAGGTGCAGCTTTTCCATCGCTCGAGTGACCCCCACGTAACAAAGGCGACGCTCTTCTTCAACCTCACCCTCTTCCAGGAGCGAGCGACTGTGAGGGAACACCCCTTCTTCCATGCCGATCATGAACACAACGGGGAACTCAAGTCCTTTAGCGGCATGAAGGGTCATGAGGGTAACCGATTCATTCCCTTCTTTCAGGGAGTCTGTATCGCTCAAGAGCGAAACATGAAAAAGAAAAGCCTCAAGGGAGTTTTCATCCGCATTTTTTTCAAAATCGTGCGTGACACTCAAGAGCTCCTGGCAGTTTTCAAGACGGCTCGCGGCTTCAGCGTCCCCTTCCTCTTCCAAAGCCTCAAGATAACCCGACTTACTCATCACACTTTTCACCAACGAGGTAATCCCCGATGTTTTCTTAAGCTCGATCAGTTCCACCAACAGCTGCACAAAGCTTCCCAGGGTTTGCGAAGCCTTCCCCCTCAGCTCTGGAACCTCGTCCAAATGCATCAAGGAATAAAAGAGACTTTCCCCTTTTCCCGCAGCGAAGTCTTCCAATTTCTTTAAGGTGGCTTTTCCAAGACCTCGCGGGGGGGCATTCAAGATGCGGCGTATGCTTAAGGTATCATAAGGATTAACCAAAACTTTTAGGTAAGCCAGAATGTCTTTAATCTCTTTTCGATCATAAAATCGGACCCCGCCCACCAAATGATAAGGAATTCCGCGCTGAAGTAGCACTTCTTCCAAGGCACGAGACTGAGCATTGGTGCGATACAAAATCACGAAGTCCTTGGGGGAACGACCATCCTGACGAATGCTTTTTTGAATTTCTTCGAAAACGAAACGAGCTTCTTCTCTTTCATTCAATGCTTCATACAAAGCAATTTTTTCCCCAGACTGGTTTTCGGTCCAAAGTTTCTTCGGTTTTCTTCGCTGATTCCTAGCCGAAATGGCATTGGCTGCATCGAGAATGGTTCCTGTTGAGCGATAGTTTTGTTCAAGCCGGATAACTTTGGCATCGGGAAAGTCTTCTTCAAAACGAAGTATCAACCCGACGTCAGCTCCACGAAAGCTGTAAATGCTTTGGTCGTCATCCCCCACCACGCACAGGTTGCGATGGCGGTCAGAGACAAGCTTAACCAACCGATATTGGCTAAAGTTGACATCTTGATATTCATCCACAAGAACATAGCGATAAAGGTCTTCATAACGAGAACGAACCTCCGCGTGTTCTTCAAACAAGCGCATTGTTTCTAAAAGGAGATCATCAAAATCAAACCCGTGAAATTCTCGAAGCTTGTTTTGATAATGTTTGTATATCCCAAGCACCATCTCTTCAAAATAGCCACTCCCAAATCGGCTTAAGTTGGCCTTTCGGTTCTTAGCGGCAGAAATGGCACTTAAGATAGCACGTGGGTGATGCCGAGTGGAATCCAACTCCAACTCCTTTAAAATCTCACGAATCAGAGACATCTGATCCGATTCATCAAAGATGCTAAAGTCATTATCGAGACCAAGATGATGAGCTTCCTTACGGAGAATTCGAACACAAATCGAATGGAAGGTTCCCATCGCTAATCCAGTTGATCGGTGGTGCAAGAGTTTGGCGACCCTTTCCTTCATTTCTTGAGCCGCTTTGTTTGTGAATGTTACTGCAAGAATGTTTTGGGGAAGAATTCCTTCATGGAGGAGATGCGCAATCCGATACGTGAGGGTACGAGTTTTTCCGCTTCCTGCGCCAGCAAGAATGAGTAAAGGACCTTCAAGGCAGGCAGCCGCTTCACGCTGGCGCGGATTAAGCTCAGCCAGCTTTTCAAACAACCGATTAGTCCCTCAGATGGAGAGCGGCTTTAAAACCAGAAACAACGCTGTCTTTAATCGTATCTTTTGCTTCATCTCCGAGGTTTTGATAAAGAAAATACAAACCAAGTGAGGTAACGGCCCCCAAGGTGGCTATCCCGAAAATCTTTTCCACGCTGAAAGCGTCGCACCCCTGTTCTTCTTCTTCAAGCGTCTGTTCTTCGTTACGCATCTTCTTTGCCCCCTAAATGAATTTTTTCCACCTTTACTCGAGTGTAATCTTGGCGATGTCCGATGGTTTTTCGATACCGCTTCTTCGGCTTGTATCTAAACACTCGAATCTTGGGTCCTTGTTCGTGGTCGACAAGAACTCCTTCAACTTTGGCCCCTTTGACATACGGTTTGCCGATATGGGATTTCCCTGGCCCATCCTGGATGAGGAGCACCTTGTTTAAGGTGATCTTTTTCCCTGGCTTACCATCCTGAAAGTCAATGAGGATTTCTTTCCCTTCTTCAACGCGAACTTGTTTTCCACTGGCTTCGACAACGGCATACATGGCTTAAATGGATCCTCCTGTTTATGGGGACACTTCCTAACTTGGTCATAGCTAGGATGGAACTGTCTCCTACGGATTGCTGCGCTTTGAACGTTATGTTTTGCTCTGATTTCGCTTCTTTTTTGTGAATTCCTCGTAATGGGCCTCTCCCACGATGGTAAACACCCTGATGGGGACACTTCCCACTGGGTCATGGCGAGGACGGAAGTGTCCCTTCACAAGATGAAAATCTCCGAGGCTATCTGGATGAGGCGGGTTTGAAATGCTATTCTTTGAACAGCGGCTAGTTTTTCTTGATACTTTTCAAGCGTCGGCTTTAGGGTCGTCGGTTGGGATTGGTTAAACCAGCCGGACTTTCCTTGAAGCTTTCCCTTCTCAAATTCAAAGCCTGATGGAGGCGGGGTGGGAAGTGCTAGGAAAAACACCCCGTTCGCCATCACCGTTTCTAAGAGCGCCGTCGTGTTCGCTTCCAGCTTCTCCTTCAAGCGCCCCGATTCAGTTTGCAGCGAATTCTTCCTCCCCGTCCGGACGCACCTAAGAAAGTTGCCAAGCATGGCATTATAGTCATCCTGCAATTTACCCGCTAACCCTTTATCAAACTGAGGGAATAAGGGAACCCGCGTTGTTATGAGAGCAATCGGAGCCGCCGGGTGAGCCAGTTCTCTTCCACCAACAATCGCCTGCTCGATGGATTTGGAAATGAGATGAGTTTGTTTCGGAATTTCTCTGATTGCAACAACTTCATTGATGAACACTCTCTGCATTCCTCTTAAGGCCGCAAGTTCATTGTCTATAAGCTCGCGACCGACCCGTTCGCGCTTTCGATCGAATCGATCAAGGTGTTCATTCAGCTTTCCCTCTCCCTCTTCCATGAGTTGTCGGGGGTGTGTTTGGACAAGGCCTAAGGAAATGGCGTCATGCAGCGAGATTGATGTTACTGCGCCTGAAGCGATAACCATAGATACGGATCTCCTTAACTTTTGAACTCTCACACAGAAGTTGATTCTAACACAAAAAGCAGGATGAATGCAAGGGGGGGCTTGTTTCCAAATTGTTAAACTGCCGTAAGTCGGGATAGAACACTCGAAAGCACACTCCGATAGTGCTATCTTGTCAAAGACCGACCGGGAGGGGTCCGACGCGGTGAGTATTGCGAAACATTAAAAAGAACACGATGTTCGATATCGCAATCCGAACTCAAAAAGTTCATGGATGGACTTTTTGAAAAAGCGAGGACCCCCTCCCGCTCGGTCACACGACAAGAATAACCAAATCGGAGTGTGCTTCCAATGCCTTGCATCCCGACTTACGGCTACTGGGTTAATGCAGAGGGATGGCGTAGAGGTAGCCATCCAGGGAGCCGATCCAGATTTTCCCCCCCACGATGACTGGAGTACTAAAATTAAAACCGCGAGAGACTCGGAGCGCTACTCTTGTTTCGTGAGTCTTTCCATCGAGAATAAAAAATCGTCCATCCACCCCCACCAACAAAATCGCTTCTCCTTGAGCGATGGGGGAAGCGCTGTAAAAAGCGGTGTCGAGTTTCTTTTGCCAGCTGATTTCCCCCTTGTCCCGATCAACGGCGACAAGATGCCCACTCTCACTTGGAAAAAGAATCTCGTTTGAAAGCAAAAGCGGAGAGGCAAACCCGTCCGCAATTTCAAGGGTCCATTTTTCTTCTCCCGTTTTCTCATCAAAGGCATAGGCGTGATGATCCTTTCCAATGACATGGACCACTCCATCAGCCACAAGGGGACGAGCCAGCGCAGGGGAGTAATAAATGGCCTTCCCAATATTCTTTTTCCAAATCACATGGCCATCTTCCGCATCCAGTGCATAAAAAGTGTGATCCCATGCCCCCACAAAAACTTTCCCTTGGTCGGCAACCGCTTGCATCTCGGTAAAGTTTCCCAAAGCGGTTTCCCATTTTTCTTTTCCAGTTTCGGTATCGATCGCATAAAAGTTCTTATCTCCATTCCCGACAAACAGTGTCTTTCCAAAAACGTAAGGGGGTGCGGCAAAGGGAAAATCTCTTTTAAACTTCCAAAGCGTGTTGCCCGATTTTGAACCGAGCGCATACAAGCTCCCCCCTTTGGTTCCCACAAAGACCTTGTCGTGATCCGCACAGGGAGCAGCCAAGACATTTCCATCCAACGATCGCTTCCATCGAATCTCACCTGTTTTGCCGAGCGCAAAAACATTTCCATCGAGCGTCCCAAGAAAAACATCTTTCCCGTCACTTGCCAATCCTGCATAAATTTCTCCAAGAGGAATGGCCTTTATCTTGTCTGGAGAAAAAACCCAAGTTTGATCCTCGGGAGGAGATTCACTCGAAGAATAAAGTCTGAGCAGATGCCAGCCTGCTTGCCCCAGCTTAACAGACACCTCTCCAGTCCCCGCTTTCTTTGGGAGTGAGATTGGCGATTCGTGATCAACCTGAAGGGATGGGGCTAAGGCGTTTCCCAAGGCATAGCGCACGTGAAAAATATTTTTGACTCGAGCATTGAGCTTTGGAGACAAAATGCGGGAAGTCGATGGTTTCGGATGAAGAGCAAATTCAAACCATGATTGAAGAACCGGCTGTCCAATCGCTTTCTCAAACAATTCCACCCGGTCTCCTGATTTCTTGAAAAGGAGATAATTCCCATGGTAAAGGGCATCGTTTTCAATGAAGGGGATCCCACGAAATTGAATCCTTTCTAGCTTATGGCCATGGCCATTAAAGAAGGCCGGAACATTATAGCCTTGAAAAAGGCTGACCACATCCGTGCCGTCATCCACACTCATTCCACGCCATTGGAATGGGTGATGCGAAAAAACAAGAATGGGAGTATCTCTCGGAACATCTTTTAAATCACTCTGAATCCAGCGGATCTCTTTTCGATCAACATGGCCTTGGGTTTGATGCTCCAAGGTCGAATCAAGAAACATCCAATGGATTCCTCGAAAATCCTTGCTGTAATAACGGGGATCAATGGACCGAGCAAAGGCTTTCTTCCCTTCAGGACTCCATCGCGTGTCATGGTTTCCAATAACACTGTACGACTCTTCAAAGATGGGGTCGATCCCTTTCTTGTACAATTCAAAAAGTTGCGGATCTCCAATTTCGGTCACATCACCATTGTTGATTACGATTCTTGGCTTAAAAGGAAGTGTTGAGACATCTTTCAGAAACGCTTGGAAAGCCTCATTTGATTTCTTAAATCCAAGGTGACTGTCTGCGATGAGAACGACCCAGAGGGGATTCTCTGCAACGGACTCTTCCCCCAAAGCCGTCGATGAGCTGAGAGGCCAGAAGAGAACCCCAGCTAAGAAGAAGGTGAGAAGAACGAAATAAATTTTTTTCAATTAGATGATGTGAATCGCTGATTGATCATGGGCCACCACGCGATTCCGTCCTAATCGTTTCGCTTCATAAAGAGCCAAGTCCGCTCGTTCGACCAGCTCTTCATCGGTATCCGCATCGGTCGGATAAGAAGCCAACCCCGCGGAAATGGTGATGCGGATATTTTCTTTCAAAAACCGCGTCTTATCGATCATTTTTCGGATCCGCTCAGCCACGTGATATCCCCCTTCCGTATCGGTTTCTGGAAGAAGAACGGCAAATTCCTCTCCACCATAGCGACACGGAATATCCACGTATTCTCGGGTGCATTTTCGAACGATGGCTCCCACGTCAGCCAAGACCTTATCACCTGAGGGGTGGCCATAAGTGTCGTTGACAAGCTTAAAAAGATCCAAGTCGAGCATGAGTAACGTGAGCGGTTGAGTGTATCGGCTGGCACGCTTAATCTCTTCTCGCATGCGCTGACGGAAATAACGGACAACGAAAAGCTTGGTTGTCCCATCCAAAATAGCCAGCTCGTAAAGATGAGCATTCATGATCGCATTGGCTGAAAGTGAAACCAACGTGCTTAAGAGCTCCAAATCGTTTTCGGTGAAGACCCCTCCGTCCAGACGTCTGCCAAGCACGATCAAACCAATGAATCGGAGTTGATGGAAGATGGGAATCAGGAAGTATGGGTTAGCTTGAGTTAAGTTCCGAAGATCGGGAAACGATCGGCTAAAAGGCATTTCCGGAATAAGCTCATCAAAGGAGAACGGCTCCATTTTACCTTTGGCCCAGTCCACCATCCCCTCTGCTAAATGGAGCGAAGATGGAATAGTCTTTGCATCAATCCCCTTGCTTTTTCGAAGCTCCAACGCGTCTTGTTCTTCGCTCATCAGGTAAAAGAGTCCCCACGCCGTGTTCATCACTTCTGTGGTCATGTCAAGGGAAAGTTCAAGAAGCTCCTCCACTTCAAGGACAGCGCTCAACGCGCGACTGGCTTGATAGAGGATAAAGAGATTGTAAGTTTTTCGATCTTGTTCCGGGTCTGGGATATTGCCGCTAATCGACTTCGGAAGTTCTCCTGGTGTGGCTTGCAGGGAGAACGGTTCGCCTTCCATTTTCTTTGGGTGTTCCATCTCTAGACACCTTAGTTCGAGCGCTCCCCACGCTTCCCTGCTGGCTGAAGCAAATGCAAGATAACGCAAAAGCCTACCCAGTGGTTAGGCTTTGGTGGAGTGTTTAAGACAATTATTTTAGTGTCAGCTTCTACTGCTGTTTGCCGCTTGAAGCGCTTTCCATGCCTGGTCTATTCTTTGGGCAGCTCTGGTTCCCCGATCGTCTCTTGAGTCGTGAATGTCAGTTATTTGGGCAAAAACACCTCTTGACGGAGCTTTACCGTCTCTTACCTGGCGAGTCGCCTCTCTGATCATGGCTAAAGCGTTGCTTGTACTAATTTCCGTGGTTGCATTGATTGGCATATTTTTGTTCGCTCCTTATTTCAGTTCTATGCTTCTAGATCGCTGTACCGAACTGATAACCGTTGTTACCTTGAAGGGCATTCGTTCCGACCGATTCAAGCGATCGCTCAGGAAGATTCTTAGCTTTTTTGACTAGATTGTCCAAGGAACTAAACAGCGCTTGCTTCGCTGGCCCATCTTGCATCCCCAAGGCGCCAACAAAACCGCGCAATGTCTCGACCGCATCTAAAGCTTCACTCTTAGTGATTTCCCGACCCTTAATGGCCTCGCGAAGAGCGCCCAGTTGTCCATGAAACTCACCTTCGGATTGAGGGGCGACAACTCTAAACGATGGTTTTCCTGAATTAACAGAAGAGCTCGCCGAGGATTGAGCAGCCTCACATAGTTCTAAATCTCTTCGGAGAAAGGTGAGTGAGCGTTGAACTTCGTCAGGAAAACTTCTTCCTTCTGGAGCCATACGTGAAACCTGATCTCGTATTCCAGCAACGAATTCAGGAGTGGTAAGACCTCGGGTGATCGCTGTTCTCAACTCTTGACGGAGTTGGGGAATTTTACGAATTGGATCGACAATCGGCATTGTTGATTTAGCTCCTTATCCTGAAATCTTATAAATCTAATATAGCATTTTCGCTAAGCCTTGTCCAGATTGATTTCGTTAACGTTTCTTTAACTTTTCACCACCTTGTGGGGCTGTCATTGAAACCTTGAAACAAAATTGAGTTCAAGATTTTCTATTTTTAGGAAACCTCCTTCTTGCATGAATTTCGACCCCTTAAGGCGAATTCTAAAGCAATCACCAGCTAAGAACCCAACAGAAGAAACAATCCCTCGAGCTAAAACGAATTAGCGTGACAGAAAATTAACATGTTAGCAATATCTGGTTCTTGACTCTTGCAGTCAATCGGATTATCCTAGTACTCAGCGATGAATCAAACGCCAAAGTTCCCATGAATACGATTCCACGATTTGATGTGATGAGACTTATCGAATCCATGCGCCCAGATTACATGGATACCCCGGATGGTGGAGAGTTGTTTTGGAGAGCCGTCGACACAATTGAAAGGCTTCCACCTCACTTAGATAACGTTTCGAAAATGTTCGAGCGCACCAATGGCGAGCTGACGAGAATCAATCGGCAATCACGACGGCTTGATATGGAAGGTTTGTTGTTATCCCCCTTGCTGGCTGTCGGCGTGTCCGTAATGGCCTCAAATACACTAACCGGGTCAGTCTTGGGAATTATGAGTCTCGTGATCAGCCATTTTGCTTCCACAGGGCTAACAAAGAAAGCTGATGCCGTTCGCTTGGCTAACGAGATGCTGGGGACCATTCGAAATGAAGAGGATCCAAAAGCATTGACCTCTTTTTTTGCAATCATTGATTCTTGAGGTTTCTGCAGGGAAAGGCCAGGGTTGCCGTGAAGCTGAAATGTCAAAAAGGAGCCGTTGCATGAGAGAAGTCCTGAGATTCGTGGGCAACACGTACCCGTTAGCCAATCCATATTCTAGAAGAAGTCAGCCATCTATACAACAAGAAAGTCCATTACCACGGCCAGCCCTAGAAGTGCAGCTGCTAAACGCCGGGTGGCAAGAGCACGCCCACATTGATTTGAGCAAGAGCTACGCCAGAAAAGCCAATTGGGCTGCCGGGTTGGGGTTTGTCGGAGCTGGCCTCGGTCTTGTTGCAGCGGTTTCGTCCTACGTCCATCCTTTGATTGCTTTGGCTGGAGGTGTTGGCACAATGATCCTTGGAGTTTGTGTTCACAACAGTCTGAGTCAGCTTTCAAAGGAGCATGAACGCAGAGCAGATCAGTGTTTTGGCACACAATGGTCGGCAGTGGAAGGGTTAAACCGGTTAAAGCAAAAAGATTCCTGAGTCATCCAAGCTGGACCAGATCTATTCTAGCGCTTCCACTCTCTTGGCCAACAACCCATGGATAAACGAATATAAGCAAATGAAGACTGTAGACGCATTAATTTCCGAAAGAAATCCATGAAGAAGGATTGCGCCACCTGGAAGAATGTCCGCTCGTTCGGGTTCCATTCCAGCAAGTTTTTTTCGTTCAGCAAGCGACAGATGAAAAAGAACATCGATCTCGCTTTTTATCCAGCTCTGTTCAAGGGATAACCCCTGGACTTTTTCGAAGAAACTTGGCTCTTCTGGAGCAATCCCCACTTTCAATGCTCCAAGCGTCGCAACGGTCCCGCCAAGTGCCACGACACGTGCCCTCTGTTCGCCGGTCTCTCCGAGACGTTGTAAAGCCAAGAGCTTTTTTACTTCTTCTTCTGCCTTGGTTCGATCGACCTCAGGAGGATCATGGAGAAGATACTTTTCGGTAAAATTCACCGCGCCGAACGGAACGCTTCGAATGTATTCTCCCTCTCCGTTAATCACTCGAACGATTTGGGTCGATCCTCCACCCATGTCAACCACCCAAAAATTTTCCGTTCCGATCGCCAAGAGCTTCACCGATTCCACGGCCATCATGGCTTCTTCTTCCTCGGTTAGGATCCAGATGGGAAGGTCGAGCTTTGCAACGCTCGAGAGAACTTCATCCGTGTTGGTTGCCAATCGCGCCCATGCCGTGGCATAGGCCTCAACAAGCTTGACCCCGTAGCTGTTCGCCTTTGCTTTCAAGCGTCTTAAGCCATCGATGGTTCTCTCGATCGCTTCAGGACTCAGTTCGTTGCGCTGGCTTAATCCTTCCCCAAGCCGAGTGGCTAAAACTTCATGATAAAGAAATCGGGGAACCCCGTTTTCACCAGGTTCCCCGATTATAAGTCTTAGTGTATTGGTTCCTACATCAATTAAGCCGACCCGAGACATTAAGATCCTTCGCTTCGCTCAGGATAATACAATCTGCATTGCATGCGGATTGTATTACTTTACGTTGACCACCTCGCGAGGAAGCACACCCTTCGAATTGCCTGACGACGCTTCAGCTGATTCTTCCACAATCGAACCTCGATTGGAGAACCAAACCGAAAACGCAAGTGCCGCGAGTGAAACGAACACGATTCCCCAGCGAATAACCGGGGTCATGTTCGGTAGCGCCAAAGCGGTCACCGCTGGCGCAATCAAAATCGCCACAAGATTTCCTACTTTAATAAGCGGGTTAATGGCTGGACCCGCGGTGTCTTTCAACGGATCGCCCACCGTATCACCCACAACGGCCGCCTTGTGCTGTTCAGTTCCTTTTCCACCAAAAAGACCTTCCTCGATTTTTTTCTTCGCATTATCCCAGATGGCTCCGGCATTTGACATGAAAACAGCCATGAGCTGTCCACTTAAAATAGTACCGGCAAGATAACCGCCAAGGGCTTCAGCACCAAGTCCGAACCCAACGACAAGCGGAGTGCAAACCGCGAGAACACCGGGCCCCAGCAACTCTTTTTGTGCAGCCGTGGTCGAGATATCAACACAACGGCCATATTCCGGTTTGCCGGTTCCTTCCATAATGCCAGGGATCTCCCGGAATTGTCGTCGCACTTCTTCTACGACGAGAAAAGCGGCTCGTCCAACCGCGTTAATGGCAAATCCGGAGAAGAGAAACGGTACCGCGCCACCGATCAGTAAGCCAATAAAGACAGACGGGACGTCAACCCGGATTCCGGAAGCGGTAAGTCCTGCCGCTTGAATGAAGGAGCTAAACAACGCCGTAGCGGCGATAACAGCCGTGGCAATTGCAAGCCCTTTGGTTAACGCCTTCGTGGTATTTCCAATGGCATCGAGTTTCGCGACAATGCGATGAGCCCGTTCTCCGTTGGCTGACTCTTTTAGAGCGCCAGACATTTCAAATACGCCGTTCGCATTATCGGTCACAGGGCCATAAGTATCCATGGCCAAGATGTATCCTGTTGTGGTCAGTAACCCAAGTCCAACAAGCGCAATGCCGTACATCTGCATTCCGAGATTGCCTTGAAAAATGAAGAGCGAAGCACCGATGGCCCCACCGATCAAGAGAATGGCCCATACGCTCGATTGCAGCCCGAAAGCTAATCCGGAAAGGATCATGGTGGCCACACCGGTTTTGGTGGAGTATGCCGTTTCGGTGACCGCGGGTTTGTCGATGTGTGTATAATAATTGGTCAGATAGAGGGTCGCAACAGCGAGAACAAGACCCGCTGTGCAAGCATAGAAGAATCGTAAGTCACCATCAAGATACCAGTAATCAACCGCAAAGACTCCAGCCAGAGCGACAAGCGCCGAAGCCCAAAATCCGAAGTTGATTGGCTTCATCGGGTCTGGCATATCTTCTTGTCCTTTGACAAGCTTAATGCCAATAAATGACGCGAACACACCGACAGCTCGAACGAGCAGTGGGAAGAGAATAAGTTTTAAGCCAAACGGTTGACCATTAATTCCGGGCAGTTTTGAAAGGATGGCTCCTAAAATGATGGCAGCAACCAAGGTGACTTCATAGCTTTCAAAGACATCGGCCGCCATTCCAGCGCAGTCTCCAACATTGTCTCCAACATTGTCTGCAATCACCGCCGCATTTCGCGGATCGTCTTCGGGAATTGATTTTTCTACTTTTCCAACCAGGTCAGCCCCAACGTCAGCGGCTTTCGTGAAAATTCCGCCACCGACACGCATAAACAAAGCGGCAAGAGATCCCCCGAATCCAAAACCAACCAAGACGAACATGGCTTTCTCTTTAAACATGAGAAAAATGAGGGTTGCGCCCAAAAGGCCCATGCCAATCGTGAACATCCCGGAAACGCCCCCTGCTTCAAACGCCACTTCCAATGCTCGCTTGAAACTCGAAAGCGCCGCATAAGCCACACGCGCATTCGCGCGCACAGCTAAGCCCATTCCGACATAGCCGGCACCATAAGAGCAAAGGACGCCCATCAAGAACGCAACAGCGATACCGACCTGGAGACTCAAATCTCCCGCATAAGCCGGAAGGGTGCGATAAAAGAAAAAGAGGGCGATGGCTGTCGCCAGCACAAACAACACCATGGTGTTCCGCTGGCGAGACAAATAAACCATGGCTCCCTCACGAATCGCTTCGGATACTTCTTGCATTTTTGGAGTTCCTGGGCTTGCGGCCATGACACTCCGCATAAGCCAAACACCAAATAAAATAGAAAGAGCGGCAGTTGCAAGCGCCACAATCAAAAGGACGTAGGTTTGATGATTAAATGGAGGAAGCTGTATTTGCTCCGGCGAGACGCTCGTAGCATGATGTACAAGTGCGATAAGATGCATTGGTCGAAAAGACCTCCTTAAAAGATGTCATCGAATTCTCCCCTTCCCTCGTTTTGCTTCAACATTTCTCTTGAGATCCAGAAGACGCTCTTCGCTTTCTTTCATAAAGCGAGCAAGCTTATCCTCAAAACTAAGGGATTCCCCTCGGCGGTGATCGTCATGTTCTGATTCCCCAAGGGTTCGCGCCTTAATCTTAATCTTGCCTTTTTTCCGTTCGCGATGGGGATGGTCTTCCGGTTTCTTATCCACTTGCTTAATAGACAAGTCATATTTCCCCTTGTCATTAATCCCAATAATCTTGACTCGAACCAGTTGTCGGTCTTTTAGGAGTGGACGAATGTCCGTGACATAGGTATCCGCGATTTCGGAGATGTGAACTAAACCGGTTTTGCCATCAGAGAGTTCAACAAAGGCCCCGTAATTCGTGATGTTGACGACCGTGCCTTCTACGATCGTCCCGACTTCAAAAGCCATTGGATGGGCAATTCCTCCTTGATTTTTTCCCAAAGACCTTTGGAAGGCTTGGGAGGATTTCCCTGCTCATGGGTACGGTCATCGGAAGCTTTCCTAATGATCTTGACTGCAATCTCGTGGGGCTTCGTTAAGCCAAGCTTCTCCCTGGCAAGTTGTTCTATTTTCTCTGGGTGGTGCAGGGCTTCCTTCTCTTCCTTTAAGGCTAAATTTTGGTTTTGTAGCCACGCAAGCTCGGCGCGAGCCTTGAGGAGGTGTTCGTGAACTTCCTGGTGCAAAACAAGTTTGCGCTCAAAAGCCAAAGAAGCTTCTACTAAGAAAAAAGCGAGTACCACCACCAAAGTCACCCGACTCCACTGGATTCGAACTTTCGAAATGCCTCGTTCTTTAGTCATTCCCCGAATACATACCCCCGCCCGCGTATTATCGTCTGGATTCAATATCGGCCAGGCTTAACCTCCAGAATACATCGGTAGAGCCAATTGTGCCCGTTTATACCCCTTGCATTGTGGAGAAGATCATGTTATACTCCCAACAACTAACGATGAGGAGATGATGAACATGGACATTAGATTTCCCGCCTTTCAAGGAGCAATGGGTAGCCGCCTGCCACAAACAGAACCACGAAAACGAGGATCAGAAGCCACAACACCCCAGGAAGCTCAAACACAAACCAAGGGTCCGCAAGAAACGAATTATTATGCTGATCCCCATAGCCCTCTGAACTATCTTATTGGCTAATTAGCTAATAAGCGAACGTCCGGTAAGGGCTAAGAAGACTTCGGCGAGAGTAGCTGGTTTAACAGCAAGATCCTCCACAGACACCCCTGCTTCGAACATGGCCCTCATGATCGAAGGGAGCTCTCGAATTCCATTTCGAATGAAGAGGCGTGTTGTGCCATTCGTGGCCTTCGCGCTGACAAAGCCTGGCCAATGAGAAAAAAAATCGGGCGAGATAGCGCCGTTACCTCCAAGCTTCATCTCAATCTGATCACCAGAAGCATGCACCGATTTCAAGTTGCTCACAGAATCAAGGGCCAAGAGCTTCCCATGATCCAAAACACCCACCCGATCCGATAGCCGATCGGCTTCTTCCATGTCATGGGTTGACAGCAAAATTGAAAGTTTCTTCGGTTTCTTTTTCAGGGCGAGAAGATATTCCCACAAGGCCACCCGAGCATGAACATCCAAACCAAGAGAAGGTTCATCTAAAATTAACACTTCAGGTTCGTGAATGAGAGCGCTCGCTAAATTGAGGCGCCTCTTTAAGCCTTCGGACAATTCTCCGAAACGAAGTTTCTCGTGTTCTTTAAGGGCCAAAGCTTGCAACAATTCGGCTGTTCTCTCATGAATGACGTTCGACTTCATTTTGTAAAGCTTTCCGACAAAGTGCAAAGTTTCTGTCACGGTTAAATGAGGCCACAGTCCGATCTCCTGGAGTACAATGCCAAAACTTTGCGTGAATGAGTCTCCTCTCGAGAGCTGAACCCCCTTGATCCAAACTTTCCCTTCATCTGGAAAGAGCAATCCGGTGAGAATCTTGATGAGCGTTGTTTTTCCAGCACCATTGGGGCCAAGAAGCGCCACCGTTTCCCCTTCATCCATTTGCAGAGAAACATCCGCAAGCGCTTTCACCCCATTCTTGTACGTTTTCTTGATGCCTCGGAGTGAAAAAATCTCAGCCATAGTACAATCGTCTCATGGAAAAAAGCGACATCCCAAAAAATGCAAGAATCAACGAAGAAACGATGAGGCGAACGAATAAAAACATTTCAGGTGTTTGTGCGGTCAACAAATCACTGAGGAGCGAGTACCCTTGATGCCAAGGAAGATAGCTCAGCACTCGTTCAGAGCCCAGCTCTCGCCCGGCTGAACTTGAAAGAAAGAAGAGCGGAATCAAGAGAAGCGATGCAAAAAGATTGAGTTGCTTCTCTTTTTCGATGAACGTAGAAAGAATAAGCCCAACCCCACCAGACGCTAAGACAAGGCAAAACGCAATGGGCCAAATCCAAAAAAGAAGTGAGTAAAGTCTTAGTCCCAACAGAATCCCAACAACAAGAAGAAGACCTCCTTGCAAGAATCCAAGAAAGGCGGTAGAAAAAAGGGTGCCGCCAAAAAGAGCAGCCGGGGAAAAATTGGCTAAGCGAAAACGAGCAAAGCTCCCATGTTCAAATTCCGATACCCATTGGCCCGCCGCATACGGAATCAAAAAGATTAGCGCAAAAATCAAGACATCGATAAAAGAATCGAGTTCAGGTTCTGCCACGCCGGAATCGGTTGAAACCACCGATAGCAAAACCGGAGACTTCACTCCGTTCCCTTGACTTTTTTCCACCAAAGTCCCAAAACGATCCACCAGAGAATACAAGACCGATGCAACAAATGCTCCTCTTCTTTCTCGCTCATTTATCAACAAAACGAGTTTGCCTTGGCTTTTCCCTCGAATGGCTTCAGTGAATCCCTCGGGCACAAGGAGGGCTGCCACTACTTTCCCGGCGTGCAGATTTCGCAAAGCATCTTCTTTCGACATCGCGCTTATCTTGAAAAGCGGATTTCCGGTTTCGCGAGACTTTGTTTTTTCAAGGGCCATAACGAGAAGCTTACCCGCTTTCGGGAAATTGGTTTCCGGGTTCACCACGGCAACAGGAATTGCCTCGAGGTAAGAGCGAGCCTCTTTAAAAAAAAGATGGGTTAAGAGGAGAAGAAAAATCGGAAAAAAAAGGGAGATAATCAACAACTTCTTGTCGCGCCAAATTTCCTTGGTATTCTTGAGGGCTAAATTCCACATGAAGATTCTAGCGTCGAACTTCGGGGAACTCGAGAACCACTCCCATCTTCCGATATTTTTGATATCGCAAACGCAAAAGCTCAGGAAGACTCAATGCACTCACTTGGCTTAGATGATTTGAAATCGACTTTCGAACCCGTTGTATCGTCATCTCAATGTTGCGATGAGCTCCTCCCAAAGGCTCTGGAATCACCTCATCGACAAGGCGAAGCTTTTCGAGATCTTGTGCGGTGAGATGCAAAAACGAAGAAGCTTCTGGAGCCTTTTTCCCATCTCGCCACAAAATGGATGCACACCCTTCGGGAGAGATGACGGAATAAACCGAATGTTCCAACATGATCACGCGATCGCCTAAACCAAGGGCAAGTGCCCCACCGCTTCCCCCCTCACCAATGATACAAACCACAATGGGAACCGAAAGGCCAGCCATCAAGGTCAGGTTTTCAGCAATGGCCACAAATTGTCCCCGTTCTTCTGCTTCAATGCCTGGATAAGCCCCTGGAGTGTCAATGAAAGTGATAAGTGGGTGTTTAAATTTCTCCGTAAGCTTCATGAGTCGAGCTGCTTTTCTAAACCCCTCGGGGGAAGCCATTCCAAAATTTCGATAAACATTTTCTTTGGTTTCTTTCCCCTTTTGATGCCCGATCACCATCACAGGGATCCCTTCAAAACGAGCAAACCCACCCACCAGCGCGGGATCATCTGCAAAGAGACGATCCCCGTGAAGTTCGACAAAGTCGGTGGTTATGGCACGCACATAGTCCAAGGTAGTAGGACGTTTCATGTGGCGAGCCAGTTGGACTTTTTCCCATGCCGAAAGCGACTTAAAGATTTCTTCTTTAAGCCGTAATGCTTTTTCCTCAAGGAGGCGAATCTCGTCGGCTAAGTCAACAGTTCCTTGTGCATTCAATCGCCTCAGCTCCTCAATTTTTTCTTCTAGCTTTTCAAGGGGCTTTTCAACTTCCAAAAAGGAATCCAATCCCATGCGTGGTGCTCCTTTAGTATACCCAGGATGCCCGACGAGACGTAATTTTAATTATCGATGTTGTCGGATCAACTGCTCAGCTTCCCGAATTACGGCTTCAACCCGGCGAACATTGGCATTGTTCGAGTCTTTTCGAAGGGAACGAACAAAAAAATAAATCCCAACCGTTGCCATGATCTGGGGGACATAATGGTTAATCCCATATCCAAGACCCAAGACAAACAAGATCACGATAGCCAGAACATAATTCATTAAAGGGCCTGCCGCCACAACCGCCACCTTTTCCCAGAGGTTTCGATTTTGGAAATTGCCGGGATCGTTTGGGTCACCCTCGTCCCCTTCCCCGAGCATCTTGACATACCCGCCAAGCGGAAAGAGGCGAATGGCGTATTCCGTATCCCCTTTTTTCCAGCCGACGATTCGTTGTCCAAAGCCAAGTGCAAATTCAAGAACTTTTACCCCCACGCGTTTGGCCATCAAGAAATGGCCGAACTCATGGAT
>Ga0207095_10029_pt1 | contig 41886 bp, 38 predicted proteins | sample Alteio_BWMinHeat_88_FD_153529 | JGI IMG/M metagenome (GOLD analysis project Ga0207095, IMG submission 153529) | Enriched cells from forest soil in Barre Woods Harvard Forest LTER site, Petersham, Massachusetts, United States -... | ecosystem: Environmental > Terrestrial > Soil > Temperate forest >... | reverse complement strand
GTTCGACGATACCGGCGAGTGGAGCAATACGCATCGCGAAGGACATGGCCACTGGCTGCTGCCGGCGACATATGAATTGAACCCGGCGCAAATCGCGCGCGCTATCGCGACCCGCATCTCACGATATTTCGCCGGCCATCCGGTAGAACAACGCGTCAAGGAACGCGTCGCCTATCTTGAAGCGAAGGAGGCAGTGCTGAAGGTGCACAGCGTCAAGCCGGATCCTAATAAAGATCGCGTCCCGCATTTCTGTTCCGGTTGTCCGCACAATACGTCGACGAATTTGCCGGAAGGCAGTCGCGCGCTGGCAGGAATAGGCTGTCATTACATGGTGCTGTGGATGGATCGCGAGACGTCGACCTTCACGCACATGGGCGCGGAGGGTGTGACGTGGGTAGGGCAGGCGCCGTTCACCAGCGAGAAGCACGTCTTCGTCAATCTGGGCGACGGTACCTACTATCATTCCGGCCTGCTGGCGATACGCGCGGCGGTCGCCGGCAAGGTCAACATGACCTACAAGATTTTATACAACGACGCAGTGGCGATGACAGGTGGGCAGGCGGTTGACGGACCGCTCGACCCGGCAATGATCACGCGCCAGATTGCAGCGGAGGGTGTCAACCCGATCATAGTGGTGACCGATGAGCCGGATAAATACCCGGTCGATACCGATTGGGCCGACGGTGTCACGATACGTCATCGTAGTGAACTGGATGCCGTGCAGCGCGAACTGCGTGAAGCGCCCGGCGTGTCGGCAATGATCTACGACCAGACCTGCGCCGCAGAAAAGCGCCGCCGCCGCAAACGCAATGAGTATCCAGACCCTGCCAAACGCGCGGTGATCAATGAAGCGGTGTGCGAAGGCTGCGGCGATTGCAGCGTGCAATCGAACTGCCTGTCGGTAGAGCCGCTCGAAACAGAATTCGGCCGCAAGCGCCAGATCAACCAATCGTCGTGCAACAAGGACTACTCGTGCGTGACGGGTTTTTGCCCCAGCTTCGTGACAGTAGAAGGCGGCCAACTCAAGAAGCCCAAATCCCCCGCCGCAACTCCTTCCCCCTTTCAGCGGGGAGGCGGGGAGGGGGGTAGTGAGGTCGCAAACCTACCTACCCCAACCATCCCAACAACAGCAAATTCCTACAACATCCTGGTAGCCGGCATAGGCGGCACAGGCGTAATCACCATAGGTCAAATCCTCGCCATGGCCGCCCACATCGAAGGCAAGGGCTGCTCAGTATTAGACATGAGCGGCCTAGCCCAAAAAGGCGGCCCCGTCATGTCGCACGTCCGCCTGGCTGACCACCCTGATGAAATCCATTCGACCCGCGTAGGCACAGGTACCGCCGACCTCGTCATCGGCTGCGACGTCATCGTAGCCGCCAGCCGCGACGCCCTGACCCGCATGGGTGAAGGCCGCACCCACGCCGCGATCAATTCAACCGCGACACCGACCGCAGCATTCGTCAAAAATCCCGACTGGAAATATCCCGGCGCGGCAGCCGAACACGACATTCGCGCCGCTTGCGGAATTGACCGCGTTGACTTCATCGATGCCGGAAAAATCGCCACCTCGCTGATGGGCGACACCATCGCGACCAACATGTTCATGCTCGGCTATGCATGGCAAAAAGGCTGGGTGCCACTATCCGAAGCGGCGATCTTGCGCGCGATCGACCTGAACGCAGTCGGCATCCTCCTCAACAAACAGGCCTTCCACTGGGGACGCAACGCGGCGCATGATCCGGCATCGGTCGCAACGCTTGCCAAACTGAACGACGCTCCGACCCAGGTGATCGAGTTCAAACGCTCACCTCTACTGGCCGACGTCATCGCCCGACGTGTCGCGTTCCTTACCGCATACCAGAACGCCGGCTACGCAAAGCAGTATGAAGATTTCGTCGAGAAGATCCGGACTGCCGAGATGAAGCTGGTTGAAACCGGCAAGCCGATGCGCCTGACCGATGCGGTCGCACGCTACCTCTTCAAGCTGATGGCATACAAGGATGAATATGAAGTTGCGAGGCTGTTCACGGATCGCACATTTGCGAACAGGATTTCCGGCATGTTCGAGGGAGACTACAAGCTGAAATTCCATTTGGCACCGCCGTTATTCTCCAGGCGCGACCAGCACGGCCATCTGATCAAGCAGGAATTCGGACCATGGATGATGACTGCGTTCGGCATGCTTGCGAAGCTTAAATTTTTGCGGGGTACAGCGCTGGATATTTTCGGCTACACCGCAGAACGCCGGATGGAACGCAAACTGATCCAGCAATATATGGATACTCTGGTCAATTTGATACCGAGGCTGGACTCAGATAACCTGTCGAGAGTCGTGGCCATCGCAAGTATTCCGGAAGACATCCGTGGTTATGGCCACGTAAAAGACCGCCATCTGAAAGCCGCAAGGGAAAAAGAGGCTGCGCTCCTGCGCGCCTTTGCCCTGCCGGACACAGCGCCACAAAGGGCTGCTTGATGGTCTGGTGATCCGGCACAACTCACCTCTCCCGCCTGAGGGCGAGGGAAGTGAGCCAGTTCAGGATTTGTGGGTAATGATCAGCCTTCATGCGGTGTGAGACGCGAGCGCGATGATCAAAACTTCATCGTGTCATATCAATAATATGGAACCCAGCCATACTGCATTTTCAATTTCGCGCAAACGTGCATTGACGTGGCGGAGAAAGCCATCTAAGTTTACGCAAAGAATCAAAAATTGGTATTAATCTGGTTTTCGGCAAGAATAAGACAAGGTAAAAACATCCCTCCTCATGCATACGCGCTATCTCCACCGCATGCTTATTGGTTTGACCATCGCTACCGTCGTCGCGCTGATATGGCATCGCTATGCGCTCGACTCGGTGTTGATCGTAGACGCGACGTCACCGTTCGAAATACAGGCGGTCGATGACAGCACGTCGGGTGGATACAGCAAGTCGGTGCTCAGGCGGGAGAAGGGGAAGCTGATCCTTGAATGCGCCATTAATCCCGGCTACAAATGGCCATTCTGTGAAATAGCGATCGCGTTGAAGCAACCGCCCGCAGGGATAGACCTGACACGGTTCGAGACCGTTCGACTGTGGGTAAATTACGAAGGGCCGAAGCCGCAGCAGCAAGTCCGGTTTTTCATACGCAATTTCAATCCGGCCTATTCCAAGGTCGGCGATCCTGTTTCATTGAAGGTGCAGGAAATCGTCTACGACCCGAGCCTGTATGCACAGCCGCTTGAAGTTCGCCTGTCGCAGTTCTCCGTTTCATCCTGGTGGACGACAGAACGCGCAATCCCCATTGAGTATGCCGGCACCGAATTCAACAACGTCGCGGTGCTGGAGATATCGACCGGAGGCAACGTGTCACCCGGCATGCATCGCATCACCGTAGAACGTATCGAATTCGGTGGCAAGGTGATCTCGCCGGCCGGATTTCGTCTGGTCATTATCGGCATATGGCTGACTTCGGTAATGGGTTATCTGCTGGCTGACGGCATCATTACACGTCGACGGCTCATGCTCAGCAACCGCAAGCAGTCTTCGCTCAAACGCATCAACGAAGCGCTCCGGGTGCAAACGAAAATTTTCGAGAAACTGGCGAGCCATGATCCGCTCACAGGGATATTGAATCGAAAAGGCCTCGGTGACGAGCTGTTCAGTCTCGCGGAAGGTCAGGAAGAACACTTGTTCCCGTTCTCGCTGGTGTTCATCGATATCGATCATTTCAAAGACATCAACGATCAACATGGTCACGGCGTTGGTGACCAGGTGATCAGGGAAATCGCCTACGTCATACAAGGCGACATACAGCGGCGCGACTTGTTCGCCCGATGGGGCGGCGAGGAATTTTTATTGATTTGCCCGCTGACGCGTGCGCCGGATGCAGCGCTGCTCGCTGAACGTTTGCGGCAGATTATCGCGTCAAGGGAATGGCCGGGCGGGATCCGCGTCACCAGTAGCTTCGGCGTATCTGAACTGGCTGTCGGGGAAGATCTGAGTGAAGGCATCAAACGTGCCGATCAAGCGATGTATCGCGCCAAACAAAATGGCCGCGATCGCGTCGAGGTTCAACTGGATTCGGGCAAAACCGAAGATCCTCCTGCCTGATATATTTCTGTACTAACCCAGCGTTAGCACTTCATTGGCGTGCCTTAACCGGCGTGACAATAGAATCGCGATATTGCGGTAAATGCGTGCCGATATATTGGGCAACTGCGTAATATTCTCGCCGTCTATCCTCAGCAGTTTGCAATGGCTCAATGCCCTGACCGATGCTGACCGGGTGCGGCATTCAATCAAGGACATCTCGCCGAAGCATTCGCCCGGCGCTAGCGTCTGAATGATTTTCTGTATCCCCATCGAGCGCTTGGTGATGCGGGCGCTACCGGCAAGAAGAACAAACAGGTGATGCCCTTGTTCTCCTTCGCGAATGATGAAGTCATCTTTTTCGCATTCGATCATTTCTGCCAGCGAAAGCAGCTCTGATAATTCCGATTCAACCAGACCCTCGAATAATTTGAGACGGAGTATCAGTGTTAGCATTTCGGGTGGGCAAAGGACCGACATTTTTTCTCCTTCCGATTTCGGTACCGAACTACTGCGGACCTACGTATCCACGCTTGAAAATTGATGATAGCCCCGTGCCCGTAGCTCGCAGGCTGGACAGTGACCGCAGCCATAACCCCAATCATGCAGCGCACCGCGTTCACCCAGATAGCAGGTATGCGTGTCTTCCCGTATCAGGTCGACCAACGCCTGACCTCCCAATTGTTGTGCCATTTTCCAGGTTGCGCTCTTGTCGATCCACATCAGTGGCGTCTCGATGCTGAGGCTGGTTGCCATGCCCAGATTGAGCGTCGTCTGTAACGCTTTCATCGTCTCATCGCGGCAATCGGGGTAGCCGGAATAATCAGTTTCACACATCCCGCCGACGAGCACGTCCAGCCCGCGCCGATAGGCGACAGTCGCCGCGACAGTCATGAATAATAAATTGCGACCCGGTACAAACGTGTTTGGAAGTCCGTTAGCCTGCATTTCGATATCGACATCACGTGTCAATGCAGTATCCGAAATGGTTGCGAGTAACGACAGGTCGATCATGTGGTCTTCGCCCAGCTTGCGATCCCAATCGGATGAAAACGCACGCAGCTTGCGTAACAACGCGGGGCGCATGGTGAGCTCAATAGCATGGCGCTGACGGTAATCGAAGCCGATGGTTTCGACCGTCTCGTAGCGCGACAGCGCCCACGCGAGGCATGTGGTGGAATCCTGGCCCCCGCTGAAGAGGACGAGTGCTCGGTTTGGAAGTGTCATGGCTTGAGTGTAGTGGTAAAGGGGCGGGTTTATCAAGCGGGTGCGGTTGTCAGTCCCTTCCCCCTTTCAGGGGGGAAGGTTAGGATGGGGGTGGTGAGGTCGAGACAGGAAAACTGAACTTCCGTTGAAGTACGGAGCAGTACGTTCGAGAAAAGAACCTTGAAGCCCGACCTCACTACCCCCACCCTAGCCCTCCCCCTGAAAGGGGGAGGGGATAAAACTCGCCGCATAAGTGTTAGCACTCCGAAAACACGGCCACGCACCCGGTTAACTCGGCTACACATGTTCCATGACTAGCCCCTACAATTTCTTAACACTACTCAACGTCTGCTCAATGAATTCCCCATCCGGATCCGTATACCGTATCCGGACCGGATACCAGTCCAGCGTTGGCGCAATCCATATGTCGACCTGTTGCCCCTTTTTGTCCGGCTGAGGGGATCTCGACAGATGCAGGGCGCTCAGGTCGCCGAGAGGTGTTTTTATTTTTTCCATCCTCAATGTCTTAAAGGTCCATGGGTCCGCATCGTGTTGGCCGACTACAAAAAATGGCCATTCAGCCCCCGGTTTGAATTTCGCCGGTGCCGCGCGTGCGACCGACAGCAGTTGCCATATCGCCGTGTTGCGGTCCTGTTCGCCGCCCTTGATTGGATAGGTCAGATCCGATGCGCTAAAGCTGATGGCTTTGGTCTCACGGTTGAAGGATGCAGTCGTCGCCGCCTTATGGAAACGCTTCTCTGTGTAGGAAGTCGGTGCCAGGCCGTAGTCGTCGACCCCTCCCTCGCTTGTCGTTTCCAGAATTTTTCCGACTAGCATGGCTCTAACTTCGTTCGACAACGAAAACTTTCCGTCTGCGGCTTTCCACTTGGTGAGCGTCTCACCTTCAATCGACAAGCCGCTCTGCTTGGCTTTTACCGCGTACTGCAATTCAGCCGAGGGCGGCAGGTTGAACTTGTATTTTGGAACGCTACTTTCCTGCGCGTCGGCCTGAGTGATTGCCGCACAGAACGTCAATAGCGCGATTGAAAAAGGTCGTAAAAAATATGCTTGCATCATGGGGCCTGAATTTAAAGTAAATTAAAGCTAATGCGCTTGAGGAAAAGTCATGTCGGACAACAACATGTCCAGGTAAGCGCCATTGGTGTCGGTGTAGCGCAACTTCACCGGATACCATTCGTGTTTCGGTGCCAGCCAGATATCCAACTGCTGCTCGTAGGAACCTTTACGCGGTGCTCGCACTACATGCCATGTGGACATTTTGCCGGATCCGGTCTCGATATCTTCCTGGCCGATTACGCGTATGCGCCAGATTTCGCCATCGCGCACTCCCGCGACAAACAGGTTGATCTCTGCGTCCGGCAAAAATCTTTCACCATCACCACGGCCGATGCCTGCCAGTTGCCAGATGATACTCGCACGGTCTTGCTCGCCGCCCTTGCGAGGATAGCTTACTTCCGAAGCGGAAAAGCTGATCGTGTTGCGTTCACGATGGAAGTGCGTATTTGTTTCCGATTTTCTGAAACGTTTTTCACTGTACAGCACAGGCGCGACGCCGAATTGATCGATGACACCTACGCTTTTAAAGGTCAGTGCGGTGATAAACAGGATGCCTGCATTTCCATTGATGACGTAGTTACTGCCCGTAGATTGCCAACTGATATTGCCATGGCCATATAACGCATCGCCCTTATGGGTAATTTTTTCCACGTCGTATTTCAGGTCTACCGACGGCGGCGGGCTGACTTTGTAATGCGGGTCGCTAGCTTCTTGCTCAGCCGTTGCTGTGGCGTCAGGCGGGACATCGGGGCTGGCCTGTGGCTCTGCTGACGCATCTGGAATCGGCGACGCAGCCGGCACTGCTTCAACGCTGCCTGCCGAAGCTCCTGTGCTTGTTTCCGGTTGCGCGGATGTCATTTCCGATTGTGGCGCTGTGCCCGGGACTGGTCCGCTTTGCATTGCCCTGGGTCGCCGGGTTCTCTGCTTTCTCTTGGGGGACAGTATGGTGCCGGGCAAATCTTGCACATCCGTCGGCGCTGTCTCTGCGTTTCTGAGTTTCATCGAAATGATGGTTTCAGGACGCAACTGAAAGGCAGGCACCTGAAGACCGCTATCAATCCAGCGAAAGAACATTAAATGCAACAGGGCGGATGCGGCGAGCAGCACAAACCAGCGTCTCGCAGCCATCGCGCCCGCACCGTTGTGTAACCATTCATTTCGCAAATTCCTCAACATGTCGCTAGTGTAAACGTATCAGAATGCGCGGGGATGACATGCATCGTGGATTCGACGCATGGAAGACGCGATTGATCTGCCGACGGCGGTATTACAAATTTGATTTACACCGTTTGAATCCTGCGATTTATCTGCTACCCTCCGAACTATCTTTCAATCGAGGCTCCAATGAATAAACCCAATACCTCCGGCTTCCCAGGCATGAGTGCGATGACCGACACGCTGGACTTCATGAAAAATATGTGGGGCGGAATGAGCGCGCCCGGCATGGGTATCCCGGGCATCATCATGCCGACCTTGTCGGTCGAAGAAATCGACAAGCAGATCAAGGATTTAAAAGCCGTCGAGTCATGGCTGAATGTGAACATGACGATGCTGCGCAGCACGATACAGGCGCTGGAAGTGCAGAGCGCAACGATCACGACCTTGCAGGCGATGGGACAGACTTTCAGTGATACCGTGAAGCCAGGGCCGGTTGCCGGGGATGCATCCGCTGCGACGTCGTCACGTGGAGGATACTCATTTTCTGCATCGGCACCGGCGCCTGATGATGCACCCGGGAGCCGTCCTGTCCCTGAGCAAAGTGCCGCTCAACAATCCGCAAGTGCCGCTAATGAGCAGCCCGAAGATGAGCCCGCTGTAGACAGCGCCGCATCCGGCGTAAAAGGCGACGGCAGTAATTTTGCAGCGCCTATGGCTAATCCTGCTGCGTGGTGGAATATGCTGCAAGATCAATTCAAGCAGGCTGTAGGTAGCGCAATGGCCAGTGAGCCTGCAGCGCCAACAGCACCAACGGCGAAGAAGACCAAACCTGCGTCGAAATCCAAACCGGCACCTAAAGCAAAGCCTGCATCTAAAGCAAAGCCAACGACTAAATCAAAACCTGCGTCGAAATCCAAAGTGAGCGCGAAGCTTGTGCCTAAAGCACCGGGCAAAGCAAAAGCGCCGACTAAGACTTGAGTTAGCGATGGATGTCCTCCCTTTCAAGGGGAGGGTAGGGGAGAAGCAGGGATTTCATGGGACAAATGTCCCATGCCTGCGTAACGGTAGCCGGATATCTGCATGCAAGCGGGATGGGTTTTGCCAGAAACAAACAGCCGGTATTTACCCAACTGCGTCACGCAACCTGGTCAGTCCGCCCCTTCCACCATCGGCGCGACTTGTGCAACCGTGAGCCGACCTGCCATCCAGATCGTCAACAATCCCGCAACTGCCCCGAGATAGCCCACAATGTTGTAATGCTCAACCTGTCCCGCAGCATTGCGTGTAATGATCATCCCGGCGATCAGTGACGCTGTGCCCGCAGAGAGCATTTGTACCGATGACAGCAAGCTCATGAACATACCCCGCACTTGAGGCAACGCGACCGCGCTCGTCATCGCCATGCCCGGGATGATGCGCCCGGAAATCAATACGAAGAATGCAGTCGAATTCATCAGGGCAACCCACCACGGTACATGCCCCAGATGCGTCGTAATCAAGAGCGGCACCAACGCTGCAAATGCAAGCCAGCGGAAAACGGTCGGCTTGCCGTACCTGTCCGACATGCGGCCTATCAGTTGTGACGTAAAAAATGTCGCGCCGCCGCCTGCCAGATAAACCACACTCAGGAAGCTCTCCGGCAGGCCTACGTTCGACACCAGATACAGGGAAATAAAAGGAATCACGGCAAAGCCCGACATCATGATCAACGCCATGAAAGCGAACGCACGCATATGGTCACGATTTTTAGCGGCCGAATAAATTTGTTCAAACACGCTGCCGTCCCTGGGACGATGCATATGCGCGGTCATGCTGGGCAACAGCCGGAAAGCAATAAGCCAGAACACACTCGACAACAGCACAATGAAGAAAAACGGCGCTCGCCATCCGAGCGAGGGGATATGACTAGCCAGGAATAATCCGATCGGAACGCCCGCCACAGTTGACAAAGAAAATGCTGCCATCACGATGGCCATCGCCTTGCCGCGGCGTTCGAATGGAATCACATCAGCGACCATCGTCTGTACCATGGATCCCAATAGCCCTCCAAAGGCACCAGCCAGCGCACGGGTAATCAACATCACCGGATAATTCGGCGAGAGCCCACAGCATAGCGTCGCAACAATGAACGACACGTAAAGGCCAAGCATCAGCTTGCGGCGATCGTAGCGATCGACATAAGCCGCGGCCAATAAACCCGCACCTGCTGCAGTAAAGGTATAGCAGGACAGCAGCAAGCCGAATTGATGCGTACTGATATTAAAAACCCGAACCAGCTGTGGCCCCAGCGGCATCATGATCATGAAATCAAGGATGTGCGTGAATTGCATCCCGGCGAGGACGACTAAAAGGAGCCGCTCTTGCTTAAGGGAGAAGGAATCTGTCTTGAAAGTCACGAATAGGGTTAGCAAAATGAGACAAAGAAAGGCAATAGCTTAGCCGCGTTCCTAAAAACTTTCTTGCGAAAATCAGATTCGAATTAATTTGCCTAATTGGCGTTGCCAATTGCACGTTGAGACAACGCGTCAGCAGCAGAATTTTTCTTGCGAGGGATCCAGGTCAGCGTGACTGACTCCAGTTGCGAAAGCAGTTGTTTCGCATGTTGAAAGTGATGCTGCAAGCTGCGCGCACCAATACCTCCGGCCACGGCCATCTCGTTGATTACGACCTGGCTATCGCCATAGACAACAAGCTTTGCAGGCCGATAACGTATCGCGGTCTCCAGAACTGCAATCAGTGCAAGGTACTCTGCATCGTTGCTGTTCCCGTGTCCACCGGCCAAGCTGATCTCGACAGTTTGTCCATCCGGACTTTTCAATAGTCCGCCTATGCCCATCTTCCCCGGATTGGGATGCGTTGAGCCATCGAACCATGCTAGCCATGCAGACGCATCCGGCCGCTTGTTTGCCTGCTTTTGTTCCAGTTTTTCTGCCTTGCTTTTTTCCCGTGCGATGATTTTTTCCTCTGCGGCTATCTTCGCTTGCATGCGCGCCGACATCAGATCGGCAAGCGGCCGGTCGCCCGCCACAGTGTCGAGGGTTTGTCGCAAAGCTGCCGCTTCGGACATGCCGGTTCTTTTTGCCAGCCGGCGGCTGATGACGCGTTCGGATTTATATGCCGCAGCGGCGAGTTCTTCAAACGTAGTCATGCAGGTCAAATGCAACTGGGTGGTGAAACATCGGTGTGTCGCCGTAAGTGGGTGTTATTCATGGGTTGCCGAGATTATCGCGCATTCCAATCTGGTAGAGGCGTGTGAACGATGGTCACAAATAGGATTTCAGGACATGGCTATCGAGGCAGTGAAGGAAGGCATGTCACAGTCCTTACTCGGAACACAATGGCTAGATATATTAAATGTGAATGGCAATTATTGTAAAATGAAATTTGAATTATAACTAAGACCTTCCTATAATGAACTTCATCGAGTTCACATATAGGAGAGCAATCATGGCAACAGCACTATTAGGCGTTCAATTTCTTGGCGTGGTCACCATGTTGGCGGTCGCACTTTACACATTGAACGACAAACGCAAATAAGCAAAGCGGATGGTCTTAGGTGGCAAGGTATCTCGCTCGGGATACGTTGGCTACCTTTTGTTTTTTGGGCGCTGCCTTGTCCTTCTTCAGATTCTTCATAGTGCGATCCGCATCAGGACGTATTCGCAGTGCTCGTAGATACGGCACCTCCGAAGGGATGTCGACCGGTGGCCTCAGGGTGTACCGTCTGACGAGTTGGCCGTCTTTGCAGCCACGCGTCTCGATACTCCTGCGTTCCCTTTCGCGTTCTCTACCCTGCATTTCGTTGGCAGGTGTGGCTATTTCCGCGCGATGCTGACAAACCCTACTAAAAATTTGAAGTTTGACGCTAAGATACTAGTTGTCTATTGGCATCAAACTTTTGACGGTCGATGCACGATCAATTTTTATATGGGACGCACGCATGAAGAAAAACCACGTTCGGACACCAACATTAGCGATATTTCTAGCGGGTGCGTTGGCCATCCCATTATGTCATGGCGACCCTCAGCCGCTATATGAGCTGGGTATTGGCGCAGGTGGAATGAGCTTGCCCGATTATCGCGGTTCAGACGAAAGGCAAAACATTGCGTTCCCGATTCCGTATTTTGTATATCGCGGCAAATTCCTGAAGGCGGATCGCGACGGGGTTCGTACTGACCTGTATTCAAGCGACAAAGTTCTGGTCAATCTGAGTGTCAATGGCACGCTGCCGGTCAATAGCAGTACGAACAAGGCACGTAGCGGGATGCTGAATTTGAAGCCGACTCTCGAGCTTGGGCCCACAGCGAGCGTTAACTTGTGGGAGTCGTCGGACCGAAAGTCAAAAATAGACTTCCGTCTGCCGCTACGCATGAGCATTGCGATACAGTCTTCTCCAGAGCAGGTCGGCTGGCTCACGGCGCCTAGTCTCAACCTTGATGTGATCGACCCGGACGGCGCTAACGGTTGGAAACTCGGTATTCTTGCCGGGCCGCTCTTCAATACGCGTAGATATAATTCGTACTTCTATTCGGTCAGCCCTGCAGAAGCAACGGCTGTTCGGCCTGCTTATTCTGCGCCCGGCGGCTATGCAGGTTCGCAACTCACCTTCGCTATGTCGAAGCGCTACCCACACTATTGGGTAGGCGGTTTCCTGCGCTATGACACAGTGGCTAATGCCGCGTTCGAGAGTAGTCCTCTGGTTAAAAAACGCAACGGTGTTTCAGCCGGCTTTGCTGTTTCGTGGGTATTTACTGAGTCGTCGACGCTTGTCGACCGAAAAGACGATTGAGCCAAGAGCTGTGCGGCAATCCCGGTGGAATAGCGCAGATATGTGGCGCGGCACGATAAATTTATCGGAGGCCTTTTCTTCCTGCGGCAGCAATAGCAGCAATGCGATGCCCGCGAAAATTGAACAGAGTTGAGCGCGCGCTTTACCGAACATTAATGCGACCGGATGCGATATGTACTTGGCCGCAGTTCGAGTGGGTTGGTGCTTTTCTTGGTAGAATCAAGGACTTGAGTCAATTTTGAAGGCACGTATGCTGTACCCAGAACTGTTTAAATCACTAGAACAAGTCCGCTGGAGCATGGAGACCGACATTCCATGGGATACATTCGACGCGTCATTGCTGACCGATGAACAGGCTCAAACCATCAAAATGAATGCAATTACCGAATGGTCAGCGTTGCCGGCGACCGAAATGTTTCTACGCGACAATCGCGGCGATAGCGATTTCTCGGCATTTATGTCGGTATGGTTTTTTGAAGAGCAGAAACATTCGCTGGTGCTGATGGAATACCTGCGCCGCTTTCGGCCGGAATTCGTGCCGACCGAAGAAGAACTGGACAAGGTTCGTTTTGAGTTCGACCCGGCGCCTCCGCTGGAAACATTGATGATGCATTTTTGCGGCGAAATTCGCCTGAACCACTGGTACCGTTGCGCATCCGACTGGCACACCGAACCGGTCATCAAGCACATCTATAAAATCATCAGCCAGGATGAAGCGCGTCATGGCGGCGCCTACCTGCGCTACATGAAAAAAGCGCTGGTCGAAGTGGGCGATAGTGCCAGCGCGGCATTTGCGAAAATCGGCGTATTGATGGCTTCTGCCCGGCGCACGGAAAAGCCGCTGCATCCAACCAACCTGCATGTGAATGAGTCATTGTTCCCTAACGATACCGTGCAGTCGCGTTTGCCGGATCCGGGTTGGCTGGAACGCTGGCTGGACACACAGATCAAATTTGACGGCGAATGGGAAAAGAAAGTCGTCGCACGTATTCTGCACAATATGTCCCTGCTATTTGAAACGTCATTTGATTCCGTGCAGGATCTGAATCGTTATCGCAAGGAAATTGCAGCACGCCTGGTACCGAAAATCGCCTGAGCGGAGCAGACCTCTGACTGGTGTAAGCTAAAGCCGCAAGCGTACTCTTGCGGCTTTTTTCTTATTGAAGGATCGCTTGATTAATTATGCAAAATTTTGAAAATAAACTGGTGTCGCGCGCGAACCTCGTTAAACGCATCGCGGCGCTACCGCAGCCTGTTGTACTGACAAACGGCGTGTTCGATATTTTGCATCGCGGTCATGTGACATACCTTGCCGAGGCGCGTGCATTGGGGGCGTCGCTGGTTGTCGCTGTCAATACCGATGCGTCGGTGAAGCGGCTAGGCAAGGGCGATGATCGACCGCTGAATACATGCGAAGACCGGATGGCAGTATTGGCGGCGCTGGAGGCCGTCACTCTGGTTGTTCCATTTGATGAAGATACTGCGCTGGAAGTTGTACAGGAAGCGCGTCCTGCGATATATGCAAAAGGGGGCGATTACGATATGACGTCTATCGCGGAAGGCAAAGCCGTGCTGGCTTATGGCGGCCGCGCGGTTGCAATCGATTTTGCGCATGATCGTTCGACCACCAAGCTGCTGCAAAAGGTTCGCGCTAATCTTTAAGAGTGTCTAACGACGGCCCACTCACGGCGTGGTGTTTTGCCGATTTTATTTTGTCACACGCTGTTTCTTAAGCATGTCCATTCCCTTGGTGGCGCCCGAATTTTTCTCGTCGTCGACCACAACCGATATTTCCAATTTTCCTGCATTCCTGAAATTGAGCGTCATCGGAAATTTTTCGCCCGGTTTCAATTGGTGCGTCAAACCGACCAGCATGATGTGATAACCGTCGCCGGGTGCCATTGTAATTTTCGCGGCTGGTGGTATTTCCAAGGTAGTGACTTCACGCATCCGCATCACATTGTCCGTCATCGACATTGTATGAAGCTCGACACTTTTCGCGATCGGGGATTTGATGGCGATTAACTGGTCGGGGGTTTTGCCGGTATTTTCGATTCCGAAGTAGGCGGCGCCTGATGGTTGGCCGGGTGCGGTGGCGCGGGCGTGGGGGTGTGCAATGTGCAGGGTGCCCAGTGTGTATTCATGAGCGGATGTGGAGGCGCTGATTGCTAGTGCGGTGATGAGTAGGACGAATGAATATGGGCGCATGATGATTTCCAGATAGAGATAAAGTTACTTACGTTTGGTGTACGGATGGACTAGGGAAGGCCACCGAAGTAGTTCCCTCCCCCTTGCAGGGCGAGGGCTAGGGAGGGGGTAGTGACTCACAATCATCGTAATCTATGCGCAACCATCACACCCCCATCCTAGCCTTCCCCCTAAAAGGGGGAAGGGATTCCAGCGAGGTGGGGTCTCGGCAGGTAGTATTCTCAAAATAGGTAGTAACAATACATTGCTAACTTCCGCCCGCAAACCCATTTTGCCGCCAAGCCTCATACACTACGACAGCAACTGCATTCGATAAATTCAAACTTCGATTATCCGGCCGCATCGGCAACCGTATCCTCTGCCCTGGCGCAAACGACTCCCGCAATAACGGAGCCAGCCCCTTGGTCTCCGACCCAAACACAAACACATCTCCAGGACGAAATTGAACCCCGGAAAAAGTTGCCGACCCATGCGTCGTCAACGCAAACATGCGCAAGGGATCAGGCGCCTCGGACGCAATGAAAGATGCCCAATCCGGATGCACCTTCATCGTTGCATAGTCATGATAATCGAGTCCCGCGCGGCGCATCTTTGCGTCATCCAGCGGAAAGCCCAACGGCTCGATCAAATGCAGTTGTGCGCCGGTATTCGCGCACAGCCGAATGATGTTGCCGGTATTCGGCGGTATTTCAGGTTCAACCAAAACGACATGAAACAAATTGATACTCCTACTTTTGCGGGGTTCGGGCGAACACAAAATTGGTGACGCGGACGGCGCCGAATCGTTTCAGTGTAGTCGCCATCTCGTGCAATGTTTCGCCGGTCGTAATGACATCGTCGACAACACCGATATGTTGGCCGCGTATCCGGTCGATTGCATGTTGCGAGACCATGAACGCACCGCGTATGTTTTTGCGGCGCTCGTCGGGATGCAGCAATGCTTGTGCATGCGTTTCCCGTTCGCGCCTCACGAAACCCGGATCAAGCTTGACACCGAGTGCACGCGACAACGGCTTGGCAATTTCCACCGCCTGATTGAAGCCGCGCTCAGCTAGTCGTTGCGCACCAAGTGGAATAGCAATCAACTGGTTCGGCAGCGCAAATGAGTGTCCTTGTGTGCGTAGCGAAGCGTCACGTAGCAGCCGCGCGAAAAATGGTGCCAATGCAAGCCGACTACCAAACTTCAAGGCCAGTACCAATTGGTCGATCGGCGGCGCATAGTCCGCGGCGACGATGGTCGCGTCGAATGCTGGAGGTTGCTTCAGGCAATCGCCGCAGCGGGGATCACTTGTCCCGGCAACTTCGAGTACCGGCGCCGCGCATTGCGTGCATCGATATTGCGGGGCGCAAAAAAAACGGTCATGGCATGCACTACACACGACTGCATCATTGGTCATGCCGCATAGCGCGCAGGAGCAGGGGATAACCGATGCAAGACGTGCAAAAAGCTGTTGTGACGAATGACGGAGTTGGTAGAGCATGGGCAATCAATTCGCAAGCGTGTAAACTAAAGGCGATTATCTTATCCCATCCGTCACCCCATCCGGTTCCTTCCTCGTGTCTCTTTCTCTTCCTCCTTCCGGCGATAAATTCAGTGCGCCTATCGACCTGGCCCTGGTTCGCCAACTATTCGGCTTGCCCACACGTGTTGCGGACTCGGATTTCTTGCGTCGCGAAGTCGCTAACCGGATGCGTGAGCGGCTGGAACTAGTAAAAATAGTGCCCAAGCGCGTACTCGATGCGGGATGCGGTGAGGGCGCCGATTTGGCGGTGTTACAAAAGTCGTACCCCGATGCGCAGGTGGTCGGTCTGGATGGATCGGCGGCCATGTTGTCTGCCGCCCGCGCCAGGCAACTTGCGGGATATTCTGCAATGAAGCGTATGGTGGCGAAGTGGCTGCCTTCCGGATCGGCGACAGGGAAATCCGTATCCCCCGATTTTGTATGCGGCGATTTCGCGCAATTGCCGATGAAGCCAGGCTCGGTTGAGCTTGTCTGGTCCAATCTTGCGCTGCATTGGCACTCGCAACCGGATCGCGTGTTTGCCGAATGGCGGCGCGTATTAAGCGTTGATGGTTTGTTAATGTTTTCGTGTTTTGGGCCGGATACTTTCAAGGAACTTCGCCATGGTTTTGCCGCGATCGACGACGCAGCACATGCATTGTCCTTCGTCGATATGCACGACTTTGGCGACATGCTGGTCAATGTCGGTTTTTCCACGCCGGTCATGGATATGGAAACAATCACCGTAACCTATGAAACGGCGGACAAATTAATGGCAGATGTGCGGGCATGGGGTGGAAATCCGTTGTTGACCCGTCGCCGTGGCCTGTTGGGGCGGGGCGACTGGAAGCGGATTGTCGGCGCGCTCGATGCCATGCGCAATGCCGATGGACGCATCCCGCTGACGTTCGAAATTATCTACGGGCATGCCTTTCGGCCCACCCCTCGGACAACTGCCGGCGGGGAATCCATCATCCGTTTTGATTTGCCCAGGAAGTAATCTGCGGTGGATTAATGCAGGTGTGCATGAATGCAAGCCTGAGCAAGGTGACCGCTTTACATGAGGCATCAACGCCGGCTTCAGCAACATGGATCGGAGGCGGATCGCGTCTTTAATCTGCGTGATTCCTCGTCCTGAAAGTGCTTTTCCTCTTGATAACGAGGCCTGTTTCGACTTATACTCCCGTGGTTATGGGTTGGCAGTATCGGCATGGGCTTTTCTTCGTTTGGCGGCATTGTATGCGCCTGCGAAAGCGAATTTTAAGCATGGATGTTCGATTTCCCTCATCGTTGGCGCGGCATATTGAAGTTTGCATATGCATGTCGGCGGTGGCATTTACCGCATGACGCGGTTCCTGGTTTGTCCTTTAGGCAGTAATGCTGGGGGCGGTGTAATGCCCTTGCGGGTTTGCGTGCGCGCCGGCTCTGGAAACCTGGTAATACAAAATGGATCAACGTCGAACGTGCGCCTCTGGTTTCTGCGCTGCGTAACGGCGTCGGGTAGGTGGCAAGAATTATTATTTTGGGCATTTGAGGAAATTATGAAATATGCGAAGCGCCTTCAGACGTTGATGCTTGGTGCGTTGTTCATGTTGGCAGGTATGCCATCTTGGGCGATGGAAAATAGCCAGGGCGGGCCTGCCAGGTGGGAGCTCAACCTGCAGCCACCTGTTACTGCGATTGCACGGGATATTTACAGCATCCATAACTGGATGCTGTATGTTTGTCTTGCGATTTTTGTGTTGGTGTTTGGTGTCATGTTTTATTCGATATTCAAACATCGCAAATCGCTGGGTCACAAACCGGCGACCTTTCACGAGAGCACTGCGGTCGAGATCGCATGGACAGCTGTTCCATTCTTTATCGTTATTGCGATGGCATTGCCTGCTACCAAGACCATCGTCGCGATGAAGGACACGTCCAATGCCGATATCACGATCAAAGTGACCGGTATGCAATGGAAGTGGGGCTACGACTATCTGAAGGGCGACGGGCAGGGGATTGCGTTCCTGTCGAATCTTTCCACTCCGCGCGAACAGATAGGCTCGCCTGGCGTTGAGCCGACCCAGGCTCGCGGCGCAAACTACCTTCTTGAAGTTGATAATCCGCTCGTCGTGCCAGTCAATAAAAAAATTCGTATGATTACGACGGCAAACGACGTAATCCACTCATGGGGTGTTCCTGCTTTCGGCGTCAAGCAAGATGCGATTCCTGGTTTCGTACGCGACACCTGGTTCAAGGCAGACCAGATTGGCACCTATCGCGGCCAATGCGTGGAATTGTGCGGCAAGGAACATGCGTTCATGCCTATCGTCGTGAATGTCGTCAGTGATGCCGACTACAAAGCATGGACCGAAGCCAAGCAAAAAGAAATGGCCGCCTCGGCCGATGATCCAAGCAAAGTCTGGACTATTGATGAACTGAAAGTCCGCGGCGAGAAAGTCTTTACTGCGAACTGTGCAGTTTGCCACCAGGCGAACGGCAAAGGCCTGCCAGGCGCATTCCCTGCACTGGATGGCTCACCGATCGTGAATGGTCCCAAAGCCGGACAAATCAACATTGTCATGAACGGCAAGAACGCGATGCCTGTCTGGAAAACGGTATTGTCCGACACCGACATCGCTGCGGCAATTACTTATACCCGCAACAGCTGGTCAAACAAGGCGCAGGAAAACATCGTTCAACCGGCCGAAGTCCTGGCCGCGCGCAAGTAATAAATTCGGATTGAGAGACAGCGTCTAGCGTAGCCACGGCACCGCAATACGCTGTCCCTAAAAAATTTAGGAGTTTGAGATGAGCACAACCACAATCGATCACGCACACGATCACTCTCACGACCACGCGCATGACCATGCGCACGGTCACCCGCATGGCTGGCGCCGTTGGTTGTACGCAACCAACCACAAGGACATCGGGACCCTGTATCTCTGGTTTTCATTTGTCATGTTGCTGGCAGGCGGTTCGCTGGCCATGGCGATCCGTACCGAATTGATGCAACCTGGCCTGCAGTTTTTCAAGCCGGAGTTTTTCAACCAGTTGACCACCATGCATGGCCTGATGATGGTGTTCGGCGCGATTATGCCGGCGTTTGTCGGATTCGCGAACTGGATGATCCCGTTGCAAATCGGCGCAGCTGACATGGCGTTTGCGCGGATGAACAATTTCTCGTTCTGGCTGTTGCCGCCTGCGGCGATATTGCTGGCTACATCCTTCCTGGTACCTGGTGGCGCGACTGCTGCCGGCTGGACCTTGTATGCGCCGTTGTCGACCCAAATGGGTATCGGCATGGACATGGGTATTTTCGCGATGCACATCATGGGCGCATCGTCGATCATGGGCTCGATCAATATCATCACCACGATTCTGAACATGCGCGCGCCCGGCATGACGCTGATGAAGATGCCGATGTTTTGCTGGACATGGCTCATTACTGCTTACCTCCTGATCGCTGTTATGCCTGTTCTTGCAGGCGCGATCACGATGACGTTGACTGACCGTCACTTTGGTACTTCATTCTTCAATGCTGCAGGTGGCGGCGATCCAGTGATGTACCAACATATTTTCTGGTTCTTCGGCCATCCTGAGGTGTACATCATGATTTTGCCGGCGTTCGGCATCGTGTCGCACATCATCCCGGCTTTCGCACGCAAGCAGTTGTTCGGCTATGCATCGATGGTCTATGCAACATCGTCGATCGCGATCCTGTCCTTCATCGTTTGGGCGCATCACATGTTCACCACCGGCATGCCGGTAACCGGCCAGTTGTTCTTCATGTACGCAACCATGCTGATTGCGATCCCTACCGGCGTGAAAGTGTTCAACTGGATTGCAACAATGTGGAAAGGCTCGATGACATTCGAGACGCCTATGTTGTTCGCGGTCGGATTTATCTTCGTGTTCACGATGGGCGGTTTCACCGGCCTGATCCTCGCTGTGACACCGATTGATATTCAATTGCAGGACACCTACTACGTGGTCGCGCATTTCCACTATGTGCTGGTAGCGGGTTCCCTGTTCGCGTTGTTTGCAGGCTTCTACTACTGGGGTCCGAAATGGACCGGCCACATGTATAACGAAACGCGCGGCAAGATCCATTTCTGGAACTCGCTGATCTGGTTTAACGTGACCTTCTTCCCTATGCATTTCCTTGGCCTGGCTGGCATGCCGCGCCGTTATGCGGATTATCCGGCGCAGTTCACAGATTTCAATTTGATCGCATCGCTGGGTGCTTTCGGGTTCGGCTTGACGCAAGTCTATTTCCTGTTCTTCGTCGTACTGCCATGTATCAAGGGTGGGCCGAAAGCGGCTGACAAACCATGGGACGGTGCGGAAGGTCTTGAGTGGACAGTACCTAGTCCTGCTCCATTCCATACATTTGAAACGCCGCCGACTGTGAAGTAATTTGATGGCGGGCTTCGGCCTGCCTGATTGTGTCTATGCCTGATCAAAAGAAGCCGAGTAATACCAAGACCGCATTGATACTTGCGACGGTTGCGCTGATGTTTTTTCTCGCTGTGTTCGTGAAGCGCTTGTGGTTTAGTTGAGATGGAAAAGCCGGAACAGGAACAACGTCGTCGCAATCTTATTCGCAGCCTGAATGGGCAATTGCTGGGCAAGCTGTTGGTCGTTGCAGTGCTCATGTTTGGTTTCGGCTATGCGCTGGTTCCGATGTATAAAAAGATATGCGAGATCACTGGCCTGAATATTCTGACGCCGAAAGATGCGTCGGTGGACGAGTCGGGCAACACGCAAGTCGATACAAGCCGGACGATTACGGTAGAGTTCGACGGGAATGCGCAAGGGCCGTGGCGCTTCCGCCCGACCGTGAGCAGTATGCAGGTGCATCCAGGTGAGTTGGTGCATATGTTGTATGAGGTGGTGAATACGCAGCCCCGTAGTATCGATGCACAGGCGATTCCGAGTTATGCACCGCAGCAGGCAGCGGCGTTTTTCAAGAAACTGGAATGTTTTTGCTTTAAACAGCAGACGCTTGGACCGAACGAAGCAAGGCAGATGCCGGTTGTGTTTTACATAGATTCAAAATTGCCGAAAAATGTGAAGACAATTACCTTGTCCTACACGTTTTTTGAAATTTCCCGAGATGGGAAAAAAGCCGGTTAAGGCGGAACACGATGCAAGACCAGAATGATCCGACTAAGCGCAAGGCATCATTTGGCGCGACATTGAAGGCAGTGATGTGGTCGTTTTTAGGCATACGCAAGAAAAGCGACTATGAGCAGGATGCAGCAAAACTGAATCCGATCCATGTGGTTATTGCCGGCGTGATTGCGGCGATCAGTTTTGTAGTGACCTTGCTGCTGATCGTTAAATGGGTGCTTGCAAAATAGGTTTTGGAATTGTTTGATTGGTTATTATGGGACAGAGGTGTTTTAAACCTTCTGTCGCCAAGAGATTTTAGTTATTGAGGGATCGGGATTGCAAGGCGGAAGGGTTCGCCAAATGATTCGGTTCTGAACATTTAATTGGAGATGGAGATGAGTTCTCAACAACACGCGAATGCGCCTTATTACTTCGTGCCTGAGCCTTCGCAATGGCCGATATTGGCGGGCGGTGCGCTGCTTATGACCATGGCAGGGGCATCCGGATGGGTAAATGATTATGCCTGGGGGCCATATCTGAATGGCTTCGGTATCTTGTCCCTGCTCGTGGTGTTGTATAACTGGTTTGGCGTAGCAATTGCAGAATCAGAAAGCGGTAAATACAACAAGCGCGTCGATGTTTCGTATCGCTGGAGTATGAGCTGGTTCATTTTTTCCGAGGTCATGTTCTTCGCCGGCTTCTTCGGCGCATTGTTCTATGCACGCAGTATCTCGCTGCCGCTGCTGAATGACCTGGACCATAAATTCCTTTGGCCGGATTTTGTCGGGCATTGGGGTAATGCAGGACCGGCCGGTACTATCGAGCCGTTCACGACCATGGATCCGTATCCGATTCCGACGATTAACACATTGCTGTTGTTGACTTCGGGCGTCACGCTGACGATTTCCCATCACGCGCTGATCGCCGGCAAACGGATGAAAACGGCTGGCTGGCTTTTCGCAACGATCGTACTTGGCGCAACCTTTATGGGATTCCAGGCGTATGAGTACATGCATGCATACTCTGAACTGAATTTGAAATTAACATCCGGCATTTATGGTTCGACATTTTTCATGTTGACCGGTTTCCACGGATTCCACGTGACCATGGGTGCGATCATGCTGTCGGTTGTGCTTTATCGTGTGCTGAAAGGGCATTTCACTCCCACACACCATTTTGCGTTTGAAGGTGCCGCATGGTACTGGCACTTTGTTGACGTGGTGTGGCTCGGCCTGTACGTGGTTGTGTACTGGCTATAAGCGGTATGTCGTGAAGCACAAAAAAGCCGCACCGAGGTGCGGCTTTTTTACTGGCGAAGCCAATGTACTACCGGAACCAGCTTAACGAATGCCGGTCGGATGGATCAGTCCAAAGTAGTTGGCAACGAGTATCAGGATAAACAGTGCAATCGAGAATCCAACGCGGTAGGTCAACGCTTTTACGGTTCGGTTTGTTTTGCTCTTGTCGCGCATCATGAAGAACAATGCCGAACCGAGGCTGGCAAAAATCAGGATAAAAGCGATGGCGATGATAATTTTCATGATGGCGACAGGTCGATACCAAGCGGCACGCACTAGTTCCGGGCCGCAGGATAGTTTGAATAAAGTGACATTGTAATGCCAATCAAAATCCGCATACGATGGATTCCGCTGCTCGCCACTGTCATGGTGGTGGTTATCGGCGTTTCATTGGGTCAATGGCAAACGCGGCGTGCGGTGGAGAAGGAGGCAATCGAGCAGAAATTATCGGAGCGCGCATCGGCACCTGCAATTACACTCGGGCGTGAAAAGATGGCAATCGACACGATCGAATACCGCAGGCTCATCGTGCGCGGTGAATTTGATAAAGGTTGGCCGATCTACCTCGAGAACCGGCCGCATGACGGCGTCGCCGGCTTCCACGTATTGATGCCGTTTAAAATTGCTGACTCGGACATGCATCTGCTGGTGGCGCGCGGGTGGGCGCCTCGCGCTACGGCCGATCGGGCGCAGTTGCCAAAATACGATACACCTGTCGGCATCACCGAAATCCAGGGCATCGCGGTGCGCAAGCCTGGGCATGTGATGCAATTAGGCGACGCGTCGGCGATACGGCCGAGTGTGATTTTGCAAAATCTCGACATTGAGCAATTTTCGGCGGCAAGCAAACTTGCTATGCAGGGATTCATGCTCGAACAGACGAATGATGCGCATGATGGTTTGGTGCGCGATTGGCCGCGGCCATCCACCGGAATTGAAAGGCATCGCGGGTATGCGTTTCAATGGTACGGCTTGGCTTTGACGGCCCTGATTTTTTTTGTGGTGACAGGATTTCGACGTGGAAAATAACCAGCATGGTGGTAAGCAGGATAGCAAGCAGGATGACAGGCAACAGGGTGCAGGGCGCTGGAAATTATTTGTGGTGCTCGCAATTTGCGCGTCGCCGCTGATCGCATCCTATCTGGCCTACTACGTTATCAAGCCGTCCGGCCGCACGAACTACGGGACGCTGATCGACCCGCGTGCTTATCCGATGCCGGTACTTGGAACCACGCTGCTGGATGGCGCGCCCAAGGCGCTGGACGCATACAAGGGAAAATGGCTGATGGTGCAAGCCGATACCGCCGACTGCCAGGCGGCATGTCAAACCAAGCTGTATCAAATGCGCCAGCTCCGTCTCACACAGGGCAAGGAAATGGATCGCATCGAACGCGTCTGGTTGATAGTTGATGACAAGCCGGTCGAGACGATGACGATGCGCGAATACGACGGTACACGGATGTTGCGGGTCAAGGCAGACGCGCTGAAAGCGTGGCTGCCTGTAGAGCCCAACACCATGATCACCGACCACATCTATATGATCGACCCGCTCGGCAATCTGATGATGCGTTTTCCGAAAGATCCTGATCCGAATAAAATCAAGAAGGACCTTACGAAATTACTGAAGGCTTCAAGCATCGGCTGAAATGAATTCTCTTGCGCTAATCCAACTTGCCGTCACCGGATTGCTGGCTGCACTATTGCCGCTGACGATAGTGTGGGCATCAAGCGATTCGAACAAGCGACGCAAGCTCGTCTGGGTCATCGTATTCCTCACCTTTGACCTGATCATGTTCGGTGCATTTACCCGCTTGACTGACTCCGGTCTCGGCTGCCCCGATTGGCCGGGTTGTTACGGACACGCCAATCCGATACAGGCACACGCGGATATTGCCGCCGCAGAAGCGTTGATGCCTACCGGGCCTGTCACTGTCGTGAAGGCATGGATCGAAATGATTCATCGCTATCTGGCAATGACGGTAGGCGTGTTGATCATGTCGCTGATGATCATTACCTGGACGCGCTGGTTTCAATCAGGGAGAAAAGATCCTGGCGGCGCTCCTTGGTATTCAGCGCTTTTATTCGGATTGGTGTGTGTGCAGGGTGCCTTCGGCGCATTGACGGTGACCTCCAAATTGCAGCCGGTGATAGTAACGACGCACCTGCTGCTTGGAATGACGCTGCTCGCACAAAGCGCATGGTCTGCGGCGCGTCAGAGTGAGCATCTGATGGTAGCGAAGGCCGCCACAGCGTTGCGCACACCGGCGCTGGTTGCGGCGATATTATTGATTATTCAAATTGTGCTGGGCGGATGGGTGAGTACCAATTACGCGACTCTGGCCTGCAGCGATTTCCCCTTGTGTCATGGCACGGTGCTGCCGCAAATGGACTTTGGCAACGGGTTCACGTTATGGCGGGATCTCGGCAAAACTGCCGCCGGAGAATATCTGCCTTTCCCTGCATTGACGGCGATCCATTGGACGCACCGCATGTTTGCCCTCGTCGTCATAGCATTCGTTGCATGGGTGGCGCATAGAGCGGTCCGAATTGATGGTCTACGCAAAACAGCGCGCCGGATCCTGCTCGTACTTGCGCTGCAATTCACGACCGGCATCCTGACGATTTTTTTGCAATGGCCACTCGCGCTCGCGGTCGCACACAACGCAGGCGCCGCGCTCCTCGTGCTCTTGCTCACCATGTTAAACTACAAGGCTCGAATCAGCACCGACTTCACGGTAAATCAAGCCGCAACGCAATAGCAGTTGACCCACCCTACGATGACTACCCAAACCGTCGCACCTAACCGAATCGCCCAATACTGGGCACTGACCAAGCCGCGCGTGACGCAGCTGGCAGTGTTTTGTGCGGTGATAGGCATGTTCCTCGCTACGCCTGGCTTGCCGGACTGGAAGATCGTCATCGCTGCAACCATCGGCATCTGGTTATTGGCAGGTGCGGCATTTGCAGTGAACTGCCTGGTCGAGCGGAAAATCGATTCCCGCATGGCACGTACGGCACGGCGTCCGATGGCACTGGGCGAAATTTCCGTCATGCAAACACTGCTGTTTTCAGGCGTCATCGGCGGCGTCGGAATGGCAGTCCTTTACTACCTGGTCAATCCTCTCACCATGTGGCTGACCTTTGCAACTTTTGTCGGTTACGCAGTGGTCTATACCATCATCCTCAAGCCGGCAACGCCGCAAAATATCGTGATCGGTGGTTTGTCCGGAGCGATGCCGCCAGCGTTGGGTTGGGCCGCCATTGCCAATGATCTGCCTATGCAGGCCTGGATACTGGTGCTGATTATTTTTGTCTGGACGCCGCCGCATTTCTGGGCGCTTGCGATGTATCGTCGCGACGACTATGCAAAGTCGGGTTTGCCGATGCTGCCGGTAACGCACGGAATGAAATTCACGCAGTTCCATATCTGGCTCTACACGATTGCGCTGGTTGCTACGACGATGCTGCCGTATGCAGTGAAGATGAGCGGATTGATTTATCTGGCAAGTGCGGCTGTACTGGGCGCGATTTTTCTCTGGTACGCGTGGCGGATTTATCGCCACTACAGCGATCAGCTAGCGCGCAAGACGTTCACCTTTTCGATCATCTACCTGTCGCTGTTGTTTGCGGCGCTGTTGGTCGACCACTACTTCAAGTTCTGACCATGCGTTTCCTGCTTCTGCCATTTATTTTCCTGATCAGCATGACGCTGGGCGCATGCGACAGGAAGCCGGTTGCCGATGGCGGAGAAATGACCTTGTCCCCGATCGCCAGTCCATTTAAAAATACCGACGTGACCGGAATCGGATATGCAAAAGATTTTGCGCTGACAGATCCGACCGGCAGGGTACGTACCCTTGCCGATTTCAAAGGCAAGGTGGTGCTGGTATTTTTCGGCTATACGCAATGTCCGGACGTCTGTCCGACGACCATGGCGGAAATGGCGAACGTGATGAAGGTGCTTGGGCCGCAGGCGGATCGCGTTCAGGTGCTGTTCGTGACCGTTGATCCCGAAAGGGATACGCCTGCGCTGCTGGCGCAATATGTGCCTTCATTTGATCCACGTTTTATCGGTTTGTCAGGCGACAAGGCGGCAATAGACAAGATCACGACGGAGTTCAAGGTGTTTTACCAAAAGGTGCCCGGTAAGGAGCCCGGTGCCTATACGATGGATCACACCGCAGGCAGCTATGTTTTCGACCCTAAGGGAAAAATCCGGCTTTTTGTACGGCACGGTCAGGGCGCGGAGCCTATCGTGCATGACCTGAAAATTTTATTGGCTGAATAAAACAAATCAGGGAAACGCCACTAGATAGTTGCTCCCCAAACCCGTAGCTTTCCGCTATCCGTGAATTAAAAAAGCCCGAAAGGGCTTTTTTAATTTGAAGCATCACGCGACCCATCTGCGGGCACATCGCTAAGTAAATGTACCTATATCTGCATTGCGGTCGTTATGCTACCGTCGCCTACGAAAACAATATCATTACGTCATCAAAGCTGGATCATTGTTTTCGGCAATTCGACCAGGCACGACTAACTGACGTAGAACAGCGATGCCCGATCGAGCAACATTCTCAAATAACATGGCCTTCCCTACCACTTTAGCAGGAGACAAAATTGAACAAAACTATTATCCATGGCCTTATTTTAGGGCTATCAAGCTGCATGCTGGCATCATGCGGCGGCGGTTCATCTGAGCCGGTCAATTCATCCAAAGCATATGCAGATGGCGAAGCCTGCGCTGCAGCCTGGGTTAGCGGTACAGCGTATGCAACCGCGGGCACTAAAGTAAGCCGCTCGGGACGTAATTACACGAACGCTTTCTGGACACAAGGCCAGGATCCGGTAACAAATAGCGGTCCGGCAGGTAGCGGACAACCATGGGTGCCTGGTTTCACGTGCGGTACTACGCCGACGCCGACACCGACGCCGACACCGACACCGACACCGACACCGACACCAACACCAACACCAACACCGACACCGACACCGACACCGACACCGACACCAACACCGACACCGACACCGACACCGACACCGCCACCGACACCGACACCGACACCGACACCGACACCCACACCGACACCGACACCGACACCGACACCGACACCGACACCGACACCGACACCGACACCGACACCGACACCGACACCGACACCGACACCGACACCAACTCCGACACCAAGCTGTCCAAGTTACGTTGCCGGTACTAACTATGTCGCGGGTCAAGTCGTAACAAATGCAGGCGGCTACTACATGTGCGACATAGCCGGCTGGTGTTCTTCAACTGCATCGTCTTATTACGCACCGGGTACAGGTTCTGCCTGGACTTCAGCATGGCATGCGGTGACTTCCGCATCATGCGGTGGTACGCCGACTCCAACTCCAACTCCTACACCGACCCCAACGCCAACTCCTACCCCAACGCCGACGCCAACCAGCGGTGGCGGCACAGCCATGAGCACCTACATTACGTCCTACGGCTACAACGACAATGACGACGGTAATGGCCACTTCGGAACAGCGGTAATCGCCTATCCGAGCACCAAGCATCCAATCGCCACGGAAAGCACCGGGACTTACGATGATCCGGTGACATTTGCCACCGATCCGCGGGAACTTGCACCGCATACGATTATTTACGTGCCATTCCTGAAAAAGTATTTTGTGATGGATGACGGATGTGCGGAATGTACTACTGACTGGAATAACGGCAACAAGTGGCGCACGGATCTGTTCATGGGGCCGAACAATGCACTGCAACCGGAACCGGCACTGGATAATTGCGAGGCTCAAATTACACGTAACACCACCATCTATATCAATGCGGGTCCGGGATATCCAGTAGATACGCAGAAGATGTTCCAGAATGGGCAATGTACGGTGCATACCTACTAAGCGCTGCCGGAGCGGTCTGCCGACACCGGCAGCCCGCTGTTTTCAGCATTTAGAAAAGGCGTACAGAAGAACGAAAAATTTTCCGTTGACGCCCCTTGCCTGCATTTCCTGCAAAGGGCAACACTACGTTATGCGCCTGGAAAATAAAAAGGCGCTCGATATGAGCGCCTTTTATTATTGCTGCTTAAGCTGGTCAGGCATAAGCTGCCAGCGACCCCTTCATCTTCTTCAGCGCCACTGCTTCGATCTGGCGTATCCGTTCTGCTGAAACACCAAATTCGTCAGCCAACTCATGCAGGGTCGCGCCTGAGCCATCATCGTTTGCAAGCCAGCGTGCTTCCACGATACGGCGCGAACGCTCGTCCAGTTTGCCGAGCGCACTCTCCAGGCCATCAGTCTGGAGTCGGTCATAGCGCTGAGATTCCAGCACTCTGGTAGGCTCGTTTGCGTCAGAGGACAGATAAGCAATTGGCGCAAACTTCTCATCGTCGTCATCCGACGATGATTCCAGCGCGATGTCCCGTCCCGAGAGACGCATTTCCATCTCGATCACTTCTTCGCGCTTCACGTTGAGCGTCTTTGCAAGTGCATCAACCTGATCCGGCGTCATCGAATCCAAGCCTTCTTTATGGCTGCGCAGATTAAAGAACAACTTGCGTTGCGCTTTGGTCGTCGCGACCTTCACCAGACGCCAGTTCTTCAGGATGTACTCGTGCATCTCGGCCTTGATCCAATGCATTGCATACGACACCAGTCGCACGCCCTGGTCCGGGTCGAAACGTTTCACGGCTTTCATCAAGCCGATATTACCTTCCTGTATCAGGTCGGCATGCGGCAAGCCATAGCCTAAATAGCCGCGTGCGATCGAAACGACCAAGCGCAAATGCGATAACACCAATGCCTGTGCGGCAGCCAAATCATTATCATCGCGCAAGCGGCGAGCCAGCGACATTTCTTCCTCATGCGTCAACATGGGCAGACGATTTACGGCAGAAATATAGGCGTCTATATTGCCTAATGTGCCCGAAAATCCTAGCGCCAATGCCTGATTCGCAGGAACCAATGCAGACTGAGTATTCATACTTTTCTCCATTCCCCTTATAGCCATTGCGTCCAACAGAAAACACATCTTCAGACCACCAACAGTTCGTATATTAGCACTCTCGCACATTGAGTGCCAATCGTGAATTTTTACTGCTCCCATAGCTAAAACACTATCGGTAACAACGAACCTATTGCCTGTTTTACACACTTTAGAGGGGATTTACATAGAAAAGTTGCGATGCCTCAAAGAATCGAAAAATGCGGGGAGAATAAATATATTTTCGATAATTTTCGGCTTGGTATATGTCTGAGTAGCCAGCAGTTTCGATATCCGGCAATGAATAATTTCTTCTTGGAAATATTTATGCGGGCGATCGTGGTTTGAAATGGCGTAAAAAATCCAGCAGGATGTGGGCCGAGACTTCAGCATCGTCTGCCGTCATTATTTCCAGTGGATTGTGGCTGATCCCGCCATTGCCGCACCGGGTAAAAAGCATGGCAACGTCGGTCACCTCCGACATGGCTATGGCGTCGTGACCAGCACCGGACGGCAGTTGAAACGGCGTGACGCCGGCGCGTTCAGTAGCCGCTGCCAGTTGCTGCATCAGCCACGGCGCACACGGTACTGCCGGCGCGTGCATGACACGATCCAGATTCAGCGCGATACCGCGCCGCGTGCAAATTGTCTCAACGCCCTGCAGGATATCGGCAACCGCTGCGTCTCGCGTCGGATCATCTGCCGCGCGTATATCCAGCGAGAATCGGCAGCGTCCTGGTATCACATTGATTGAACCGTCCGGGACATGTAATTGCCCAACCGTACCGACCAGAGTAGCTACCCCTCGACAGCGTTGCTCTACCAACAGAACAACCTCTGCGGCAGCTGCGGCTGCGTCTTTACGCATTGTCATCGGCGTTGTTCCCGCGTGGCCGGCAACGCCTGTCAATTCGACCAGGTAGCGGCAACTGCCGGCAATCGATGCGACGATGCCGACCGGCAGGTCTCGATGCAACAAGACCGGCCCTTGTTCAATATGTACTTCGATATATCCAAGAAGATCGGCAGGATTGCGCGCGATCGATGGGATCTGATCGATTCCGTGTCCCGCGGCCTGCAGGGCTTCGCGCATGGTGATGCCGTTGGCGTCGACCTTGTCCAGTACTGCCAGGTCGAAGCGGCCGCTGATCGCTGTACTGCCTAAAAAAGTACTTTTGAATCGAACGCCTTCTTCCTCCGAAAATCCGATCACTTCTAGATGGTAGGGCAGCGATTCACCCCGGTCATGCAAATGCTTGACCACCGAGATTGGCAGAAGTATGCCCTCCCGTCCGTCATATTTCCCACCGTTGCGAACGGTGTCGTAATGAGACCCGGTGATCAGCGTCTTCGCATTTGGATTTTGCGATTTGTAGCGACCGATGACGTTACCGACCGCATCTATCCCGACCTGCATTCCTGCTTCACGCATCCATTGCGCCAATTGCGCCGCAGTTTTTTTGTGGGCATCCGTCATGTACGCACAGGTCAGTCCGATTTCGTCATCGCTCCATGCGCCGAGCACTTCACTTTGTTCCATGATTGCGTTGCCTAACTGCGGCGTGTATCCGAGCAGGTCGTTCAAACGCAGCTCTGCAATGCGGCCGATCTGTCGCAGGTTTTCGGCGACTTCATCGTCGCGATGGTTTTTCAGCCTGCGCAGGAGGGCATCAATAATCACATGACGGGTCAGACCTTTTCCGTCGGGACCTTTTACGGCGATGATGAACGGGAAGCCGAATTTGGCGGTGTACTCTGCATTCTTTTGCTGCAGCATTGAGAATTCTTCAGCGGTGCATTGATCGAGTCTTGCCCTTGCTTGCTCGGAGGCGGACTCTTTGGTTAACGTACCTGCGATCGCTGCCTTGCCGGCCAGCTCAGGATGTGCGCAGATCAGTGCCAGCTGTTCCTGCTCTGGCGCAGAGGTAACAACGCGCTGCAATGCCAATTTCAAGGCGGTCAATGTCGTATAGGGACGCTGTGCCGTCGCACGCTCGGCCACCCATGGAGAATGTTCGTAAATTCCCTGCATGGCTTCCACAAACATTGCCGCGTCACAGCTGTTCAGATTCTCCAGAGTGATCGTCATGGTTTGCCGTTCGTGATCGAGAGCGGATGGGTTCCACGCCAATGATCGGCAATCTCGATGCGGCGCGCGATCCAGACATGGGAATGCGATAGCACGTAGTCCAGAAAACGGGCGAGTGCTGCTGCGCGCGCGGGGCGACCTGCGAGCCGGCAATGCAAGCCGATGGAAAGCATTTTCGGACGGTTCAAGCCGGCCGGATCGCCTTCAAGATAAAGCTGATCGAAGGCATCCTTCAGATAATCAAAAAATTGTGTGCCTGAATTGAAGCCTTGTACCGTTGCGAAACGCATGTCGTTCGTGTCGAGTGTGTACGGGACGACGAGATGGGGCGTGGCTATACGCCCGCCATTCGCACCTGCGACGTCGACCTGCTGCCAGAACGGCAAATCATCGCCGTAATAATCCGAGTCGTAGCTGAACCCCCCATGCTCGACCACTAGTCTGCGGGTGTTGGGCGAATCGCGACCGGTATACCAGCCCAGTGGCGCAGCGCCGGTTAGCTCTCTGAAAATTTGAACGGCTTCTGCCATGTGGGCGCGTTCGGTCGCGATGTCCACATGCTGGTAACTGATCCAGCGCAGGCCGTGGCAAGCGATCTCATGGCCGAGTTGCCCGAATGCCGCGACTGCGTCCGGGTTGCGCTTCAGCGCCATTGCGACACCGAAAACCGTCAGTGGCAGCTTGCGATCTTCGAACAGGCGCAGCAGTCGCCAGAGTCCGGCCCGTGAGCCGTATTCATAGAGCGACTCCATGCTCATGTGACGCATGTCGAAGGCTTGCGCGCCTATCAGTTCCGAAAGGAAGGTTTCCGATGCATCATCGCCATGGAGTACACAGTTTTCGGCGCCTTCTTCGTAGTTCAGGACGAACTGGAGTGCAATGCGGGCGGCGTTTGGCCATTGCGCGTGGGGTGGCTCAGCGCCGTAGCCGCGAAGGTCGCGAGGGTAGGCTTGGTTTTTATCGGTCACGCGTCACCTGCAAGTCGATGTTGTGAGATAAATAAAAATTGCAAAGAAGCGCCCCTTCCCCCTTTCAGGGGGAAGGTTGGGATGGGGGTGGTGAGTTCGAGGTAGAACGTCGATCCCTCGAGCGCACTACCCCCATGCCAGGAGCACAGCCTTGCAAGCCTGTGCCGTTACGCAGGCATGGGGCAATGCCCCATGAAACCCCTGCTACACCCCTCTTCCTGCATGGGGGAGGGAACACAAACTCTTATACTCAATAGTATATTGACTGGATTGCGTCAGTATAAGATCTATGTAATAAATGTTCATATCGCAGCAATTGATCGCAAAATCAGAAAGACACCATGGGAAAGCTGACAACACACGTCCTGGACACAACTCAAGGCAAGCCCGGCGCAGGCGTCGCCGTAGAACTATATGAAGTCGAACCAACCGCAAAAATCTTGCTGAAAACAACGCTCACGAATCAAGACGGCCGCTGCGACATGCCGTTGCTGCAAGGCGACGAAATGCGCGCAGGTCAATATGAACTGGTGTTCGGTGCAGGCGATTATTTTTCCGAACAGGGTGTAAAGATGCCAACCCCGCGCTTCATTGATCGCGTCGTGATCGCATTCGGCATCGCCGATCCCGCTCAAAATTACCATGTACCTCTGGTCGTGTCCCCATGGGCATACTCAACCTACCGCGGCAGTTAAGCGCGCCCTAGCCTTAAGACGAGGAAACCATGGACGCCTTCTGGCTGACGTACGGCATGGAGTGGCTGAACCTGCTGGCGCGGTGGTTGCACCTGATCACGGGTATCGCGTGGATAGGCGCATCCTTCTATTTCGTCTGGCTCGATAATTCCATCAAGCCGCCAAAGCCAGGATCCGACCTTGAGCAGAAAGGTGTGTCCGGCGAATTGTGGGCGGTACATGGCGGCGGATTCTACAACCCGCAAAAATACCTGGTCGCGCCGAAGGAACTGCCGCAGGAATTGCACTGGTTCAAATGGGAAGCCTATTCAACCTGGCTATCCGGATTCGCGTTACTGCTGATCGTCTATTACTTCAACGTGTCGGCGATGATGATCGACAAATCGGTGGCGGATATCAGTAGCTGGCAGGCGATTGCCATCGGCGTCGGTGCCTTGATCATCGGCTGGACGGTGTACGACTTGCTATGCCGCTCGCCACTCGGACAGCGCGACGGGGCACTCGGTATTGTGATGTATATCCTGATTGTCGCTGCGGCCTTCGTGTTGAGCAAGTTTCTCAGTGGACGTGCAGCCTATATCCATGTCGGCGCAATGATCGGCACCATCATGGTGGCGAATGTCCTGATGGTGATCATGCCGGGCCAGCGTAAGCTGGTGGCCTCGTTGACGGGAGGACAAATTCCCGATGCGATCCATGGCAAGCGTGCGAAGCAGCGCAGTGTGCACAATAATTATTTCACGCTGCCCGTGTTGTTCATCATGATCAGCAATCACTACGCGATGACGTATGGTCACGCATACAACTGGTTGGTGCTGGCGGCGATCATGGCGGGAGGCGTGCTGATACGACATTTTTTCAATCTGAAGCACAAGAGCCGGATCGTGTGGGCCTATCCCGCGGCGGGTGTTGCATTACTGATGGCCGTTGCGATTGCCATCGCGCCCAAGCCGGTCAACAGAGTCGCAGCATCCGGCGATACGAAAGCCGGTTCGGATTTTGCAGGAGTGCAAGCGATCGTCGTGCAGCGTTGCATCGCATGTCATTCGGCGCAACCGACACAGCCCGGATTTGTAACTGCGCCGGCGGGTATCATGCTGCATACACCCGAACTGTTGCATCAGAATGCGGCCAAGGTATATCGGCAGGCGGTACAACTGAAAACTATGCCGATCGGGAATCTGACCGGCATGACTGAAGACGAACGCGCACGCATAGGCGCATGGTACGAAGCCGGAGCGAAATAAAGAGCCATAGCACCAACAATCATTACTGGCAACGGAAACAGACATGACAACAATCACCATCGATGGTTCGACACTCAACGCGGCGCAAGTAATTGAAGTCGCGCGTAACCGGGATAGCAAGATCGTACTGGCGCAATCGTCACGCGACGCATTGCAAAAGAGCCGCGCCTACATCGAAGCGAACTGGATGAACGACGCCGCGCCTCTGATGTATAGTTTCAATACGGGCGTGGGTTTGTTGAAGGATACCCGTATCCCCATGCAGCATATTGAACCGTTCCAGACGCAATTGATCAAGGCGCACGCGGCGGGCATCGGCGAACCATTTTCCGAAGAGGTCAGCCGCGCGACCATGCTGCTGCGGGCGAATGCATTTGCCAGCAATTATTCAGCGCCTCGCGTTGAAGTCGTCGATCGCCTTCTCGCATTTCTCAATGCAGGCATCCATCCGGTCATGCCGCAGAAGGGGTCGGTAGGCGCATCTGGCGACCTTGCGCCATTGGCGTATCTCGCTGCAGCGTTGGCCGGCTTCGACGAGGCTGCAGTGATATACAAGGGACGGCGCATGTCAGCCCCGGAGGCAATCCTGCAGGCCGGCATAGGCTCCGTTAATTTCGCGCTGCAGGCAAAAGATACGTCTGCGCTTATCAACGGCTGCACTGTGTCGCTTGCGGTAGCCGTGCTGGCTGCAGGCGATGCGCGCAATCTTTTGTCGGATGCCTGTTTGTCCCTTGGATTGTCGATGGAGGCAATGCGCGCGGAGATGTCCGCGTTCGATGAACGTATCCATCAGGCGCGTCCGCATGCAGGGCAGATCAAGACCGCAGCCATCATGCGCAAATTGCTGGCTGGGTCGACGCGTACCACGCATGAAGCGCGCGCGATACAGTTCCCGGATGAATTGCGCCGTAGCGACATCGAGTACACGCCACGGATACAGGATGTGTATTCGTTGCGTTGCGCGCCTCAGGTGTACGGCCCGGTCTTCGATGCGCTCGACTATATCGATACCATCGTCGACAAGGAGATCAATTCTGCGACCGACAATCCGCTAATTTTCGGCACGGACGACGGCGGGTTTGAAATTATCTCAGGCGGCAATTTTCACGGACAGTATTTGGCGCAGGCGATGGATTTGCTCGCGATGGCGGTGACTGATCTAGGCAGTATTTGCGAGCGTCGGGTCGCACGATTGATCGATCCGACGCAGTCATGGGGATTGCCGCGTAATTTGATGTCGGGTGTACGTGGTGTCAATACGGGTTATCCGGTTGTGCAATGTTCGCTTAGTTCCCTGGTGATGGAAAACCGCACCTTGTGCATGCCGGGTAGTGTCGACAGTATTCCTGCCAAAGGGAATAGCGAAGACCACGTGTCGAACTCGACATGGTGTGCGCGCAAGGCGGCGACGGTGGTGGCTAATACGCAGTACATCGTGGGTGTCGAGATGCTGCTGGCGGCGCAAGCGTTGACAATGACTGAGACGTTGTTGCCGGGGTTTGTGCTGGGGCAGGGGACGTTGGCGGCTTATGACGAAATCAGGCGGCAGATACCTGCGTGTCTTGATGGGGATCGGTGGTTTCATAACGACATAGTGGTGGCGCAGTCGTTTGTGGTTAGTGGGTCGGTGCGGGGGGCGGTGGAGAGGGCGATTGGGGCGTTTGTTTAAGACTTTCCTTAATGGACACATGACGCTATTCCGCACCCAACATTGGCCTGCTCCTTCCCCTTTCAGGGGGAAGGTTGGGATGGGGGTGGTGAGTTCGAAGTAGGACCTTTCTGGCTCGACCCTACCACCCCCACCCTAACCCTCCCCCTTACAGGGGGAGGGAACCAATCCTTGTTAGTTTGAAAGTGTAGCTCTCAACCCTCCCGCTCATGCGCCAGCTTGCCCGCCACATACGTCGCAGCAACCGCACGATCATCACCCAGCAATGCCAGTACAAACAACCATTCTTCCAGATTATTTGTACGCGCCGTTCGACGCGCCAGCAACGGCGTCGCCCGCGGATCCAGGACGATAAAATCAGCTTCCGCACCAGCAACAAAATTCCCGATCGTCCCTTCCAGCTGCATGCTCCGCGCAGCTCCCAACGTCGCAAGATAAAACATCCGTAAAGCGGGCAGGTAAGTACCACCCATACGCGCCACCTTGTACGCCTCGTTCATCGTCTGCAACATTGAGAACGAAGTCCCTCCACCGACATCCGTCCCCAGCGATAAATGCAATTGCGCCGCATCCGCACGCGCAAAATCAAACAGGCCGCTTCCAAGAAACAGATTGGAAGTCGCACAGATCGCCACCGCCGATTGCGTCGCCTTCATCCGGGCACGGTCAGTATCATCAAGCCAGATGCAATGCGCATACATCGAGCGAGGACGCAGCAGTTGATGACGGTCATATACATCAAGATAACTGCGCGCTGTCGGGTACAGCGATTTGATCCACGCCAGTTCCTCGGTGTTCTCCGCAAGATGTGTTTGCACGTAGGTGTCAGGATACGTGGCCGCCAGTTCTCCAGCGAGTTGCAATTGCGCCTCGCTCGAAGTCGCTGCAAAACGCGGCGTGATTGCATATAACTGCCGTCCCCGTTTGTGCCACTTTTTGATTAATTCCTCGGAGTCGCGTGCACTGCTCTCCGCGGTGTCGCGCAGAAATTCCGGACAATGTTGGTCCATCATGACCTTGCCAGCCACCATGCGCATATTGCGCGCCTCGCTCTCGGTAAAGAATGCTTCTACTGACGATGGGTGCACGGTGCAATACACCATTGCCGTTGTGGTGCCGCAACGGACCAGTTCATCCAGGAAAAAACTCGCAACCTCGCGTGCATGTTCCGGATCGAAAAATCGGCGTTCGGTTGGAAAGGTATAGGTCTCAAGCCACGGCAACAATCCCGGCGCAGCCGACGCGATCATGTCGGTTTGCGGATAGTGTATGTGGGTGTCGATAAAGCCCGGCATGATCAACTTGCCGCGGTAGTCATGGATCAAAGTGCCTTCCGGCAGTGTCGCTCGCAATGCGGCGTAATCGCCGGCAGCGTGAACTCGGCCCTGGCTTATGATCAACAATCCGTCTTCGTGCCATGCGGTAGCGTTCTCGTCGAGCGCAGGGTCAGCCGTGAAATGCAGCAGGCTGGCTCTATAGACTTGCAGTTGTTCGGCAGCAGGTTCGCTCATGAATGCTTTCTATTATGAGTAGGACTTATGCATTGCTCCCCTCGCCCGCCTGTGGGCGAGGGGAGCAATGCATAAATCCCGATTAGATTTTTTCTATGCTTGATGTAACTGCAATGCCGGGATTTGATAAAGCCGCCGCCTCCCAAACCTGCAGCAACTGTGCCGCTACCGAGGCCGCAATTACTGCAGGTTCCTTGCCGTGAATATCCGTCAAACCTATCGGACAAATCATGCCCGCCAATCGCTCCTGAGAAATTCCTCGTTGCAGTAGCCGATGTTCAAACTGCATACGCTTGGTGATCGATCCGATTAATCCAAACCAGCCCATATCCGTGCGTTGCAAAATGCTCTCCGACAGACGCAGATCAAGTGCGTGATTATGCGTCATGACCAAAAAGCTCGATCGTGGCGGCGCAGCGCCTACGACCGCTTCCGGTGTATCCGTCGCTTCTACCGTGACGTTGGCAGGTAGTGTGTGAGGGAACATCGCGTCACGCTCATCGACCCAGGTAACATGGCAAGGTAAATCCGCCAGCGCGCGGACAATTGCAGCGCCCACATGACCGGCGCCGAACAGGACGAGATGCGAGCGGTGTGCCAGGCACGGATCTATCAGCCAGCGCAGACCTGATGCATCGCGAACCACATGACATGGTCGGGCGGGATCGAACAATACGGTTTGCGGCCTTCCTGACAGACAGTGGCCGTCGTGATCATGGACTGATGAAGTGCCGTCAGATTCCAAAGGCGTCAGGCGCCAACTGTCCTGTCCCTTATGCATGCGAGCACGCATGTATTCAAATTCACGCAGCACTGCAGTTTCAATGCGTTCGAATGCCAGATGCATGACACCGCCGCAGCATTGTCCAAGACTCGGGCCGAGCGCAAAGCGTTCCAAGCGTCGTGTCATGATGGAGTCATCCGAAGAGGCAAGCATGGCTCGGGCCGTCTCGCATGCACGCAATTCCAGATGTCCACCACCGATGGTGTCGAATTGCCCGTCAGCGGTCACCAGCATCTTCGCACCTGTCTCACGTGGTGTAGAACCCTCGACCATCGCTACCGTGACCAGTACAGACGGCGCCGTTTGAACAACAAGCGCATCAATCCAGTTCGTCGTCGCAGAGAGGGTCATCGCGGCTTCCTCATCAGGCAGACCTGGCAGCCACTTGTACTGCTACTACAGCCTTCAGAATTTCTTCGCTGGTGGCAGGTGCGTTCAGGGGCGGATTGATTTTGTGACCGGCAATACTGGAGATTGCATCACGGAGTGCGAAGAACACTGAAAATGACAACAACAGAGGCGGCTCGCCGGTTGCTTTTGAGCGATGGATACTGTCGGCAACATTTCCATTCTTGAAAAGCTTCACATGGAAATCATCAGGGCAGTCCGACACGCTCGGGATCTTGTAAGTCGATGGCGCATGCGTCATCAACTTGCCCTCCGCATTCCAGCACAACTCTTCCGTCGTCAGCCAACCCATACCCTGGATGAATCCGCCTTCCACCTGGCCGATGTCGATTGCAGGATTAAGCGAATTACCCGCGTCATATAGCAGGTCGGTACGCAACAGCTTCCATTCGCCGGTCAGCGTATCGATTACCACTTCGGAAACGCCGGCGCCGAACGCAAAGTAGGAGAAAGGGCTGCCGGTCATGGACGTCGGATCCCAGTGCAAATCGGGCGTTGCGTAAAATCCATCGGACCACAACTGCACGCGCGCCATGTAGGCTTTTTGTACCAGGGTCGCGAAGGGAATTGCCTCGCCGCGGACGTGCACCATGCCATGGGCGAACTTGACTGCGCCGGCGCTGTCGCTGCCGCCGAATTCTGCCGCCGCAAACTCCGCAAGCCGCTCACGTATCTTGCGGGCGGCATCCTGCGCTGCCTTTCCGTTTAGATCGGCGCCGGTCGATGCGGCGGTCGCAGACGTGTTAGACACCTTGCTGGTGTCCGTTGCGGTAATGCGCACCTGCGCCAACGGGATGCCGAGCTCATGTGCGACTACTTGCGCGACCTTGGTATGGACACCCTGTCCCATTTCCGTGCCGCCGTGGTTGACAGACACCGAACCATCGACATACACATGCACCAGCGCCCCGGCCTGGTTCAGGTGCGTGACGTTGAATGCAATGCCGAATTTGACCGGCGTGATTGCGATGCCTTTTTTCAGTATCGGGCTGTTTGCGTTGAAGGTGTGAATCGCTGCACGACGTTGGCCGTAATCGCTGCTTTCCTCCAGTTCCGAAATCAATTCGTGAAGGACATTGCCTGCAACGGTCTGGCCATACGGCGTGACATTGCGGCCCTCAATGTCATTGCGGCCATACAGATTCCGCCGGCGAATTTCAAGTGCATCCTGGCCCAGGTTACGCGCGATCTCATCGATCACATATTCAATCGCGATCGCGCCTTGCGGACCGCCGAATCCGCGGAAAGCCGTGTTCGACTGGGTATTGGTCTTGCCGCACAGCGCGGCGATATCGACATCCGACAGGTAATAGGCATTGTCGAAATGGCAGATGGCGCGCGTAGCAACAGGGCCGGAAAGGTCGGCCGAATATCCGGCGCGCAATACCATTTCAACCTTGGCCGCAATGATGCGGCCGTCGTTGTCATGGCCGACTTCATATTCATAATAACAGCAGTGACGTTTGCCAGTTACTAGCATGTCGTCATCGCGATCAGCGCGCAGCTTGACCGGTCGCTTCAGCAGTGCTGCACCGATCGCTGCGACCGCAGCCCATAATGCCGATTGCGATTCCTTCCCACCGAAACCGCCGCCCATGCGCCGGCATTCGACAACGACATCATGCGCATGAAGCTTGAGCGCATGCGCGACGACATGCTGCATTTCAGATGGATGCTGGGTCGAGCACAATACCAGCATGCCGTGATCCTCTTTTGGAGTCGCGTACGCGATTTGTCCTTCCAGATAAAACTGTTCCTGCCCACCGACATACAGCCGGCCTTTGAGATGGTGTACGGCCTGCGCGTGGGCTCGCTCGAAATCGCCACGCTTCAGGTGTAGCGGAGGCAGCACGAATGACTGCGCATCCCTTGCTGCCTGCGGCGTCAGGATGGCGGGCAATTCCTCGTACACAATTTTTGCATTGCGCACCGCGCGGCGTGCGTTGTCGTGGCTGTCGGCAATGACAGCGAATACAGGTTGGCCGATGTATAGCACCAGGCCGTCTGCCAGGATCGGATCGTCGTGAATGATCGGGCCGCAATCGTTGGTTCCCGGAATGTCTTTCGCTGTCAGAACGGCGACCACGCCGGGTGAGCCGGCAACAGCATCAAGGTTGATCGAAATTATCTTTGCGTGGGATTTTTGCGACAGGCCGAGAGCGGCGTGCAATGTACCTTGCAGTTCGGGAATATCGTCGGTGTAGGTTGCTTCGCCCAGTACGTGTAATACGGCGGACTCATGCGCGCGGGGCTGACCAACTTCAGCCCACTCTACGATACGGCCTGCTGCTGAATTGGTCACGGTATCCATGAATTCATTGTAACCGTTTGGAACAGGATTTGTCGTCTGCCGGCATCACAATAGATGCGCGTCTGGAATGAAACAGCAACCGAGCCGGTTCTTGCCCACGCGCGATTGGATTGGTGTATCCGGATGGAAGCATTGTATTCAATGGCCAAAAATTCCCTTTCCGAGCAGGGTATCTTTTTTTGCATACGTTGTTGTCAGAGTAGACCTGCAAAATGCGACGCATGTCTTTCTCATGGCGAATCTCATCTCGTAAATTTGCGGAAATAATGAGGCACAGGAATCTCTCGCAGCATTGACAAATTCGCGACCCACGTCACGCATATTTTGAGAAATACCAAATCTGTAATTGAGCTGTCGACAAATAATTTACTGTGCAAATTACAGTGATTGAGAGGACATGTATATGAACGCCTATCATCCCAAAAAAGACTTGCTCAAACGTAGCCTGTTTGCAGTGGCCCTTACTGCGTTCTTTGGTCAGTCCGCGCTCGCACAAACGTGGACATTCTGCGCGAATGAGAATCAGCAGTGCACATTCTCGGGTGCAAAACTGGTTCGCTACGGTGCCGGCAGTGTCTTTACTACAAAGACGTTTACCGGTGGAACGCCATGCAAAAACAATGTTTTTGGAGATCCGGCTCCCGGAAAGCCTAAACATTGCGATACAACACCGACACCTGCGCCAACACCAGCGCCAACACCAGCACCAACACCAGCACCGACACCAGCACCAACACCAGCACCGACACCAGCGCCGACACCAGCGCCGACACCAGCGCCGACACCAGCACCAACACCAACACCAACACCAACA
>Ga0207095_10028_pt1 | contig 41923 bp, 37 predicted proteins | sample Alteio_BWMinHeat_88_FD_153529 | JGI IMG/M metagenome (GOLD analysis project Ga0207095, IMG submission 153529) | Enriched cells from forest soil in Barre Woods Harvard Forest LTER site, Petersham, Massachusetts, United States -... | ecosystem: Environmental > Terrestrial > Soil > Temperate forest >... | reverse complement strand
GACCCGGAGTCCACGCGGAATCTCTCCGAGCCTGCATCCTCCGATTCCCACCCGACGGCAGAAACCGAGGCGCCCCATGCCGAAGAAGTCCCGAAAGAATCCTGAGCCGAAACCCACCGAGAGTCTGGAACTGATTCCGATCGAGAATCCAGAGCCGAAGGCAGCGGAGAAACCCGAGCCCAAAGCAAAAAAGAAGACTGTGCGGAAAGCGCGGGCGGTACCAGCGTCCGTCCCTGCCGAAGCGCTCATCCTCGAGCCTAGCGACCCCGAATTGAGTGCGCGCACCGGCGACGCCAGCCTGGAACAGGTTGCCGAAGACCGCTCCCAGGCCGAATCGGAAGCCAAAGCTGCGGCCGCCGACACATTTGAACAGGCCTTCGAAGACATTGAGCCGCCTCGCCTCCCTGAATCAGTCTCTGCGGCTGCAGATGTGCCGGCGCCGGAACCAGCGACCACGGCGGGGGAGGATGAGGTTGGCGCCCCCGAAACCAGCCTGACGGCTACTGAAGCAGTCGAAGAGGCCGGCTTCACGCCCGAGCCGCGCCCACCCGCCAAACTCGAGCGGCTGCAGAAAATCCTTTCCCAGGCCGGCATAGCCAGCCGGCGTCACGCCGAGGAGATGATCACCGAAGGCCGGGTGCAGGTCAACGGCAAGGTCATTACCGAGCTTGGTTCCAAAGCCGACCCCGGCCGCGACCACATCCGCGTCGACGGAAAGCTGCTTCAGGGAGCGGAGCGGCTCCGTTACTTCATGCTCAATAAACCCAAGGGCTATGTGACTACGGTCAGCGATCCCGAAGGCCGGCCGACGGTGATACAGATCTTTTCAAAAATGAGCGAGCGCCTTTACCCCGTGGGGCGTCTGGATTACCTCAGCGAAGGGCTCCTGCTGGTCACGAACGACGGCGACCTGGCCAACAAACTGACTAAAGCGGCGACGGGCGTCGAGAAGACCTACCTGGTAAAAGTCAGCGGCCAGCCAACGGAGGACGAGCTCAATCGGCTTCGCGAAGGAGTAGGCATTGATCGCACCAGGCCGGGCGAGGGCCGGGTGCAGACCGCGCCCGCCAGCATCCGCCAGGTCCGCCAGGGCGACAACCCGTGGTACGAAGTGGTGTTGATCGAAGGCCGCAATCGCGAACTCCGCAAGATGTTCGAGGAGATCGGTCATTTTGTCGAGAAGATCCGCCGGGTGGGATACGGGCCGCTGGTGCTGGACCAGGAACCGGGCCAGTTCCGGGAACTTGCGCCCGACGAACTGGTCCGCCTTCGCCAGGCTGCAGAAGGAAAGTGGCGCCGGCCGAAGGCAGGCGTGGCTGGCCGCCGCGATGTTGCCGCACGGGGAGAGCTGCCAACGGTGGCGCCACAGCCCAGCCGCCCACGACCCGCACCGCCGTTTGAGGGTCGACGACCGAATGACGCCGCTTCGCGACCGTACCCACCGAAAAGAGCCTTTGGCCCCTCGGACGATCGTGAACAAGTCCGACCTTTCCGCTCCACTCGCGCGCCTGGTAAAGATTTCAGTCCTGCCGCCGGACGCGCCGTTGCCGGGGGAAAGACTTTTGGCACACGGAAACCCACAGGGGGTGGATTCGTGCCAAGGACGGGCGACGCCGGCGCGAAGGGTCCCGCAAAATTCGGCGCCGGCCGGCCAGCGTGGAAGAGAGAGGACCGCAGCGCCCGCCCACCCGCATCCTTCAGCTCGGGTGGGGGTAATAGAGACCGCGGGGCAGGGTATCGCGGCGGGCAGACTGCCTCGAGGCCAGCCCCCGGCAGGCAGGGATCGTCTGACAGAGGCCGCCCCGGAACCGGCGGAGGCCGCCCATTTGGAGCCAAGCCGGCCTGGAACAAGAGGGAAGGCGGCGACCGCCCGAGATTCGATAAGGCCGCATCGGGCTCCAGGGCAGGCAATCGGCCCGGATTCGAAACTCCAAGGTTGGCGCCGTCGCGGCCCAGTGAACCAAGGCCATCTGAGCCGCGGGGCGACAGACCGCGATTTGAGCGGACCGGCGGCGCGCGACCGGCTCAAGGGTACAGTCGCACAGGACCGCGGACATCTTTACCAGCCCGTCCTCCACGCGGCGAGGGTCTGGCCCGCCCCTTTACGACCAGCACAGGCAAACCCCGCGCAGGCGGGGCGCGGCCCAGCAGTAAGCCGGGACAGACCTCCGGGCGTCCGTACGGTGGATCGAGGCCGGGGACGGGGGCCACATCAGGTCCCCGGCCTGCCGGGAAATCTGGCTGGAAGCCCAAGCCCAATTACGGTGCCACGAGCAGGCCGGCATCCGGGAGCGGCACGCGGCCGCCATCGAAGAACGCCCCCCGCAGCGCCGGCTCACGGCCGGGCTCGCGTCCGGGTACAAAGCGCCCAGGTGGAGCAGGCGGAAAGCGATACTAAGGCACCCTGCAGCCGTCCCTCGGACTGTGGCCCTGGCGCGCCACTAAGGCGATTTATTCCGAGAATTGTATCTCTGCAATTGCAGGATGAAAACGATAAGCAAATCTCGGACCTGAAGGCATCCCGGCGCGCCTTTTCTGCTTCTACCCCGACGTTGGGGAGTATTGTCTCTTCCATTCATTCATCCCAAGGAGTAGTCGCAGTGACAGTTCTCATGATTGGAACGACAGGCAAGTTTGCAGGCCACGTGTTGCCGGAGCTCAAGAAGAGAGGAGTGAAAGTCAGGGCGCTGGTCCGCAACCGTGAAAGCGAACGGATCGCGCGCGAGCGGGGAGCGGACGAAACCGCCCTGGGCGATCTTCAGGACGCTCGTGGACTGATTTCCGCCGCGGTCGGCGCCGACGGCGTGTTCTACATCGGGCCCGCTTTCGCACCCCGTGAGTCGGACATGGGTGTCACCATGGTCGAAGCCGCCAGGGCGGCCGGCGTTACCAAATTCGTTTTTTCCAGCGTCATTCACCCATCCGTATCGAAATTGACCAACCACTCGTCTAAACGGCCCGTCGAGGAAGCCGTGTATGAGTCCGGCATGACCTTTACCGTGCTGCAGCCCGCCATCTTTATGCAGACGATGGAGAGCGGCTGGCGGGAAGTTATCCGGACCGGGAAGTTCGCCCTACCCTACTCCCGCCGGGTCAAGACGTGCTACGTGGATTACCGTGATGTCGCGGAGATCGCGGCGGAAGCCTTCGTGACCGACAGGTTCGACAACGGGACTTTCGAGCTGTGCGCGCCCGGCATGTTCAATCGCGTCGAAATAGCGGCCCTGATGAGCGAGGCTCTGGAACTGAGGATCGAAGCTGGTGAGCTCTCCTTCGAGGTCTGGGCAGACGCGGCGGGGATTCCCGACGGCCCGGTCCGCGCCGGAATGAAGCGTATGTACGCCGATTACAACCAGCATGGTTTCCATGGCGGCAATCCGACAGTGCTGAAATGTCTGCTGGGCCGCCAACCGCGCACCTTGAAGGAATTTTTCCACGAACTTGTATCCCACCAGTCCAAGGCCGCCTGACGAATCCCGGACTTCCCGATCAAAGTACCGCCGAGGGTGGTGTACACTGCGACGAAACGTTTTTTCGTTACCGGCGCTGGCGCTGGCGCATCTCTAAGGTATGAACATGGAAAAAGCGACTTTTGGAGCAGGATGTTTCTGGGGCGTGGAGGCTGCGTTTGCGGCTCTTCCCGGAGTGACTTCAACGGCGGTCGGCTACGAAGGTGGTTCACTGCAACGGCCATCCTACCAGGACGTTTGCACCGATCAGACCGGTCATGCCGAAGTGGTGGAACTGGAATTCGATCCGGAAAAGATCACCTACGAAAAGCTGCTCGATGCGTTCTTCACCTTACATGACCCCACGACATTGAACCGGCAGGGGCCTGACTGGGGCACGCAGTATCGTTCCGCCGTCTTCTTCCATTCTCCCGAACAGGAAGCGCAAGCAAAAGCCAAGATCGAGCAGTTGACTGCGGAAGGGCAATTCAAGCCCAAGCGCATTGTCACCAGGGTCGAGCCGGCGCAGACCTTCTGGCGGGCCGAAGAATACCATCAGCGCTACCTCGAGAAGCGCGGGCTGGCCAGCTGCCACATCTAAGGGCCTGCGGCGGCGTTCGACACCGTAGACCAGCCGGCTCCTGATCGATTCTGGCCGATCCAGCTACCTCTGCATGACACGCGCGTCCTCATCTGCTCTAAACTTGAATCACCAATGAAGATCGTCGGACGATCCGCCCCGTTCTACATGCGATCCGTCGTTTGCTGGTTAGCGGTAGTCTGCGCCGCCGGTCTTCCCATGGCCCGGGCGGCCGCGGACCCGCCCGCCTCGGCAAATGCGTCGGGATCCGCGGCGGCGATCATCGTTCCGGCCACTGTCCACGGAATTATTCAGCTCGACGGCCCGTGGCGGTTTCAGATGGGCGACGATCCGCGGTGGAGCGATCCGTCATTCGACGACTCGAACTGGCCGGCCGTGACGCTGGGAAAAACTCTCTCCGAGCAGGGATTCGAAACCTACGCCGGATACGCCTGGTATCGGCTGCGGGTCCAGCCGGAGCAATTCCGTTTTGGCGCCCTTGCCGGGAGTGCACCCCTTCATCTGCTCGTGACGAGCCATTCCGTCGGGCAATTGGCCGTGTACATCAACGGCGTGGAAGTGGGCCGCAGCCGCGGCATGACCGACAAGCCTGTGATGTACGAGTCTCCGCCGTTTGAAGTCAGCATTCCCCAGGAAGCCAACGGGAGCCCGGTGTTGCTGGCCATTCGAAGCTGGGCCGCTCCCGGCATCCCCATCACCCACGGTCTGCTGGAACGGGTTGAGGCAGGCGCGCACGAGGATGTTGCCGACCGGCTCGAACTGGCCATCGCACATAAATGGGATCAGCAAGTGATCGCGGAGATAATCCTCGCGTTCCTTTTCCTTGGCGTAGCCGTTCTGGGGGCGATCCTCTACATGGCGCAGCGCCATCATTCGGAATATCTCTGGATGGCGCTGATGTGCCTTACGGTGGCAATCACAGGGGCCATTGAGGTTTCCCATTGGCTGGCCCTTATATCCAGCTCCGTGTTCGACGTTCTCACTCTCTGGACCGGCCGCGTTTTTATGGCCGTGACGCTCGAATTCGTGCTTCGCTTTACCGCCACTGAAAAGCGCCAGCTGGTCCGATACTTTCAGGGATTTGCCCTGGTGCTGCCTTTCCTGTCACTGCTTGGCCTCCAGCAAGTGTACGAAGTGCTCTCGATCAGCGCGGAAGTCGCTTTCTGCGTGCTGGTCAGCATGCTGCTGTTCCGGGCCTGGCGGCACGGCCTGCGCGAGGCGGGAATCATGCTGCTGCCCTTTCTTCTGGCCGCTACCGCGGATTCGATCGATTCGATCCTTGAGTATCTTGCTTCCTCCAGGCACTGGATCTCGGAACAAGCCATGCTTTACCGCTTTCACCTGGGCCCCATTGAGATCGCAACCGGCCTGATTACATATGGCGTGTTTCTGTCCAGCCTGCTTGCGGTGATTATCTACCGGTTTGTCAGCGTCAGCCAGGACGAGCAGCGGTCCAACGCCGAGATCGCCGCCGCCCGCAGCGTGCAGTCCATGCTCATTCCCACTGAACTTCCGTCCAACAGCTACTTCATGCTCGAGAGCGCCTATGTCCCTGTGAACGGAGTCGGTGGCGACTTCTTCCAGGTCCTGCCGGTTGACGACGGGTCCATTCTTATCGTGGTTGGGGACGTGAGCGGCAAGGGACTACAGGCCGCCATGAACGCCAGCACGCTGGTGGGCGCGTTCCGCAATGAGCTGTCGCACGATCCCGCCACCATTCTCAAGCACCTCAATCAAGTGATGCTCGGCGCCACGTCCGGAATCGGAACCGCGAAAGACGCGATGGCCAGCTTTGCCACCTGCCTGTGCGCTCGAATTTATCGCAATGGCACGATGGAAATCGCCAACGCCGGCCACCTGAGCCCCTACCGCGATGGTCGTGAAATGGACTTGCCGCCCGGCCTGCCCCTGGGGGTGATCCATGGCATGACGTACGAACAATGCACATTCCACCTAGATCAGGGAGTCCGGCTGATCTTTCTCTCCGACGGCGTGGTCGAAGCGACCAATCCCCATGGCGAGCTTTTCGGGTTTGAGCGTACCCAGCAGGTGAGCAACGAACCCGCCCGATACATCGCTCAAACCGCCAAGCGCTTCGGGCAGAACGACGACATCACCGTCATTTCGGTTTATGTGGCTTCGCGCGACGCCAGGCACATCGAGGAGCTGCAGCCGGCCGTTCACCGCTAACGTATCTTCCCCAGGCTCCGGGACCGCGGCAGCTACGGCAGTGGCTACACATTGATCGATTCGCCCAGCAGTTGCTTCAGCGCCTGCACGTACTCGGTCAGTGCCTTGCGCCCCGCCTCGGTCATGCGGTAGATCGTTTGCGGTTTGCGTTGCACAAACTTCTTTTCGACGGCCACATACCCCACTTCTTCGAGCTTGGCCAGCTGCGCGCCCAGGTTACCGTCGGTTGAACCGGTCCGGGCCCGCAGCCAGGTGAATTCAGCTTCCTCCACGGTGGTCAGAAGCGAGAGCAGCGCGAGGCGCAGCTTGCCGTGAATCACGGGGTTCAGGTCGGGCAGCTCAGGCATGGGCTTCCCGGTTCTGCCGGCGCCGTCGGGATTCCAGAACCATTGCGTACGCACCGAAGCCGATCTGGCAAAGAAACAGGGCCGAAAGAAACACCGCTGTCAGCTGAGCCTGCGAGCCAAAGCACGCGGCGATCGAGGTGACCCACCACACCACCGCGCAGGCCATCTGCATTCTCCATTTCAGGATCATCCCCGACGCGCCATTGGCAATGCCGAGCACGGCGGCAATGATGGCCACAAACGCATGCTCGTCGATTCTTCCGCTGATACTCAGCGCCGGAAAGAGCAGAAGCATGGAGATGCCCACCGAGATCCAGATGGACACAATGGCCCGGCCGACCGTCGTTCCCGGCTGCCCTTTGTCCTTTCTGAAGGCGATGGCGATTGTGACCACAACGGCAGCAATCATGGTCACCGGCCACGCCAGCCCGTTCCCGCCCCAGACGGCAAGCCGCTGGCCCAGGGCCACCCAGCCGATCGCGACGTAGTAGGCCACACCCCACAGCAGAAAAGTCCAACCCCAGCTTTCGGTGCTCCGGCGGCCTTCGGCGATCATGCTTTCAATCACCGCCACCCGGTCTTTCAGATCCTGCGTGCTCATCTCTTCGTGCATTGCATTCTCCTTTGCCTGTGCATCTCTTGCCCACCCCATGCTTTCCGACCGCGAATGAAGGGGGCTGTAGATCTGTGGTTGCCGGAAGTTTCCGGTCACGGTTGACGATCCAGAAGCATCTCGACGCTTTTCCTCGCTGGATTGTCGCCTACGGCAACTTCGGTGGTTTCCTGCCATAGGCCTTTGCCAGTCAGGTGCATCGTGTTCACGATGTGCGCCGGTCCCGCCGCAAAGCCCCATGAAAAACCGTCAGAGAGCACCGAGAGCTCAGTGTCGAGGTAATGCCCTTCGTTGTAGGCCCGAAAGCGATAGGTATGCGTCGCTTCATCGAACGCAATGGTGGCCAGGGCCTCGAACGGCGCACTGCCGTCCGCTGCGGTGCTTTTGCCCTCGATCAGCAGCACAAGCCCGTCGAGCCTGGACTCGATGTTTTCGGTCTGGGTCAGGTGCAGGGGTTCTCCCGGTCCGCGTACGACGGTCACGGGGCCTTTCCAGCGGCCCACCAGAAAACTCAGTTTCCGCATCGCCTCGCGCTGGGCATCGGTCGCCTTCGTAGGGGGATTCTGTGCAGCCAGTGCCAGGCCAAAGAGGACCAGCCCAGCGGGCCCGAGCGCACGCCGGAAAAGGTGCCGAAAGGCGATTTGGGGAATGTTCGTCATTAGTCAACCTCAGATGTAGAGTACTCTATAAAATAGAGTAATGCAAGAACAATTTCTGGGAGGGATTCCCTGTGGTCAACTGGCGTGCTGCCAGAATGGCCGGGGCCGCGCAGGAGCCGTATTTCTAATGATTCCTTCCGCGTACGGGCCCGAAACCAATCCCGCCCACGAGCACGGCGCCTATCCGGTCAAGCGACTAGGCTGCGTATCTCGAACGCGAAGGATCGTCGGTGCAGAGTCTCGGATCGGCAGCGTCGGTAGAAAACAACCGCAATACGTCGAGAAGAGCGCTCAGGTAGCCATGAGCCCAATATCCACGTTCCTCACTGCCTTCTTCCAGATGTTTCTGTTCCGTCGCACATTGCGGAGCTTTATGTAAGATCCACTGTCTAAGTTCTCTGCAACGATCTTCTATCCTGCGAAATTCAAGGCTCTCATCTGCCATTCGAAGTTAGATGCAATCTCCCGGCAGATGCGTCGCCATCCGCGCTCCGCCATCTCGATCTGTCCAACGGCTGTCCCTGCGCCCCGCTGCTAGAATCCTTGAGAGCAAGCGCATGATGGTGAAAGCCCTCTATCCCGGCACGTTCGATCCTCCCACCAATGGGCACATTGACCTGATTCAGCGCGGGGCAAAGATCTTCGGGCATCTGACCGTCGCCGTGTTGAACAACCCGGTGAAGAACCCGCTGTTCACCGTAGCCGAACGCGTGGAGATGCTCGAGGAGGTTGTTCGGCCGCTGGAGAACGTATCGGTGGCCACCTTCGGCGGACTCATGGTGGAATTCGCCCGCCGGCAGAATGCGACCGCGGTGCTGCGCGGCATCCGCGCCATCTCCGATTACGAATACGAATTCCAGATGGCCTTGATGAACCGGCGCCTTGCCCCGGAGATCGAAACCGTCTTTCTGCAGCCCGCTGGGCGTTACTCGTTCGTCAGCTCGCGCATGGTCAAGGAAGTGGTCAGCTTCGGCGGAGACGTCACGGGACTGGTGCCGCCCAACGTGCTGAAGCGCCTGCGCGGGCTCATGAACAAGGGCTGATTCATCACCATCTCAAAACCGGGCAACCTGCTCAGTTTTATACAGTCATCTCGGGCCTTGCTGGGGAAAATGGAGGCAGGAGTTGTCCGCCGTTACGAGCCTGGCCGCACTCGGTTCCCACTCGGGAACCCTGTCCTGCAACTTCGATCGCCCGGCGAGCCGCTCTTCCCGTGGTGATCGCAATGAACGCTCTCCTGGTTTATCCCCAGTTTCCCGAAACCTACTGGAGCTTCAAACACGCTCTCAAGTTTGTCGGCAAGCGCGCGGCGCAGCCTCCGCTCGGACTGATGACGGTGGCGGCGTTGTTGCCGCAAGCCTGGCAGAAGCGACTGGTGGACGCCAACGTGGAACGGATTCGCGAGTGCGACCTCGCCTGGGCTGACGTTGTGCTGCTAAGCGGGATGCACATCCAGCATGAGGCGCTCACGGCCATCGTGGAACGGTGTCGAGCGCGTGGGCTGCGAACAGTGGTTGGAGGCCCGATCACAAGCAGCGTTTCCGCGGCCGAATTGAAAGCTGACCACGTGGTGATTGGCGAGGCGGAGGGTTTGATAGCCGAATTGGCCCGCGATCTCGAAAGCCAGACGGCCAGGCCCGTGTACCAGGCCACAGCCAGGCCCGAGATGGAGACCAGCCCCCTTCCTGACCTGGGCCCGATCAAAATGCGGCGCTACTCCACGATGACGGTACAGTATTCGCGCGGCTGCCCGTTCAACTGCGAGTTCTGCGACATTATCGAGATTTACGGCCGGCGTCCCCGCACCAAGGCCGTGGCCCAGGTGCTGGCCGAACTGGACCAACTGCGCACCGCCGGTTGGCGCGAAGCCGTGTTCATCGTCGATGACAACTTCATCGGCAACAAGGTCCGGGCGAAGGAACTGCTGCATGCTCTGGTCGAGTGGCGTAGCCGTTACAAGACAACCTTCGATTTCACCACGGAAGCTTCGTTGAATCTGGCCGACGATCCGGAACTCATGCAGCTGATGAAGGATGCGGGCTTTATCTCGGTGTTTCTGGGAATTGAAACGCCGGACGAACCCGGCCTCATCGCCAGCAACAAGCTGCAGAACACGCGGCGCAGCCTGCTCGACAGCGTCGCAACCATCCAAAGCTATGGCATCCAGGTAATGGGTGGATTCATTCTGGGCTTCGACACGGACCGCGAAGACATCTTCGATCGGATGGTGGAATTCATCCAGAAGAGCGGGATTCCTATTGCCATGGTGGGATTGTTGCAGGCCATGCCCGGGACCCAGCTCTTCCGCCGGCTGAGGAACGAGGGCCGCATCGTCGACGCCGGGGGCGGCAACAACACCGACGGCAAACTGAACTTCCTGCCCCACATGGACGCGACAAAACTCGTCAATGGATACCGCTCCGTCCTCAAGCAGATCTATAGCAACAAGGCCTACTACGAGCGGGTAAAGCTTTTCCTGAGCCGCACCCAGCCGCGCCCCGGAGAGCGAAGAACGAAGCAAAGATGGTTGACCAGAGCCAATGCGCGAGCTCTTGTCACTTCGATCGTGCGGCAAGGCGTGTTTGGCAGGCAACGGTGGAGTTACTGGAAGTTCCTCTTAGCAGTGTCGACACGCTATCGCCATTGCGCCGGCACGGCCATGACTCTGGCCGTCATGGGGTATCACTTTCAGGTGATGACAAGGAACCTCTCTCAGACCGTTGACGCCCTTGCGATGCTTCCCGCCACGGCAAGTGGCCTGCCTGCCGAGAACGGCAGACAGGCCAGTTGAAGAGGGGGAACCGACTACGCGCCGGTGGTGACCACCACGCGGAAGCGCGCTTTACCGCTCATCATGCGATCGAAGGCTTCGGCGGCTTTGTCGAGGGGGTAGACCTCGGTCATGGGCTTGACGCCTGTGAGGGCGCTGAAATTGAGCGTGTCTTCCGAATCCATGCCGGTGCCGGAAGGCCACCCATCGATAGAGCGGCGGCCGAGCAGAAGCGGGGTGGCGTCGACTGTTAAGGGCTTCTCGGGCACACCAACGATGATCAGCTTGCCGCCTTGAGCGAGCCCAGGAAGAACACCAGTGAGAGCGTCCGCACTGGTGAGAGTGGAGAGAATGACGACCGCGCCTCCGAGCTTCTGCAATTCAGCCCCGGGATCCTGCCTGGTGCTGTCGATGTAGATATGTGCTCCCAGCTTCTTTGCCAGCGGGCCCTTGTCTTCTCCGCGCGCGATGGCGACGGTGCGAAAGCCGCTCTTGGCCGCGTATTGGACACCGAGATGGCCGAGGCCTCCGATACCGAGGATGGCGACCGTATCGCCGGGACGCGCGTGGCTGTTGCGCAGGGCGTTGAAGGTGGTGATGCCGGCGCACAGCAGAGGCGCGGCGTCGATGTCGTTCAAATCGTCGGGAATCAGCGCCAGCGCATTGGCCGGAGCAACCACATAATCGGCATAGCCGCCGTCAAAACTGACGCCTGAGATCTGCTGATTCTCGCAGAGAATGAAGTCGCCGCGCCGGCATGGGTTGCAATAGTTGCAGTGGCCGCCGTGCCAGCCCAGGCCAACGCGCTGCCCAACCTTGAAGAGCGGCACATCGGCTCCAACGGCGTCGACAACGCCCGCCACTTCGTGGCCCGGCACGCGGGGATACGTGATCCCGGGAAACAAGCCAAATTTGGTAAGCGAATCGCTGTGGCAAACGCCGCAGGCCTGGACACGGATACGAACGTGCCCCGGACCCGGCTCGGGGAATTCGCGTTGAACAACCTGAAAGTCTCCGCCGGCGGCGGACACCTGCACTGCACGGCCAGTCACTGAAGGCATGGGGGAAGCTCTCCTGCGCGTTGGATGAAGGTTTCGGCATGTGGTTGCCAAAATTTGAAATCCGTAAATCGAGCACAGAGAATCGTTGTTCGCGTCATGGCGCGGGTGGCGCCCGTTTCGCGTCAACCATGAGGCCGCCCGAATACACCTGTGCCCATCGCGAATGTCCGGGATCGCAATGAAAGTGCACCCGTCGATTCGCGTCGATTGCGTAGCTGTATCTTCCCTGGCGCGCGATAGCTCCGGTAACGCCCTGAGCGGGAATCCGGAAATGCAGCTTGCCGCCCTCGCTGAAGACTTCGACCGCGCCGTCATCTGAGTCGTAAACAGCGGGAATGCACGCAAGCTCGGCATCGGGTGGCGGAATATCGCGAAGAACAACATCGGCAAGTCCCAGCACAGAGCGTGCGATTGCACCCGCCAGCTCCGTGGCTGCGCCATCAGAATCGGTGTTGATGAGAACGGCAATCGACAGCTTATCGTCGGGAAAGGTCTCGAGTGCGGTCGTGAATCCTCCGCCACTCCCGGTGGCGCCGAAGACCGGGTGACCCTCCAGCTGGCCGATGCGTGTTCCAAGACCGTAATCGACGCTGGCTCCGTCGGCCAGCGTCGTTGGGCTTCTCATCGCCGCCAGGGAGTGCTTTGAAACCACGTGGTCTTTGTTCAGTGCGATCTGCCACCTGAGCAAATCGGACGCGGTCGAACACACTCCACCGCCGGCGAACGGGAGCTTCCAACTCATCTTGGCCGCAGGCATCAGTTTTCCGTTGACCACCTCGGATCCTGTGGCCAGGTTGGGGACCGGTGTACTTGAATCGCAAAGGCTCGAGGATTGCATCTGCAGGGGCGTGAAAATGCGGTCATGCAGCAATGCGCCATAGGGCTGGTGCATGACATTCTCGGCGATCATGCCGGCGAGGTAGAAGCCGGAGTTGTTATATCGCCACGCAGTGCCGGGATCGAAGTCCGGCGTCGAGTTCCGGATGAGGTCAAGAACTTGTGCGTGGGAAACGTCGAGTTGCGCATTCATTCTCGCGTCGGCCAGGGAAGTGTAATTGGGTATACCCGAGGTGTGATTCAGCAACTGGCGCACAGTCACATGCTTTCCGTGCACCGGCGCATCCGGGACATAGCGGGTGACATCATCATCCAGGCTGAGCTTGCCCTGTTCGGCGAGTTGCAGCAGCACGCCGGCCGCGACGTTCTTGGAGATGGACACGACATGAAAGACGGTTTCGCTCGTGACCGGAACGGAACGGCCAACATCGGCGAAACCGTAGCCGCGGGCAAACACAATCCGATCATTATTCGCAAGCGCAATGGAGATACCCAGGACCGGTCGCTCCAGCGTCTTCTTCGCGATGGCATCGACCAGCGCCATCCAGATGGGGGTCTGCACAATGGGGGCGTCGCTCTCCAGAGCGGGAGCAAGCAGCATGCACCCGAGCAGCCAGACAAATCCGCGGATGAAGCCGGAACTCATCGCACCATCCTACAGTTTCGGGCGGAGGATAACGTTCTCGCCCGCCGCTTGGAAGATGCCCCGACCCCGCGAATTTATACTGGAACACGGCATGAGCGATTTTTTGTCAGTCGATGAGCAGATGGATTTGCTCCACAAGGGCGCGGCGGAGATTATCCGCGAAAGCGACCTGCGCGAGCGCCTGGAAGACAGCCGCAAAACCGGGCGCCCGCTGCGCGTGAAGGCCGGATTCGATCCCACAGCGCCCGACCTCCACCTCGGCCACACCGTGTTGATGCGGAAGCTGCGCCACTTTCAGCAACTCGGCCACCAAGTCATTTTTCTGGTGGGCGATTTCACTTCGCTGATCGGCGACCCCACGGGGCGCAATGTCACCCGAAAGCCGCTGACAAGGGAACAAATTGATTCCAACGCCGAAACCTACAAGCAGCAGGTATTCAAGATCCTCGACGAGCAAGCCACCGAGGTGCGTTACAACTCCGAATGGCTGGGAAAGCTGGGATACGAGGCCACCATCCGGCTGACCGCCCACTTCACCGTTTCGCAGATGCTGGAGCGCGACGAGTTCCACAAGCGCTTCCAGGCCGAGCAGCCCATCAGCCTCCACGAATTGCTCTACCCGGTGATGCAGGGATATGACTCGGTGGCCCTCGAATGCGATGTGGAGCTGGGCGGCACCGATCAGAAGTTCAACCTGATGTGCGGCCGTGAGCTTCAGCGCCATTACGGACAAAAGCCGCAGATCGTGCTCATGACTCCCATTCTCGAAGGTCTCGACGGCGTGCAGAAGATGTCGAAGTCGCTGGGAAACGCGATCGGCATCAACGAGCCGCCGGCCGAGATGTACGGCAAGCTGATGTCCATCTCCGATGACCTGATGTGGAAGTACTGGATCTTTCTCACCGACCTGCGCCAGTCGGAAGTCGATGAACTGCGGACCGAGGTTGCCGCCGGCGCCCGGCATCCCATGGAGATCAAGAAGAGGCTCGCGCGGACCATCACCGCGGGTTTTCATGGCGAAGCCGCGGCCGCGCACGCGGACGAGAACTGGGCACGCATGTTCCAGCAGAAAGCCGAGAGCGAGGACCTCGAAGAGGTTCATGTAGCCTATGCCGACGTTGCCGGCCCGCCGGGAGGCGACGGTGGTCTGCAGATCCGGCTGCCCAAGCTGCTGGTGCAATTGAATCTCGCCGCCAGCGGTGCGGAAGCGAACCGCAAAATCGCAGAAAAAGCGGTGAAGCTGGATGGCGGCGTAGCAGCCAACGCGGTCTTTCCCATGAACACGCTTCCCGCCCGGATCGTGGTTCGGCTTGGAAAGCGGGCCAAGGTCGCAGTGGTTGGCGCGGTGGGCGAAGGCGCCTAATCGACAGCCGACTTTGCCCAGACATGTCGAATCTCGTCAAATGGCCTTTTCATTTTAGCCAAATGGCGTAAAATGGACTTCAAGGGGGATTCCCTGATGACTCCACGCACACTTCCGGACGTCCTCGGCGGCGAGGCCGTACTCGGGCGGTCTGCCGCATCGAGCAGCGCCCTCGCCGAGCTGGTTCGCGAGGGCCTCCCGGCCGAGGCACTGTTCCTGCTGGCCAAGCGGCTCGACCTGCGCCAGGCCGAGATTTCCGCCAAAATAGGCATTCCCCAACGAACATTGACCCGCCGAATGGCGCGTCATGCCCGCCTCACCGCCGCCGAATCGGACCGCACCGTGCGCCTCGCCCAAGTCTATGCCCACGCTGTTGATACGCTGGGCAGCGAAGACAAGGCCACTCAGTGGCTCAAGACCCCGAATCGAACCCTGCGCGGTGCCCGGCCCCTCGACCAGCTTGACACCGATCCGGGCGTGCGCGAAGTCGAAGACGTGCTGGGACGCATCGCCTATGGCGTCTATAGCTGATGCCGCTTGAAGCGCCCGCCTACCCGTTCCCAGCCCCCAACCCGATCAAGGTCTGGCGCCTGTGCCGCGCCGTTCATGCCGCTGGCGCCTTCTCCGGCCAAGGCGCCCGGCGTTTCGGGGGCCGGTGGAATTCCCGCGGAACTCCTATGGTCTACACATCATCGTCGCTGGCTCTCGCGGCCATCGAGCTCTTCGTTCATCTCGAGCCAAGCCAGGCCCCCGGCGACCTCGTGGCCATTGCCGCAACCCTGCCGGAGGGCGAACCCGCCCGCGCTCTTGCGCCCTCTGAACTTCCGTCGGATTGGCGATCCGACGAATCCGGGCCCCGCAACCTCGGGGACGAGTGGATCCGCTCCGCTGCTTCGCTCGCCCTGCGAGTCCCATCCGTGCCCATCCCGATTGAGTGGAATGTCATGATCAATCCACAGCATCCGCGGTTCAGAGACTTGCAGATCGATCTTCCCCAGCCGTTCGTGTTTGACGCGCGGATGTTCCAGGCGGCGAAGTAACTTCTCCTTCTTGCGCCTCCTTCACCATCTCGGAAATGATCACCCTGCCGCGGGAAGCAAACATACGGAGACCGTTGGCGGCCGTCCTCAATCCAGCCTCAGATGGAGCGGGCGGCCGCGATGCCTTGACGCGAGTTCTCATTGTTCGAGCATGCACCGATAATCGGAGTCTCGCAAGGGAAGCATTCACCCCTCGAAATCCAGCTCCACCGGGTCAATCAGCGGAACCAGCCACTTGAGCAGCGCCTGGTGCATGGGGTGGGTCGTGTAGGCGTCGGCCGCCGCTTTGTCCGTGAAGGTCATCAGCCCGCAGAACGTGTAGCCCTGCCCGCGCGGCGACAGGTTCGGCCCCACATGCACATCGATCAATCCGACGACGTGGCCGCGAAAGGCCAGAATGTCCTGGGTGGCGCGGGCCTTATCGGCTTCGGTGGCGTTCGGTTTCCAGCGGAACCCAAAGATGTGGATGAACATTCTTTCCCTCGTTTCGGACTAAGCTCCCAGGGCGAACCTGCGCCCTGATTCGAGAAGCCGGTTGACTGCTTCCGGCGAAACCGATTCGGTGTAGATGCGCATCAGCGGCTCGGTGCCGCTGGCGCGGAACAGGATCCAGGTCTCGGCGGCGTTGGGTTTGCCTCGCGCTTCGGGCATGTCGAGGTAAAACTTGACGCCATCGAGGGTCTCCCGGCGGACGATGGCGATGCTTCCGAAAGCGGGGTCGCCGGCGTTGAGCGTCATCGCCCGCGCAATGGCGGCATTCTTCATGTCGTCGGGAATGTGCAGATCGATGCGGCCATAGTGGTGTTCGCCGTACTCCTCCTGGAGATCGGCAACGAGCTGGCCCAGCGTCTTGCCTTCCTCGGCCATCACATTGGCCAGCAGCAGTGCGTTCAGCAGGCCATCCCGCTCGGGCAGATGGCGCTGGAAGCCGATCCCGCCCGACTCCTCGCCGCCCATCAGGATTTCGCGCTCCAGCATGTAGTCGCAGACAAACTTGAATCCGATGCCGTGCTCGAGCAGTTCCCGGCCGTACTTCTTTGAGATGCGGTCAAGCATTTTGGTGGTGTTGAAGGCCCGGGTTACAGCGCCCGGCCAGCCCTTGCGGCGAAGCGCCCAGCTCAGCAGCACGGAGAAAATCTTGTGGGCATCGACGAAATTGCCATGTTCATCGGTAGCGCCGATGCGGTCGGCATCGCCGTCGGTGCACAGGCCCGCATGGCAGTGGTGCGCCACGACGGCCTCACCCAGGGCGCGGATGTGCGGTTCGATGGGCTCCGGATTGATGCCCGGAAAAAGCGGATCGACCTGCCCCCGTATCTGCACGTGATCGACGCCAAGCTCCGTGAAAATGTCTGCAAGAATCGTCCGGCCGGCGCCGTACATGGAATCGACAGCGAACTTCAGCCCCGACCGGGCGATGAGGTCAAGGTCGGCGAAACTTTCGATGGCTTTGAGATACGCGGGAAGGAAGTCGTACTCCTCGATCGCGGCGGGCTGCGCGGCTTTCGCCACAGGCTGGCCGAGAAATGACTCAATCTCCGCGATGATCGATGGCTTGCCCGACCCGCCATACCAGGCCTTGTACTTGACGCCGTTCCACTGGGCAGGATTGTGCGACGAAGTAATCATGATGCCGCCCGCCGCGCCCAGCCCCCGGACGCCATAACTCAGTGCCGGGGTCGGCGTGATGTCGTTGGCCAGGAGCACCGGGATACCGGTTGCCGCTACCACCTCAGCGCAGGCCCGGGCAAACGCCCTGGACCCGAAGCGCGTGTCATACCCGACGCAGAGGCCTTTGGCGGGGTCTTCTTTGGCGTGGACGTAAGCGGCGATCGCCTCAGCCGCCGTGCGAACATTGGCGAATGTAAAGTCGTCCGCAATCACCCCGCGCCAGCCGTCGGTACCAAACTTGATCTGGGGATGAGGCATTTGATCTTCCGGCTCTCCGTAAAGGAACAGAATACCCGAGCAGAGGAAGGCGACCGGGGGACACCGGGGCCCGTCATTCCAAACACAAAGGATAGTCTGCACCCCTTTTCAGGCTCTGCGGGGCGGGGTCTATAATCTCGGCCCATGGAAAGGAGGGTGGACGATGCCCCAACAAAATCACAATCCGGAACAGAACAAGCAAGTCGTCCAGAGGTACGTAGAAGAGTGCTGGAACCAGGGTAACCTCAACAAGGCCTCCGAATTTCTGACCGATCAGGTCCGTTTCCACGATCCGGTCTTTCCTGGTCTGAACCCTGGGATACAGAACATCAAAAACCACATTGAGGAAACCCGGCGGGCGTTCCCCGATTTGAAATTCACGATCGACGACACGATCGCCGAACGCAACGAGGTCGTCCTCCACTGGTCAGCCCGCGGAACCCATAAAGGACCATTTCTAGGGATGCAACCGACCCAGCGCAAGGTCACCATCGACGGCACTTCCATCTATCGGCTTGAAGGCTCGAAGATCGCGGAATCGCACGCCAACTGGAACCTCGCGACAATGATGGCGCAACTTGGAGTTGTCGAGGTTCCAAAAGAAGCAATGAGCGCCGGAAGATAGAAAGCCGTTCCAGGAAGAGCAACCGCAAGTCCATTGAAGCCCGTTTCCTGATCGGCGGATCCGCCCATAGAAAGGAAACGGCGTTTTTCTCGAAAGACGCGAATGCGGCCCCAAGCAAATAGTTGGGGCCGCTTCAGCGTTGAGCGTTGTTCTTTAAATCATCGATCTCCCCGGAGCGTCGTTCGATCGAGGCGCGCTCTAGATCAATTCCGTCCGGATGATCTGCAGTTCCTTGACGATCTTGGCCACGTCCTGCGAATGGTCGCGATGGGCAATCAGCAGTGCGTCATCGGTATCCACCACCACCAGGTTTTCGACGCCCACCAGCGCGACAAACTTCTTGGGGCTGTAGATGTAATTGTTTCCGGCCTCGATCGTGAGATGGCCATCGGTCTCGGCGACATTACCGTCACCGTCGCCCCGCAGTCTGGTCTCCACCTGGTACTCGTAGAGCGACGCCCACGAGCCAAGATCGTTCCAGCTGAATTCCGCCGGAAGACAGAAAAGCCGGGACTTGTGTTCGCCCTTGGCGGAACGCGGTTCGACAACCGCGTAGTCCACCGAAATGTTCTCGCACTTGGGATACAACTCGCGAAAACACTCCTCGAACTCTGGCGTGCCGAAGCAGGAGGCGATCTTCTCCAGCATGGGCGCAGTTTCGGGCAGATGTTCGCGGACGGCATTGGCGAGGGTTCGTGCCGACCAGAGAAAAATCCCCGAGTTCCAGTAATAGTTCCCGGCGGCGACAAATTCCTCCGCCTTCATCTGGTTCGGTTTTTCGGTGAAACGGCGCACGCGCAGGGCTGACTCGTCGGGAGTGAAGTCGCCGGTCTCAATGTACCCGTAGCCGGTTTCGGCGCGGGTCGGCTCGATCCCCAGAACCACCATGTTGTCCGCGGCCGCTGCCAGGGCGATACCCTTCTGTAGGGCTTTCAGGAACCGGGGTTCGTCCGCAATCACGTGATCGGACGGGAAAATACCGAGCACCGCATCGGGGTTCTGGCGCTCGATGATAAACGCCGCCAGTCCGCACGCGGGCGCGGTGTTGCGGGCGACCGGCTCGGAAACAATCTGCTCCGCAGGCACGCCGCGCAACTGGTCGGCAATCTCGTGGGCCAGATATTCGTTGGTGATCACCCACGTGTGATCGAGGCCCGCAAGCGGCTTGAGGCGCTCGACGGTCTGCTGGATCATGGAGCGCTCCCCATCGAGCGCCAAAACCTGCTTGGCCCGGGCGCGGCGGGAGCGCGGCCAGAAACGGGTCCCGCTGCCTCCCGCAAGGATGACAGGACGAAAATCAATACGCTTCGACATGGAAGACACATCCTAAGTGACAACCACACGGTTTGAACAGTGACCGCAGATACATTCTTTTAAGGAATCCGGAGATTGGTGCACAACCCCAGAGAATCGTGCATCTTGCGAGTTGTCTCCCGGGTAGTGGCCCGTAAGGTCCAGGTCGATCCTGGGAAAAGGATCGGCCCCGGGATACTCTGCCTCTGGTTATGCGATAGCGTTGCGCGGAAGGCCGGCTCCGTCTCGGGAGCCGGCTCTAAACCAGTTGTTTGAGGAATTCTGCCATGCGGCGGGTTCCCTCGTCGATGTTCAGTTTGGTGACCGGGTAGGAAAGCCGGAGGTGCTCTCCGGTGCCAAAGGCCTCGCCGGGCACCGTGACCACGTGGGCTTCGTGAAGCAGGCGGGTGGCCAGTTCGGTGGCCGTCTTGACGCCTCCCTTGCCCAGAAACGTCGAGATGTTCGGGTAAACGTAAAATGCACCCTCCGGCCGGGTGCAGGTCACACCCGGAATCTCGGCCAGCCGGGCCAGCATGTAATCACGCAGATCGATGAATTCGGCCCGAAACTCGCGCACACACTCCTGCGAGCCGTTCAGCGCGGCGATGGCGGCTTTCTGCACAATGCTTGAGGCGTTCGACGTGGATTGGGACTGAAGCTTGCTGAGATTGGCGACGACAGGCTTCGAGGCCAACGCAAAGCCGGCGCGCCAGCCGGTCATCGAATAGGTCTTGGAGAGCGATCCCAGGATGACCAGGTGCTCCTTGGCCCAGGTGAAGGAACCGCCGGAGACAGGTTTGCCCGCGTAGTTCAGATAGACATAACACTCGTCCAAGAGCAGGAAAATACCGCGCTCGTGGGCCAGGTGGACGATGCGTTCCAGGTCCTCGGCCGAGACCACCGAGCCGGCCGGGTTCGACGGCGAGTTGAGAATGATGGCCTTGGTCCGCGGCGTAATCGCCTTCTCGATAGCATCGGCGGTGATGCGGAAGTTCTCCTGCTCGCTGGTTTCGAGAAAAACCACCTTGCCGCCCGCGTACTGGATGATGTCTTTGAAACTGACCCAGTAGGGAACGGGAAGCACGACCTCGTCTCCATGGTCCACCAGCACCTGGATGGCATTGAACAACGCCAGCTTGCCGCCGGTGGTGAAGATGGCCCCGTCGAGGCCGTAATCCGAGCCGAAATCGCAGGCGTGGCGCTGGACGATGGCCTTGCGCACGTCGGGAATGCCCGGCACAACTGTATAGCGGGTAAAGTTGGCCTCGATGGCCGCGATGGCCGCGTCCTTAATATGGCGCGGGGTCGGAAAATGCGGTTCCCCGGCGCCAAAATCCACCAGGTTTGCGCCCTGGGCGCGCAGCTTGGCAGCCTCGGCGGCCACGGCCATGGTTGCGGAAACCTCAATCCGCCCGATCCGGGCGGCAAACACTTGCGAAGCGGCGGCTACACTCGTCGTCATAGCTCCTATCTTTGCAGATTTTGGAAGACGGGGAAACCTGTTTGCTCTGCGAAGCCCGATTCAGACGCGGCGGGTGCCAGGTTTGCCGACGACTCTTCCTGCCTCCATCCTGCGACTTCGGGCTGGGGCCGTTAAAATGACACCTGGCTTTGGAAACCGTGAAAACCGGTTTCGAAGCGTCCATCGTCCTTAAACCACTCAATTTTGCCTGGAGGTCTGTTGCTCCGCTCCCCTTTGCTCCGATCAAGTATCGCCGCAGCCGTTGTTTGTCTCGCCTTGATTCCGTGCGCGCTGGCCGCCGGCCGGGTGCCCGCCGCCGCCCTGGCTCCGGCCGCCGCCGCTCTCGAGAATTTCACCGGGGAATATACCGATCCTGTGGAGCCCGATACACCGCTCAGCTTTTATGTCCAGAATGGTCGGCTGGTATCTGAGTCCGACCGAAGCGTGCCGACCGAACTCACCCAGACGGGCACGACAGAGTTCGCGATGCCAGGCTCGAGGGTCACCTTTCGCTTCATAGTCGATGGCGGCGGGCGCGGCATCAGCGTGGTGGGATCGTATGAACCGGAGATTACCTATCGCCGCACCGGCGATCCCGTGCGTCATCTCTTTCACGACTATCTGCGCTCGGAGGCGATGATTCCCATGCGCGACGGCGTGAAGCTGCACGCCGTCATCCTCAAGCCTGCCGACATCGCGGCGCCCCTGCCATTCCTGATCCAGCGGACACCGTACGGCGTCGACAGCACCACCCGGGCTTCGTTCTTCCGCATGCGGCCGGAGCTGGCGCGTGCCGGCTACATCTACGTGGCAGAGGACATTCGCGGCCGCTTCAAGAGCGAGGGCCAGTTTGTGATGAGCCGCCCCATGGTGGATCACCACGATCCCAAAGCCGTCGATGAGAGCACCGACTCCTACGACACCGTGGAGTGGCTGCTCAAAAACGTCGCGGGCAACAATGGGCGCGCGGGTTTGATCGGCACCAGCTATCCGGGATTTCTGGCTATCGAGGCGGGGATCGATCCCCACCCGGCCGTAAAGGCCATCTCGCCCCAGGCCCCTATGATCGACGTCTGGATGGGAGATGACTTCTTCCATAACGGCGCCTTTCGCCAGACCTACGGATACGACTACGTCTACGGGCTGGAGGCCAGCAAAGAGTCCACCGAGGTCACCTACGGCAAGGACAAATCCGGCAAGCCGCGCGACGGGTTCGACTACTTTCTCGAACGCGGCAGCTTTGCCGAGGACGTGAAGCGGTCGGGATCGAAAATGCTGCCCACCTGGAAGTTATTCCTCGAGCATCCTGCGTACGACCTGGTGTGGTCCTCGCGCGGCGTCGAACACGATCTGAACACGGTCGCCGTCCCCACCCTCACCGTGGGCGGCTACTACGACCAGGAAGACATGTACGGGCCGCAGATCGAATACGCGACGCTGGAGCCCCATGATGAAAAGCACGATAACTTTCTGGTGCTTGGCCCATGGCGGCATGGCTCCTGGTCGTTGTCGTTCCGCCATCTCGGCAACCTCGATTATGGCGAGCCCATTGGCAAGGAGTACCGTGGACAGATCGAGGCGAAGTTTTTCGCGCATTACCTGAAGGATGAGTCTGGATTCGACCTTGAAGACACCGCCAGTTTCCAGACCGGCTCGAATACCTGGAAACGCTATGCCCACTTTCCGCCCAAGGAGTCGGAACCGACCAGCCTGCATCTCGAGGGCGGTGGAAAGCTGGGCTGGAACGACTCGCCCGCCCCGGCCAAAACCATCTACGTGAGCGATCCGGCCAACCCCGTGCCCTACCGGCGCCGGCCTATCCAGCCCACCTATTCAGACGGATCGCAATGGTTTGACTGGCTTACCGAGGACCAGCGTTTTGTCACCAGCCGCCCCGATCTCGCGGTCTGGAAGCTCCCTGTGCTCAAAAAGGACCTGGTCGTCACCGGTGAAGTCATCGCCGATATCTTCGCGTCCACAACGGGTACGGACAACGACATGGTTGTGAAGCTGATCGACGAGTACCCGGCCGACCATCCCGATGAGAAAATGCGCGGCTATCAACTGATGACCAACCAGGAAATCTTTCGCGGCCGCTATCTCGACAGCTTCGCGCAGGGCCGGCCGCTGCGGGCAGGATCGGTGCGCGAATACCGCTTCAGCCTGCACGGCGTCGACCACGTGTTCAAGGCCGGACACACGGTGATGGTGGAGATTCAGAGTACGTGGTTCCCACTCTACGACCGCAACCCCCAGACGTTTGTGCCCAACATCATGACCGCCACGCCGGGGGACTACAAGCCTGCGACGATCACCATCTACTCCGATCCCGACCACGACTCAAACCTGCAGATGCCGTTGATGAATGCGTGCGATCATATCGAGTGCTTCTGATCGCGCGCCTATTGCACAGAATAGAAAACGCTGGATCGATGAAGATCGTTGTAATTGCCGTCGAGGTCAATGACCGTAAGGGTGTGGGATCCGGGCGCCAGGTTGAAGTACTCGTTCACGTCTGATCCGATATACCGGCCCAGCTTGACCCCGTTATCCCAGACCTGCATTTGACTTACTGCGGCTGACTCAATGGCGTGAGCAACGACGTGAACCGTAGACATGTTGATAACTTGATTCGGCGTAGGCGACGCGATTTGCAACCCCTTGACCAATGGCTGCACGGTATAAGTTACAGAGGTCTTATGGATATCTCGATAGGATGAGTTGAGGTCGAGGATAGTGGTTGTGTGCTTGCCGGGCGACAGATTGTAGAGGGCATCGATTTGATCGCCATACACGCCGAGCTTGACGCCGTTATCCCAGACCTGCGTCTGGCTCACGGGCTGGCTCTCAGAAGCGATCGCAATCAGGTGAACTGCGCCGACGATCGTGGCTCCGTTTCCCGGAGTTGAGATCACGACACTGTTCGATGGATCTCCAGCAGAGCTACTTGACTTGAAGAAGTCTGCCATGGGCGCGGCATTTTGCGCAGCTCCTGGACAAGGTGACAGTCCCATGGCGGCACACACCGTCTTCAGCACATTCTCGTTGTGATAGGTGGCCGTGGACTGGTAACCGGGCTTCACGAGCGGACCGATCACGAGAGTCGCTATACGGCCGCCGCATCCCACCGCAACAGCCTCCGAACAACGGCTATCTGTGGAGAGTGTGCCCTCATCCCAGACGATGAAGAGAATGCCGTCACCTCCAGCACTGAACTCGGGCCGGGCGAGAATCGCCGGAACATTGGTCTGAAGCCACTGATCCGCGGCCTGGAGAGTGCCGCTGTGAGCATCTTCGACCGCATCCGGAGTGATGTAGGCATAGTTGACGGTCTTGTCTTGCCCGAAGTCCTTCGCCATCTGGGAGTAAGGTACGCTGTTCTTGTCCTGCCCGGTGCCGGGGCAGACATCCGTAAAGTCGATCAGCGGATTGTGGCGTCGGTAGTAAGTATTGCCTGTGCCTCCATAAAGTCCCTGAAAGCCGGCCGAGGGCATGTTGACCTGGTATGACCTCCAGGTGTAGCCGCGCTTCAGGAGTTCGCGCACCACGTTGTCGTTGCCATGGTTGCATGAAACCGTATCGTTGTTTAGCGTGACGGACGTCCCGCCGACAAGCCACATCAACGCGGGCAAAGAACTGTGCTGATCGGAGTAGAACTGGGTGGCTAATCCATATTGATCGATTAGCTGATTGTAATAAGGCATTTGTGAGTTACCGACCACGTCTTCATAACTGTGATTCTCTTCGGTAATCATCCAAACGTGAGAGGATCGTGGAACGTTCTGTGCGATGCAGTTATCTACAGTGAGTAAGCACAATATGAGACACAGCCGCTTGAATGGCATAGCAGGGGCCCATCCACCCACATCCATGGATTTCCAGACTTTATAGGAGAGAACGTACGATACATATACAACAAGCTCAATCCATTTACAACAATACTTTTCGGTTTCGAGTTAAGTTTACATAAATCGAAAACGAACGCTTGGCCTATTTAACGGGATGCTTCCCACCCTTTCGCCGGCAAGAAGGCGAAAGGATGGGAACCCTGCGATTGTTTCTCTTAGCGGAATAGAACTACCACACCACGCAGCGCTCCGCATCAGGCCGCACCATGGGCGACCCGGCTTTGCACTGGAACGCCTCCGCAAACGGGGGGAAATTGGACATGGGTCCGAGCACCCGGTACTTCGCCACCGGATGCGGGTCGCCCTGCACCATCAGCTTTTGCGTTTCCACCCGCGTGGCGTCTCCGCGGAACTGGCCCCACGCGATAAAGAACTGCTGATCGGGCGTGAAGCCGTCTACTTTCTCGTTCGATTGGCCCTGCGCCGTCTTCTTGAATGCACGATAGGCGATCTTAAGCCCCGCCAGGTCGCCGATCGACTCGCCCAGGACCAGCTTGCCGTTGATGTGAATGTCGTCTGGGCCGTCGATGCGGTAGCCGTCGAATTGCTTCACCACGCACCCTGTCTTGGCCTGGAACTTGTTCAGGTCCTCGGGCGTCCACCAGTTTTCAAGCCTGCCGGTGGAATCGAACTGTGCGCCCTGGTCGTCGAAGCCGTGCGAGATTTCGTGGCCGATCACCACGCCGATGGCCCCGTAGTTCACCGCGTCGGTGTAGTTCATGCTGAAGGCCGGAGGCTGCAGGATGCCGGCCGGAAACACGATCTCGTTCATCAGCGGGTTGTAGTAGGCGTTCGAAGTGGGCGGCGTCATGCCCCAGCGGCCGCGATTCACCGGCTTGCCGATCTGCGCCCAGTCGTCGGCCACCACAAACCGCGAGCCGGCCACAAAATCCTCGAAGTAGTGAACGCGGTCGATCTTCACCGACGAGTAGTCCTTCCACTTGTCTGGATAGCCGATCTTCACCTGGAAGGTCGCCATCTTCTCGAGCGCCTTCTTCTTGGTATCGGGAGTCATCCAGTCGAGTCCCTCGATGGTGTCGTGCATCGCCGAGAGTATGTTGGCCACCATCTTCTCCGCTCTCTCCTTCGCCTCCGGAGGGAAGTAGCGTTTCACATACTCCTGCCCCAATGCCTCGCCCAGCAGAAAGTCGGCCTGTTCGGCGCACCGCGTGCCGCGGGGCTTCAACTCGCCCACCCCGGCGAGTTCTTTCTGATAGAACGCGAAATTCGCATCCACGAATGACTGCGACAGGACCCGTGCCGCCGTGTTGAGCAGTTGCCAGCGCAGGTAGGTCTTCCAGTCCGCGATTGAAGTGGACACAAGTTGCCGCTCCACCTCGGCCATGAACACAGGCTGATCCACATTCAGATCGCCGGGCATCACGCCCGTGGTCTTCAGGAACGCTTTCCAATCGAAATGCGGCGTCATCTTCTCCAGGGCATCGAGGTTGCCCACGTGATCGACCGCGTGCGGATCGCGCAGAGCCACATTGTCGAGCGAAGCCTTCGCCAGCGCGGTTTCAAACGTCATCACGGTCTGCGCCGCTGCCTTGGCGTCCGTCTCCGGCGTGCCGGCGAGGGTGAAAATCTTCGCCACGTATACCAGGTAGCCGGCCCGTGCGTCGGCGAATCTCTGCTCGGTTTTCACGTAATAATCCCGGTCCGGGAGGCCCAGGCCGGCGGCGCCCACATCGGCGATGACCCGGGTCGGGTCGTGCGGGTGCTGCGTCGACGAGAGCGAGAACGGCACCTGTACCCCCATCGCCTGCAGTTCTGCCAGTTCCTTGTCGAGGTCCTCCGCATTCTGGATGGCATCGATGGCCGCAAGGTACGCCTTCAAGGGTGTGATGCCGGCCGCGTCGATGGCTCTCACATTCGTGCACGCCGCGTAAAAGTCGCCGGTCAATTGGGCCGGAGTCCCCTTGGGCTGTTCGGGAGCCGCCGATACCTCTTCCAGAATCTTGCGCAGCTGATCCTTGTTGTCTTCGCCGGCTTTCCACCGCCGGCTCCACCGGTCCATCGACGCCGGAATCGGATTCTGCGTCCGCCAGGCGCCGTTGGCATAGTCGTAGAAGTCGTCGCACGGCTTCACCGACCGGTCCATGTCGCTGACTTCAATGCCCTTCAATGAAGCTTGCTGGGCCGTCGCGGGGATTCCCGCCGCCATGGATACAACAATTGCAATGGCCTTCCAGTTCACTCGATCATTCCTCCGGATTACCCAAAAACAATACGCTAATCCTGCGCATGAGGTTAACAACTGGAATGGAAATTTCGCCGGGGGCGCCGGGGAGCGGCCAAATGCGGCATTGACAGGATGAATGGCCCACCCAAGTCGTTTTCGGTTAAAATAGTGATGAGCGTATGACTCTCCGTCAGCCAGTTCCGGCCCTCCTCTAGCGGCGCCCGCCGCCCACACCGTTTCTGCGCTTTTCTCGCCAATCAATCAATCCAAAGAATCGGCCACCCCGCAGGGGTCCGGAGGCCACATGTTAGATCGTCTGGAACAAATGGAGCAGCGCTACAACGAACTGCAGGCGCAGTTCGCACTGCCTGAGATCATCAACGACCACGAAAAATATCAGAAGACCGCCAAGTCGCTGCGCGAGATCGAAACCCCGGTGGAGAAATACCGCGAGTTGAAGCAGGTGCGCCAGGGCCTGGCTGATGCGCGCGGGATGCTGGCTGAGACCGACCCGGACCTGCGCGCCATGGCCGAAGAGGAGATCGGCGCGCTGGAACCGCGTGCCGCTGCTCTCGAAGACGAAATCAAGGTTCTGCTGATTCCCAAAGATCCCAACGATGAGAAGAACGTGATCCTGGAAATCCGCGCGGGCACCGGCGGGGATGAAGCCTCGCTCTTTGCGGCCGAAGTCTTCCGCATGTATACGCGTTTCGCCGAGCAGCATCGCTGGAAAGTGGACGTGATGTCGCTTTCGGAATCGGGTGTGGGCGGATACAAGGAAATCATCGCCATCATCGAAGGCGAACGTGTGTACTCGCAGCTCAAGTGGGAGAGTGGCGTCCATCGCGTGCAGCGTGTGCCCGCGACGGAAACGCAGGGGCGCGTCCACACCTCGGCGGTGACGGTTGCCGTGTTGCCCGAAGCCGAGGATGTAGACATCAAGATCGAAGCCAAGGACATCCGCATCGATACGTTCTGTTCGTCCGGGCCGGGCGGACAGTCAGTGAATACCACGTACTCGGCGGTGCGCATCACCCACATTCCGACCAACACCGTGGTCAGTTGCCAGGATGAGAAGTCGCAGATCAAGAATCGCGAAAAGGGCCTGCGCGTGCTGCGTTCGCGGCTTTATGAGCAGGAGATGGAGCGGCAAAATGCGGAACTGGCCAAGGAGCGCAAGCAGCAGGTGGGCTCCGGCGACCGCAGCGAGAAGATTCGCACCTACAATTTCCCGCAAAACCGCCTCACCGATCACCGCATCGGCCTCACCCTGCACCAGCTCGACCTGGTGATGGAAGGCCGCCTGCAGCCCATCGTCGATGCATTGATTGCCCACTACCAGGCGGAGCAGCTCAAGGCCGAAACCCAGGCCGCGTAAGACGTGACCGTCCGCGAGATAATCGAACAGGCCGAATCTGCGCTTCACCTCGGTCCCCATCCGGATCGAGCTCGCATGGACGCCGAGTCGTTGCTTCTGCATTTGCTACGAAGGAACAAGGCATGGCTGATCGCCCACGGCAACAAAGAAGTCTCGACCGCGATTGTTGAAAAGTACGCGAAGTTTGTTGAGCGGCGGCGGAAGGGCGAGCCCGTTCAGTACATTCTCCGTGAAGTCGAATTCTTCGGAATCACGTTGGCGGTCACACCAAGGGTATTGATTCCTCGCCCTGAGACCGAACACCTCGTCGAGAAAGTCATTGAGCTCAGCCGCCTGTTTGCAAGACCGCGCATCCTCGATGTCGGCACTGGCTCAGGCGCAATCGCAATCGCCGTCGCACATGATACCTCGAGCCGTGCGGCCATAACGGCAATTGATTTCTCTAAAGCTGCGCTGAGAATCGCGCGATTCAACGCCGTTCGTACGGGTTTTGCCCATCGCATTCGCTTCCTGGATGGGGATCTGCTTGCGCCCCTCGCCGGCGAACAATTCGACATCGTTGTCTCCAACCCGCCCTATGTGCCCAACTCCGACCATGCGTCGATGGCCGTCGAGGTCCGCGAATTCGAGCCGGCTCTTGCGCTGTTCGCCGGCGACGACGGGCTCGACATCTACCGCCGCCTGATCCCCGCTGCACATGCCGCCCTCGTCCCCGGCGGCTTCATCGCTCTCGAGATCGGCTACGGGCAGGCGCGCGCGGTCGAAGGGCTACTCGCCGCTGCCGGATTCAGCCAGATCGAATTCATACCCGACCTGCAGGACATCGCCCGCGTCGCCTGTGCGCAGCGGGCTTAATGTCACAAGCCACTCTTCAGCATCTGCTTGGCGATTGTGGCCAATTGCATGTTCGATGTGCCTTCGTAGATCTTGCCAATCTTGGAGTCTCTAAAATATTTCTCCGCCGGATAGTCCCGGACGAAGCCGTTGCCTCCGAAGATATCCACGCACTGGCTCGCGACGCGCTCGGCCACCTGCGATGCCATCAGCTTGCACATGGCCGCTTCGCGAACATAGGGCTGGCCTGCGTCCTTGAGGCGTGCCGCGTTGTAAACCATAAGCCGTGCAGCTTCGATGTCGGTGGCCATCTGCGCCAGTGCAAACTGCACCGCCTGGAATTCGGCGATGGGCTTGCCGAATTGGCGCCGCTCCTGCGCATACCGCGCCGCGTGACGCCATGCCCCCTCGGCGAGGCCCAGCATCTGTGCGCCGATGCCGATGCGGCCCTCGTTGAGAGTTTCGATGGCGATCTTGTATCCCTTCCCCGGCTCGCCGAGCAGGTTGCCAGCGGAGACCTCGCAATTGTCAAAGAGTAGTTCGCAGGTGCTGCTGGCGCGGATGCCCAGCTTGTCTTCTTTTTTGCCAACGCTGAATCCCGGCGTGCCCTTCTCGACCACGAAGGCAGTGATGCCGCGATAGCCGGCCGCCGGATCGATGTTGGCGAAGACGATGAACAGCCCCGCTTCGCGCGCGCTGCTGATCCACAGCTTGCGTCCGTTGAGGCGATAGCCATCCTCGATTTTCTCTGCGCGCGTCAACAGTGCGAATGCGTCGGAGCCCGAAGAAGCCTCGCTCAGCGCGTAGGCTCCGACGGTCGAGGACGCCAGCCGAGGAAGCCACATGCGCTGCTGTGCTTCGGTCGCCCAGCGGCGCAGCGCGTTGATCACCAGGGTATTGTGCACATCCACCAGCACGGCCACCGCCGGATCGACAGTGGAGATGGCTTCAATGGCCAGCACGGCGTCGAAAAAGCTTCCTTCCGCGCCTCCAAACTCTTCAGGGATCTCGATCCCCATCAGCCCCAGCGCGAAGATTTTCTCCACCAGCTCAGGCGCAATCTTCTGCTCCTCGTCCATGGCGCGCACCAGTGGGGCGATCGTGTTTTCAGCGAACTTCCGCACCGTAGAGAAAAAGAGATCTTCTTCTTCAGAGAGATGAGTCAAGGGGGACGGGATGCGATGGGCCTCGGTCAACAAAGAGAGCCTCCGGCTTCGGAGTGTATCAAAGCCGGGGGATGGAAAGTCTCTTCCCTGCGCAGCTGGCGCGGCAGAGTGAAGCGCATGGCTCTGACTTTTGTGCTATCCCACCCTTGCCCCATTTTCGGGCGAAGGGTGGGAAAATTCAGCAATCGAAACTACTTTGTTTTGTCTAAATCGTTCGCGACGGCCGCACTGGAGCGATTCGAAAATCTCCGGTCAAGGGCGGTGCTTCAGAAGCGAATGACCGGCCCGGTGGAGATGCGTCCGTTTGAGTTGGTGATTTCGTTGAAGTTCCGGTTCGTCGCCTTGTAGTGCGTGTTGTAGTAGTCGCCGGTGACGCGCCACGCGAGCCAGCGCGAAATGCCCGCATCGAGACCGCCGCCCACCGCAACCGCGAAGCTGTTGTCGTCTTCGAGGTTGGGCAGAGCATTGCTGGTCAAGTGTGAGCTCCCCACCAACCCATGGGCAAACAGCGTTGACCGGTGCAGATGCACCGAAACCTGCGGGCCCAGCAGGAAGAAATATGCCTTGGGGTTGAAGTTGGGGCCATCGTTGCGGTAAAACCCTGAAACGTCACCCTTGATGCCAAGAAAGCTTCCCAGGACGGGAACCTTGAACGAAGCATCCCAGCCGTTCATTCCGCTGGTGGATGCGACGAACGTGCTCGGGTTGTACGTGCGGAAAACGTAAGAGTAGCCGCCGTACAGCTCGTGGTTGGGGGTTGAGCCAAAGCCGTGCCGGGTGTCAGGCGAGGCTTGTGCGTTCACAGCGGCTGGTATCGCCATCAGCGCGGCCAACGTCAGAAGGGAAAGGAATCTCCGAAACATCTATTCACCTCAGGAACCTGAATTGAAGTCAGGGCAGAGGAGCAAAGCCGGCAATGTATGCGCATATACGTTAAGTTATTGCGGACGACGAGCACGTCTCCCGATGAGACGCGCTCTCGCCGCCAGAGGGTTGCTGCTGCGACGCTACTTCGGTGTCAGTTTCAGCGCATAACCGTATTTGCAGGCCGCGCCGGCGGGCAGAGTCACTTCGAGGGCGTCGCCGGTCTGGCTCCACTCCACTTTCTGAGTAGAACCCAGCAACTCCACAGAAGTTACGGTAAGGGAAGCGCCCTCGTGACCAGAGCCGGATCCAGTGCCCAGCGTGTGAATGGCGCCCTTGCCATCCGCAGGGCAGGCCATTCCGATCGCATACACAGTCGAACCCTTGGCCGTGAACCGGAAATCTTCGGTGGTATAGGCTTTGGTGTCGGTGTCGTGGAAGGCGCCCCCCACCACCTTGGTCGGTCCTTCCCCAAAAGTCTTCCACGGCGTGGTGCCATAGATGGCTTCGCCATTCACCTTGAGCCACGCGCCCATTTCGAGCAGCGCCGTCCGGATCTCATCGGGAATGGTGCCGTCCGACTTGGGACCGAAGTTCAGCAGCAGGTTGCCGTTCTTGCTCACGATGTCAACCAGCTGATGAACCAGGAACTCCGGCGACTTGAACGTGTCGTTCTCGATGTAGCCCCAGCTCTTGTCGCTGATTGAAGTATCGGTCTGCCAGTGATCGGCAATGATGCGATCTTGCTGGCCGCGCTCGAAGTCGCGCACCGCCGCCTTCCAGTTCAGCGAGTAGTCCTTGAAGTTGATGACCCCTGTGTAGCCGTGCGCGGCCGCATAGTTGTAATAGAACGAGGCGAACTCCGCCACCGCGCCGCGGAAATTCGGCTGCCCGATCCACCAGTCGAAGTACACGATCTCCGGCTTGTACTTCTCCACGAGTTCGGTATCGCGGGCCAGCCAGTCGCGGGTCCAGGCGTCGCTCACCCACGTCCAGTCATTGATCAGGCTGTGGTCGTCGCCTCCGGCTTCGAACCACTGGTGAGCCGGCCCATACAGCCCCGCATACTTCGGATCGTTTACGTCCGAACGGATCACTCGACCGCCGTCATAGAAGAAGTTGTGTTCGGCGCGGTGCGAACTCAGTCCGAAGTGCAGGCCCTCCGCCCGCACCGCCTTGGCCAGTTCGCCCAGCGTGTCGCGCTTGGGGCCCATCTTGACGACCGTCCAGTCCGACAGGCCCGAATCGTACATCGAGAATCCATCGTGGTGCTCGGCCACCGGAACCACGTATTGCGCGCCCGATTCCTTGAACACTTTTGCCCACGCCGCCGCGTCGAAGTGCTCGGCGCGGAACAGCGGGATCAGGTCCTTGTATCCTTTCGACTCGTCTCCCTTCGCAAAATGCTCGCGGAAATTTTTGTACGCCCCCTCGTCGGGCCGGTACATGTTGCGCGGATACCACTCACTCTCCGCCGCCGCCACCGAATACACTCCCCAGTGAATAAAAATGCCGAACTTGGCATCCTTGTACCACTGTGGCTGCTGGTACTTCATCAGGCTGCCCCAGTCCGGCCGATATGGGCCGTCGTTGGCCTGCTTCTCCGCCTCGGCCAGCAGCCGCTTTCTCTCCCCGTCGTATTTCACTACGGATTGCTGCCACTCCCGATCGATCTCGACGGCGGACTTGGTGTCGCGGGTGGGAGCCAGCGGATCAGTGGATGCGGAACCCTGCGCAAAAATTATGGACGCGCCGTAAAGCAGAAGAATTGAAACGCAACACACTTGTTTCATAGGCCCGCATCCTAAATCGCCGCCCCTCCGGCCTGCAAACGTTTGCAGAGGTGGCTGTGATTCTGTCGGAAGAAACGAAACTTCCGGATAGGCGACAAACCCACCGAGGCTTCGAACTCACCGAAGCCCGAGCATAGAGCGTCTGGTAAAAGTGATAGTTCCAAAGGTTAACGAAGTGTGCTTTGATCATCCGCCGAATCCCAGACGGTGATCTGGAGGGAGCCAAGCAAGTGGGACACCCCGGATCCTGCTCGGGGACTCATAGGAGACAAATCCCATGAAATCCAGCGTGATCATTTCTGCAGTCGCGCTTACCCTTCTTTCGGCAAGCGCCATTTGCACGGCGGATAGCCCGGCAGAAAAACAGGCCAAGATCCGCAAGGGAGTTTCTGAAACGCTTCAGGATCTCTACAAACTGCAACCCGGCGCTCGGGGCGCCATTCAGAAGGCCGCGGGATACGCCGTCTTCAAGAACTTCGGGACGAACGTGCTTGTGGTAAGCACGGCGAGCGGCTCTGGCATTGCCACAAATAATCAGACCAAGCAGGAAACCTTCATGAAGATGGTCTCGGCAGGCGCCGGGTTGGGCATAGGAGTGAAGGACTTTCGCGTAATCTTTGTGTTTGAGACCGATAAGGCATTCAAACAATTCCTCGACTCCGGCTGGTCGGGTTCCGGGCAAGCGGACGCCGCTGCCAAAGCAGGCGCGTCCGGAGGGGCTGTCTCAGGAGCGGTCGAAGTTGCCCCGGATGTTTACGTCTACCAGATCACCAAGAACGGCCTTGCGCTGCAACTCACGCTGCAGGGTACCAAGTACTACAAGGACGACGACCTGAACAAATAACGGATGGCAGGCTCGGACCGGGCCGGTCCTTCACGCCCATAGCCGATCGCCTCATTGCAAGCTTTCGAGAATCTCGTCCCTGGATTCCGAATCGCGGATGTGTCACTGCCAATCCGGAAATAACTCGCATTTGCAGAACATTTCCCCTGGCTGGCTCAGAATGGAAACTGACGAGCGAGTGGAGGCGGGGACGTCTTGGCCCACGTCCGTAATCTGCGCCCGCTTGGAGTTTCTGAAAATGACCCTTTCGGTACCAAAAAGCCGGGGTAAAGTACCTTTCGAAACCCAGGACGCCTATGATAACCATCTCATTCAATTATTTAGTCGCACCGTTGACACCAAAACAGGGACCCCTCCCCCCCCGGTACTGTGAAACTGTGAAACCGTGAGGAAATTCGTTACCGCCCAACCGGAAAACCGGCATGGAGTCTCAGTGCCTCTCCTACCTGAAGTGGGGAACGTCGTCGTTCATCGAAAAGACGCTATTCAAGTCATCCTCGTACGGAAAGACGTGAATCATCCACGTAAACACCACCGGCATGAAGGTTCCTCCTTCGGCGTCGCACGCCTCTTTCGTGTGGATTGAACCGAACATGCCGAACTTCGGATTCTTGCCGAAGTACTCCTTGGCTTTGTTCTCCGGGGCTCCGCAAAAATTCGTGTGCTTGTGCCAGCGTGCCACGCTCAGCGGGATGCGCTGATTTAATTCATCCTCGGTGGCGTTGGGACGGGCCGTAAACATCACGCCTTCCAGCTTGAATTTCTGCATCGGAGTTCGAAAGTAAAGCAGGGAAGTGGGGCGGGAGGGATCGAATTGCGAATCGGCCAGTTTCGCATTAGACTCGTTGTTGAAATGAAACTGGGGCTGATCGACGGTCGGATTGGCCTGAACAAATCCGTCCGCCACGGCCTTCTTGTAATCCTTGTATTTCTCGATTGCCGTCCTTACTTGCGCGATCACATCCTTCGCCTTCTGCTCGTCGCCCGGCTGCGCAGCCCGCATCGGAGTGATGCACATGTGATTGGCCATCGCCGCCATGCTCTCGCCCATCACATTCATTCCCGCCATCTGCGCCATCTGATCACACGGATTCCCGGACGGGTCCGTGGTTGTCACCGACATCCCCGGCATCCCGGTTAATGGCTCCGAGGGTTTCTGCGATTGGCCCAGCGTTCCATTGATAGCCACTGCCGCAATCACCAGCGTGAGAAGCAGTGAGACGTAGAACAAACCTCGCAATTTTTTGGCAGTCATCAGGACGCGCGTCCCTCCGCGTTCACGTTAGAGACGACAATATCCCCTACGGCTGCCCGGAGCAGGCCGATGATTCGAGCGGGGATTCTCCCGTGGCGAACTGGATTGCGAGCCATCCGAACTCGGCGCCGCGCAGTGAGCAAGCTAATAGCTAACAGCTAATAGCTAGAAGCTGTATCTCAAAACTGCCATACCAGCCCCGTTGAAAAACGCCCGAAGTAGGTGGGAAGCCCCCGTACCCGGTAAGGGGCGAAGTCAGGCCCCGGCCCGATGAGTGACGTATACGTGTATTGGAACCCGCCGTCCACGCGATACAGAAAGTGCCGTGAGATCGATGAATCCAAGCCACCGCCGATCAGACTCGTAAAGGCGGCGGTCCCCGACTTTGCTCCTTGTGGTCCCCAATCCCGGTTCAGGGCCGCATCTCCCATCAGTCCCTCGACGAACAAGGTCTCTCTCTTGATCGTGTGGCTGTATTGGCCGCCCGCAAGAACGAACAACGCGTGCTGCGGGGCGTTGAGGTTGGTTCCGCGGTACCCGTACGCGTCGATTTTGAACCGCAGGGAGTGCCACGCCGGAAAGCCGACAGAAGCATCCCAGCCGTCCAGCGACTGCCGCGCGCCGGGGAATCCATTCATTGTGTTGGAGAGGTAGGTATAGCCGCCGTAGATCTGGTACCGCGCTTTAAAGTCTGCTTGCCCACGTAAACTTGTCGGTAGGCAAATCAGGAAGATCAAGGGAAACAAACAGAACCGCATTCACACCTCAGGGTGTCGCTCGCTTGAACCATCCTATCCCGTCCATCCGCCGCATCGACTGCCCCCAAACCCGTCCTGGCCGGCCTCCCGCACGGCGCGCCTGAGAACAAAAGAGGCAGGCTGGGAAAGCACGATGGCGACCCACGCCCATATCGACCCTGAAAAAATCCAACCCGGCCAGCCGAATCGCGCTTGACATATTCCTATATGGGAATGTAATGTCCCTTTCATGCCGCGCGCAGCAACCACGTCCGATGTCTTCAACGCGGTGGCTGAGCCGCGACGCCGCGAGATCCTCACCCTCCTTGTCGTAAGGGAGCTTCCGGTGGGCGAGATCGTGGCTATCCTGCGGCTCGATCAGCCCTCGGTGTCAAAACACCTCCGCGTCCTGCGCGACGTCGGCCTCGTCCAGGCGCGGCGCAATGGCCGCCACAAGCTCTACCGGACCAACGCCCAGGCGATCCGGCCCCTGCACGAGTGGGCGGGAACGTTCGAGCGCTACTGGACCAACCAGCTGAGTCGCATCAAGGAGCGCGCCGAGGCGAAGATGCGCGCCCGCGCAGAAGATCAAGATCCTCCCCGAAATCCGTCCCCCCGAAATCCATTCAAGGAGAAACAATGACCGCGACACTCTCAGAAATCGAAAGCCTCTCTCTGACCGTGAACCAGGAAATCCGCGTCAACGCATCCGTCGAGGTCACGTTCGCGGCGCTACTCGAGCAACTCGAGGCCAACGAAATGCCCGACGGCACAGCTATACCCATGAAGCTCGAGCCCTGGCCTGGCGGGCGCTGGTACCGCGACCTGGGCAACAACAATGGCCATCTGTGGGGCCATGTGCAGTCCATCAAGCGGCCCACCCTCCTTGAGATCGTTGGACCTCTCTTCATGTCCGCCCCGGTTGCCAACAACGTCCAGTACAGGCTCACGGAGGCCGATGGCGTAACCATCATCAAGTTCCGCCATTCCGGTTTTGGATTGATCCCGGAAGATCACAAGCGTGGCGTGAGTACAGGCTGGGGACACATCAACGAACAGGTTCGCCGACGCGCGGAAGCATCGCTGTCTGCCCGGTAAAGATTCCACCCTCAAGCCAAAGGAGATCCCCGTGTCCATCGCACAAGTCACAGCTCCCACCGCCCAATCGTTCCAGGCGGAGTTTGAAATCCAGGCGCCCATCACCAGGAAGTTCCTGGAACGCCTTCCCGAAGACAAGCTCACCTGGAAGCCCCATGAAAAGTCCATGACGGCCGGCCAGCTCGCTTATCATCTGGCGACCGTTCCAGCCGGAGTGCTCCGCCTGGTGCAGAACAATCCGGCCCAGGCCCCGTCCAGTTTCAACTTCCCCCAGCCCGCGAGCCGCCAGGAAATACTCACTGCCTTTGATAACAGCGTCGCCGCGGTGCGAGACCTGCTCCCCACGTTCGACGACGAATCCATGAACGAAACCTGGCGCCTGCTTGCCGGCGGTCGCGAAGTTCTCGTCCAGCCCCGGGCCCTGTTCCTGCGCGACGTGATGCTCAGCCACTGGTACCAGCACCGCGGCCAATTCTGTGTCTACCTGCGGTTGCTCAACGTCGCCGTACCCGCAAGCTGGGGACCGAGCGCCGACGAGCTGCCACCCTTCATGCAAACTGCTTAGAACGCACGCCGGGTGCCCCAGGTCTCGTTTCTGAGACCTGGGCGGGCAAGCGGATCCAGAGGTTCCTATGTGTCCCGTATGTCTTGCCACCGCCGCTATCCTTGCGGGCAGCGCCACTGGCACTGGCGGGCTGACCGCCCTTGTGGCGCGCGGCTTTCGCAAGCGCAAATCAAATGACCAATTCCCCACGATCAAGCCAAAGGAGAATCAAGATGGCCACCAGCCAGACACAGGTGCATCAGCCCAGGACCGTCTCCCACGCTGAATGGATCGAAACGCGCCGCCAATTCCTCGCCAAAGAGAAGGAGTTCACCCGCCTCCGCGATGAACTGAGCCGGCAGCGCCGCGAACTGCCCTGGGAACGCGTCGAAAAGACGTATGTCTTCGAGGGACCGCGCGGCAGGGAAGCGTTTGCCGACCTTTTCGACAATCGTAGCCAGCTCATCGTGTACCACTTCATGTTCGGCCCCGGCTGGAGCGAGGGCTGTCCCAGCTGCTCCTACCTGGCCGATCATTTCGACGCCATGACCATCCACCTCGCCCACCGCGACGTGACCTTCGCCGTCGTCTCGCGCGCTCCCTATGCGCAGATCGCTGCCTACAGAAAGCGCATGGGCTGGCGTTTCCATTGGGTCTCGTCGTTCGGCTCCGATTTCAACTACGACTACCACGTCTCGCAAACCGAAGCCGAAAAGGCTAGCGGCAAAGCAGAATACAACTACTCTGTCACCACGTTCCCCGTCGAAGAGCGCCCCGGCGCCAGCGTGTTCTTCAAGGTCGCGGAGGGCGACATCTTTCACACCTACTCCACCTACGGACGTGGCCTGGATATTCTCATCGGTACCTACAACTTTCTCGATCTGGCGCCCAAGGGCCGCGACGAGGCCGGCCTGAAGCATTCCATGGCCTGGGTCCGCCATCACGACAAGTACGATGGCGGCTACTTCGTCGATGCGGAGAAGGAATACGAGCCGCCCAAGATGGCCGACCCTGCGGCTGGACACTCCTGCTGCTCCGGCGACCACCACGGATAGGTCCGCATCAGGAATTGGGAACCCCAGCTTCGGCTGCCTCTATCGCGCGCCTGGTCGGGGTTCCTCTCCGTATGAACGAGCCATGAACTTCCAGGCAAGATCTGGGTAAGTCAAACGTCCGACACTGGCTGCACGATAGAATTGAATCAATGCATTCCTATCGTGCCCAGATTATTGATAGACATAGGTTTCGTGTGTTTGCCTCGCTGGCGATCCTGCTCGCCGCAATCGCCCCGGCTGATTCTCAGACGCCCCTATCCTCACCGACCACGCCCGCAAGTCTCACCTCGGCGCAGGCGGCGCTGACGTCTTCTCAGATCGTTGATGAAATGCTCCGCCACAACCAGGCGCGGGCCGACGGCCTCAAGCACTACCAGTCGGTGCGCCATTATGAGGTGAACTACACGGGCTATTCAGCCAGAATCGGGGCAAAGCTGGTGGTTGAAGCCGACTATGACGCCGTCTCCGGCAAGACCTTCCAGGTTGTGTCGCAAAGCGGGTCGCGCATGCTGGTTGACAAGGTTCTCAAGCGCCTTCTGGAGAGCGAGAAAGACGCCGCACGAGACAAGGACTCGACCGCCCTCACACCTGCCAACTACAAATTTCGCCTGGCAGGGATCGAAAGCATCGCCGGCCGTCCGGCCTACATCCTCGAAGTGGAACCTCTCGTCGACAGCAAGTACCTGTATCGGGGCAGGATTTGGGTCGATGCCGCGGACTTCGCTGTGGCCCGGATCGAAGCCAGGCCCGCCCGGAATCCCTCCTTCTGGATATCCAGTACGGCCATCAACCACCAGTACACACGCACCGACGGCTTCTGGCTCCCGGCCCAGAATCGCAGTGAATCGAAGGTGCGCGTGGGTGGGACCGCGGTGCTGACCATCGACTACGGAACCTACAAGGTGATCCGCGAGGCCCCTGCGGCCGCCGGCGGCTCGTAACCCGTCAGACCGCCTCAAGGCAGCAGCTTGCGGATAGCGTAAATAGTCGTCCGGCGGGCCAGCTTTCTGGCCCGAAACCGGAAGCCCGGGTGAACCGGGGCCGGCATCCCGACGGGGCTCACATTCTGCATCGCGCACGCTGTCTTGTAGTGCTCAATCAGCGTCACGGTGGCTGCCCTCCAGCTGTGATCGGCTGCGAAGGCTCGGGCCGCAATCCCGGTCGCTTCTCGCTTCTTCGGGCAATTCAGGTAGGAGCGAACGGCATCGATCGCCTCTCCGTCCGAATCGAACAGGCAGCCGGTTCCATCCTGAATCAGCTCGGGAATCCCCCCGGCTCGCGCCCCGACCACCGGCAGGCCGGACGACATCGCCTCCAGCACCACCAGGCCCAGCGTCTCGGTTCGCGACGGCATGACGAACACATCGCACGACGCATACGCCGCCGCGAGCTCTTCGCCGCGCAGGAACCCCGCGAAGCAGACGGGCATGTTCGCGAAATGCCGCTCCAGAACCTTGCGGTGCGGCCCGTCGCCGATCAGCGCCAGGCGCGCGCCAGGAAGCGCCTGAAGGATCGGTTTGATGCGCTCGATGTCCTTCTCCGCAGAGAGGCGCCCCACATACACCAGCAGCGGGCTCTCGGGGTTGTTATGGGTGAGCCGGGATCGCATCGCATCCGAGCGGCGACAGGGATGAAAGCGCGCCGTGTCCACCCCTCCCGGCCACAGTACGACGCGTTCGATTCCATGCTGTGAGAGTTGTTCCAGCATGGCCGCAGACGTACAAAGATTGAGCGTGGCACGATTGTGGCGAACTCGCATGATGCGCCAGATGTGCGGCTCCAGCATGCCCAGCCCGTAGTAATGAAGATAGGCCGGCAGATCGGTGTGGTACGACACCAACAGCGGCAGGCGCAGCGCCCCGCCATTCGCGCCCCCGCTATAGTAGAGGGCCGCGATTCCCAGCAACGCCGGGTCCGCAACGTGCAACAGGTCGGGCTGAAATTCCCGGATCTGGGCCCGCATCGACGCGCGCGGAAGCGAGAGGCGCAGTTCCGGGTACAGCGCAAACGAGTGGCCTTTCATTCCAATGATGCGTGCGCCCTCGAACTCCGTGACTCCACCCGCGGGGCCGCCTTCGGGAGCAAAAACGAGCACTTCGTGGCCCAGGTTCCTCAGATGCCGTACCGTCTCGCACAGCGTGGTGACGATGCCATCGATTTTTGGAACGAATGTCTCAGTGAATAGGGCGATCCGCATGAGCTGGCCAGCGCGAGGTTTACATGAATGCAACAAAGCCTATCACGCGCATCCCCGCGTTGTTTCGAGGCACTCAGGACCACGGCATGATCTGCGCAAAAACCTGAGCGCGACGCGCCGAACGTAGCTTCCCCGAGATTGCCCGGCGAAGTGGAGACGGCGTATCGTGTGGCTGTACGCGATTTGCTTCGGATCGGAAACAGGAGGTCTTATGCGACTCGCATCTGTTCTCGCTTTCGCACTTTTTGTGGGCTCTCTCCCGTCCCTGGCCCAAAAACCAACACCCGAAGACCTGCAGTTTCGCGCTTGGGAATATAAAGTCGGCACTTCCGCCTGTCCTCTGGAGATGCACGTCCACCAGGGCATCGGCAGCAAAATGATGGCGGTCGATAAGCACGGCGCCCAGGTGGAGATGTTTGCCGCGCGGCTCAAGCTCCTCCTCAAGGATCTTCGTCCCGACCGTCCAGCCCGGCAGATGGTGAACGCCACAGTGACCGTGCACGGCCTGAACGGCGTGGAGCAGATTGTCCGCGCGGATACGCGCCCGAACCGATCCGCCGAGGCCGTCAAGACCCTCACCGTCCGATTGACCACCTCCGGTGAGCCGGAAGTTTCGGGCGATCTCCGCCTGCCCGGATTTACCGCGACTCTGATGGTCGATCTCGATTCGGTCACCTACGACGACGGAACCGTCGTGAAATTCTCTGGCTCTTCAGCCTGCCATGCCCCTCCCGATATGATCATGCTGGTCGGCGGTTCATAACCCTGGCGTTTGGGCTGCCGACCATCCGTCCTGCTCGCGCCCAACTCCGAAGCCCCCGCTGTGTTACCGTTGCAATAAGTTGTCCTCGCGCCCGGCAACGATTCTGCACTTGAACCAGTGCAAATAGAGACCGGAATCGAGGATGGCAAGTCTAACAAGGAATGTCCCAGCAGCCGGAAATGACTTCGCCTTCCCTGACTGCGAGCCCGGCTCCTGCGCCTGCGGCCGTCGCTGACCCTGTGCCAGATTCCCCCCCGCCCGCTTCCGTCGCCCGCCACACACCACAGCGCATCCCGCACTGGCTGGAACGCGGAGAACTGTTCCTGCGCGTGCTCCTCCGCATGTATATCGGATTGGCGGTGTGCTATGCTCCGTGGTCTCACATGTTCTGGGACCAGAATCCCCTCTTTCTCCGCT
>Ga0207095_10027_pt1 | contig 44083 bp, 41 predicted proteins | sample Alteio_BWMinHeat_88_FD_153529 | JGI IMG/M metagenome (GOLD analysis project Ga0207095, IMG submission 153529) | Enriched cells from forest soil in Barre Woods Harvard Forest LTER site, Petersham, Massachusetts, United States -... | ecosystem: Environmental > Terrestrial > Soil > Temperate forest >... | reverse complement strand
AATAGCGGCAGAAACCGGCTTGCCAGCAGCGTGAGGCCGGCCACATTCAGCATGAGAATTGCCAGCGTAAAGCCCAGATAAATCAGATTCATTCCATCTCCGTCAGCGCTGTGGCCAGCGTCTTTTTTTCGTCGTCCGATCGCAAATACGAAACGGGCTTTGTAACGGGCTTATTTTCGAACCCAATATCCCAGTTCAAATGCCTGCTCCTGCCACATCGCCTTCCACGCATAGCGCGTTGATATCTGTACCTCAATGCGCGCCCTGCCATCTGACTGCCGTTGATGGTCACGAAGTACCCAAAGGATATAGCGTACGTCGTTGATCTCCAACCACGATAGCGCGTCAGGCAACTGCCCTCGGAAAAAGAGCCGGTTTTTTTCAGCATCTATCTGGATGTGGTTGGCATTCCCGCGCCAGAGTGTTTCGTTATCGGGCCACCCGTTCGCCGACAATTGCCCGGAAAACAGCGCAAAAGCCGAACTGCGCATATAGGCGCCGCCATCCACGCTTTCCAGTACCACGCCACGAGGTGCAACCTTTAAAAATTCCAGAATTTGCCTGTCGATCGGGTCATTCTTCAGCACCTGATTTCCCGCCATTTTCCCAATCGAAGGCTTTGCATTGCAAGCCCAATACACTGCCATGTCGACGGACGAGGTAGCGATCAACACCAGCACGACTAGCGCAATTGCCCGTGCCCACTTGCCCGCACCGAGGCATATCGATCCCATGGACAACACCATTCCGACGTAGATCCATGACCACCATTTGAGTGTCGTATTGAGACGGTTGTATCTATCGCCCATCGGATCGTCGACATAAATTATTTCTGACATCAGGAGCAAAAATGCGAACGTGATACCGATGAAGAGGGCAAACCGGTTACGCCGCGCAAGAATCAAGGTCATGACACACAGAACTATCGTCGGCCAATGCAAGCCAATGAACCGGCTGACCGGCGTGTGGTCCAGCACCTCGACCAGTTTGATCGGTGTTTGCAATGTTTGCGCTGCGAACTGGCTGAAGAAAGGATAGATCAACGCCATGGTCACGAATCCACCTATCAACACGGCACGCCAGTCAGGCGGACGATGGACACTGTAACGATAGACTAGCCATGCCATCACCAGGACTCCCTGGAGAGGAACCACCCAGGTGTTCGTGATCAAGGTCAACGGCACAGTGGCAACGAGGATGCCCTGTAAAAATGCATCTCTGATACCGGGTTCTTGCGGCCATGACTCAGGCTGCAGTGTGTCACCAGGCGTCGCCCGCGGTGCCACCTCCAGGACGGCAATGCAGGCCAATGCGAGGAAGAGCAGGAGGAATCCTCCCAGCGGTGGATGGAAGTCGCCCACGAGCGTCAGGTAGCCGATGGTCTCCAATGGCAAATCGCGTGGTTGAAAATCCGGCGTGGGGCGTTCTTGCGGCAGCAACTGCGGAAACAACGCCCTCCCCAATTGTGTGTTGACGCGCTCATCGAAATTACCGGCGAAGCGCATGTAGGTCCAGATGTCGTCACTTGCGGCGTCGGCATATGCCTGCCGGGTTGTCGGCACCTGATGGATAATAAAATGCGTCAGCGGTGCGATGCCGGTGCCACCAAGCATGATTGCTACAACGAGCACCACCCGCGACCAGCGTGCCGCGCTGAAACGACTAGTGACAAACCACGCTAGACTACCGAGGAAACCCATGGTCACCGCGTATGCCATGTTCAGCGCATAACCGCCTTCCAGTCCCATGATGCGAGCCATCAACGCTGCGCCGTAATGCTGGAACGAGTAATACATGTTGAACTTGAATGCCGGCAGCCATGAATCCTGCGGTGGGAGGGTCGCGCCGGGCAGGTAGTTATTGATGAACGAGAGGTCTGTCATCTGCTCCGTACCTATCCCGATGTCGGGAAAAGAAAACTTCCAGAGCAACGCATAGGTGTATGCAATTACAAACGGCAGCTCTTGCCGCCACAAGCCTGCCTTGATCTCGGCCCAGTAGCAGGCAATGGTGATTACCGAAACCACGGTCGTCAATGGCCATATCCATGTCAGCCGGCCGAGTCCGGCAAAATGTTCGATGAAGAAAAACAGTAGCGTGAACCCAAGCATGCCGACAGTCTTGGCGAGCAAATGGTGCTGTAGCCACGGTCGCAGCAACAACGCAAGGCCGGCGAGATTGACGAGCAATAGCAGGGAAAGCAGACCTAAAAAGATCAAGCTCATGGAGTCCTCTTGGGTGGATATGTTTTTATATTTTTGTGTTTAAATGTTTTCGCGTTGATACGCGATGGTGCCAATCAATTCTAGCGGGCTTCGAAGGGGAGCGGAAGCTTGATCGCGCCGGGCACGTCTCTTTTTAAGGAAAATGAAAGATGCTTCAAGAATATGTACTGCTAAATTACAAAGGTCTCTTACCAGGGATAGCCTTCGCATTGCACGAAAGGGCAGGTAGTTTGCCTGTGAGAGCCACTTGTGGGTCATTAGAGCTTCGTTTGGTACCCTCAAGTAGCCGTTGATTGAATGTCGTCGACCGCACCGTCCACATCAACAGCCAGCTTACGTAACACATGCGCCGCCGCGACAAGACCGAAACTGGCTGTAACCGCCATTGAAGATCCGAACCCCGCGCAATTCAAACCGGTGATCCCGACAGCATTGCCCACGTCAATTTCACATGTTTCTGCAATTTCCGGAAAGCGCAAAGGTTCGGTCGAGAACACGGCATCGATGCCGAATTTATTCTTGGTACCACGCGGAAAACCATGCAGCGCACGCAGCCGCTTGCGCACCTTTGCCAATAACGGTTCCTGCTCGGTCCTGCAAAGATCGCGTATCTCGATCTTGGTCGGATCGATTTGACCGCCGGCACTCCCTATGGTGACGAGCTTGATTTGCTGTTGGCGGCAATAGGCGATCAATGCGGTCTTGGCTGCGACATTGTCTATCGCATCTATTACGTAGTCATAATCGCAAGCGCCTACCATTTGATCAAGATTGTCCGGCGTTATGAAATCCTCAATCTCGGTGACCTGGCAATAAGGATTAATTTGCGCAATACGGTCTTTCAGCGCTGTCACCTTGGCCTGACCAAGGGTGTCGGTCAGTGCATGAATTTGCCGATTGATATTTGATTCGGCCAGGTTATCGAGATCGATCATTGTTATTCGGCCAATAGCACTACGTGCAAGCGCCTCCACCACCCACGAGCCGACACCACCGACCCCGATCACGCATACGTGTGCATTGCGAAAACGTGTCAATGCAGCATCGCCGTACAAGCGCGCGATGCCGCCGAAGCGGCGGTCGAAATCTATGTCATCGAGCGATGACAATGTTGGATGTTGGATTATTGTGGTCATGCGCTATTTTAACGTAGAGCAACGCACTCTATTTCCTCTACAATAGATTTCTCTTCCGATTTTTTCGGTGCTTTTCGTTGGCAATTTAGCTCGTGCGATACTTTTCTCGCCTGCATCAACTCATACTGATTTCTATGCTGGCGCATATCGCGCTGGTGGGTTCGCGTGTGACGACCTCGTTGTACGCCCTCTCGCTGCACGCATCGCAATTTTCCATCGGCATATTGATCGCATTATTCTCGTTGTTCCCGATGCTGTTTGCGGTACAGGTAGGACGCTTGATCGATCGTGTCGGCATTGCCCGACCAATGATATTCGGCGCTCTTTTCATGGGGCTGGGCTGTACAATTCCGAGCCTTCTGGATGGCCTGTCGGTCTTGTATTTTGCTGTCCCCTTGATCGGCCTTGGTTTTCTTGCAATCCACGTTTCCGTACAGCACGCGGTCGGCACCCTGAGCACGAAAGAAACACGTGCATCCTATTTCAGCCAGATGGCGGTTGCCTATTCGACCTCCAGCTTCTCGGGGCCGGTGATAGTCGGCTTTGTCATTGATCACGCACGCCACAGCATCGCGTATACCGTCCTGGGCGGCTTCGTATCGCTGACGATGCTGCTCATCCTGTTCGGTCGTCTTGACCGTTTCAAGCTGGTGCTGCGCATACGTGAACATTCTTCGGAAAGCATATTCGATCTGCTCCGCGATCGCGAAATGCGGCCGATCTACATGATCAGCGTGCTGCTTGGTTCTGCGTGGGACCTGTTCAATTTCGTGATGCCCATCCACGGTTCGCAATTAGGTTTTTCTGCGTCCACGATCGGATTGATACTTGGCGGATTTTCCGCGTCGACATTCGCGGTGCGGCTGGCGATGGGCTGGATTTCACGCCGCTATTCTGAATGGCATGTATTGACCACAGCACTGGCAATGGCAGTCATCTGCTTTGGATTATTCCCGTTCATGGAACATTTGGCTTCCATCATGGTCGTCACGGTAGTGCTTGGGTTTGCACTTGGTTCCAGCCAGCCGAATGTGCTCGCTTTATTACATCATGCTTCGCCGGAAGGACGTGCTGGCGAAGCAGTCGGAATACGCGTTACCATGAGCAATGCATGCCAGGTGGCCATGCCACTTGCCTTCGGGGCTGCAGGCGCAACCTTGGGATTATTTGCCGTGTTTTGGGGAATGGGTGCGATGCTAGGTACCGGCGTGCCGCTCGCCTGGCGCAAGGCATCCGCGGAACTGCAAAAGAATTAACTGGCGAAAAAGGAAGAATATGTCGATTGCCGACCTGCGTAAAGAATACAGCCACGCCACACTCTCGGAAGCCAACGTGCATCCGGATCCCATTGCGCAATTTTCTCTATGGTTCGATGAAGCCATGAAAGCGAAAATTCCGGAGGCAAATGCGATGAGCGTCGCGACAGTCGGTTCGAATGGACGCCCTTCGTCGCGCATTTTACTGATCAAGGATTTCGACCAACGCGGATATACGTGGTTTACAAATTACGATAGCCGCAAAGGCCGCGAATTGCAAAACCATCCCCATGCCGCGCTGTTGTTCCATTGGATCGAACTGGAACGCCAGGTGCGTATCGAAGGCCGCGTAGAACGCCTATCCGACGTTGAAAATGATGCATATTTTCAAAGCCGTCCCCTGAAAAGCCGCATAGGCGCAATCGCATCGGCGCAAAGCGAAACAATCGCTAGCCGGGATGATCTTGAAGCAAAATTTGCGGCTGCCGAAGCGCAATTTGGTGAGCATCCGATACGTCCTGCACAATGGGGCGGGTATCGGTTGGTGCCGGATCGTGTCGAGTTTTGGCAGGGGCGGCCGTCGCGCCTGCATGACAGGATTGCGTACTCACGACGGGCTGATGGTACATGGTGCCTACAGAGGCTCCAACCGTAAAGCTCCTTCCTCCTTACAGGGGGAGGGGACAAAACCGTAACCCCATGAATCTATCAACGCTTGATCTTGTCCGCAAAAACCTTCCGTAACTTCGCCACCTTGGGTGCAACCACAAACGCGCAATATCCCTGCATCTGGTTTTGCTGAAAATAATTCTGGTGATAGTCCTCGGCCTTGTAGTAAGTCTCGGCGGGACTCAATTCAGTAACGATAGGCGCATCCCATACATTCGCCATCTCGGCGATCACCTGTTTCGCAATTTCCTGCTGTTGCGGCGAATTGAAATAAATAACCGAGCGATACTGCGTGCCGACGTCATTTCCCTGTCGGTTCAAAGTCGTCGGATCATGCATCGTAAAAAATATTTCGAGTATTTCACGATAGGCGATGACATCCGGATCAAAGCTGATCTTGACTACTTCCGCGTGACCCGTAGCGCCTCCGCAGACCTGTTCGTAAGTGGGTTTGTCAACCTTGCCGCCGGTATATCCTGATTCCACCGCTACCACGCCGTTCAGTTGTTGATACACCGCTTCCAAACACCAGAAGCATCCTCCACCGAGCGTTGCTATCTCTGTTGCCATGGCTCACCCACCCTTTCAGTTCCAGTACCTGTCAATAACAACTTTAGCGCAAAGCGGCAGGCGATGCATGTAATTTTCGGCCTAGCCTGAAGGTTGCACACGCCGTACTATCATGCCGCCGGATTTCGCCATCGAACAAGCTATGCCATAAAAGATCTTTTTCGGCATAATGACTGTAGTTTCCCGATTTCAGGCTACAGATGTCAAAACGCCCTCCTCAAGCTACACCGCCGGAATTCGACTCGCGGCAATTCCGTGGCGCGCTATCCCAATTTGCGACCGGCGTCACCATCATCACCACGCGTCTGGAAAACGGCGCTTTCTTTGGTTTGACCGCAAGCTCATTCAACTCTGTATCGCTTGCGCCGCCTCTCGTGCTTTGGAGTCTGGCTCAAGGCGCCGGCAGCATGCCCCTGTTCACCGAAAATTCGCATTACGTTATTAACGTATTGTCTGCCGATCAGGCAAGCCTGGCGGAGCGATTTGCGCGGCGCATTGACGACCGTTTTGCGGGCGTCGAATTCGAACTGTCGCATACCGGCCTGCCGATCCTGAAAGGTGCTGCCGCATGGTTTGAATGCCATAACCGCAGCCGCTACCCCGAAGGCGACCATGTTATTTTTGTCGGCGAAGTTGAGCGTTGCGGTGTTTCACCGCAGCCGGCTCTGGTATTTCATAACGGAAAATTTGTGTCGACAAAGACGGATTGATTTGCGTGTCCTTCAAGGATCAAGCATGAGCGCCACACCGACCGGTAAAAGTATGAGAACCCAATTTCACTGGGAAGACCCTCTCTTATTCTCCGCGCAACTTACGGACGAAGAGCGCATGGTTCGCGATGCCGCGAACGCGTATTGCCAGGATAAATTGCAGCCGCGTGTGCTCGATGCATTCCGCCACGAAAAAACCGATCCGGCGATCTTCCGCGAAATGGGTGCACTAGGCTTGCTTGGCCCGACCATCCCGGAACAATACGGCGGACCGGGATTGAACTATGTCAGCTATGGGTTGATCGCGCGTGAAGTCGAACGCGTCGACTCGGGATACCGTTCGATGATGAGCGTGCAATCTTCATTGGTCATGGTGCCGATCTATACCTTCGGCACTGAAGCGCAAAAACAAAAATTTCTGCCCAGGCTCGCAACGGGTGAGTGGATAGGCTGCTTTGGCTTGACGGAACCTGACCACGGTTCCGATCCCGGATCTATGGTCACAAGAGCAAAAAAAGTAGCCGGCGGGTATAGCTTGTCGGGCAGCAAAATGTGGATTTCCAATTCGCCGATTGCCGATGTATTTGTGGTCTGGGCCAAAGACGACGCGGATGATATCCGTGGCTTCATACTCGAAAAAAACATGCAGGGATTGTCCGCGCCTGCGATACATGGCAAGTTCTCATTGCGCGCTTCGATCACCGGCGAGATCGTCATGGACAATGTATTTTGCCCTGAAGAAAACGCCTTCCCTGACGTGCGTGGATTGAAGGGACCTTTTACCTGCCTCGATTCTGCGCGCTATGGAATCGCATGGGGAACACTGGGAGCCGCCGAATCATGCTGGCATACCGCGCGGCAGTATGTACTGGACCGAAAACAATTTGACCGGCCATTGGCAGCAAACCAGCTGGTTCAAAAGAAATTAGCGGACATGCAGACAGAAATTACGTTGGGTCTGCAAGGCTGCTTGCGGCTGGGAAGAATGAAGGATGAAGGTACTGCTGCAGTAGAAATCACGTCGATGATGAAACGTAATTCCTGTGGGAAATCGTTGGAGATCGCACGCATGGCGCGCGACATGTTGGGCGGTAACGGCATCTCGGATGAGTTCGGCGTGATCCGCCACATGATGAATCTGGAAGCGGTCAATACCTATGAAGGTACGCACGATATCCATGCACTGATTCTCGGTCGGGCACAAACCGGGATACAGGCTTTTAGCTGATCAGCACCGAAGTATCAATAGAGGGCTACCATTCAAGAGGAAGCAACCTCTCGATGATGCCAACCGAATCATGGCCGGCGCGATCAAGCCGGTCATTCACGCCTTGCCACTGGCTGTCCCGCGGCGGCGCCTCAACAAGAATCACATCAGCCCCAGCCCTGTCCATCAGGCGTAGCGCCGCATACAAATCGTGTGCGTAACCGTCCGCGGTTTCAGGCAAAAAAAGTTGGGCGATAGTATCCGGCAGTTGCTGCGTCAAGCGATGAATCACCGCGACTTTTTGCCCTCCTGTCGCCAAACGTTGCAAGATCAAAGGTAATTCATCGGTTTCAATTAACGCAACGGGAGTATTCGGTGCGTAATGGGAGTCAAGTGAACCAGAGACACGCGGCGCAGCGGCATCCGGTATTTTTGGCGCCGTACCGATCACGCCGGCAATATCGTGCGCGCTGATATGCCCGGGTCGTAACAGCACGGGGCCATGCGTCGCAATACGCGACAGGTCAACGATGGTCGATTCAATCCCGACCTCGCTTTGTCCGCCGTCGAGTATGCATTGCACTTCACTCTTGGACCCGACACCAAACTCATCCTGCACATGCCGCGTCGTAGTTGGACTGACATGCCCGAACTTGTTGGCGGACGGTGCTGCTATGCCACCCTGCCCCCCTTTGAACGCGCGCAGTAGTGCTTGAGCGACCGGATGGGATGGACAACGCAAACCTATCGTGTCCTGCCCGCCGGAGACGCAATCCGGGATATGCGCAGCGCGTTTCAGGATCAGTGTGAGAGGACCTGGCCAGAACGCAGCAATCAGCTTGCGTGCTTCTTCAGGAATGGACTCGGCCCAGTAGTTGAGGTCAGCTTCCGGCGCCAGATGCACGATCACCGGGTGATTGGATGGGCGTCCCTTGACTGCATATATCTGCGCGACAGCGGCCGGATTTTCCGCATCCGCGCCAAGGCCGTAAACGGTCTCGGTAGGGAACGCGACAAGGCCGCCGGATAACAGTATCGCGGCGGCCTTCTGGATGTCTTCTGGAATTGCCGTCATGGTCAGGAATGAAAGAACGGCTGATGGAATAACGTTACTGAACGATCAGGTCGTCAGCAGACGCAACGCCTCGGCATATTTTTCACCGGTCTTCTGTGCAACATCAGCCGGCAGACGCGGCGCAGGTGCTTTCTTGTTCCATGGCTGAGTCTCCAGCCAGTCACGCACGAACTGTTTGTCGAACGACGGCGGAGACATGCCGACCTGATAGCTGGATGCCGGCCAGAAGCGCGATGAATCCGGCGTCAGGATCTCGTCGATCAAGTGCACCGTACCATGCGCATCCAGACCGAATTCGAACTTGGTGTCCGCAATGATGATGCCCTTCGTCGCTGCGAATTCCGATGCTTCTGTGTACAGCTTGATGGACGCATCGCGTACCTGACGAGCAATATCCGCACCGACGATTTTCTCCGCTTCTGCATACGAGATGTTCTCGTCGTGCTGCCCCATAGGCGCTTTGGTCGATGGCGTGAACAATGTCTCCGGCAGCTTTTGCGCTTCCTTCAAACCTGCAGGCAGTTTGATGCCGCAGACTTCGCCGGTTTTTTGATAATCCTTCCAGCCGGAGCCGATCAGATAGCCGCGCACGATCGCTTCGATGGCCAGCGGCTTGAACTTCTTCACGACGATCGCGCGTCCGTCAACCTGGTCACGTTCATCCGGTGCAACCACGTCCATCGGGTCGATCCCGGTTTCGTGATTGGGCATCATGTGACCGAATTTCCTGAACCAGAAATTCGATACCGACGTCAGCACCTTGCCCTTGTTTGGAATCGGGTCATCGAGAATGACGTCGAACGCCGACAGGCGATCGGTCTGAATCACCAGCAGCTTGTCATCACCCACTGCGTAGATGTCGCGCACTTTGCCGCGATGCAGGAATGGGAGGGATTTGATATTTGTTTGGAGTACGCCGGACATGGAATTTCCTTGAGCAATTGCACGAGCAGGGCACTCCCCGCTCGTCATGACATGAATTAATGTGATTAAAGCTCAGGCAGTTTTGCGTTGCGCACTTTTTCCGCCTGCGTTGCGCGGAATGCAATCAGCTTGGCCTTCATTGCGGGATCATTCAGCGCGAGCATCGCTATCACGGCAAGTCCTGCATTGCCGGCACCTGCTTCGCCGATCGCCAGCGTAGGAACAGGAATGCCCTTGGGCATCTGCACCGTCGACAGCAGAGAGTCGAGACCTTTCAGGTATTTCGATGGAATCGGCACGCCGAAGATAGGCAGAATTGTGCTGGCGGCGACGACGCCAGCCAGATGTGCTGCGCCACCCGCGCCGGCAATGAACGCCTGGCAACCACGCGCTTCCATGTCTTCGATCCACGCTTCCAGTTCCGCCGGCGTACGATGTGCGGACAATGCGCGCGCTTCGTAGCTAACGCCAAAATCCTTGCAAACTTGTGCGGCTTCTTTCATCACGTCCCAATCCGACGTGGAGCCCATGACGATACCAACGATAGTTTTTTCAGACATTTTTATAGATCAGAAATATAAAAACCAGTTTCAATAAAATACGCCGTTCCGCATAACCGAAACGGCGCCTCCAGTTGGTGCTTCTTAGTTGACGATTTGTGACAGCTCGCCTTTTTTGTAGCGGTCAGCCATTTGATCCAGCGTGAACGCCTTGATCTTGGATGCATTGCCTGCGCAACCGAATTCCGTGAAGCGCGCCTTGACGATTTTCTTCGCAGCTTCTTTTGCAGGCTTCAGGTAATCGCGTGGGTCGAACTTCGATGGATTTTCGAACATGTAGCGGCGAATCGCAGCAGTCATCGCGAGGCGCACATCGGTATCGATGTTGATCTTGCGAACGCCGTGCTTGATGCCTTCCTGGATTTCTTCAACCGACACGCCATAAGTTTCTTTCATCTCGCCGCCAAATTGACGAATCTCAGCCAGCAGTTCCTGTGGAACGGAAGACGAACCGTGCATCACCAGATGCGTGTTTGGAATGCGCAGATGGATTTCCTTGATGCGGTCAATGGCAAGAATGTCGCCTGTAGGCTTGCGTGAAAACTTGTACGCGCCGTGCGAAGTACCGATGGCGATTGCGAGTGCGTCGCATTGTGTCTGCTTGACGAAATCTGCAGCTTGGGCAACGTCGGTCAGCAACTGTTCGCGGGTCATTGTGCCTTCAGCACCGTGGCCGTCTTCCTTGTCGCCCTTCATTGTTTCCAGCGAACCAAGCACGCCCAGTTCCGCTTCAACAGTTACGCCGATCGAGTGTGAAAACTCGACGACTTTGCGTGAAACTTCGACATTGTATTCATACGATGCGACAGACTTGCCGTCGGCATTCAGGGACCCGTCCATCATGACCGACGAGAAACCGGAGCGGATCGCGGACATGCAGATTGCAGGCGATTGGCCGTGATCCTGATGCATCACAACAGGGATGTGCGGATACGCTTCGACTGCTGCTTCGATCAGGTGACGCAGGAAAGCTTCGCCCGCATATTTGCGCGCGCCGGCGGATGCTTGCATGATGACTGGAGAATTGACTTCATTCGCAGCCTCCATGATGGCCGATACCTGTTCCAGGTTGTTGACGTTAAAGGCCGGCAAGCCGTAGCCGTTTTCGGCAGCGTGGTCGAGCAGTTGGCGCATAGATACGAGAGGCATGGTAAATCTCCAAATTTATTAAAAATGAACTACATTTCAGGGCAGCTATCGCTACCCTTTCTATACCTGCAAATTAATACTCGCCGATCGTCATGATCTTCAAGGCATTCGTTCCGCCCACTTGTCCCATCGGCTCACCCCAGGTGACAACTACCAGGTCACCTGCTTTTACTACACCTTCGGCCAGCAGCAAATCCTGCGCAGCCTTCAACACTTTTTCACGATCCGTCGACGCAGCCAGTTCCAGCGTGCTGACGTTGCGGAAGAGTGCAGCCTTGCGCTGAGTTGCCACGCTAGGCGTCATTGCGAAAATCGGAATATCAATATTATGACGGCTCATCCAGAGCGCGGTTGAACCGGATTCAGTCAACGCGACAATTGCCTTCACGCGCAGATGGTGTGCGGTAAACAATGCGCCGTAGGCAATCGATTGGTCGATGCGCGTAAACATCACATTCAGGAAGTCCGCTTCCAGACGGTAGCTTTCCGATTTTTCGGCTTCGAGGCAGATTGCATGCATGGCTTCGACTGTCTCGACCGGATATCTGCCTGATGCGGTTTCGGCCGACGTCATCACCGCGTCAGTACCGTCCAGCACCGCGTTGGCTACGTCGGATACTTCGGCGCGGGTCGGGATCGCGTTGACGATCATCGATTCCATCATCTGCGTCGCAGTGATCGCCAGCTTGTTGGAGGCACGCGCCATCTTGATCATGCGCTTCTGCAGTGCAGGCACTGCGGCATTGCCGACTTCAACCGCGAGGTCGCCACGTGCGACCATCAGGCCGTCGGATGCATCGAGAATTTCCTGTAGTACCGGGATCGCTTCTGCACGCTCGATTTTTGCAATCATTTGCGGACGATGTTTGTAGGGCTCGCCGGCGATGTTCGCCAACTGACGTGCCATGATCATGTCGGTCGCATTTTTCGGGAACGAGATCGCGATATAGTCGGCCTGAAAGCTCATCGCAGTCTTGATGTCTTCCATGTCTTTTGCAGTCAATGCAGGAGCGGTCAAGCCGCCACCCTGACGATTGATACCTTTATTGTTCGACAGTTCGCCGCCGATTTTGACCTTGGTATAGATCGCAGTGCCTAGCACTTTTTCAACCACCAGAACGATCAATCCATCATTCAGCAACAACACGTCGGCAGGCTTCAGGTCGTTAGGCAATTCCTTGTAGTCGAGGCCGACTCGTTCCTGGTTGCCCATCTCGCAAGCCGCATCCAGAATAAATGTTGCTCCGGTTTCGAGTTCGATCTTGCCGTTCTCGAATTTGCCGACGCGGATCTTCGGACCCTGCATATCGGCCATGATTGCCACTTCACGTCCGCATGCCGCCGCTGCTTCACGGACCATCTTTGCACGATCGATATGATCCTGTGCCTTACCATGCGAGAAGTTGAGTCGCACCACATTCACGCCTGCAATAAACATGCGGGTGAGAATTTCTTTATTGTTGGATGCCGGTCCAATGGTGGAAACAATTTTAGTAGCGCGACGCATAGGAATTTTCCTGAAAAACTATGAATGGGAACCAGCGTGCATGCAAAGCATAGTCATGCGACGCTGAGTATTTTTATTGTTGATTTTATTGTTGACGTCAGGCGCCTGCGCGCTCCTGCAAAATGGCGACTGCAGGCAAGGTCTTGCCTTCCAAAAATTCAAGGAAAGCTCCGCCGCCCGTCGAGATATAGCCGATTTTGTCGGCGATATCATATTTGGCAATCGCCGCAACGGTGTCGCCGCCGCCGGCAATTGAAAAGGCCTTGGAATTGGCAATCGCCAGCGCCAGGGTTTTCGTGCCTTCGCCAAACTGGTCGAATTCAAACACGCCTACCGGACCGTTCCATACGATGGTGCCGGCTTGCGCAATCTGTTGCGCCAATATCGCTGCCGTCTTTGGCCCGATATCGAGAATCATGTCGTCATCAGCAACGTCTTTGACATCCTTGACCGTCGCGGTTGCGGTTGCTGAAAACTCTTTCGCGCACACGACATCAACAGGAATAGGTACCGACGCACCGCGCTTGGCCATCACGTCAATAATCTTTTTCGCGTCGTCCAGCAGGTCTGCTTCGGCCAGGGATTTACCAATCTTCAACCCGGCTGCCAGCATGAAGGTGTTCGCTATACCACCGCCAACGATGAGGTTGTCGACCTTGTCGGCGAGCGACATCAGGATCGTCAGCTTGGTTGAGACTTTGGAGCCGGCAACGATCGCTACCAACGGACGTGCAGGCTGGCCTAGCGCCTTGCCCAAAGCATCCAGTTCCGCCGCGAGCAGTGGGCCGGCGCATGCGACCGGTGCAAATTTGGCGATCCCGTGCGTCGTTGCTTCTGCACGATGTGATGTGCCAAATGCATCGTTGACGTAGATGTCGCAAAGCTTGGCCATTTTCTGGGCCAGCTCGTCACTGTTCTTTTTCTCGCCTTTGTTGACGCGGCAGTTCTCGAGCAATACAACACTGCCTGGCGCTACGTCGACACCGTCCACCCAGTTCTGCTTCAGCTCCACAGGCTTGCCCAGCAGTTCTGACAGACGCTTGGCGATAGGCGCAAGCGAGTCTTCAGGCTTGAATTCGCCTTCGGTCGGACGCCCCAGATGGGATGTCACCATGACCGCCGCGCCGGCTTGCAGCGCTTGCTGGATTGCCGGTACCGACGCGCGAATGCGGCTGTCTTCGGTAATATTTCCCGCATCATCCTGCGGCACATTGAGATCGGCGCGAATGAAGACGCGCTTGCCTTGAAGCTGGTTACGGGCGATAAGGTCGCTCAGTCGATTGAATTGCATGGGCTGCCAATAAAAAGTACGGTTAAAGAAAGGAGCGTTATTTTACCGCAGGGCACTACAGCAAAAAACCGTTTTTTGCGATATTCGTGGACTAAAAACGGCTAGCCGCACATAAACCTGCATTAATCCGGTGAAAATGCCCAGTTGCAATAGAAAACCAGCGTCTGAACAGCATTCAAGATGCGCATTTTACTGATGATTTTTCCCGTCCGTCCGAATCCGTTAAAATCCTGCTTCTACGAAAAATTTGAGGAAGCACCATGTCGATGTCCGACCGCGACGGAAAAATCTGGAAAGATGGCGAGCTGATCGATTGGCGGGATGCGACCGTACATGTGCTGACGCACTCGCTGCACTATGGCATGGGCGTTTTCGAAGGCGTGCGCGCTTACAAGACAGCGCAGGGAACGGCCATCTTCAGATTGCGCGAACACACGCAGCGCCTCTTCAATTCGGCCAAGATTTTTCAGCTGAAAATACCGTATGACCTGGAAACGGTGATGGAAGCGCAGCGCCAGGTCGTACGCGAAAACAAGCTGGAATCCGGCTATCTGCGTCCCCTCGTCTGGATCGGTTCAGAGAAACTCGGCATTTCGGCCAAGGGCAATACAATACACATCGCAATTGCGGCATGGCCGTGGGGCGCTTACCTCGGCGAAGAGGGATTGGCCAAAGGTATCCGAGTGAAGACTTCATCGTTTACCCGACACCATGTCAACGTCTCGCTCGTGCGCGCAAAAGCAAGCGGTTACTATATCAACTCGATCCTTGCGAATCAGGAAGCACTGACCGACGGCTATGATGAGGCGCTCCTGCTCGACACCGAGGGTTACGTTTCCGAGGGTGCGGGCGAAAATGTATTCATCGTCAAGAATGGAAAATTGTACACGCCGGATCTCGCTTCCTGCCTTGAGGGCATTACGCGCGACTCGGTATTGACGATGGCGCGCGACATGGGTATCGATATCATTGAAAAGCGCATCACCCGCGACGAAATGTATTGCTGCGACGAAGCGTTCTTCACCGGCACTGCTGCTGAGATCACGCCGATCCGCGAACTCGACAATCGCCAGATCGGCGAAGGAAAACGTGGCCCAATCACGGAAAAGCTTCAGTCGCTATTTTTTGAAGTTGTTGCCGGAAAGGCGCCGCAATATCAACATTGGTTAACCCTGGTTTAATTCGGAGAATTTGATGAGTGAAGTAAAAAACCCGACCGCAGCGGTCGAACTGGATGGTACGAATCTGCCGGCATATTGCCCAAATCCGGCAATGCCGATCTGGTCTTCCCATCCGCGCGTCTTTCTGGAGGTCGCGGCCGACCACGAAGCAAAATGTCCCTACTGCGGTACGGTGTATCGTCTGAAGCCAGGCGCCATAGTCAAGGCGCATTGATCCGCCGCAGTCAGCCGCAATCAACTGCATTAACCAATTTACCGCTCCGGTGGGCTTCGGCCGTTTCAGTTTGTCTGACCGGTGGTTGGCGATTGATTTCCGTTGTTAGCTTCTCCGATTTCATATCGGCGAATCATGCGTCTCCGGTTCGCATCCGGGTTGAAGCAGTATTTTCTGCTCCCGCAGGTAGCGACGTACGTCGCCTCATTTTTGGAAAATAATGATCGATAGTTTTGCCACATCGACGCTGGAATCATCCATTTTTTCCTGGATGATTTTCTTCCTTCCTGCCCTCGCATTGACGATAGCACCCGGCATCACCTTGGTTGAAGCCATCACCTTGATTGGCACATTCATTTACATCAAGCCGCTTTGGTTACAGCGAAATGCATTGTTCAAAGACGCGCAATGGATCGTACTTGCATTCACGCTGCATGGCGCCGCGGTTTTGATGTCGGCGCTGTGCTCAGGCTTCGAAATTTATTACCTGGATTACCCTAGCAGGGTATTGGTGACCGTAGGGGCGATCGGCCTCATCGGACTGCACCAACCCAAAGCAGATTGGTTCTGGTACGGTTTATTCGTCGGCACTATCAGCGTCATGTGCATCGCACTTTATCAGCGCTTTGGGCTGGGCATGGAGCGTGCAGAAGGTTTTCATATGGCGATCATGTTCGGCGATATTGCGATAGCGATGGGCGTCATGTCGTTGGCCAGCATTAAAGTCTTCGCGAGAACCAGGCTTGCCGCGCTGCCCTATATTGCGTTTCTCGCCGGCGCGATCGCCTCGATACTTTCGAGTTCCAGAGGGGGATGGATTGCCCTGATTTTTGCACTGGTGCCGCTATATTTCTATTATCGCCAAGGGATAGGCAAAAAATTATTTTTGATCCTTGTCGCCGGCATCACATTGCTGGTAATGGCTTACCTGATTCCCCAATCGGAAGTACGCCAGCGACTCTACGATATCGTCACAGATCTTCGTCAGTACAATCTTGGTGACGTAAATACTTCGATCGGCGCGCGCTTCGAAATGTGGAAGGCCGCATGCATGATGTTTGTCGAGCACCCATTGCTAGGCGTAGGCTACGGCAACTTTCAACAGGGAATGGCCGACTTGATCGCACTGGGAAAAATTGACCCGTCGGTGCAGATATACAAGCACGCACACAATGAAATTCTGCATGTGTTCGCGACGCAGGGAATCGTTGGTGCCGTTGTCCTGCTGTTACTTTATGGAGCGCCGCTGATGTTTTTCGCGCGGCATTTACGGGAAGATGGTTTGCACCGACCGTTTGCATTGGCAGGTTTACTGTTGGTACTGTCGTACATTGCCTTCGGACTCACGCAGGTACTTTTCGCGCATCATATCGGTTCGGCGTTTTATGCTGCGACCGTTTGCGTCCTGGCGGGGATATGTACCGCCAAGCGCATCAGGCATCCGTCAGTTCCTGAACCGGAATAACAGCAGGCCGCGACACAAGTGTTCGCCGCCTGCCGGTGCACCTCCGGTTAAATCTCTTCGTATAACGGCAGTGTAAGGAATTCGGCGAATTCGACGGAGGTCGACATCTGCTCGAATATCTGCGCAGCGCGATCATAGGTCGCGCCACTACCGGCCACTTCCTTCACCTTGAGCAATTCCTCCGGAATCATCGCGCGTACCATGTCGGCAGTAACCTTGCGCCCGTCTTCCAGCACGCCTTTTGCGGAACGTATCCATTGCCACACCTGGCTGCGACTGATCTCGGCAGTCGCAGCATCTTCCATCAGGTTATGAATCGGCACGCAGCCGTTGCCCGCCAGCCATGCACCCAGGTAATGAATGCCGACATTGATGTTGTAGCGCAGACCCGCTTCAGTGATCGGTGTCTCAGGCTGAAAGTTCAACAGGTCACTTGCGGTCACATTGATATCCGGACGCTGCTTGTCGATCTGGTTCGCCTTGTCTCCGAGTACCTTCTTGAACTCGGCCATTGCCAGCTCAACCAGGCCGGGATGTGCGACCCAGCCACCATCATAGCCGTCGGTAGCATCACGTGCCTTGTCGGTGCGTACGCCCCCCATCGCGACCTCATTTTTTTCCGGGTCGTTCTTGATCGGAATCAGCGCAGCCATGCCGCCAATCGCAGGCGCATTGCGCTTGTGGCAGGTCTTCAGCAACAGCAGGGCATACGAGCGCATGAACGGCGCAGTCATCGTGACCTTGGCACGATCGGCAAGGCAGAAATTCTTGTCCAGCTTGAATTTCTTGATACATGAAAAAATGTAATCCCAACGACCGGCGTTCAAGCCCGCACTATGCTCACGCAATTCGTACAGGATCTCATCCATCTCGAATGCCGCAACGACGGTCTCGATCAGCACGGTGGCCTTGATCGTCCCCTGCGGCAGGCCCAGTTCATTTTGGGTCATCACAAAGACATCATTCCACAAGCGTGCCTCCAGATGCGACTCCATCTTCGGCAAATAGAAGTATGGACCCGCGCCACGCTCCAATTGCTCTTTGGCGTTATGAACCATGAACAGCGCAAAATCGAAAATTCCGCCGGAGATCCGCTGGCCATCCACCAAAACGTGCTTCTCATCGAGGTGCCATCCGCGTGGGCGCACCACCAGTGTCGCGACCTTCTCGTTCAGTTTATAGGTCTTGCCATTCTGTTCGAGCGTGATTGTTTTGCGTACCGCCTCGCGCATGTTGAGCTGGCCGGTAATCTGGTTGTCCCAATTCGGCGTATTCGAATCTTCGAAGTCGGTCATGTAACTGTCCGCGCCGGAATTAAGTGCGTTGATCACCATCTTGCGTTCTACCGGGCCGGTAATTTCTACGCGACGGCATTCGAGTGCTTTCGGAATCGGTGCAATTTTCCAGTCGCCTTCACGTATGTGTTTGGTCTGAGGCAGAAAATCAGGGCGTTCACCGGCATCAAGACGCTTGGCGCGCTCGACCCGCGCCGCCAGTAATTCCTTGCGACGCGGCTCGAACGTACGCGACAACTTTGCGACCAACGCGAGTGCCTGCGGGCTGAGTATCTGTTCGTAACCTGGTTTGATCTCGCCTTTGATTTCCAGGCCAGTGGGCAATTGCAATGCCATGTCGCTTCTCCAAAAATTGTGAATATCGATTTAGAAATTGTACAAAAATAGAATACGGAATAAGTACGTCCCAACGCAATGGCGATCGCTGTCGACTGGCGATACGGTATCCATCAATCAGATCGTGTGTACGGCGAATTGGTTCTATGCGAGGTTCTATGCGATATGCCTGTGCAGCTAACCGGCAATAGTCTTCTGCAAGCCACAATCGGAGAGTACTTTTTCAAATGAACCATCATGTCGAAGTATACCGGCTATCGGCGCTTCACGATGCGCTGGAGACCACAAATGAAAAGCGAAGCCGCAGCCTCGCTTTGAATCGGCTCAACACAAACAAATGTGTCGCCCATAAAAAAATCCCCGGCGAACCGGGGATTTTTATTTCGCTTAATTCAGCTTAGATAGCTTGAATGTTCGAAGCTTGCTTGCCTTTAGGGCCAGCAGTAACTTCAAAAGAAACACGTTGGTTTTCTTGAAGTGATTTGAAGCCATTCGACTGGATTGCCGAGAAGTGAGCGAACAGATCTTCGCCGCCTTCATCAGGAGTGATAAAGCCGAAGCCTTTCGAATCATTGAACCATTTTACGATGCCAGTTGCCATTACATTTCCTATTACAGTTTAAATTGGGCTTGCGCCCGGTAGATCGTGTTTGAAGCAAGAAAGAAAGGACAGACAATACTGCACCACTAGCTCGAATCTCACGATGACGCATTATACTGGATAAAATCTAGAAAACACTATGATCTACATCAAACCTGTGTATAAAGAGACAAAACAGCAATATTCAGGGTTTAATAAATAATCTTGAATGTGTTTCTGCCAGCAGACTTCGCACTATACAGCGCTTCATCCGCACGTCGCAATATTGTGTCCGCGTCGATTTCATCTGCCCGTCGAATCGTTATTCCTACGCTGGTAGTCACTTTGCGTGACCCAGTCGGCAATTCAAAAACAGGCTCCATGTTGGCAATGATTTTCGCCGCAATGGCAGACGCCTCATCGGGTGTTTGCAAGCCTTCGAGAATAATCACGAATTCATCTCCAGCGAGTCGAGCCACAGTATCCGTCTGTCGAACACTGCTGAGCAGACGTTGTGAAAACTGACGTAGCACTTGGTCGCCGCCGTGGTGGCCGACAGAATCGTTAATCTCCTTGAAATGGTCGATATCGAGAAACATCAGTGCCATAGCCTGTTGGCCGCGTTGGCTACGCGCAATTGCCTCCGATAATTTTTCATCAAAGCAATGCCTGTTCGCTATACCGGTCAACGAATCCAGCCGCGCAATCGTGCGAAGCTGGCTTTCGACCAATTTAAGTTCGGTGATATCCAGCACCATCACATAGAAGCCGGGAATTTTCCCGTTCTGCGCCATGTCGGGAATATAGTCGACACGCCAATGCCGAACCGCGTTCTGCTCTTTGAAGTGCCGTTCAAAACTGACGCGATTTCCTTTCAGCACAGTCGCAATTTTCTCGACTGACACTGAATAGGCATCTTCCCCTATCACGTCCCGTACCGCCCGCCCGATCAAACTTTTCCGACCGGTATTGAATACGCGCTCATAATAAATATTGCAGAACCGGTAGCGCTCCTCATGATCCACATACGCAATCAGCGCCGGCAAGTTATCGGTAATCATGCGCAGCCGTTGCTCGCTGCGAGACACCGCCTGCTCTGCCTCAAACCGGGCAGTAACATCATCGGCACTACCAACGTAACCCGTCACGCGATTGTCTACGCGGATGGCCGCAGTTTTGATAGATGCGCGCACGACGCGGCCATCTGCATGCAGGAATCGATGGACTCCATGGTATGCATCACCCGTCTGCGCCGCGCAGGCCCACTCCAGCCGAATTCTGTCGCGGTCTTCCGGGTGTATCGATCTGGTCCAGCCATGGCCCAGGGTTTCATGGAGACCAAGTCCGGACAGTAATTCATAGGTTCGGTTGATATAGGTAAAGGCGCCTTCCTCATCGGTACGAAACAAACCCAGTGGCAAAGCATCGTTGACGGCAAATAGCTCCGCCTGTTGCAGACGCAATTCCATATCCTGTTTTTTTCGCTCGGTGATGTCTTCCACGATGCCAAGCACATAGTCGAGCTGGCCGTTTTCGTCAAATAACGGAACCGATACCAGGCGCAGGTAGCACATGGTGCGATCCGGGCGCCGGTATGGAAATTCCGGAATAGTGACTACCTGCGGATCGGCACGCATTTTCCGATCAAATTCATTGAGAGCGGAAGCGAGCCTGGCGGGAAAAATCTCATCGTTGCATTTGCCGAGCACTTTGTCCGCCGGATAGCCCATCACTTTTTCAGCTGTCTTATTCCATATCACCAGTCGGTCATCTGCATCCGGTTGCACGCTCTTTGCGAAAACCAGCACCGGCAAATAATTGATCAACGATTGCAGGAATGTCCGGTTATCGCGCAGCGCAACCTCACTTTGCTTGCGCTCGGTGATATCGCGCATCGTGACCGCAACGCCGTCAGCAATCGGCACGACCTGGCTATGCAGCCATTGGGCATGGAAATGCGGCGACTGAATGCGGAATTCTTCCTGGACCGGATCACCGCTTCCGACGACCCGAACGTATTTATCGAAATGGCCGTCGGTGCGCATTACCGGCATCAAGTCGCATAACCGCTTGTCCTGGACCTGCTTGTGGGTCATGCCGATCATGCGCTCCGCATTCGCATTCAAATACCAAAAACGAAAATCAACGATCTGTCCGTCGTCATCCCGATCCGGATGAAAAATGAAAAATGCGTCCAGGCTGCTATCTGTAGCGGCGCGCAATTCTGCTTCAGTCGAACGGTAGTTGGCTTCTGCAGATGAACGTTCGCGCATCAAGCGATCGAACGCGCGGGCGAGATCGCCGAATTCATCTTTGCTATATTCGACAGGTCGCCCGGCTTGCAATGGATCGTCGCGGATAGTCTGGATGCGGTTGCGCAAATTCTGCAGTGGAGCGAGCTGTCGCCGCGCAATCCACCACGCGAGTGGACCAATCAGAATCGCCAAAAGCGCTACCGCCAATCTGGAATTTTCCTCCACCCGCACTATGGGCGCGAAAGCCTCCTCTTCGGGATAAACCGCGCCGACTATCCAGTTCGTTGCATGCAGTCGCTTAAAAGAGTGAATATCCCCCGAACCCGCTGGAGTCGATACCTGGTTCGTTCCTTCCAATCCCGCGACCACCCGACGCAACGCATTGCTGCCCTCTTTGACATACGTGACATCTTTCAAAATCCCGGATTTTTGGGAGCTGGTAACTGGTAAACCTTCACTAGTAATGACGTAAAAATAACCGGTTTGACCGATCTTCATTTTCGTGAGCCGACCCAAAAAGTTGTCTTGTTCAAGATCCACGATCCCGACGAACACGACAGCAGTTTTGCCCGGGCCGCCCATTACCGGTGCAGTAATGGCCACAAAAGACCGCTGTGTCGCACCGCTCAGCATCGGCGATGAAATCAGGGATCGTCCATTTTCCAAGGTGGCTCTAGCATGTCTTGCAACAATAATGTTTACGGCGGCATCCTTCTCCGATGGTTTGCTGTTGGCGAGTATTCGCCCGTCTTCATCAACTATCAGCACACTGGAAAATAATGATGTAAAGGCTGCTCGCTGCGCCAAATGCTCCGTCAGGTAAGCGGAATCACGATACGATTCACGAGGGGTGTCCGAAGCAAGGGACTGAAGCGCAAGCTGCATGTCATACAGCTTTTGATCGATTTCATCCGCCGCAGCGGTCACCATGCCGAATTGCTGTTCGCTGACCACGACCCTCATGCCACGTTTTGCCAGCCAAAGAGAAACCGAGGTAACAAGCACCGTGGTGACGATGACGAGTGTGACAACAGCGACTGCCGTCCGTACCTTGAGGGACGGCGCCGCCAAGGTGGCAAATCTGCGACTGCTGATCAAATTTCTTTTCACATGCGGCTAACAAAATTCATGGTTGCAATTTCGCAAAGCTTACGCGCTACTGGCAAGCGCCACATCCCATAAATATGGGAGGAAGAGTTGCGCAAAATTCCATTGCCAAATAGGCAATATGGCGATCTCCATTAGGATAAGGTGTTTTAATGCATTGTGGCAGGAAATTCCAGGTCAACGTTATTCATCGAATTAGTAGTTTAGCCATTACTTGCTATTATGTGCACTCATAATGAAACGCTAATCCCGCGTTGATCGATGCCGTTAGCGCATCGTCCCAGGTTCAGGCAAAGCCCATTAACCTACCATGAAGACCGTCATGCCCAAGCAGCAAGAATCGAAACACATTTTATTTGCGTCATACATTTTGACCGCGCTCGCTTTGCTCGTTGTCCTATACGAAGGCTTATTGGGAGCTTTATTTTCCGGCTTGCTGGTCTACTCCCTCGTGCATTTACTTTCGCCTATGCTGGAAAAGAAAATTAGCGGTCCGCGAGCACGTCTGTCGGCCGTCGCCGGATTGGGCATCCTGGTTGTAACGGCACTTTCTTTGATCACATGGGGCATGGTGTCGTTTTTCCGTAGCGATGCCGGCGGCATACACGCGCTGCTTCAAAAAATTGCCGACATCATTGAAGCGTCGCGCAACCAGATCCCGGAATGGATACTGGCGCATTTGCCGGACGACGCCGATGCAATGAGAGAAATGATCACTACCTGGCTGCGTGACCATGCATTTGAAGCAAAGTCCTTTGGTGAAGCTGCAGGCCGTACAGCGGCGCACCTATTGATCGGCATGATTATTGGCGCAATGGTCGCCTTATATGACACCACCAAGTACCGGAATTCTTTGCCGCTGGCGCATGCCTTGCGTACTCGCGCGACGACGCTAAGCGCTTCATTCCAGCGCATCGTATTTGCACAAGTGCGCATCGCCGGTATTAATGCAGGACTGGCCGCGATCTATCTATTGATTATTCTGCCTATGGCAGGCATACACTTGCCATTGTCGAAGAGCCTGGTCGTCATTACGTTCTTTGCGGGATTGTTACCCGTAGTCGGCAATCTGATCTCCAACACAGTGCTGGTGATCATCGCGATGTCGCATTCCTTGAATACTGCGTTTGGTTCGCTGCTGTACATGATGCTTATCCACAAACTCGAATATTTCCTGAATGCCCGGATTATCGGGTCACACATACAAGCGCATGCCTGGGAATTGCTGATTGCAATGCTGGTCATGGAATCGGTGTTCGGACTACCCGGCGTCATTGCCGCACCCGTGTTTTACGCATACATGAAGCGGGAACTCATGGACGTCGGATTGGTATAGCCCGCGAGCAGTCTCTACCGCAAACCTCAGGTTCGCCGATGCCTTATTGGCACAAGAACCCTGCAAAAAACCGCAGCCACTATCTTCCCCATTTTTTCCACAATTTCGGCGCCTAAATCATATCGAGACCGGGACGAATTCCGTTCCATGCGATAAAAAGTTGATCGGCACCCTTCAGAAGACAAGTTCTATGCCGTTAATATAGATAGGTAGTCGTGCGTTCACCATTTTCACGCTACCGGGTATTTTCAACTACCGGGAGATTGCCATGGCTATCAGTCCAGTTTCTGCCAGTAACGAGGCTGTTACGGCTACTCAGGCTTTGAGACCGCAACAACAAACCGATTCGGTGCAGAACACAAGCAAGAGCAACGACAACTCGGAGACCGTTGAGGCACAAGCGCAACCGCCAAAACCAACCGTGAATACGAACGGCGAGACTATCGGCACGATCGTGAACGTCACTGCATAACATCAAATTTGCCATCCATGTCGCACCTGACCATGCGCTCGGCATATATAAATCTTATCAATATGTGCCGCTGAAACGCTCCGGTTCCGGCACTGTCCGCAGCTCGCCAGGCAGGCACTTTCCCTGCTCCAGCAACTCGGCGAATAGTTCTGCCGGTACCGGCCGGCTGAAAAAATATCCCTGGATCTGATCGCAACCATGGCGGCTCAAATAGGTGAGCTGCTCCTGGGTCTCGACTCCCTCTGCAATCACCTGCAGCCGCAAATTGTGCGCCAGTGAAATGATGGATACCACGATTGCCGCATCATCCGCATCGAGCGTAATGTCGCGTACAAAGGATTGGTCGATCTTCAGGATATCAATCGGGAAACGTTTAAGGTACGCCAGGCTCGAATAGCCGGTGCCGAAATCATCGATGGAAATTTGTACGCCCAGTGCATTCATGTCGCGCAAGATCCCGATCGCCTTTTCGACATCGGTCATCACCAGGCCTTCGGTCAATTCGAATTCCAGATACTGCGGCGCCAGGCCGCTTTCTTTCAATATGTCTGCGATCGATTGCACCAGGTCTTGCTGGTAGAACTGGCGGGCCGACAAGTTGACGGCGATGCGCAGCTCGCCGAACCCGGCATCCTGCCATGCCTTGTTTTGCTTGCATGCGGTGCGGGTGACCCACATGCCGATCGGCACAATCAATCCGGTTTCTTCGGCCAATCCGATGAAGCGTGCCGGCGGTACCATGCCCAGTTCCGGATGGTGCCAGCGTATCAGCGCTTCCATGCCGATAATGCGGCCGGTGTGCAAGTCGACTTGCGGTTGGTAGTGCAGGACGAATTCTTCGCGTTCGATCGCATTGCGCAAATTGCCTTCGATGCGCAGGCGTTCCAGCGCTTCGGCATTCATTGCCGCCGTGTAGAACTGGAAATTATTGCGCCCCAATTCTTTTGCACGGTACATCGCAATTTCAGCATTCTTGATCAGCACATCGGCGTCATGCCCATCGGTCGGATAGGTGGCGACGCCTGTACTGCATGTGACAAAAAATTCATGCCCGTCCACCGTGAGCGGCGCAGAAAGCGCGTCCATGATGCGCTGTACTGACGCTACGGTCAGGCGTTCGTCGGTACGCTCCACCAGGAGAATCGCGAATTCGTCACCACCCAAACGCGCTACAGTATCAGTGAGGCGTACCGCACCCAAAAGCCGCTCGGCGACCTTGTTCAACAACAAGTCGCCGGCGCGATGGCCTAGTGTGTCGTTGACGAACTTGAAGCGATCAAGATCGATAAACACAACCCATACCGGATGACCGTAGCGTTCTGCATAGGCGACCGCCTGGCGCAGGCGGTCACGCAACAAATTGCGATTTGCAAGACCCGTCAGCACGTCGCGGTTGGCCTGGAATTCAAGTTCAGCTTCATACCGTTTGGTCGACGTGATGTCATATTGCGTTACGACGAAATGGCTGACGTCGCCGGAGCGATCCGATACCGGGGCTATATAAATATCATTCCAGAAACTGCTACCGTCTTTGCGCTGGTTACGAAGGGTGACATGCCCCTCGCGCTTTTCGCGCAAGGAAGCACGAATTTCGTCTATGCTCGGCTGATCATAGTCGTCACTTTGCAGAAACCGAAAACATTGGCCAACGACTTCGTTCAGGGAATATCCGGTGATACGTTCGAATGCGGGATTGACATATTCGATCAAATAATCCGGCGGCGTTGCATTCAGAATGATGATCGCATTCGCACTCGCATCGATCGCACGTTCACGCAAGCGCAATGCTTGTTCAGTCCGCTCGCGCGCTGCGCTGTCCTCAATCCGCAAGTCATTGGATTGCTTCAACTCTGCAGTACGCTGCCCCACCAGATGCAGGTTACGCACAGAACGAACCACAACGGAATGCAGATAAGCAGCCGCCAGTAAACTAAAGAGCACACCGGCAATCAATATGATTGCTGAGCCCGTATTGTTTGCCGTAAACCAGACAGGCGGGGCCGCTATTACCATTAGCCAGGTTTTCCCTGCGACCTCGAATGTCTCGGAAACGGGATCTGCCTGGTCGTAGAGTACCCATTGCAACAGCCCCGAACCCGACTTTAATGAGGATAAGGTTTCACCGCTATGGAATACCAGATCAGCATCCTGGTTTGACTGTCCGGCATACAAACGTATATCAAAGCCTGGATTTTTTAAAAGGCCGCTGGACGTCAAAATTCTGTCGACCAGGCTACCTGCGCGAAATATCACCGCGGTGTCGCCAATCACGGCACGGCGGCGGGACTCGACGTCATCAACGGGTGCACCGGGTCGATAGACAGGCATCAATACGATAAAACCGCGCAACAAATCAGGGGAACTTATAAGCTTCAACATACCGGTCGAAGTGGGCAGTCCAGTGTCCACTGCACGCAGCATCGCGTCGGTTTGACTGCCGTACGACCCCGCATCAAACCCCAGTACCGTTTCGTTGCCATTCGTCGGCACCACATAATGAACAACCCTATAAGTGTCCCTTTGTTTCGCCGGGAACAGTTTGCCTTCCACCATTTCCGTTATTTCATAACCTGGATGATTTCGACGCATTTCTGCTTCGTACTGGGGCCGTTCTGCCGCTGTAATGATCCGATGAAAACTGAAAGCCTGAATGTAGGGGTAGCGTTGCAGCAAAGGCTGCGTGAAATGTTCGAATTGATTGGAACTCACGGAACCGATTGTTGCAAATAGCCGGTTGGTCGTTTGCAGCGAATCGATGGCACTACGCATCCCTTCGCGCACCGCCGCAACACGAACCTTCGCGCGCCGTTGAAAGTCGTTTTCAGCCTTGTGGCGCTCGAAACTGCGCAGTTCCGCGAACAACGCGCATGTGACGAGTAGTCCCAGCACTAGTGCTAGAGACGCAGCTTTAGGAAAGGTCATCGGCAAACGGCCTCGAAACATGTTAACTCCCAATGCGTGGAAACGCATCGCAACTGTAAGAACGTTTGATTGGCTATCTTTCGACCCGCACTCGATAGCAAAAGACACTTGCAGCGTATCTTATTTATTGGTTTTTAGTAAGAGAAAATTTGCTTAATGGCAATGACATATGTAAGAGGAATGCAATGTAATTGTCACTAATAAAAATGAAAAAACCAACAGTGGCATATCGCAACAAGCGTATAAGTTTGCGAAATTTTTTAGTTGAAAAACGAGAGGGCGGCGACTGTTTCAGACGATCGCCTGGAGGCAGAACAGCGTCGATGACATCACTGAGCAGAGTGTCGAAGATATCAGCGGGAGGTGCGCGCTATGGCTGACGATCCGGTAGCAAGCAGGCATCCAGCACTTGCAGATCATTGTCTTTCGCGAAATTGAGCACGAAGTGATAGGCGAGCGGTTCAAGAGTACGGAGCTCCTCATTGACGACCACTGATCTCACGCCGTCCAATAGGGTAGGACGCACATAGGGAGAGTAGGCAAGGCGTGCATTCGGGCCACCAGAACCTTCAGGGCGGAAACATGACATCACGCCGCACAAGCGCTCCGCCCAATCACTCGGCCGAAATTGCTCGCCATCTTGCGTAATCCCCAGAATGAAAAATTCCCGGGCTAGCGGTTTTGAGTTATCGACAGGATCGGCCATGTGCGCGGCTTTATTCGGTGGCGCCAATATTCTGCTGGGAATAAGGACTGATGCGGCTTTATATTGAAGTAACGTGCCCAACAGCCTACCGTAAAACGCACAACAAGGTAGGACACTGTAGCCTAATCAATTTTTCAGCCGAAAGTCCTCACTCTAAACAGGCTCCTGAATATCCGGATGTAGCTGCAATTGCGAAGCATTGCAAGCCGTGAACATTCTTACATATTATATCTTATAGAAGAGTTGGAGCGAGTCAACTTCCTACCCCAACCAGACCGCAATCGACAACAGCAACAGCAACAGCATCCACAATAGCAATGCACGCCATACCAGGCCCACCGTGCTTTGCAATGTCCGCACCGAGGTTGCGTCACCGGGCGGGCTCTCCGACTCGCCGCTCACATCGAGTGTCGTTGCATCTACCGCCGGTACCGTAGCCGCAGTTTCGGCTGGGGTGCCCAAACGGACCCCCATTGCGCCGCCGCCAGAGGAAAGTATGATGCCGATGGCCTCATCCTGCCAGCGATTGGCAAAATTACGCCAGGAATAAATCGCATCTTCAAAGTTTCCGACTACGGCAAATGCGACTGCCGTCAAACGAACGGGTATCCAGTCGATCCAGTAAAACGCCTGCATCGCAAATTGTCCGAATGCTTCATTGCGCATATGCGCCGGCTCATTCCACGCCCGTGCCAGATATTCTGCTACGCGATACATGACCGCACATGCCGGTCCCAACGGCATCAAAAACCAGAAAAATACTCCGAATACATTGCGATGGGTAGACACCAGCGCTTTGCTGACGGCAACGCGAGATATCTCCGCAACATCCATCGTTGTCGTGTCCTGTTGAGTCCATTCCGCCAGAAGCACGCGCGCTTTCGCCTCGTCTCCTGCATTCAACGCCAGTTGTATCGACGTGAAATAGTGGCTGTAGTGCCGAAACCCCAAGGTCAGATAAACAATCAACACATTCCATGCCAGCGCCAACAGCGGATTTACAATGACACATAGCCAGTAGACCAGTGCAGTCGGCACCATCAGTATCAGCATGGTTACGATCCACGCTGACCGCCCGTGATGCGTGTGGCCCGCATTGAACCAACCTTCCATACGCACGGCCAGCAACCGTATCGCAGCATAGATCGGGTTATCGGCACGTAGCGGCTTGAGTTGTTCAATCAGGAGCGCACAGAGGATGGAGATAAATGTCATCAGACTGCTTTCTTGTATTCAGCTAGGCGATAAGATAACGCAGCATACCGCCAGAATCAAATCCCGTTTCAAATACGCTTCGATTTACACAGCTATTGCGCTCGTGAAACCGGCGTCAGGCACGCAAAAAGTGGAACAGGTTACGTAACATGCCGGCAGTCGCGCCCCAGATAAAAAATCTGTCATAGGGCATCGCGTAAAAGCTGCGACGGCCTCCATCGGGAAATTCAGCGGTGCGGCGTTGATGGTTCAAGCCATCCATCAGGAAAGATAGCGGAACTTCGAAAATTTCTGCTACCTCATGCGGATCGGCTTGTAATTCGAAAGGTGGATGCACGAGCGCTACAACCGGCGTAACCCGATAGCCGGTTGCGGTGAAATAATCAGGCAGGATGCCCAATACTTCTACATGCTGCCGACTCAGCCCGATTTCCTCCTCCGTTTCACGCAAGGCAGTCTCAGTCGGCGATGCATCTGACGCCTCAACCCGGCCTCCGGGAAAGCTGACCTGCCCGGCGTGATCAGTCAGATGCGCCGTGCGTTGCGTGAACAGTAAAGTAAGGCCTTCTTCCCGCGCCACGATGGCGATCAGCACTGCGGCAGGCATAGCTGCCGCAAGCTCGGCGTTCAACAATGGCTCATTGATCGTTTCGGGCAACCAGTGCCGGGGTTCTGCGAAATGCTCCCGTAGCCAGGCCGACGTCAGCCGCTCCGGAGCGAGCGCTGCTTCGCCCGCGACCGAATCGACGAGTGTGGTTTGTGCATCGAAGAGCAATTTCGACAAAATCGTTCCTGAAATACAAAAAGAAAAAGGGCACCATCCGGTGCCCTCTTTTTACCACGCCTGCGTAAATTACGCTGCTGTCTGTTTGCTGGCAGAACGGCGATTCGGCAATTTCTCTTTAATACGCGCCGATTTACCCGAACGCTCACGCAGATAGTACAGCTTGGCACGACGGACATCGCCGCGACGCTTCACTTCGATCGATGCGATCAAAGGTGAATACAGCTGGAATGTACGCTCGACGCCTTCACCGGACGAAATCTTGCGAACGATAAAGTTCGAATTCAGACCGCGGTTACGACGGGAAATAACAACGCCTTCGTAAGCCTGGGCGCGCTTGCGCGTACCTTCAACCACGTTGACACTGACGATGACGGTATCACCTGGTGCGAACTCAGGGATTTTTTTGCCCAAGCGGGCAATTTCTTCTTGCTCAAGTTGCTGGATCAAGTCCATTTTTAGCTCCGATTACCATCTTGCCGGCGCTGTGTATTTTCATACGGTGCCCGGTAGAGGATGGGGTTAAACATGCAGGCGGTCATTACGACACCTGCTCAGTACTGCAAACTGCTTACTACAAACTTTTTACTACAAACTGCTTAAAAATTTCTCGTCCGCCCGTGTCAACAACCCTGCTACACGTGCTTTTAAAATCAGATCTGGCCGCTTTTTCACAGTAGCCTGCAACGCCTGCTGACGCCGCCATTTTTCGATCTCGGCGTGGTGACCACCTAACAACACGGGTGGAACATCTACGCCATCGTATGTTTCCGGCCTCGTGTAGTGCGGACAATCCAGCAAGCCATTCACAAAACTGTCTTCGACCGCCGATGCATCATCGTGCAACACACCGGGCAACTGTCGAATCACTGCATCCATCAATGCCATCGCAGGCAATTCGCCGCCGGATAACACAAAATCGCCAAGGCTGATCTCTTCATCCACACAACGATCCAGCAAACGCTGGTCGACGGCTTCATAACGACCACACAACAATACAAGACCTGGTTCCGCCGTCAGCTGCATTACCCGATTATGGGTAAGCGCCTGCCCTTGCGGCGACAGATAAATAACTCTTGGAGCTGTCAGACCCTGCTCCGCCTGACGCGCCTTTGCGGCATTGATGGCCGCCTCCAGGGGCTTCGCCATCATCACCATGCCGGGGCCGCCACCATAAGGCCGGTCGTCCACAGTCCGATGATTGTCAGTCGTGAAATCACGCGGATTCCATAACGACAATGCACATCTTTTTTGCTCAAACGCGCGACGGGTGATGCCCGACTCCGTCAGCGCAGCAAACATTTCCGGGAACAGCGTCACGACATCAAATTGCATCTCGTGTCCTCAAAAATGTCTGCGGATGCCTAGTAATCCAGACCCCAGTCGACGGTAATTTTTTTCGCTTTTTGGTCGACAGTTTTCACAAACTGCTCAACAAAAGGTATCAACAATTCTTGCTGGGTTTTTTCTGAACCCGGAACGTCCGGCACAGCCACCCGAAGGATGGGATGCGCGCCGTTGTCCATCAGGTCCTTGACGTGCCCCAAGCGCACGCCTTCCAGATTCTCGATTTCGTGGCCGATCAGATCGACCCAGTAAAACTCATCGTCTGCCAGTGCCGGGAAATGACTGCGCGAGATTTGAACAGTGGCGCCCTTGAGCGCTTCTGCTGCATCCCGTCCCGCCACACCCATCAAACTGGCGACGACATCGCCACTGTGGATCTTGGACTGCATCATCTCGACATCGCCAAATTCCGGCTTATCCAGCCACCATCTTTTGGCGTGTAATAGCGCATCAGCATCGGCCGAATAAGTTTTAATCCTTACCCAGCCCTGAATGCCATAAGCGCCTGACACATAACCCACTACAACCAAGTCTTCAGGGATTGCAACCCCTGACGCGGTTACGCGCAACAAAACTTAAGCAGCGACTTTCTGGCCAGCGACCAGACGAGCAACTGTTGGCGACAATTGAGCGCCAACGCCTTGCCAATAAGTCAGGCGATCCATAACGATGCGGAAACTTTCTTCTGCACCTGATGCGACCGGATTGTAAAAACCGATACGCTCAATGAAACGGCCATCGCGACGATTGCGGGAATCAGTTGCAACGATGTTGAAAAACGGGCGCTTTTTGGCACCACCACGAGCTAAACGAATAACGACCATAATATTTCCAATAAGTGTTCGAACACGGAAAAAGCCGGCAATTATAGCGCGACTTACCGCTTTTCTGCAATACGAATCGCCGGCTGGCATGTAGCAACGGGCGAACTGCTACACTTCTTGCGCGCCACCTTTCCGTGGCCAGGAAAAATGTTTCCCTATGGAAAACAAGCTATTTAAACCAGATTCACCGGAAATCCACACCACGACATGAACATCGCGCACAAGAATAAAACGATCGCCACCCTCCTCGCCAGCCTGTTTGGCGGCTTCGGCATACACCGGTTTTACTTGTATGGAATGAAGGATATCGGCGGTTTGATCCACCTGCTCGCTGCGGTGATATCCGTCCTGGCGATAGTGTTCGGTGGAGACCGGCCTGTCATATTCCTCGCTGGTACGTTTGTACTGTCGGCGATTGCAGGCTTTATTGAAGCGTTGGTCATCGGCTTAACGCCCGATGACAAGTGGGATGCGTTACATAACGCCAATTCCGGCAAGGTATCCTCTTCGGATTGGCCGCTAGCCATCCTCCTCGTCCTGACGGCTGGCGGAGGTGCCACTGCGGTGATCGCGGCAATTGCGCGTACTTTTGATCTACTCTTTACGGGCGGTGCTTACGGCTGAGTAATATCCGGATCGGAAACGCACCATTCATTCGTATTTTCCGTGCGCCAAAAAATTCATCAATTTATCCACTTCGCTGGGTTCCTGCACCACATCGTAGCTTTTAATAAATTTCTGATACGCGTCTGGATCCTTGTGGCTGAGCTCTGCAAACTGGGCCGCAGACATTGGATTTTTCGGCCCCCCTTTTTTCGCAGAAACCAACATGTCCTTGGTGGTAATCGACACCGGCGCAGCCGCCTCGGCTTTGTCCAGACCCAGCAACGGCAGGTATTCCTTGCTTCGTATCCCAACGATGCAAATAGAAATTAGCAGCAATACCAATAATTTTTTCACGCAAGCTCCCCCCTTTGGTCGCCATTTTCGGCGTCATGGAGTCTTGAGAAAATCTTCCCTCGACCAGACCACCATGTTTTTTTATATTTATATTATAGCCGAGGGAATTTCGGCCTATCCCGCCAAAGAAGAATATCTCTTCGTTATTTCTGCATGTCACACTGGACTCAAGTGCGCATAGATGATGTAGATGATGCTCCTGTAGCCTTGCCTTCCCAAAGCGGTTGAGCCGATTGGCGTTCGAGCGGGGGCGTACCCTCTTTAAACAATTGCTTGATTTGCTGCCTCAGCTCCGGCGTGTCCTGATGCTGATGCACCGCAACAGCATGTTGCACTGCAGCCTCCAGCAATTCGTTATCGCTATCGGCAGACAGGGCGACAGTGCAATTCGATTCACTAGGGTACTCACGGCAATCTATATATTTCCGGGTCATGATGCTCTCCTTGTAATTGGTAACGGATGAAAAACAGGTCGGCGACGAAATTCAACATCGCGTGCAATTCGACCTTTCACGACGTCCCGAATTCAAATAGAAATGTTCGTCGTCTCAAGCAACTGACATCCATCAATCTTCCAGCTACCGTCATTTACCCGTAGCATCTCAAACATCGCGAGCCACACATGATCATCAGGGTCGGTTAGTCGAACGACAGAAATAATCTTCCCATCGATCATTTCCGGCGCCGAAAACGTTGCATAGCGATGACGGTAAACAGGAGGGTAGTCTTCCCTGATAATGCGCATAAAATCGTCAGGGCTACCTATAGTTGATTGCACACCCGGAGTGGCAAGCGAAAAAGCTTTTCGTGCATCGTTTTCCTCCAGCGCCTTTAGCTGCGACCGGACAACCAACTGTATCGCCTTCGCATCCTTCGCCCCGACTACAGGCGCAGCCATGATTGGATCGGATAGCGTGAGTCCGATTGCTGCCATCAGGCTTGCCATCACAAACATCCGCAATTTCATGATCATCTCCCGAGAAGGATATGCACAAATTCCATACATGAAGTATTACGTATCCATTTTCAAATATATCAAACAAACTACCAACAATTATTGGACATGAAAACGCGTGCAATAGTTTGCTTACTTACGGGTTGGCGATGAATTTAAAATTGGTCTTGCGACATGGAAAGGACGCCACTACTCCCATCAACAATTGCGATACGGTAAGCGGTCGCTTGCGGCAGGATATGTTCCGCATAAAACCGCGCAGTGGCGATTTTTGCTTTATAAAATGCCGCGTCACCCTCGCCCGCTTCCAGCTTCCGGTGCGCCACTAACGCAGCGCGCGCCATCTGCCATCCACCCAGGACGATGCCGGCAAGCTTGAGGTAGGGTACGCTACCCGCGAACACACCCTTGATGTCGGTTTTGATATTGGCGAGCACGAAGCGGACTACCTCTTCCAGAGCACTCGCCCCTGCGTCCAGTTGTCCGCGTATCGCTGCCATGTCGGCCGAATTGCACAAGATGATTTCACTTTCGGTTTTGCGTATTTGTTCCAGGATATTTTTTACAACCGCACCGCCGTCACGCGCAGTTTTACGCGCGACCAGATCGTTCGCCTGGATCGCGGTAGTACCTTCGTAGATCGCTAGAATGCGCGCATCGCGATAATGCTGCGCGGCGCCGGTCTCTTCGATGAAACCCATACCGCCATGGACTTGCAAACCGGTCGATGCGACATCAATCGACATCTCCGTCGCCCAGCCTTTCACGATCGGCACCATGAATTCGTAGAAGCCATGGCTCGCCTTGCGCGTCGCCTCGTCGGCATGATGATGCGCAACATCCACCGCAGCAGCGGTAACGTAAGCGAGTGCACGCGCCGCTTCAATCTGCGCCCGCATCGACATCAGCATGCGGCGTACATCGGGATGGTTGATGATCGCGACCGGCCCAGGTGACCCTGCGAGATCACGCGATTGCACGCGGTCATGCGCGTATCTCACCGCCTTCTGGTATGCACGCTCCGCAATACCGATGCCCTGCATGCCGACCGCAAAGCGCGCGGCATTCATCATGATGAACATATACTCAAGGCCGTGATTCTCTTCACCGACCAGCGTCCCGATCGCGCCTCCGTGATCACCAAACTGCAAGACTGCAGTGGGGCTCGCCTTGATGCCCAGTTTGTGTTCCAGCGATACGCAATGCACATCGTTACGGGCACCGAGCGAACCGTCCGCGTTGACGAGGAACTTGGGCACGATAAACAGCGACAATCCTTTGACACCTTCCGGTGCATTGGGCGAGCGGGCCAGCACCATGTGGACGATATTCTCGGCCAAGTCGTGTTCGCCATACGTAATGAAAATTTTCGTTCCCGAGATTTTATAGGTGCCGTCATCCTGCAGGACCGCTCGCGTACGTACCTGCGCCAGGTCGGAACCGGCCTGCGGCTCCGTGAGATTCATCGTGCCGGTCCATTTTCCCGAAATAAGATTCGGCAGATAGGCTACTTTTTGCGCGTCGCTACCGGCGGTCAGCAATGCCTCGATTGCACCGTCCGTCAACAGTGGACATAGCGCAAATGCCACGCTGCCCGAATTCAACATTTCGATGCAAGGGGTGGCCACTAATTTTGGCAAGCCCTGCCCGCCGAAATCAACGGAGTGCTGCACTCCCTGCCAGCCCGCATCGCCGAATGCCTTGAACGCTGCTTTAAATCCTTTGGTGGTGGTGACTTCACCGTCATGCCAAAAGCTTGGCTCCTTGTCGCCGATGAAATTCAAAGGCGCGACCACTTCACTGCAAAATTTGGCATTCTCCTGCAACACTGCCTCGACCGTATCCGGTGTAGCGTCTTCGCATCCCGGGAGCGCGTTTATTTCATTCAAACCAGCCAGTTCATTCATGACGAACAGCATGTCTTTCAGCGGGGCGGTGTAGGTCATTTGATGCTCCAAAAAAATTGGGCAGGATTGCCGGGTTGCGCGCCCCCCATATCCTGCCCGTTATTTTCTAATTTGCTATTGCTCGGTCGGTTTGACTCCTCTCTCCGGCAAGCGGGAGAGAGGCCGGGGGAGAAGATGCTCGCAATTGCAATATATTTCAAAGCATCTGAAAATCTGCTGCTGAGGCGTTTGAGATCGATCTGTTGTCTTGGCAAACTCCCTCTCCCCCGCCCCTCTGCCGTCTGCGGGCGAGGGGAGTAAATAGCTACCAACCCGGTGATTATCCGAGTGCTGTTACTAGTGCCGGTACAACCTCAAATAAATCGCCGACAATGCCGTAATCTGCGACCGAGAAAATCGGCGCTTCCGGATCCTTGTTGATCGCGACGATGGTTTTTGAATCCTTCATGCCGGCCAGATGCTGGATCGCGCCGGATATGCCGACCGCAATATACAACTGCGGCGCAACGATCTTGCCGGTCTGACCGACCTGCCAATCGTTCGGCACGTAGCCCGCGTCGACGGCTGCGCGTGACGCACCCATCGCAGCATTAAGCTTGTCGGCCAGCGGTTCGAGTATCTTGAAATTATCGGCGGACCCCATGCCGCGACCGCCTGATACGATGATCTTCGCCGCGGTCAATTCTGGACGATCCGATTTGGCCAACTCACGCGACACGAATGACGACGTGCCTGAATCTGCGACAGGTGTCACATTCTCGACTGTCGCCGACCCGCCATCTGCAGCAGCGTCGAAACCGGTGGTACGCACGGTGATCACTTTGATCGCGTCGCTCGACTGCACAGTCGCGATTGCGTTACCGGCATAGATCGGTCGCTCGAACGTATCGGGTGCATCTACCTTGGTGATTTCAGAGATCTGTCCGACATCCAGTTTTGCAGCTACGCGCGGCAGGATGTTTTTTCCGTACGCCGTTGCGGGTGCGAGGATGTGCGAATAATTCGCGGCCAGAGCCAGCACTTGCGACGCGATATTTTCTGCCAATCCATCTGCAAATGGAGCGGCGTCGGCAACCAACACTTTCGTCACACCGGCAGCTTTTGCAGCAGATGCAGCAGCCGCGCTGCAATTGTGTCCTGCGACCAAAACGTGTACATCGCCACCGCATTGTGCAGCGGCGGTAATCGTATTCAACGTGCTGCCTTTTAGAGAAACGTTGTCGTGTTCAGCAATGACTAATGCGGTCATATGAGTTTCCTGGTACTGCGACAATTGTGGAACGTCGCATTTTTTATTATCAAGATCGATGACGGGTTTGCACCCTTCCCGATCGCTTTAAATGACTTTCGCTTCGCCTTTGAGTTTGGCAACCAGCGTTGCGACATCGGGAACGATAATGCCCGCAGTGCGCTTCGCCGGCTCGACCACTTTCAAGGTTTTCAGGCGTGGCGCGACATCGACATTGAGGTCGGCCGGCTTCACGACATCGAGCTGCTTTTTCTTCGCCTTCATGATGTTGGGAAGCGTCACATAACGCGGCTCGTTGAGACGCAGATCAGTCGTGATGATTGCAGGCAGTGACAACGAAACGGTTTCAAGTCCGCCATCAACCTCGCGCGTGACATTGACTTTATCACCGGACAGCACGACCTTGGATGCAAACGTCGCTTGCGGCCAGCCGAGCAAAGCAGCCACCATCTGACCGGTCTGATTGCAGTCATCGTCAATCGCCTGCTTACCAAGAATAATCAGTTGTGGCTGCTCCTTGATTGCAAGCGCGTGCAACAATTTCGCCACCGCCAGAGGTTGCAGCTCAACGTCGGTCTCGACCAGGATTGCGCGATCGGCGCCGATTGCCATCGCAGTGCGCAGGGTTTCCTGGCATTGCAAAACACCGCAGGAGACGGCGATCACCTCGGTAACTGCACCCGCCTCTTTCAGGCGCATCGCTTCTTCTACTGCAATTTCGTCGAATGGGTTCATCGACATTTTGACGTTCGCGATATCAACGCCCGAACCGTCCGATTTCACCCGGACCTTGACGTTGTAATCCACCACGCGTTTGACTGGAACCAGTACTTTCATTGCGCTGCCCTTGAAGAAATCAATCTTTTTGACATAGACATAACCAGGAGGAATTATAAGAGAGAACGCGCAACCACGCAGAAATTTAGAACGATCGTTCTATTAACGAATTGACGAAGCACAAAAAACAGAAGGATTAATGATGGGAAGTGAAGAAATTTTGCACTGCGAGACTCCACGAATGTGGATGTCATGAACTGAATAACGAGGCGTTTTCGCCACAGGTCGTGCTGGGAAATGAGAGCGCTATTTACGCTTCATGAAAAAAATATAGTCTTTGTCCTGCACAGCCTGCGCCAACAATTCGTTGCCGGTCTGCTTGGAGAACGCCTGAAAGTCACGTACCGCGCCGGGATCGGTGGCGATTACACGCAATACCTGACCGCTAGTCATGTCGGCTAGTGCCTTCTTCGTCTTTAATATTGGTAGTGGACAGTTCAGTCCGCGTGCGTCGAGCTCTTTATGATAATCCATGGTCGTGCTCTCGAAGAAAGTGGGATAGCGCTTTTAATTCTACTCCAAACCGGACGCCATTGGTGCGTCGCACCAAATCATTCGACATACTAAATAATTGCCAAATTACTACTAAATCATGACGTTTCGGTCTGGAAATGCCTTTGACCATTGCAGGATTTCAAAACTTTGCCGGAGGCCACTTAACCAGAACGGATCGGTTTGGAATGACGCTTCAACTTCCTCGCTGCTGTTCGCCTCTACGATCCATAACGCACCGACGGGAACGGCACCCGCCTCTTCCCTTAACGCACCAGCGACAAGAATGGACGACAGCCGTTGGTCGAGCCATGCAAGATGCACCGGAAGCAGTTGTTCCCGGACTGCAAGCATATTGGGCTTATCAAAAAATCGGATGACGTAGAGCATGAATCATCCTCAATTAAATTCGGACTACGAAATTAGGACTACGCATTGCTCCCCTCTCCCGCAGGCGGGAGAGGGGAGAAATGCGTAACACTGATAAATCAAACTCGCTCAGCTACCCACTTCGCGACGTCCTGCAACGCTTTCTGCAAGCCACTCGGATCGGTGCCGCCGGCCTGTGCCATGTCGGCACGACCACCACCCTTGCCGCCAACCTGCTGCGCGACGAAATTCACCAGGTCGCCAGCTTTGACTTTCGACGTCGAGTCTGCGGTGACGCCGGCGATCAAACTGACTTTGCCGTCCTTTACCGCAGCCAGCACTATCGCTGCAGTTTTGAGCTTGTCTTTCAGCTTGTCCATGGTTTCGCGCAATGCGTTCGCGTCGGCACCTTCGAGTGTCGCTGCGAGTACTTTGATACCCTTGACATCGACTGCCTGGCTGACCAGATCATCACCCTGACTCGACGCGAGTTTCGACTTCAGCGTGGCGAGTTCTTTTTCCAGTGCCTTCACGTGATCCTGGACCTGACCGATACGCTGAGTCAGTTCCTCCGGCTGCGCCTTCAACGCCGCCGCAGCTTCATTCATTCGGCGCGACAGTGTCTGCACCAGAGCCAATGCGTTATCGCCGGTAACCGCCTCGATGCGGCGCACGCCTGCGGCAACGCCGCTCTCGCCGACCACCTTGAACAGGCCGATATCGCCGGTGCGCTGCACATGCGTCCCACCGCACAATTCTTTTGATGAACCGATTTCAAGAACACGTACTTCGTCGCCGTATTTTTCACCGAACAGCATCATCGCGCCGCTCTTCTGTGCGTCATCGATCGCCATCACGCGTGCCACCGTTGCGTGGTTGGAAAGGATCTCCGCATTGACGATAGTCTCCACCTTGTGGATCTGCTCGTCGGTCATCGGACCGTTGTGTGCGAAGTCGAAACGCGTGCGTTCGGTATTCACCAGCGAACCTTTTTGCTGGACATGAGGGCCGAGCACTTCACGCAGCGCCTTGTGCATCAGATGCGTTGCGCTGTGGTTGCGTATGGTCTTTGCGCGCTTCTCTGCATCGACGCGTGCCGTGACGGTATCGCCTACCTTGATCGTTCCTTCTGCAATACGGCCATGATGACCGAACACTGCCGCCTGTATCTTCAACGTGTCGTCTACCAGGAAGCGTGCTGCGGCATTGCGCAGTTCGCCTGCGTCGCCGATCTGACCACCGCTCTCTGCGTAGAAAGGCGTATGGTCAAGCACCACTACCGCGTCATCGCCGGCATTGGCCTGATCGACTGATGTACCGTCCACATACACTGCGGTGACGATGGCGGTTTCGTGTATCAGCTTTTCGTAACCATGGAAGGTGGTCGGCGCGCCACTGTATTCCAGCCCTTGCGCCATCTTGAACTTGCCTGCATCGCGTGCGCGTTGACGCTGTTCGTCCAGCAAAATATTAAAGCGTGCCTCATCTACCGTCACATCACGTTCGCGGCAAACGTCGGCGGTCAAGTCGACCGGAAAGCCGTAGGTGTCATGCAGCTTGAATGCGGTATCGCCATCGATCTGCTTTGCACCGGCGGCAAGTGCGCGCTCCAGGATTTCCATGCCGTTGGCGATGGTGCGGAAGAATGATTCCTCTTCCTGCTTCAACACTTCCAATGCGCGACTACCGTTCTGGCGCAATTCCGGATAGGCGTCGCCCATCTCTGCGACCAGGGCAGGTACCAGCGAATAGAAAAACGGCTTGCGCGCGCCGAGCTTGTAGCCGTGGCGGATTGCGCGGCGGGCGATACGGCGCAGCACATAGCCGCGACCTGCATTGCCCGGGATCACACCGTCTACCACTGTGAAAGTAGTAGCGCGGATATGGTCGGCGATCACTTTCAGTGAAGGCGATTCCTTGTCGCAGTCACCAGCACCGGCAGCGTCAACGGCCTTCTTCGCCGCATCGATCAGATGGACGAATGTATCAATCTCGTAATTGCTGTGCACATGCTGCAGGACTGCCGTGATGCGCTCCAGGCCCATGCCGGTATCGACGCTAGGCTTCGGCAGCTTGTGCATCACGCCGTCTTCATCGCGGTTGAACTGCATGAACACGTTGTTCCAGATCTCGATGTAGCGATCGCCGTCTTCATTGGGCGAGCCGGGTGGACCGCCGGGAATATCCTCACCGTGGTCGTAAAAGATTTCGGTGCAGGGGCCGCAAGGCCCGGTATCGCCCATCATCCAGAAATTATCGGATGCGTAGCGCGCGCCCTTGTTGTCGCCGATACGCACGATACGTTCGGCCGGCACGCCTATCGTCTTGTTCCAGATCTCATACGCCTCGTCGTCGTCCGCATAAACGGTGACCCAGAGTTTTTCCTTCGGCAGCTTGAACACATCGGTCAGCAATTCCCACGCAAACGCGATTGCATCGTGCTTGAAGTAATCGCCGAAGCTGAAATTGCCCAGCATTTCAAAGAAGGTATGGTGACGTGCGGTATAGCCGACGTTTTCCAGGTCGTTGTGTTTGCCGCCTGCACGTATGCATTTCTGCGATGAGGTGGCGCGTGTGTAGGGTCGCTTGTCAAAGCCGAGGAACACGTCCTTGAACTGGTTCATCCCTGCATTGGTGAACAACAGCGTCGGGTCGTCGCCGGGCACGACCGGGCTGGACGCTACGATCGAGTGGCCCTTGGATTCAAAATACTTGAGAAATTTATCGCGGATTTCGGACGAGTTCATGTGCTTGGACGGGATAGTTAATTGCGTTGCAAACCGCTGATTATACGTGATATCCCCTATGAACCCAGCCCTGAGCTATAAGGAGAAAAGCCCGCCGGGATTACCGGCGGGCTTCACATGAAACGAAGCGGACATGCGCTCTGATCAGCTATCGGTCTAGCGCTGATGCACCGACACCTCAACCTTCGCACCACACCCGGCCTTCACACATGAAAATCAATTATGCTTTTGACGGAAAATGCGACGCGACTGATGGTTCTCTGCAACCTGGACGCCTGCCTGTTCGTTGGCATTGACCTTGCCATTGCGAGCGGCGCGAGCTTCTTTGCGCTGCACCTTGGCCTGACCGCGTTTCAGTTTCGCTGTCTCTTTCGGAGTCAGGGATCCGTTGCTCACACCGTTGGCAATGCGCGTTTCCTGATTGACATTGCGCTGGACGTCCGCCTGGGTACGCAGGCTGGAAACCGAATTTGGATTACCGGTTTGCGCGTCATGCTTTTCGGCATGAATGTCGCTGCTTACCTTGTTTTCCAATTTGTCGATGTGCGCTTTTTCGGCCGCGGTCACGGTGCCGTCCTGCATTGCTTTCGCTTCGACGCGGTTGACCTGCGATGTCTGTGCTTCCAGTTTGGACGCCTCATGCACGGTCAGCGCACCCGATTGCAATCCATTTTCGATACGCGTTTGCTGATTGACGTCGCGCTGCACCGGGGTAGCAACGGCCGTACTTACCGCAGTTTGTGCGAATGAAGGAGCTGCCAAAAGTGTTGCGAGTAAAACTGGAACCAAAGTCAATGTTTTCATAATCTTCCCCTTTAAAGTTAACGAGATGAGCGTTGCTCATGCTGCATTAAACGTAATTGAGGTCAACCTGACGACAGCGGATATGTAAGGCGTGTAACTGAACGTAACGTGTCGTAGCTAAGAGCGCCTAACAGAATGCCGCTGGCAAGGCGCGCCGACGCAGACAGTACGACCTGTACGGCAAGGAGAAGCAACGCCGCAAGTGGCATTTTGTTAGGCGCTCTAACTGAAGTCCGGACCGATTAGATCAATACGGTCCGTACAAAACCCATCCACTCCCCACGACATGATTTCTCGCCCACGGCTAGCGTCGTTGACGGTGTAGCAGAACAAACCGTAACCCGCCTGCTTAATTGCTCGCGCTAAATCAGCGTCAAGATTTTTTTGATTGGTATGCAGTGCGACTGCGCCCAAAAATTCAAGCTGCTCACGCCAATCTGCGGGTATGGTATCGACAAGGTATCCGCGCGGCACTCCTGGCGCCGCAGCCTTCGCCGCAACCAATGCGTCAAAACTGAACGACGAAAACAATGGGAGATCGGTAGGACCAAAGCCATTGCCTTGCGCTGCAAGTTCCGCTGCAAAGATCTCCGCAGTCGCGATCCCGGTAACGTGTCCGGTCTGTTCTTCAAATCCCGGAACAGGCTTGATTTCAACGTTCATCCAGATGCGATTGGCTTTGCAAAAATTTGCCACTTGCAAATAAGTCGGCACCGGCTCACCGGCAAATGCCGGACCAAACCACGCACCCGCATCCATCGCGCCCAATTCCTGCGCGGTGGACTCGGACACATCACCGACTCCCGCAACGGTGCGCCCAAAACTTGGGTCATGCATCAGTATCGGCACGCCGTCCCTGGACAGCATCACGTCAAACTCAACGGCATGGAAGCCGTGCGCCAAACCACAACGCATGGATGCCAGAGTGTTTTCGGGAGCAAGGATGCCGCCACCGCGATGCGCTACTATTTTTGGATATGGCCACATGGTTGGATCAACTTATAAAGGAATGGATCTGAATAAGTGTAGCGTGAAGTGGCGAGAGCAGGACGTGTTTTCGCATTAAAGAGAAATCGAATAGATACGCAGTAATAGATACGCAGTACTTGAGAAGATAGCCAAGCACCACATCCAAACGGCAAACCAAACATATCCACACCCTCCTCCGTAAAAGCCCCTTCCCCCTATCAGGGGGAAGGCTGGGATGGGGGTAGTGCGTTCGAAGCAGAACCTCCCTATCTCGACCCACCCATCCAAATCCTAAACCCCACACACCGGCAACGCCACAGCCTGCAACACGTCCCCCTTCGCCCCCTGCACAAACGCGGCCACCCCAAGATTCTTCACCACCAACCCCGCCCGTACCGGCACACTACGCGACAGCACTGCACTGTTTCCCACCAACGCCACCGGCCCGATCCACTCCCGCACAACATAATCGTGCT
>Ga0207095_10026_pt1 | contig 44810 bp, 26 predicted proteins | sample Alteio_BWMinHeat_88_FD_153529 | JGI IMG/M metagenome (GOLD analysis project Ga0207095, IMG submission 153529) | Enriched cells from forest soil in Barre Woods Harvard Forest LTER site, Petersham, Massachusetts, United States -... | ecosystem: Environmental > Terrestrial > Soil > Temperate forest >... | reverse complement strand
GTTTCGCCTTTTCGATGACGGCGACGCGCTTTGCCTCGGCGTCTTTTACCATCGGCGGCAGGTCTTCGGCGGGGGTTTCCCGGACGATCCAGCCGACCGCGATTAGGGCCGCTGCGACGCCCACCAGCCAACCGACCAGTGCTCTTCGAGTGATTAGGGGATGCATGGTTGTCCTCTTGCATTTAGCGGCTTGTGGCAGGGTAGCCTTGTCCAAGTCCTGATGGATATCCGTGTCTCACGTGAGTGCACACACACGGCTTCACGCGCAAGCCTTTATCGCTGAGCAACTTAATCGCTGTTTTCAGTCCGTGTCTCACGAGGCAGTGAGACACGAAACTTCAACACCCAGGATGACGCTCAACGACTTTCACCGGCAGCGATTGCCTTTCTTCGACACTTTCTGTCTTCAATCCCTTCACGTTACGCGGTGCGACAAAACCGGGGCGTACCTGTTGCAAATGAAGCTTTCATCCCGGCTCGGATCACGTAGCGCGTCCTAACCAGCGTGGCATTGAATGTCATCCATTGACAGGGCGCGCGCCGCTCATTTGCTCACTCTCGCGTCCGCCAAATCGACGTGGCGGCCCAGGTCGAGCAATTCGGGCGACGCCACCACGATTCTCAGCATTTTGACGTTTTGAACGTTGACTGTCACGTCCAACGCCTGCTTGTCCTTTCGGCTGACCACAACCTTGCGAAGCTCTTTGCCGGTGTCCGCGTCGGTGATGAAGACTTCGGTCGGTCCGTCGGCGCCGGTGACATTCTCATCGACGCCGATGATCGCCTTGAATTCGCGGAATTCGCCGTCCAGGTCGAAGGTCAACTCCGTACGGGAGTGGACGGACAAGCCCTTGGTGAACGGGGGATAGCCCGCGAGGCGGATGGGGCCGTCGTCGAGGTTCTTGTCGCGGCGGAAATGGTCGATGCGGTCTTCGGTGGAACTCTCTTGGACCTTCATTTTCTTGGAGTCCCAGTCGGAGAGATAAACCAGCTTGCCGCCGGTGTAGTCCAATTTCGCGAGGGCCGCACGGGTTAGTTCGAGCTTAACCCCGACGGGAGTGACGACGCTGACCTTGTCGCCCTCGACCGTAGCGGAGGTGGTTACAATGACGTTGGCATTCACGTCATAGATCTTGCACAGCACGGGGGCGGCGTCGGCGTTGGGGCCGGCGCTGAAGATGATGCCGTGAATGGTCCCCAGCGATTTTGACTTCTTGTCGCTCGAACCGTCCGGGTTCTTTTTGGAAAGGGTGAACTCGATGTTCTCGCCCTTTTCGTCGGCATCGCCGACCGTGACCGGAACCGCGTTAAGGACGAATTCTTCGACGTCCTTGCCTTCTTTCTTGACCGTGGTCTTCGTCTTCACCACAAGTTGATCAAAAGGCGTTTTCTTGGCGAGATACTTCTCCCAATCCTGGCGGAAGGTCTTGTCGTGCGCCTCGGTCAGGTACGACTTGACGCGCGAAAGGGGGAATTTCAGGGCTTGGCCGGAAAGCAGCGTCAGTTGCACTTCCTTGCCTTTGATCCCGAATTGGCCGCAGTGAAGCACGGTACCGTCGGTGAGCTCGACATCGATGTACTTGGCGTTCTTGTCAGGCACCTCCTTGGGCGCCTGCTGAAGATCGATCGAGAGGATCTGAGCCAGCGGCGTCTCCACGTTCTTGCCGTCGAACTTGAAGACCACCGATTTGGCGTTAACGCTGATCAGCTCGCCCGAAATGGGCGCTCCGGTGAGCGTGCGCAACTGGGAATCTGCGGCGGAAACGGCGGCGACGCTCATGAGGAGGGCGAAGATGGCGCAGCGGACAGGCATGGACACCTCGAGACAGGAGGATTATCGCATGAATGAGGGCAGGGGCCGGGGTCGCCCGAAAGAAAGCGGCCCCAGCCCCAACTCCCGCACTCGAACGCAAACAACGCGGTTACTTGTTATTCTTGCTCGAGTCGAGGTTTTTGAAGTAATTCTCGATCACTTCGCGGTATTTGGGAGGCATGTCGCGGGTCATGTCGGTCATGGCCTTGACGCGATCCTTTTCGGGGAGCTTGCCCCACACGTCCGCGATTTCCTTTAACTTTCTGGGGTCCACGTCGCCGGGACCGCTGCCGTTGCCGCCGTTGCTATCCTTTTGGGGAGCGCTGGGTCGGATGGTGTTGTTGGCGCTGTTGCCGGGTTGGCCGCCGCCGGGGCAGTTGCCGCCGTTGCATTGGCCGCCGCCTTTTTGCTGGTTCTCCAGTTCTTTGATCATCTCGTCGAGCCGGGCCACGACTTGCTTCTGCATCTTCTGGGTCGTGGGGCCGCCGCGGGCCAGTTCGAGACGCCGTTCGATGTTGTCCATTTTGCGGCTGATCCAGCCCATGTCCTTATCTTGCCAGCCCAGCATGTCGTAGACCATGAGGGCCGCGACCATCTTGTAACGCTCCGGAGCGTCGGTCACGTCATCCAACAGGCGGATGATCGAGGTATTGGCGGCAAGCCGGTCGGTCAGGGCATGCTCGGCGACGGCCTTGTGGAAGAGGAACGAGGCCGGATCGACGACCTGTTCGGGCTTGACGCTGTTGAGGGCGTCGAGCGCTTCCTCATAGACGCGGCGGTTGGACAGGTCCTTCGCGTAGGCCAAAGTCAGGTTGGCGCGGAAGAACGCCGGCTTCTTGGCGTCCTGAAGGATCGCGGGAATTTCCAGAGGCGCCGCTGCACCGATTTTACGAGCCTCGGCCAGCAGAGTGGCGGCGTCGGCGTCGCCCAGGCAGAGCGTTTCCGTCACGCGATCCAAGATCGTTCGGTCGCCGCTTTCCCAGATGGCGGCAAACGCCTTCATGGTTGCATCGTCGGTCTTGCCGACGCTCTTCAGCCAAGCGAGTGCCTGGCCGCGAGCTTCTTCCGAAGGCATGCACCGGAGCGTGCCGAAGGAGGCAAAGTCCTTCGGTGGCGCTTTCTCGGCGTCAGCCAGGGCCCGGCCGCTCCCCGCGAGGAGGGCGGCCAAGGCGGCCAATGCCACAAACCAGCGAGTGAGCCTCACTTGTTTTTCTCCTTGTAAATGTTGGTGGCAACGTCGTAAATCTTTTGCTGCCGGTCGGCGAGGTTCTTGTGCTCGCGGTCGAGCATTTCGACCTTTTCACGTTCTTGCGGATCCTTCACCGATTCCGGGTTCGTCAATTGTTCGCCCGGGTACTCCCTGGCGTACGTCTGCGTGCGGGCGTTGACGCGCTTCTGCATGTCACGAAGCGCCTTGAGTTCGGCGATTTTATCAAGGAGAGATTGCGGTTGCGGCTGGCCGGGCTGGCCGGGCATCGGCGGTTGCGGCTTGCCGTTTTCCTGGCGGGCCTTTTGGAGCTGCGCGATCATCTCGCGCAGAGTCTGGATGATGTCGTTCTCGATCACCACCGTGACGGTGCCCGTGTCGGTCTTCTTCAGGCGATACGACACGTTTTTCATGTCGTCCTGGACCTGCTTGAACTCCTCGAGGAAGGCCACAACCGACCCTTCGTCGCGCAGAACGTCGATGGCGATCTGCGCCTCGCGGACGATCAGGTCCTCTTTGTCGGACTGATCGTTCGAGCTTTGGATCTCGACGCGGGTCGGCTTCTTGTCTTCGGTCGCATCGATGGCTTTTTGGATGACCACGGTGCCGTCGCGCACTTGAATCTGCATGGCCAGCATGCGTTCGCAACGAGCCTGGAGGGCCGCCAGAATGCGCTCAATTTCCTCTTCGCGGAGCTGCTTGAGGAGTTCTTCCCATTTCTTCTGAACTTCCTTCAGCTTGTCGATCGTGTCGCCTTCGTCCTTGGTGGCCGCGGGGTCGTCCTTGCCGATTTCATCCTTGGCTTTGCTGGCGGACTTCTCGGCGTCTTCGATCTGCTTTTTGCCGGGGAGGTCCTGGGGCGGTTTGTCGTCGGGCTTGGGCTGGCCGCTGGGCGCATCGCCCTTGCCGCCGCCGGCCGACTGGCTGCCGGACTGGCCGCTGCCCTTGCTGTCGCCGCCCTTGCCGCCCTTACCGTCCGAAGGCTTGCCTTCGCCCTTGCCGTCGCCTTTGCCGTCGCCCTTGCCCTTGCTATCGGACTTACCGTCGCCCTTGCCGCCGGCCTTCGACGGTGAATCGCTGGGCTTGCCTTCGCCCTTGCCGTCGCCGGGCTTGCTGGCCGGATCGCCCTTCTTGGGGTCGTCCTTGCCGTCGCCGGGCTTCTTGTCGCCGTCGTTCTTCTTGCCGCCGTCCTTGGATTCGCCCTTGGCGTCCTTATCGCTTGGCTTGCCGTCACCCTTGCCTTCCTTCGGGTCGCCCTTGGCGTCCTTCGCGTCGGCCTTGCCTTCGCCCTTGCTCTCGCCGGGCTTGCCTTCACCCTTGGGATCGCCCTTGGCACCGTCCTTGCCCTCGCTACCCGCGCCCTTCTTGCTGCCCGGGTTCAATTTCTCGATCTTGCCAACGACGCCGCCCTGCTCTTTCTTCAATTTGTCGGTGTCGTATTGACCGCGGTCGTTCTTAGCGCGAACGGCTTCCTCGTCGCGAATGACGCGCTTCAACTCTTCGATCATCTTGGCGAGGCGTTCCTTTTGTTCTTTCAGCGCCTTGTCGCGGTCATCCGTCATGAGGATGACAAGGATCGCCCGGATGTCTCGGGCAAGATCCTCATTTTGCAAGCGCGCGGTCTCGAGGTCGTCGAGCTTGAGCGACTTGGTGTCCTTCAGGATATTGATGAGCTTCTCGAACTTGTTCTCGGTGCCTTCCTCGCTGGCCTTCTTGAGGGCTTCCTTGAGGATTTTGGCCTTCTCCTTGTCCTCGGGCTTGGGGCTGTTCTCGAGATGCTTCGACAGCGAGTAGAGCGCTTCCTTGAAGCGATTGAACTGCTGTTTCTGCCGCTCCTGCTGGAAGGCCAATTCATCGAGAACGGCCTTCGGGTTCTCGACGGCCGCATCGTCCGTTTTCTCGACTTTGGGCTTGTCGGTGGTCTTGATTTTGACAGGTTCATCGGCCCGGGCGACCAAGACGAACGCCAGGGCAGAGAAGCAGAGTGTGGCCAGCCATCGACGCATCATCGAAAGGTTCCTCCCGCTGCGAGGGGAATTAGGCCCTCGCCTTAGCCTAACTGGTGAATGCCCTCGTCACTCCGACGAACGAGGCCCCCTGGGGATGGGGCCGGCGCGTCCGGACGAGCCGTAAAACCCATCGGCGGGCGTTCGGGACCACGGTTTGCCCGCCACATTACAGACGAATCGCCGCGGATATCCCAACATCCTAACCGGAAAGGCAACGGTTTGTCACCCTTGTTCTTGGGATAATTCGCGTTTTCGATACAACCCCTTGCGATGCTCCCTGCGCCCTGTCGGAGGTTTTGCCCACGCTCAACTCCCCCTGCGCCACGTACCAACCAACGCGGAGTTTACACTTCCGCTCGCGCCCAAAGGGCGGTTACTTTTCGGATTTCGGCTTCTTATCCGGGTCGAGGACTCTAATCTCTTCCTGATGCTGCAGCTTTTCGATTATCTCGATGCTCTGTTTTTCCGCCGCCTCAATGGCCTGAGCCATCTCGATCAAGCGCTTGATGTTGATCATCTGCTGCATGTTTTCGAGGGCGGCGAAGAGCCGGGTTTGATAGACCGTGTAGGCCGTCCGCGCCTGGTCGAACGCCACGCGCGCGGTTGCCGCCTTGTCTCTCAGCACGCTTTCGGGATCGCCCTTTTTGGCCGCATCGAGAGCCGCTCGCAGCTCGCTCATCGCCTTCTGGGCGGCCGGGCAATCCTGGTCCTTGGCAAGCGTCAGGTTGCCGTAGATGTCCTTTTCGCGCGTTTGAACGATGCTCGGCTGCACGCGGTTGGTCTTCAATTCCTTAATGATTCGCTCGTAATCGGTGCGCACCTCATTGACGGGTGTTTGGCTTTTGTCGAGCAGCATTTCCAGCTTTTCGACTTCCGAACTCATGCCCTGGAACAACTCCCAGGTCGGCTTGGGGTCGTTCAGGCTCACTTGGACTTTGCCAAGTTTATCTTGCCCGGCGGCGACCTGATCGACCACGTCACGGAATTTTGTGTACAGCTGTTCCTCTTCCTTGCCGATCTCGACGATCAGCTTTTCCTCGGAGACGATGTGGAAGGGGAACCGTTCCTTCACCTGGTTCTTGTGCGGGCCGGTCTCGATGTCGTTATCGGTGGCCTCGATCCAAAGGTGCATGATGTATTCCGGCTGAATCTCACGGGTACCTTCTACCACCTTGAGCGAGTTGGCCATGTGCTTGGGGTTCTTGAGATCGAACCCGGTCGCTTCGTCGTCCTGCCTGAGTTCAAAGTCCTTGAGCAGGTTTGCTTGCGGCGTCTTGCTGCCATCGAGGAGGGTGCGGATCGCCTGGAGCGGTAGGAACTCACCGGTACGACTTTGCAGCTTTTCGTAGTAGCCGAGGACCGGAACGCGGCGGATTTCCTTGTCGCCGACGCCGGCCTCGACGGGCTTGGTGTCCTTGCTGAGCGAGGCCACCGAGGCGGCAGTCGCCAGTTCCTGGCCGGGACCGCCCGGCAACAGCATGGCGGCGCTGAGCATCAACAGCGCCCGGCTGCCCTGCTCGGACTGCTTATCGATCTTGGTCAGCGTATAGGCGAACTGGAGTTCGGTCAGGGCCACGTCGTCGAACGCCTTGCCGTCGAAGGGGACGATGGCGTCGGGGGTGATCATGTAGCCCTGCGGCGTGCGGCGCAGGACGGCCACGATCATCTCGACTTGAGGCGGCTTGTCGGGCGCGGGCACGATCTCCACGCGGCGCACGGCCACCACGCCGTCGGTGTCCTTGAACTGGAAAATGAAGTCTTGCGTCTCGCGGACGTCCTTAAATTGGACCCTGAAGGTCCGGCCGTCGGCATCGAGCGTGACTTCGTATTGGCTGTAATCGATCTTGCTGTTGGGCTTGCCGGCGAGAATCTTGGGGGTTTCGCTCAGTTTCTTGTCGGTGCGGGCCAGGAGGTCGACATCCGTGCCGGAGGGCACCTGGATCGTCGATTTGTCGCCGCCTTGCAGGGACACGCCTTGATTGCGCAGAACCTGCCTCAAGCCTTTCAGGCCTTCCGGGCGCTCACCTTGCGGCAGGCGGTAGAAGCGATAGGCGGGCACCAACAGGTCGGCGTTCATCTCCTCGATAGCGGGCGGGGGCACCACGGTGATCTGTTTGGTGGGAGTGTAGTAGTCAAGGCCGCGGGCGGTGAACGTGATGCTCTCCTTGAGATCGGTGAAGGTGCCGACGTACTCGTTGCCCTCTTCCTTCTTGAGGGTCATCGTGTTCTTGCTTTTCGAGCTTTTGTAGTTGACGTAGACCGTGTCGGGGATTTCGAGCTTGCGCAGCGTTCGCTTCATGTCCGGCTTGGCGGCGAGGTCGTCGATCTGATCGAGCAGGCCGCGCAGCGCGTTTTTCTGCGCGGGCTGGAGCGTGGCGTGCGTATCGGGCTTGTCGAGCAACAGTTCGATCTCGTCGAGCGTGAGGTTGTCGCACGGCTTGAGGGTATCGGGTTCTTGATCGAGCTTGGCGAGGGCCTCGGTCAGGGCGGGCAAATCCTGGGGCCAGGTCGCGGGGTCTTTTTCGAGCTTCTCTACGGCGGTCTTCCACAAGGCGATGGCGCCTTGCTGCGCGCCCGCTTCCGATTCCAGACGGGCGAAGGCGACCTCGGCCCGCAATCGTTCACGCTTCAATTCGGTTGGGTCGCCCTTGGCCTTCGAGAGCGCCGCTTCCATCCCATTGCGCAGGTCCGAGAACACGGGGTTGGCGAAGTTGTAGTCGCGCGCTTTCCAATCGTCGGGTAGCTGCTTCGGGCCGACCGGTTCCGCGCCGAGCAGCTTCTTTTGGTCGCTCAGGCGAATGCCGCGCCAGCCTTCCTTTGTGTCTCTGTCAGCGATAACGAACTTCAAGGCGCGCAGGCGAACGATGGGCGCCGCGGCATCGGTACCGATACGAATTTCCGATTCGGCGAAATCCTTGAATTCGAGAAAGGCGCGGCGCGGCCAGATGGTGTTTTGGAGAAGGATGTCGCGCTTGAACAGTTGCGCCGACACGTCGTTGAACTGGCCGAACCCCGCCAGGCCGGTATTGGCGCCGGCGGAGAGCGAATCGGCCAGGCAGAATGTCAGGCCGGCGAACAAGTAGAGGCCAAGTGTCACCACGCCGACCAGCACGCCCCGCCACACCAGCCGCGACCAGCGGAACGCTTCGTTGACCGGCACTGTTTCCACCCGTTCGGCGGCGTCTTGAATGGTTTGCTCGATCATGATGCGCGAGTAGCCGTAGCGGGCAGCCTTGCGCGTGTCGGCCAGTTCCACCGCGGTGATCAGCCGGTCGCCCAGCACCTTGGGGAAGCGGCGTTCGAGCACGAGGGCCAGGGAGCTGTCGCGAAAGTCGCGGAACAGCCGGAGGGCGACGGTCAGGATCAGCACGGCCGCCAGCCCGCCCAACGCGACGACGAGCGCGATGATGCGCATGACGCGGAGGGTGTCCACCTGCACCCAGTCAAGCGTAAATGCCTTGAAGACGCCGTAGTCCAGCACCAGGCCGATCCAGAACCATAGGCTCACATAGAGGAAAAAGGTGGTGACGCCTTCAACCGCCACGTACGCGCGGATAATGCCGCGAAGCCGTTGCAGCGGATGGCGGACCTTGACCTGCGCCTCGGCCAGATTGAAGCGGGGTCGTGGGGGGGTTGCCGTGGCCATGATGAACCTTCCGGGTCGTATGTCGAAAACTCTTTAAGTCCCTGTTCCGTTTTCTCGCCTGGGGTGGTGAGGTAGTGAGATGGTGAAAAACGAATCGCAGTTTTTCACCACTTCACTACCTCACCACCATTCGCATTATGCCAACCGCAGCAGTTTGCGCGTCAACCATTCGATAGCCAGCAAGCCGACCGCCGCCGCCAGGAGCCAGTGATTGTCCCAGGTGTCGTGCACCTTGCCGCGGTTCTTCTCTTCCTGAAGCTGTGCCGTCATGCAGCTGGGGATGATGTCGGCATTCTTCAACTCGAACAGCAAGTGGGGCTTGTCGCGGTTGACGTTTTCCTTGGGCTCCGCCGGCGCGTCGCCTTCGGCCTTTTCGGCCTTGACCGGCTTTAGCAGGCGGGCGAGCAGGTCCTTGCGCGTCTGGTCGTTGACGCGGTTGAGCACGCCGTCCGCCTCGCTGGCCAGATCGTACATCAAGTCGTAATCGGGCCGCGTGTTGTCCAATTCGGGGTCTGATTCCTTGACGATGAACTTTCTTACGTAGGTTTCGCCGGTGCCGGGCCCCTCAAACGTGATCTCGTACTCCCCTGGAGACTTGACGAGGAACCGGCCGGTGAACCAGCCGGTCCATTCTCCGCCTGGCCGGGCCTTGAGGTCGTATTCCTTCGGAATGTCGTTGACGGCGCCGGGCAGTTTAAGGGTGATCTTCGGCTTGACGTTCTTGTCCACGGGTTGAAGGTCGCGGTCCAGGAATTTCACTTCAACCGGCACATAGGTATTGGCCAGGAAAAACTGGCCCATGTTCGGGTCGATGCGCTGGCTGAGCTTGCCCGCGTTGCCCGCGCCGACGAACCGGGTCAATTTGGTCCAGAAGCGTTCGTGGTAGGCTTCCCGGTACTGCCGCAGCCGCCAGGTTTCGCCCGAGCCGATCCAGAAAACGCGGCCCTTGCCGGCGGTCGCGGTCACCAGGTACGGCATTTCCTTGTCCTTGGACTCGGCCAGGTTGGCCTGCGGGTCCGCGAAAGTGGCGATGACGATGGCCTTGTCCTTGGCGCGCTTAACGGGATAGTAGTTGAAGAACCCGCGCAAGGGCGGCGGGCGGACCTCGCCCGGCTTGGGGGACGCTTCGCCCTTGGCGGCGGGGCCGTCGAAGAACTCGTCCCACGACGCCCTGTAGGTCGCCTTCTCGTCTTCTTCGTTCAGCTTGAGGAACTCCATTTCGTCCGTGGCGCCGGGGAAGTTGAGGCGGAACGGCTCATCGGTCTTCCGCTCCAGGTCCTTGATGCGGGCGTCTTCCAGAATGACCGGATAAAGGTCGAGGATCGGCTTGAACTTTAGGCGATCGCCGCCCGGGTTGACTCCGGGACGGGCCAGGTCGAGCGTGTTGATGGGTCCGGCGAGGACGATCAGGCCGCCGCCATTCTCGACCCATTTCTCCACGTGCTTAAGGTCCGTATCGCTAAGCTGGGACCAGTCCGGGTCGAAGGCGATGATCAGGTCGTAGGAGCCGAGATTGTCGAAACGCTGCGCCTCGTCGGGTTCATCCGTGCTGTCCTTGAGTTGGCCGGGGAACGATTTGAGCAGGCGCTTCGGATCCACGTCTTGCACGTGGCCGATGCGTGGCGTGCTCGAGTTCGGGATCGGCTGAAGATGGATGCATAGATCGACGCGCTTCTTCTCGCCCGCCTCCCGCACCATGAGGGTGCGGATAAACTGATAATCGCGGGTTGGGGCGCTGGCGAACAGCAAAACGCGCAGCGGCCGTTTGCGCACGTTGACCTTGACCTTTTCGCTTTTGTGCTCGGCGTCGGGGAAGATTTCCTGCTTGTCCTTGGGGATGCGGGCCACGAAGATCCACTCGCCCTCGGCCAGTTCCAGCGACTTCTTGCCGGGGGCCGGTTTGTCGTCGGCCTTTTTATCATCTGGCTTTTTGTCGTCGGGCTTCTTGTCCTCGGGCTTGGCAGGCTTCTCCGTCGCTTCCTCGCCGTATTCTTCCGGAGAAATCTCAATCTCCACCTCGGCGCGGGGTGGAGTGCCGGGCTTGAACTTGACGGTCTTCGTTACGGTCTTGAACGGCTTCTTGTCGTCGCCGGGCTTGTAAATGTCGACGTTGATCGTCACGTCCTGGTTGGGCAGGCCGTCGCCCTTGGCGTTGACCTGAATCTTAAACGGGTCGTCGGGCCGAGCCACGTCGGGGGCGCGGACGTCGGCAATCTCGATGCGAATGGGCGGGCGGTCCTCACCGACGGCGATCACGAAAATGGGAATCTTGTTTTTCTGGGCGCGGTCGGCCAGTTCGGTGACCGCCTGCCGGGTGCCCTCGGTGTTGCGGCCGTCGGTAATGACGACGACGCCTTGAAGCATGTTGTTCATCTCGCGGTTGAAGACCGTCGAGACGGAATCGCCGATGTTGGTGCCGCCTCGCAGCCGCCGCATGCGATCGAGCTGCTTCTTCTGGTCTTCGTCCAGCTTCGCTTCGTCTTCCACTTCCTTGATGGAAGGCTGGAGGAAGCCGGGCCAATTCACCGAAAGACGATCCGCGCCTTCGGGGGCCGGCTCGTCATTCTTGCGCGGCCGCAGCCGGTCTTCCCATTGGTCGCGCGTCCAGTAGGTGCCGTTCTTCTCGAACACCAAGTAGTTCTCATCCACGAAGCGGCCGAACCGGTATGTGTAGACCGGGTTGGTTTCGAGCATCTTCTTAAGGAACCCGTCCTTCTCGGCCATCAGCTTGATGACCTGGTCTTGGCGCGTCGGAATGTCCTCGATGCGCCGGCCCCCGACTGGGATTTCATCGCGCGTGTCGAAACTTCGCGAGATGTCGCAGATGACGAGCACCCGTGATTCCTTGCGGACCTCGTTCCAGGTTTGGTCCGCGGGCATCAGGAAGGCCCACGCCAGAATGCCGTACACGCCGCACCGGCAGACGCCGAGGAACGCCGCCCAACTCCAGCCGATCGATCGGCCGTCGCGAATGTACATCAAGATGACGTACACCACGGCGACGATCAAAAGGGGGATGAGGATCAGCCACCAATAGTGGCCGTCCACTTCACCGAAGCCGGGCAATTTCAGCGGCCGCTCCAGCCGGCGATACACGCCTTCGGTAAACTGGTTGAGGTTGGAATCGTTCATGGGTCTTGCCTAGTCTGTGCTTTCGAGTCCGCGGCACAAGCAAGGGACTTGCGCTGCGGGCTCGGACCAATTCATTTCTGCGAGCCCACTAACCACCAATGCCTTGCGATTTTAAGACTTGCGCGGGCAGATTGCCTTCGGACGCGGCCCCACCCTTCAGGTGGAAGCTCAGGTGCACCGCCAGTGCCTGCTCAGCGACCAGAATCAGAATAAACAGCAAGTAAAACCAGGGTTCCTCGGACCAGTCGGACTTCCGTTCGGACTGGATTTCCTCGAGGGTCGCACCCTGCTTGAACAATTTGTCGTTGCCGATCACGAGCTTGACTTTGCCTTGCTCCTGCGCGGCGCTTCCGCCGGACGTGTTCCGTTCGAGCTTGTCCTTGGCGGCCCGGCGAAGATCGCTCTCGGCCTCGGTATCGATGTTGAACACAAAGGCCTTGTATTCGGGCGGCGGCACGGGGTCGCCCCGCGGGTAAAAGATGACTTCATCCATTCCGGATTTCTTGCTTTGGGTGATTGCGAACATCAGCTGGCCGTCCTTGTTCGGCTCGACAATCGTTTGGCCGAGGTCCTGGACCGGGCCGTCTTTGTCCTTCGCGCCGTCCTTCTCGCCGCCGGCCTTCTTGCCCTCGAACCCGTCTCTATGGGTGTGGTGCATTTTCGGTTCGAAACTCGTGGCGTCGCGGGTGAGGTCTATCGTCTCGCCCATTTTCTTGTTCGATTCCTCGTTGCCGCCGGTCAAGTACTTCTGAAGGTCGGTGACGACGATGGGGAAGGTAAACGACGCGACGCTGCCTCCCGCCCACTCGTTCCAGCGCGTGCTGGCGCTGGTCAAACAGGCGACGACGTGTCCCTTGCCAAAGCGTTTGGATACGATGAGCGGGTCGCCGAACTTGACCGAATCGCGGAGTTGTTCGAAGTTGCTCCTCAATTCCTGGAGTTCGGGCAAGCTCCAAAACTCGACGACGAGGTTGGGACGGTTGGGGTCGCGCTTTTTGGGGTCCGGCTCCGGATCGCCTCGGTCGGTGAGCATGGCGTCGAGCGCTGCGGCCAGCTCGTAGAGGTATTTGCCGAGCAAGGCTTTCTTGATGTTGTCACGGTGCCGGATCAGAGCGGGTCGGGAATTCACATATTGAGCGTTGTCGACCGGGAGTTTTGTTAGAAGCTCGGTAACCGGGACGGCGAAATCGCCCAGCTCCTTGCGGCTGGGCAAGGTCGCCAGTTCCTCGATGCTCTTGCCGGCCCACTGGAAGCGCGGCAACGTCGGGTAATACTGGTCGATCAGCAGGTAGCGGAGGATTTCGGATACGCTGGCCAGTCCGTGCACGATCGGATGCTCGGGCACGCGCAGGAACACTTTGAATTGGCCGTTGACCATCTGGTCCTCGCGCTCGTCCTTCTTGAGCTTTTCGGTGGGACGTGTCGCCAGCGGCACGGGAAACAGGCCGTTGCCGCCGTTGTAAAGCTTCTCGTTGTACGCCGCGGCCTGCACCTTGTCGCCCAGGAAGAAGGCGACCCGGCCGCCCTTGCGGACATACTCTTCCAGGTTCGCCAGCGCCTTAGGGTTCTTCTTCGCGTTGATCTCGGGCACATTGAGAAGAAAGATGCTCGGATAGTTGACGTAGAGGTCGCCCTTCTCCAGCGCGTCGACGTTCCCGGACACGACCTCGTATCCTCGGGCCGCCTTCAAGGCCTCGCGAACAAAGCGAGTGTCGGAAAACTCACTTTCCACGTCGGGGAAACCGCCGTCGACCACCAGCACGGGAATGCGCGCCCGCACTTCGACCAGAGCATGGCGGATGTTGTCGGCGTAGAGGCCGGTCTTTTCCTCTCCCAGCACAGCCGTCACCTGGTTGAAGCCCTCCTTGCTGAAACCGAGCGAGAACTTGAATTCCGAATGGCCGACCGGAATGCTCGGGATCAGCGGCGGCACCTCGAAACATTCCGACCCTTCGCGATAAACCTTAAGCGGGTAATCCTTCCGCTCGCTGGGGCTATAGTTCTGAACGCTCAGCGTGAACTCGATCAGCTGCCCGTCCTTGGATGCAAAACGCGTGTCGGGCTGCAAATCAGAAATGGCGAGATTGTCATGATGGAGGACCACCTGCTGGTTCTCGTTCCGGAATGGGTGGGCGCAGTCCATGAGAAAGACGTTGGCGTGAACGGTTTGCGTTAGGTTGTCGACCTGCTTGGTTACTTCGCCGTTAGTGTTGTTCCAATCTTTGTCGCGCAGGTCGCTAAGAAAGTGCATGACCTTCTTGTCTTCGCTGTGCTGGGCGAAATAGTCGCTCGCCGCCTTGAACCCCACGGACGGATCGATGTGCAGGAGGGTCGCCTGAGAGTCGAGGGTCGTTAGAGCCGCTTCGAGGTTGTTGACGGTCGTGGGATTGAGCCGGTCGTCGAAGATCGGGTGCTCCAGGTCGGACAGCAGCACCACCTTCATGTGCTGGGGCGTATCTTCCTGGACGGCGGTCTTGGCGATTGCCCGCGTAAACGCCTTGGCGACCTCGAAGCAGTTCATGTCCTTGCCCTGCTCCTGCCAGTGGTCGTTCATGCTCACCGTGTCGTCGATAAGAACGAGGTGCCGCGTATCCTGCGCCGTCAAGCGGCCGATGTCGGTGACGAAGCGCGCGACCAGCAAACCGACTAATCCGACTAGTAGGCAGCGCAGGGCCAAGAGGAGCAGCTGTTCCAGGATCAGTCGCCGCCGATTGCGTTTCTGCGATTTGAGCAGGAACTCCATCGCCGCCCAACGAATGCGTTTGAAGCGGATGCGGTTGATCAGGTGGATGATGATCGGCAAGCTGATGAGCAGAATGCCCGCGAGCATCAGCCACGGGTTGCGGAACGCATTGAAGAAGAAATCAAACATGACGGGCGGCCCTCCCCGAGGAAACCACCGACATGCGGTGGTGCAGGAACTTGGACAGTACGGCGTCGAGGTAGTCGCCCGTGCGGGTCAACTGATAGTCGATCCCCAGGCGGGTGCAGCCGCGCCGCACTTCGACCAGGTACTCTTCCAGCGCCTCGATATAGCCGTCGCGGAGGGCGCGCGGGTCGCAGACCAGGTTGGGCATTTCCTCCATGCCCTCGAACCGGGTGGTGCCGGCGAAGGGAAACGTCAACTCCTCGTCGTCCATCACGTGGAACACCAGCACGTCATGCCGGCGGTGGCAAAGCATCTCCAGGCCGCGGAACAGCGGCTCGCGGTCGCAGAGCAGATCGCTGATAAGGACGACCAACCCCCGGCCCGTCACGGATTCGGCGACGCGGCGGAGGATGCGTTCCGGATCGGTCTTCTCACGCGGCCGGCTGACGTGCATCGATTTGACGATGGCGTCGATGTGGTTCGTCTGGCTGCGCGACGGCACGATGTGCCGCACGTTGGAGTCGAAGGTGATGCAGCCGACCGCGTCCTGCTGCCGCAGGAGCAAATAGGCCAGGCAGGCGCCGATCGTGCAGGCGTAGTTGTATTTGTTCAGCGCCCCGCGCCCATAGTGCATCGACTCGCTGACGTCGACGACCAGGGTGCAGCGCAGGTTCGTCTCGGCCTCAAACTGCTTGATGAAGTAACGGTCTGTTTTCGACCAGACCTTCCAGTCGAGGTGGCGGATGTCGTCGCCAGCCACGTACTCGCGGTGTTGCACGAACTCGACCGAATGGCCGAAGAACGGGCTCTTATGCATGCCGGAGATATACCCCTCGACGATTTGTCGCGCCCGCATGTCCAGGTGGGAGATGCGGGCGACCGTTTCGGGGTGCAGGAACCGGCGCGGATCGTCTTCTTTAACTGGCACGGGAGATGTTCCTTGTTGTTTAACCTGCGACGCGGAGTCTGCGGAGCGGACGCGAGGCGCATCCCCGCGCTCCGACGCGAAAGCTCCGCGTCGCGGCTAAACGGTGGATTCGGCTTACGACGCGAAAATCTTCTTGAACCGCTCGTCCTTCGTCAGCTCGCCTTCGCGGCTGGGCGTTTCCTCGATCAACCGCTTGATGACCGTGTCGGAGGTGATGCCTTCCGAGGCAGCGGTGAAGTTGGTGAGGATGCGATGCCGCAACACGGGGTAGGCCAACGCCTGAATGTCCTCGCACTGCACGTGCGAACGGCCATGCAGCAAGGCGCGGGCTTTACCGCCGAGGATGAGGTATTGCACTGCCCGGGGGCCGGCGCCCCACGACAGCCAGTCGCGGATGAACTTCGGCACGCCCGGCTCGCCGATGCGCGTCTGGCGCACCAGGGCCAGCGTGTAGTGAATGACGTGGTCGGTGACCGGGACGCGGCGAACCAGCCGCTGCAAGTCCAGGATTTGGTCGCCGCTGAGCACCGCATTGATTTCTTCGGAGATCAACGCCGTGGTCCGCCGCGCGATCTCGAACTCCTCGTTGAATGCGGGGTATTTCACGAAGACCTTGAACATGAAGCGGTCTTGCTGGGCTTCGGGCAGGGGGTAGGTGCCTTCCTGCTCGATCGGGTTCTGGGTCGCCAGCACGAAGAACGGATCGTCGAGCTTGTGGCGGACGCGGCCGACGGTGACTTGCCGTTCCTGCATCGCTTCGAGCAAGGCGGCTTGGGTTTTCGGCGGCGTGCGGTTGATTTCATCCGCGAGGATCATGTTGGCGAACAGCGGGCCGGACAGGAACTTGAACTCGCGGGCGCCGCTCGACCGGTTCTCCTCAATGATTTCCGTGCCGGTGATGTCGGCCGGCATCAAGTCGGGGGTAAACTGAATGCGGCTGAAGGTCAGCGACAGCGACTTGGCCAGCGTGGAGATCATCAACGTCTTGGCCAAACCGGGCACGCCTTCCAGGATGCAGTGGCCCCGGCTGAAGAGCGCAATGAGCAGCTCTTCAATCACCTGGTCCTGGCCCACGATCACGCGCGCCAGCTGCCGTTTTATATCGTTGAATCCGTCGCGCAACCTGCCGACCGCATCCAGGTCGTCCTTGGCCAGGTCCTCGGTCGCTTGCAGGGTGGGAACGCCTTGATCCAACGCCAAATTGGGGGTAACCGATTCACTCATGCGTGGTCTCGTCTTCTCGATTAGGTGGTAGGAACTAGGTTGAAAGACCTCCGAAGTCTTTAAGACTTCGGAGGTCTTTTTTATCACGATTTAGTGTTGATAAATAGGCAGCACCGCGTTGTCCAATTGCAGAATCGACAGGTACACCGGTGTGGCAAACCCCGGCCCGACCTGGCTGCCGGTCCAGCTGCCGTCCCGGTTCTGCGTCGATTTGATGTTGGCGAACGATTCCTTCCGGTACTTGCTCCAGGTCAGCCGTTCGCTCTCCTTCGAGTTGGGGAACAGCTTGCCGTAGCCGTTGTCGCCTAGAAAATAGACCGATTGGGCGAAGTAATAATGCGTGTACTCGTCGTGCCCCATGCGGACGATGCCGCCGGAGGCCGCGCCGAAATGCTGCTGGCAGAACTTGATCCATTCCTTCACGGTGGCGTTATTGTACTCGCCGGCGCTGAAGCCGCAGGCAATGGCCGCCGCCGTCAGGGCCGGGCTGCCTTGACCGCCGCCGCCGCCCGCCAAACTGTAAATCACGCCGCCGTTGACCGTGCTGTCCTTGAGGTACTTCACGCCCTTTTCAATGGAGTCCTTCGGCACGGCAATGCCGGCGTTGCGAGCGGCGCGAAGGGCCTGCATCTGCTCGACGGTGCACGAACCTTCATCAAAATCGCCGCCGTCCTTCGAAGACACGTAACCCCAACCGCCGCGGGTCGTCTGGGCGTTGGCCGTGAACTTGCACGCCTCAGTAAGGATCTTCTCAAGCTTCTTGCGGCGCTCGCCCTCTTCCTCCTCGCCATAGACGCACGACAGGAACAAGAGCGCGAAGCCGTGGCCGTACATGTAACGGCCAGCCTCGCCGGGAATCTGCGGGTTGCCGATCTGCCCCGTGTTAATCGCTCGCGCCATCAGCCAATCGGTCGCGCGCCGGATCCGGTCCGCGTACTTGCCTTCGCGAATCGTGCTGCCTTCCATGAGCAATGCCATGCCGGAAATCGACGTCATGACAATGGGGTACTGTCCCGCCGATTCCCAGTGGCCGTCGCGATTCTGATTGTCACATAGCCACTTCAAGCCCGCATTGATGCAGGCCTTATACTCCGCGGGCACCTCCTCGGCGCGGGCCGGGCTGGTCAACACCAACGACCCCCCCAATCCGCACGCCACCGCGGCGACCAGCAACATACGATTCATGGCACCAGGCTCCTTGAGGAGTGGAACGGCAAGACATGAGGAAAAACCGGGCGGTCCTTCCCCTTTTATTCAAGACGACTGAGCTTCCCTTTTCTCACACTTCAGTGCCAAACTGGGTAAACGCTTACCCCAACCAAGGTTACACTATCAGTCCCTCCACTTTTGAGGAGGGGGTAGGTCGGGTTATCTCTGGTAAATCGGCAGCGCTCCCTTGTCCAATTGCAACACCGTCAAGTAGCAGCATGCCGTGTACACCGATCCGATCGGCACGCCGTTCCAGTGGCCGTCCTCCAGCTGTGTCTTGGAGAGGAAGTCGAAAAAGTGCTTCCGGTATCCGCTCCACGTCAGCCGATCATTCTCTTTCGATTTCGGAAACAATTTCTCGTAGCCGTCCTCGCCAAGGCAGTAAATCACTTGTGCGTAGTAGTAGTGAGTATATTCGGAATGGCCGAATTGGTCCTGTCCGACGCGGTCGACGGGTACGACGGGCTTGACATACTCGAGCCATTTCTTGGGGAGCGGACTGTTGTATTCACCGGTGCTGAAGCTGGATGCGATGGCGGCCACGGTGATGGTGGGCCGCTCGCCGCCGCCGCCCGAGTGCAGGCTGTAGATCAAGCCGCCGGAGGGAAGAGTGCAGTCCTTCAAGTATTTCTGCACCTTCTCAATGGCCTCCTTCGGGACGACAATGCCGGCGTTCCGGCAGGCGCGCAGCGCTTGCACCTGCGTCACGCTGACGGAGCCTTCATCGAAGTCGTTGCCGTCCTTCGCCGACACGTAGCCCCAGCCGCCCTTGGACGTTTGGCTCAGGACGGAGAACTGTACCGCGTCGGTGAGGATTTTCTCCAGCTTTTTGCGCCGGGCCGCGTCTTCCTCTTCGCCGTAAATCTGCGACAGGAAGAGCGTGCAATAACCGTGGCCGTAGAGGTAGCCCAGTCCCTGGTTGGGCGCGTTCAGCTCGCCGATGCAGCCGTTGCGCTGCGTGTGATCGATGATCCAATCCACGCACTTGCGGATGTTGTCCGCGTATTTGCCCTCGCGAATGGTGCTCCCTTCCATCAGGAACACGGTGCCGGCCATCCCCGTCATGGCGGAGGAGAATTGGCCGCCCGCCGCTTCAAAGTGACCGTCGCGAAACTGCTGTTTCGCCAGCCATTTCAAGCCTTTCTCCGCCGTGCCACGGTCGCGCGGGGAGAGGTCCTCGCCCCGCGCCGGCGAACCGGCCGCCAACAGCAGGCCCAATCCAAACCCGAGAGCAAGAGTCGAAATGCTTCGAAACATGAGCAAAGCGCTCCTCATTGAGGCGGCTCGGGGCGTCGAGCGGACCACGATTCGATGGTAGACGGTCCGTTCCGCGTCGCGCGCCCACCACGGCGCGCACATTCCACTCGCCGGATTGGCCCAGCTCGCAAAACTCCTTCGACACGAAGCTGTGTTACGCCGGAAACAATGGAGAGCAAACGTCTCGCGGCTTTCCTCTCTTGCAGGCGGGCAAAACTCAGCTCCGGTTCGTCGAGCCGTGGCTGAGTTTACCCTGTCACGTGGGACCCTCAATTTGTGGCATCTGGATCAATCGGACTACCGCGCATGAGGACCATTTAGTCCTTTCGCTTGGGGGTGCCGCCGCCCTTTTCAAGACCGTAGCCGCTGCCTCCCGAGGGCTGCGTCGGTCCTGTTTCCTTCTTGCCGTCGCCGGCCGCGCCGTCGGGTGAAACTATGGTGTGTGTCACCTTGAAGTTCCAGCCGACCAGTTCGATCTTGCCGTTCTTCAGGTCCACCTTCATGTCGTAGAACTGCTGGTAATCCTGCGGCAGGTCGGTCTTGTCGTAAATGCGCTTACCGGTCGTCTTGTCGATGCTGGTGACCGACACGTCCTGGCCGCCCCAACCGCCGCCCTTGGGCGCCGGCCGGTTGTTTCGCGACGTGAACAGCACCATCGGCAAGTCCTGGAAATGATCGACCAGGAGCCGATTCATCGGAATGTCATTGTGCCATTCCATCTTCTTCGTGTCCCGGTTGAAGCAGTAGAACTCACCGTTGATGGGAGTGCACCGCATGCCGGTCTGGGGCTGAATGTTCGAGTACGACATCCCGCCCGGATTGGCGTTCGGGTCGAGCGGCGTGTTCAGCGCCAGATAGTAGTTCCGGCTGTCCAGGAACAGGCGAACGTCGTTCACATCTTTGAGGAACCGTGGGTCGACCTTGGCCTCGAAGACGGCCTTGCGGGATCGAAGGTCGAAGAGGGTAACCTTGCCGCTCGCCTCGACCGCGCCGACCAGGTCGCGATCATCGGAATGAATCGCCACCGAGCCTGCGGGGAACTCTTCCTTCCAGGTATCCTTGCCGGTCGGGATGTCATATAGCCGCAACGTGAGCTTCTTGTTGTTAGTGTCGGTTTCGGACAGCAGTAGATTCCGGCCAATCGCCTGGATCCGCTTGGCATAGAGGTCGCCGAAGTCCGGCGCCTTGTCCAGCTTCACGCCGTCGGAGGCCCGGAGGGCGTACGCCTTGCCGTTCTGCCCGTCGCCGTTCACCTCGACGACGTACACGTGCTGCGTGTCGCCGAATAGATGGCTGCGGGGGCCGATGCCCGTCCGTGTCCACAGCGTCCGGCCGGTGATCGGATCGATAGCGAGCAATCCGTCGCGCGACAGAATGGCCACGTACGATGCTTCGCCGGGGCCAACATGGCCGATCGCCTCGCGGAAGTTATTCGGGTACATGATCTCGATCATGTCGTCGGCCGGATTCAGCCACAGGTTGGTATTGGGCGGCTGCCCCTGAGCGCCAAGCAGGTTCTTTTCCCACAGCACCTGCTTGTTGACCGGGTCGAGACCGAAGATCATGTTGCCCATGTTCAGCACGACCAGGTGCCCGACGCGCTGGAACGGGAAGCGCTTCTTATCGCTCATGCCGTTGCCCCAGAGGAAGTTCTGGAAGAAGACGACATTGTTGAGCCGCGGTCCCCATTTCTCCTCGCCGGTCTGCCGGTCAAGCAACTGGAACTTTTGGAAGTTGATGTTGTAAGCCATGCGGTGCTTATCGAAGAACGGCGACGAGTCGGAGTCGCACTCGAAGTTGAAAACCTGCTGGTTGAGCGGATACTGGCCGGTGTCCGCCTTCACCTGGAGCTTGCCGGCCAGAACGAAGTGCTGCCCGTCCAGGTACGGCAGCAGGAACTTGTCGGCGGCCAACTCGTTAAAGTAGTCCGCGCCGGTCTTACCGTCGCGGATGACCTCCGTCGGGAACTCCCGGCTTAGGACCTTGTACTGGTACGCCGCCTCCGCGAGCATGCCCTTGCGTTTCAGCAAACGCGCGTGCGTCTCGACGGCACGGGCCGCCATCGTCCGGTCATCCTGTTGGCCTTGAAGCATGATCAGATGCCGCTCGGCGTCGAGCAGCGACGTCGTGCCCGCTTCCTCCATCAGGCGCTCGGCCAATTGCAGCCGGGCCTCGCGCCCGACCGCGAATTGCGAGCCGAACATGGCCACGAACTGCCGCAGCGACAGCACGTCCCCCTTGTCCGAGGACTGCTTCCACCGCTCGGCGATCTTGTCTTCGAACGGCTTCTTCTTGGACGGGTCTTTCGCATTACCCATCATGGCCGCGATTCGTCCCGCCGCCCACACGTCGGGCGCCGAGCGCACACTCGATTCGTCGGTCGTGTTGACCAATTCATCCTTCTTATTGGCGGTGAGAGCGATGAAGTCCATGTACGCCTGGAAGGCGTCCGTGTACTTCTCCTGCGCCTCGCGGCCCTTGGCCAGCAAGCAGTAGAAGTTGATAAGCCGGCGGTCCTTCTCGGCTGCGATTTCACCAGGAGGAACGCTGGTCGGAGTCTTGCAGAGTTCCTCGTATTCGGTGAGGTACGGTTCCGCCTTCGGGAACTCGTTCTGCATGAGTTCCGTCAAGCTCTCATAGAGCTTGAGGCGGGCCAGCTTGGTCGTCTCGGCGTCGATCTCTTTCTGGGCCAGCGCGTCGCGCAGGTCGGTGACGGCTTCCAGCCGCTTACCCTCGTCGAGGAACAGCTCGCCGCGCTTCGTCAGGCCGATCGGATCCTTCGGGTTCGCTGCCAGGAGCTTCTTGGCAAGTTCCATTTGGAACTCTAACTGCGGGAACGCCATAATCTCGTTCAGGCCCTGGGAAACCACATCGCCTTCGAACATGAGCAGGTTGCCTGGGATGCCGAACTTATGGGTCGTCGGGTTTTGCCTCGACTTGGTATGAGCCTTGATCTTGCCGGCCTTGACATCGATGGCACAGATTTCCGGTTGATTCTTGTCAGAGGCCGTGCCCTTAAGAGGTAGGTAGTAGATGTTGTCGGCGGCTACGCCCTGGCCGGACGGTATGCCCGTTGGCAGCTCCCACTCCTTCTTGCCGTCCTTGAGGTTGAGCGCCCGGACGTTGCCCTTGCTCACCACCAGCGCCTTGCCGTCGTAAACACCGGCCAGGTACAGGTCCTCGTTCCCCTTGTTTTCCTTCCACAGGTAGGTGCCCTTGCGCAGGTCAATGCAATGCACCGACGAGGCGTCCGGGGCAGTGAAGACCACCTTGCCGTCGACGATGACCGGCGGGGTCACTTGCCAGTCGGTCGCTAGAGGATTGCCGGGAGGTCCCATGCCGCCCGGGCCAAACCCAGGCCCACCGCCCGGGAATCCCGGTTTCGGCGCTTCCAGGGCCTTTTCGCGATAGGGATATGCCCACAGCAGGCTGTGCGACAACAGGTCGACGCCCAAGATGGCGCCCGAATTCGTCGGGCACACCAGCACGCCGTCTCCGTAGGAAAGTTGGGCGGCCTGCACCCGGCGGTTGACGTCCTGCACCATCTTTTCACGCGTGTTGGCCAGCGGCTGCGCCCATTCCACCTCGCCCTTGGCGGCATTGATGCACACCATGCGCAGTTCCTGGTTCTTGTCGGTCATCACATACAGCTTGCCGCCCAGGCACAGCGGCGGACCGAGGAAATAGCTGTCCTTTACCTCGAAGTTGGGATGGGTCTTGTCGTCCTTCGGATCGACGCGCCCGCCCAATTTCCATTTGCAAGAACCCGTGTACAGGTCATAGGCACACAGTTCGCTGTGCGCAACCGCGTCGTCGATTTCCTTCCCATAGCGCATTTGCGGCGGCGGCATGCCCCCCCACTGGTTGAAATTCTGGAAGAACGGCGGCGGCACCGCCAGGTCCTCCACCATGTACACGCGCGCCCCGTCGCTCGACAGGGTTCCGACCGTCGAATTCTCGAACACGATCGAAGGTTTGGTTTGGTTCTGTATATAGCCGGCGACCCACTGATTCAGAGCGTTGAGCCGTTCCGGCCTTTCGCTCATGTTCATCATGCTCCATTCTGAAGGGGAATCCCATAATCGATTGCCGGTCTTGATGTCCACCGCCTTGATTCCCCAGTAATTGCGATAGACGACCATCGACTTCACGCCCTTATCGCCTCGTACCGTGACGGCGATGGGCTGGAAGGCAGGCAGAGAGGCTTGGTTATGGGCGTCCTGCATGCGAACGGCGTCGGCGATCCATTTCGTCACCTGACCGCCCGTGAAATCTTTGTCCTCTTTGTTGGTCTGGTACATCGTCCGGGTCCAGCGGGCCGACGTGAACGGGATCCCGCCGTGGCCCTGGCCGTTGCGCGCGTTGTTGCCGCCGGGTTGCAACCAATCGCTGGCATTACCGCCCGCCGTCGATCTCTGGAATTTGTCGAGCAGTTCCTTGGCTTCCTTCAGCGACACCGTCTTGCTGCCGCCCAGCGTCAGCTCCTCTCCACTGCCGGCCTTCGCCTCGAGCGTCTTCCACGCGACGGTCTCGTTTTCCGTATCGCCGGCCGAGTGGAAGGCCAGCGCCGCCTTGAACAGCGTCAGCGGCGGAAGCCTGTCGGGCCCATCGCGAAGCATCAGCGCCTTGAATTGCAGAGCCGCGCTGGTGCAGTCGCCGCGATCGAGCATGCGGGTCGCCAGCATGTTGCTGGCCTTGTTCCCCGCGTCGGTATACAGAAAGCGCTGAGCTATCTCCGCCAGTAAGGCAACGTCGCTCTTTTCCATCGCCTCGTTCAGCATCGCTTGCGCGGTCGGGCCAACCTCGTTCTTGTACCAGTCCATTCCCTCCGCCGGCATGGTGCCGATCAAACGGCTCGCTTCCCCTTTGGCACTGATGAACTGTGTCTGCTCTTTGCCGTCCACCCCCTTGGAAATGATCGGGACGAACGCGTCTTGTTTCTCATTCAGTACGCCCTGAAGCAGGTGCGTCGCCTTCGGCCAGTCTTTCACCTTGATATAATCGCGCCCTGCATCCACCTTGTCCTTGATCTTGGGATTCGTCACCAAGGTCAACACGCTGGCCTGGTCGTTCGGCTCCTCGCCCGGCGGAACATCGGGTCCGCCTCCGGGCCCAATCGGCTTCCGAATGACAATGCCCTGGGCTGCCGCCATGTTTTCGCCCAGCGAGACCTGCCAAAGCGACAGTCCTCCCAGCATTCCGACTCCCAGCAACACCAGCAACGCGCGGCGGGTACTTGTCAACATTGGCGTGCTTCTCCCTGGACGTTATGGGCCGTTCTGGCACGTTCGCCTTCGCAAACCGAATTTAGAATTCTCGCACAGTCCCAGTCCGCCGGGCAAGCGCAATCCCGTTATTCTCCGACGAATCACTAACCTACGCGGATGGGGCCGGCGAACGAAAACGCGGCATCACTATGGGAATACTATACAAACCCTTCCGTTTTTGCGGTATCCGCCATCCTTCTAGACGATTGAGCGGCGGGAAACCAACTTTGCCAACACCGAAATCCAAAGCTCGAAATCCGATCAATCCTTGACCAACCTGCCTGCCAAAATCTCGAATCGGTCCGCCGATTCCGCGTTCCGGTTGATGAGCGACAATGCGAGGGGGTCATTGCGCCAAATACTGAGGTCATCGTGCCAACTCGAATTAGCGTCAATGCCGCCTTAACGTGATCCATGCGTCCTTTTCCCCGTCGATGAGCGACAATCCGCTGGCGGTCACCGAGCCAAACGATCCTTGCCAATCAAAGTCATCGAGCCAAGTAAAGGGGGTCATCGTGCCAAGCGAGGGGCGTCATCGTGCCAACGTCGATGAACGTCAATCAATGACGCTGGTATCGCTTTCGTCGTTATTGAAGCCTATCGAACCGATGCAGGGGGGGGGTCATCGAGCCAAGCAACGAGGGGGAGCCCCCGTCAGTTGGCGCACTGGGGTACCTGGCCTTCCTGACCTCGGCTGCTCCGCCGGCCCAAGTCGTTGCACCATCCTCGCAACGACCCGCTTTCGTCGCCGTAAGTCCTTGGCGCATGGAATTACCGGGAGCAGGCTGTGTGCATGGTACCGATGCAACGACTTACATGAAGGTTGCCGCTCCAACAACACACCCCGCCAAGGTCCATGGGCGTCAATGCCGCCCAACGGTGATCGATGGGTGTCTTTTTCTGTCATTCCGGGTCAAATACTTGTGTCAAATGAAGGCCAAATTCGCCAAAACACTGCCGGGCGGGTTGCTGGTCAAACCTAGACCATCCTGTACGCTCAATTTGCGCGCAGGATTTTTCGCATCATGTCGATGAGCGCGCCAGGGGAGAAGGGTTTCTGAAGAAAGCCATCCACGGGCTGGCCCATCAGGCGCTCTTGGGACGATTGCTCATTGGCGCCGCTGCTGGCGAGTACGGGAACTCCCGGTTGCAGCCGGCGCAGCTCCGGCAAGACATCCCAGCCGCTCATCTTCGGAAGGATCAGATCGAGCAAAACCAAAACAATCTTGTCGCCGTGCTTGGAAAAGAGCTCCAAAGCTTCGCGCCCATCGACCGCGGTCAGGACCTGGAAGCCGGTCTTCTCCAAAACGAGCTGGATAGTCTTGCGGACTTCCGGCTCATCTTCAACCAAAAGGATCGTGCCCGAACCGCGCCAAGGGACCGGTTCGGTCCGGGGAGAATTCTTGGCCGGCGCGAGCGCGCGTGAGGAGCAGGGGAAGAGCGCCCGAAAGATGCTTCCTCGACCGGGTTCACTGGTCACGTGGATGGTCCCGCGGTGACCCCGGACAATCCCAAGGACTGCGGCCAACCCCAGACCCCGGCCGGTGAATTTCGTTGAGAAGAACGGATCAAAGATTTTGCCGCGGGTCGATTCGTTCATTCCGCAACCCGTGTCGGCAACCTCGACAAAAGCGTATGTGCCTTCCGGCGGCGACTCGGGTACATAAGGCGAATCGAGATCGGCGCGCCGGGCCGCAATCGTTCCAACACGAAGCGTGATGGTCCCCGCTTTCTCCTCCAAGGCCTCCGAGGCGTTGATCATTAGATTCATGATCACCTGCCGGATTTGCGTGGCGTCCGCTTCAATAGGGGACAGGTCGGGAGCGAGGTCGCGCTGGACGGTTGCGTACTTGGGCACGATCGAATCCAGAAGCTGAGTCATTTCGCGCACAAGCGTCGATAGGTTGACCACCTCAAGAACAAACCGTCCCCTGCCCGAGTAGGACAACATGTGCCGGGTCAACTCGGCGGCTCGCCGCGACGCCATCTCCGCGGTGGTGAGAAAAGCGCTCGTTTCGGAATCTGGGTCGAGGCCTTCCTGGGCCAGCTCGAGATTGCCCAGGATCGCGGTCAGGAGGTTGTTGAAATCATGGGCGACGCCCCCGGCGAGTACCCCAAGGCTCTGGAGCCTTTGACTCTGCTGCATTTTTATCTCGAGCCGATGTCGTTCCTCCTCGGCCAGAGTGCGCTCGGTGACGTCCTCGATGGAAAGGAGAAGCAACGGCGCCTGGCCCTCGGCCGGCGAAATCGGCCGCGCATTGAGCAGCAGCACCTTGCGGCCGAGGCCAGGGAACTCGTGATCCATCGAGAAGTCATGGAATGGTTTCTGCTCGCGAACCGATTGCTCAAGCAGGGTCCGGAGCCGCGGTTGGTCCCAACACCTCCCTCCCACTTCGAGGAACCTTCGCTGGACCGTCTCCTCCGATGTCGTCTGAAAGGCGCGGTAGAATGAACGGTTGGCCGATTGGATGCCCAGGTCGGCGTCGAGGACGATGAGGCCCTCCCGGACCGTATCCACGATGCCCTCGGAGTAATCCCGTGCTGCCCGAAGCTGCTGCTCGCCGCGCTTCAGAGCGTCCACATCGATGGCGACAATCACGGCGCCGTCGATCTTGTTCGCCTGAGTCTTGTAGGGACGAATCCGAAGTAGGTGCCAGCGACCGTCCCGATCCTGGACCTCGCCCTCGTGGATATGGAGGGAGTCGATGACGTCGGCGACGCGACGGTCGAGGTCATGGAGCTGGAGATTGGTCAGGATGTTGCCGAGCGGCCGGCCCACGTCGCCCGGGATCAGGTTTAGAATCTTCTCCGCCGGCGACGTGAAGCGGCGGATGCACAGGTCGGGGCCTACCATGACGATGGGGACGTTGACGCCGCCGAGAAGATTGATCAGGTCGTCGTGGGCCTGAGCCAGTTCGAGGTTGCGGTGATTCAGCTCCTCGTTGACGGTCGCCAGCTCCTCGTTGGTCGACTGCATCTCCTCCTTGGCGGTCTGCAATTCTTCGTTGGTGCTCTGTAATTCTTCGTTGCTCGACAGGACTTCTTCATTGATCGATTTGAGTTCCTCGGTGGCGGCTTCGTGTTCTTCAACGAGGGACTGTAGGTACGCGCGGGTAGCCTCGAGATCCTGTTGCAACTGGCGCGCGCGCGATTCCGCGTCACCGAGCGGCGCCATCGCGGGCGCGGCGACGAGAGCGGCTTCGGACGGCGCCGGCGGCGTTGGGGCGATGGCCTCCTCGAACAATACCAAGTAGTGACGCTGGCCCGCGGGCGGCGCCCGCAGCGGTATGACCTCGAGGTCGAACGAGCGCGACTGATTGCCGTCCCGCACGCGCAGCCCTTCCCGGCGGACCGATTGATTGTCCTTCCGCGCCTTGTCCAGGGCGGCGCGCAGCTCCACTGCCAAGTTGCCGCGGGCCATTCTCAACAAATCGAGGCTTGCCGCTCCCGGCGCCGGCTCCAGGTACGGGCCGGTTTGTCCTCGGAATTGCAGGATCGTGAGGTTGTCGTCGACCAGAACGCCGGCCGGGGCGTACTTCCCGAGCACGAGGCGGTCCGCCTCACGCTGCACGTCCAGCGTGCTCCACCCCTCCCGCCCCGGAGTAGGCAAACCGGGCCGTCCTTCGGCCGTGAGCGCCGCGATGTCGCCCGTATCGAAATCGAAATGCGTTCGCGTTCCCGCCGATTTCCGGCCGTACAACTTGGCGTCTTTGTTCGCCAGAGTGAATAGGTCCGTGAAAGGCCCCACTGTCTCGGAGGCCCCCAGAAGCAAATATCCGGTCGGCTTGAGGGCGTAATGGAAGAGCGGCAGGACCCTCCGTTGTAAGGGTCCGTCCAGGTAGATAAGCAAGTTGCGGCAACTAATCAGATCGAGCCGCGAAAACGGCGCGTCGCGAAATACATTGTGCTTGGCGAAGACACACAACTCGCGAATGGCCTTACTGATCTGATATTGGCCGTTGACCTTGGTGAAAAAGCGGCGCAAGCGCTCGGGGCTGACGTCGACGGAAATGTTTTCGAGATACGTCCCCGCGCGGGCTTTCTCCAGCGCGGCTTCGTTGACGTCTGTGGCCAGCAACTTGATAGGCGTGTTCGCCGCCATGTCGCCTAGGGCCTCGAGCAGACCGATCGCAATGGAATAGACCTCCTCTCCGGTGGAGCACCCCGGCACCCACGCGCGAAAGGAGAAGTCGGAGGCGCGATCCGTCAAGAGGGCGGGATAGGCCGTGTTTCGCAACGCCTCGAAGGCGAACGGGTCGCGGAAGAAACTGGTCACGCGAATGAGGCAATCCTGATACAGCGCTTCCAACTCGGGGGGATCGTCCTGGAGGCGCAGGGCGTAGTCCTCCACCCGTTCGATGCGGCGCAACGCCATGCGCCGTTGAACGCGCCGGCCGATCGTCGTGCGCTTGTAATGGGTGAAATCGACCCCGCCGGCGCCGCGCAGCAAGCGGAGGATTGGGGCGAGGTTCTCGTGGGACTCGGTCGGAATTCCCGCCGCCGTTTCCGGCTTCACGTGGTTCAAGTAGGAATGGCTGGCGATCCGCACCAGCTCGCGGGCAATTTCTTCGGGGGGCAGGACAAAATCGACGCCGCCGGCCGCGATGGCGCTGCGCGGCATGCTCGGATGCTTGGCCGACGCCTCCTCCTGCGCGAAAGTAATGCCGCCCGCGGCCTTGATCGCCTCCAGCCCAAGTGTGCCGTCCGTGCCTCCGCCCGATAGCACCACGCCGATCGCACGGTTCCCCTGGTCGTCGGCCAGCGAGCGCAAAAAATGATCGATCGGCAAGTGCTTCCCTTGCCCTTCGGCGCGCGGATGGAGGACCAGAGTTCCATGCGACATCGCCATGCTCGCATTGGGCGGAATCACGTAGACGTGGTCCCGTTCGACCGGCATGCCCTCTTTCGCTTCGTTCACCGGGAGTGAACCCACCCGGGCAAGAATGCCGGACAGCAAGCTGGCGTGATGCGGGTCGAGATGTTGAACCAGGACCAACGCCATGCCGCCGTCGGCCGGCAACTGCTCCAGGAGGTGCGTGAACGCCTCCAACCCGCCGGCGGATGCCCCGACGCCGACCACGGGACATGAAAGAGTTGGGGCTTTCTCGTCCTCAGGCGAGTTGAGCCCCAACGCATCGGCAGCTCGGTCGACCGACATGTGGGTCTCTTCCAAAAATGATGAGATCCTGCGCCGTGATGGGAAGCATGGTTCGAACCGTTTCACCAAAACGGGGGCACACTGCTGCGCCGAACATGCGTCGCAACCGCCAATAATTGGCATTGGATGGGTTTTATTGTAAGCAGCTGGAGCTTGCGGATCAAGCCGTTCGCGCCCTTGCAGGCGGTGGCGATGCACTAAACAATGAAAGATGCGTATACCTACCTACCTGGTGCTGTAGCACCAAGTAATTGCACTTTCGACATTGTTTCGGATGTCGAGCCTCGGATACTGCAATGTTCTCGCGTAGGCTCATTTTTTTGGCAGTCGTTCTCCTCGGCCTCGACCTTTGCGCTCCACTCCCGGCCCGGGGAGACGAACCTGAGAAGAAAGCCAAAATGGTCTACTACTCCGGCAAGGTGCAGGGCGTCGGCTTCCGCGCCAGCGCCGCCGACATCGCCAAGGATTATCCCGTCACCGGCTGGGTCAAGAATCTCTCCGACGGCCGCGTGCAACTCCTCGTTGAGGGCCCCGAGGATGCCGTGGACAAGTTCCTCAAGGCTGTCCGCACCCGCTGGAAGGAAAACATCGAGAAGGAAAAGACCGAAGAACAAACCGTCACCGGCAAGTTCAAAAGCTTCGACGTGGTCAAGTGAGGACCACCAGCCATTGTGGGTTACCATTCCAATGGTGACACGCGGATGTCGTGATTGAAATCGTTAGCCAAGGGGGATAATCGCTCCTACTTTTCCCACATCCGGTATCCGCCAAGGAACGCATTGGCGTTGTCCCCCGCGCGCGCTCCTGGCGGCATTTCCTTGAGCAGCTTCGCGTTCCCACCGCCAAGCACAACGTCGTCCACTTCCAAAATGGACCTCAGTCGTTCCACCACTGCTTCAACGTGCTCGATCCACTTCTTCTTCCCCATCCGGTGCAGCCCGCGCAGGCCCAGGTAGTCCTCAAACGTCCTCCCCTTTCGGTAGGGCAAGTGCGCGAGTTCCATGGGCTCCATCTGCCCGTCGAGAATCAGCGCGGAACCCAGCCCCGTCCCCAAACCAAGGAACAGCATCTTGCCGCCGTTGTAACTTCCCAACGCCTGCATGGCCGCGTCGTTGAGGACCTTCACCGGCTTGCCGAACGCCTTCTCGAAATCGAAGCCGACCCATCCCTCGCCTAGGTTGGCCGGATCGCAGACCGGCCGCCCGCGGATCACAAAGCCCGGGTAGCCGATTGAGACGTGGTCGTGTTCCCAGTCTCCCGTCGCTCCCTTGACCGCTTCGACCATCTCCTGTGCCGTCAAATCCGGCCCGGATGGAATCTTCCGCGGCTCGGTTTGTCCGGTCGCCAACAGTTTCACTCGCGTGCCGCCGACGTCGATTACCAGGATTTTCATGAGTGTGTCACTCGCCTGCTTTCAGGTTTCGCCCCCGCGATACGATCGCGCCGTCATTTTACAAATCCATCGGCTTACCCGCGACCCTTGAACCCGCTATGGAATTAGATCAGACCGTCGGTGAAGATATCGCGAATCTTCTCGGAAACTTGCCGACGTACGCGCGAATTGCTCGTCACCTGTCCCGAAAGTGCCGGCAAATTTCCAACTTGCCGGGACGCTCGGCAGATTGGACAATTATCCGAACAATCTCTGTGGCGCTGATTCACGCTCGAAGTGCACTTCCATCGTTGCGAGAGAGGAGATCCCCATGTCGGCCGCGTCACCCGCAAGAAGCGTCGAGGAACAGATCGTCGACATTCAGAGGGCGCTCGCCGGTCCCCATCCCGGCTTTCGCCCCGTGCATGCCAAGGGCCTAATGTGCGCAGGCACGTTCCGTGGTTCGGCGGAGGCACGCGATCTGTGTCGGGCGGTCCATCTGCACGGCGAGCCGGTGCCGGCCGTGATCCGCTTTTCAAATGGCAACGGCGATCCCCAAATCCACGACGGCCTTCCCAGTAACCGCGCCATGGCCGTGAAGTTCTCCCTGCCGCATGGCGAACACGCCGACATCGTCGCCAACTCGACTGATGGCTTCCCCGCCCGCACGCCCGAGGAGTTTCTCGCGTTCCTGCAGACCCAACTGCCGGACCCCGCCACCGGCAAACCCGCACCTGACAAGGTCCCGGCCTTCCTGAAAACTCATCCCGCCGCCGCGGCATTCATCGAACGGCTGATGAAAAAGCCCGTGCCGGCCAGCTATGCCCAGGTCACCTTTCACGGCATCCACGCCTTCCGCTTCACCAATCAAGCAGGCGTTAGCCGGTTCGGCCGCTACCACTGGATCCCCGCAGCTGGCGAGGCGTTCCTCATGCCCGAAGTGGGCGCGAAGCGGACTCCGGATTTCCTTCGCGAAGAACTGGCCACCCGCTTGGCGCGCGGCCCTGTTTCCTTCCGCCTCGATCTCCAGCTCGCCGCGCCCGGCGATCTCACCGATGACGCCACCGCGCTCTGGCCCGCCGACCGCCCCGTCGTCGCGCTCGGCCGCCTCGACATCACCACCATCTCCCCCACCGGCCCCGCCGACGAACGCCGCCTCGTCTTCGACCCAGGCAACCTTACCGACGGCATCGAACGCTCCACCGACCCCATTCTCCTGGCCCGGTCGCCCGCCTACTCCATCTCCTTCGACCGCCGCAGCCGCGGAATCTGACAGACGAGAAGTTTCGGGCGTTGGCGGAGGTCATTGACCCGGAATGACGGGAAAAGACACGGAGCGATCACCAATGGGCAGCATGGACGCCCATCGCCCTTCTCCGCCCAAACATTGACAGGTGAGGTCGCTGGTCAAACTTTGACCACCCTCTACGCCAAAACTTGGACCCTCTCACCCACATGGCCGACCCTCTCTACCACATAGCCGACCCTCTCTACCACATGCGCCGACCCTCTCACCCACATGCGCGACCCTCTCACCCACATGATGACCCTCCGCACCCTCAGCAGGGGGTGGAGAGGGTGTTCAATAATCGTACACTCGCGCCGAACCCGGTCGGACGAACTTCCTCACGGCGTCCACGCCAGCGCCCGGATCTCCCCAAACTCCCGCCCCAGTTTCTCCCACGCCGCCCCGCCGTCAGTGGACCGATACACCTCTCCGCTGACGCTGCACGCATACACCAATTCCGGATCGGCCGCATGCACCGCGAAATTCCAGATCGTGCTGTTCGCCCGCCCCGGCATCCCCGCCGCCTGCCACGTCGCGCCGCCGTCCGTTGAACGGCCCACGACCCCCACCGTCCCCGGCGGCCCATCGCCGTTGCCCAGCAGCACCACCTCCGGCCTGCCCGCCAGCTGCCCCAGTCCCCGGCAATACGACCATGGCAGCGACTTCCCCACGTCCAACGGCCGCCACGTCTCCCCGCCGTCCACGCTCAGGTTCAAGTCATTGTTCGTCGCCGCCAGCATGCGCGTGCCTTCGCCCTTCTTCGGCACGAACACTAACGAGTGAATGTCCCTGGAACTCAACCCCGTGCCCACCGCCTGCCAGGTCTTCCCTGCATCCCGGCTGCGATACAGCCCGTCGATCTCAATCCCCAACCACATGGTCGCTGCATCGGTCGGGTCGGTCGCCAGCGTCGTGATCCGCGTGTGCACGATGCGCGGACATTCCCGCACGCACTCCAACCGCGGCTCACTCCACGTCCGCCCGCCATCCTCCGACCGGAACAACCGCGACGGACACGTCCCCACCAGGATCAGATCGGGATTGTGCCGCGCGATCACAATCGACCACACTTGCAGCCCGTTCACCGGCGACTCCACGCGCGCCCAATTGCTCGCGCCGTCGCTGCTGCGGAACAACCCCAGTTCGCAGCCCAGGTACAGCACGCGCGGATTGTGCGGATGCACGGCCTGTGCGCGCACATGGCATTCCACGAACATGCCGTCGCAGGCCCGCGCAAAGGTTGCGCCCCCGTCCATGCTGCGGAATAGCCCCTCGCCAATCGTGCCCACGTAGAGTCGGTGCGCCGCGGTCATCGTCGTCCTCGATTCGTCGATGGTGTGTACGTCTCGCCCGCATCATAATTCCCGTTGCCGCGTTTCGCCAGAGACCACTTCTTGTGTGAGCAAGTTTCCAACTTGCTCCCTCACATTCGGAATCTTGATTGCTATGCGCTCCAAACTTCGTTAAGTTTCGATTAAGCGCCCGTTAAGTTCCCGTGAGGTCCGCCACGCCCTCGCCCTGTGCGTTCGGCCGCGGTTGTCAGGAAAGCAACCTGAAATGACGACACTGTACACGCCCGGCGCCCGCCTGTCCGAGACCCTGGCACGCGGAGGCCGAAAACTCTGGGACCCCTTCTGCGACGACGCTCCGGCGCCCGTCGCCGCGCCCGCGAAACAGCCGCCCGTGAATCAGCCGAGCGCGGCCCACGGCGAATTGCTGTCGCTGACGTTCGCGGTATGTACGGTCTTTTTCCTGACCAAGGTGCTCGTTGCATTCCGCGACCTCGACTCTCCGGAGTTGCCGCCGTACCTCGGCAGTGGAGGGCTGCTGCCGACTCTCGGCCGCGTTTGGGCCTGTTGCGCGGAGGATTTCGCCGTCGGCCTTGGCTGTCTGCTCGTCGCGGCCCTGGCGCTGGCACTTTGGGCGTCCGTTTGGTATCGGCGAGGCGTGCGCCTCTTGGCCCACGTGGCTGGAGTCGCGGCTCTGGCGTACATGGCGGCCAATGCCCAACTCTTCCATGTCATGCGCCGCTTTCTCACCGTTACGCTGTTCCAGCTCGGCGGCGGCTTCCTGCCGGAACGCTCCGTGCAGGAGTATGTCACGCCCACGCTCCTGTTGGCTGTCGTTCTGGTCCCATTGCTGACCCTGGCCGCGCACTTGGCCTGGTCGGCCGCGTTCTCCCGCTTCTGGCGCCGCGCAGCATCCTTCATATGCCGGCCTTTGGTCCTCTTTGTCCTGATCCTCAGTATGGGCGCCACAGCGCACGCGGCGCGAAAAACCTGGTTCGCCGACCTCAACTCCGACTTCGCCGAGAATCCGCACCTGCTCCTCGTGCGGTCCTACTTCCTGGTCATGCCCTTCGGCGACCTCGACGGCGAGGATATCGCCGTGGACGACTTCCAGCCCGGCGACCCGCGCCCCTCCGTCGGTCTGCTGAACGAACGCCCGAAGAACATCGTCCTTATCGTGCTGGAATCGGCCGGGGCGAGATACTTCAGCACCAACGGCTACTCGATCGAGACGACGCCCCATCTCGCCAAGCTGCGCGACAAGGGCATCGTCTATGACAACTTCTATGCCACCGCCAACCACACCATCGCCTCGGGCATGCCGCTTTTCGGATCGACCTACAATGAATTGAACACCATCGCCACCGTCGTCAAGCACACCGAATTTCCCGTGCCGGACGCCCAGAGTTGGCTGAAGCGGCAGGGTTATCAGACCTGCTTCCTCGGTTCGGGCGGCCAAATGGCTTGGGAAAAGTACCGCAACATGAGCGACGCGTTCGTGCAACAGGGGTTCGACGTCGGCCGCGATCCCAATGCTCCGTTCTGGCAGGCGCACCCCGACCCCTCGGCGTTCCTCAAGCGCTCCTACATGGACGCGGAAATGTTCGTCGATGGCAAGCGCTTTGTCCGCGAGTCGAAGGGAAAGAAGTTCTATTTGATGATGTGGAACTACGACACCCATTCCCCGTATTTCGACGGCGGTGACGACCTGCCGCTCGACAACAGCGCTTTCCCCGCCGCGCTCGACGGCGATGCCGAACGCACCGACGAATTCCGCGCCTTCCTGCGCAGCATCCACCGCGTTGACGCGCTTATCGGGGACTTTTACCGCGACCTCGAGGAGCAGGGCCTGGCCAACGACACCGTGGTGATGATCACCAGCGACCACGGCGAGGCCTGGGGGCAGCACGGCATTTTCTTCCATGGCGAGTCGCTGTACGACGAGGAAGTTCGCGTCCCGCTGTTCGTGCTCTGCCCGCGCCTGGCACATCTCGGGCCGCGCGACGCGACCATCGGCAGCCATATCGACGTCTGGCCGACGCTCATGGACATCTGCGATCTGCCGGTGAACCCGCTCTGGCAGGGCCGCAGCCTGCTCGGCGACTTCCCTTCGAAGGAGCGGCGGGCCTACTTCTTTCACCGCGGCGAACTCGGCGTCCGAGAGGGAAAGTTCAAATACATCTGGGACTACCAAGCCCAACGCGACCTGCTCTTCGACGTGCAGAATGACCCAGGCGAAACCGAAAACCTCGCCACATACGACGCCGCGTTTTGCAAACGCCAACGGGCCCGGTTGCGGGATTGGAAGGATTATCAGGAGGAGCTGACGAAGGAGCGGCTAAAGAAGGCAGCGCGTTAGAAAGCGACTTACTTTTCCTTCGGCCAATACACCGCGAACCCCTCGATCTTCAACCCAATCCGATACAGTGACTTCCCCGCCGTCACGTACAGGGTCTTCCGGTCCTTCCCCGCGAACACACAGTTCGATGGCGTTTCCGGAACCGGGATGAACGCGATCTTCTTTCCTTCCGGATCGAACACGTACACCCCGCCCGTCTTGCCGTCGCCGGCCGCGCCGTAGATATTGCCTTTCGCGTCCACCACCATGCCGTCAATGCCGCGTTCCTTGCCGAAGTCGTAAAGCAGTTTTTTCTCGCCCACGCTGCCGTCCGCTTTGAGTGGAAACGCGAGCAGGTGCTGGTTGCCCTTCGGGTTGCTGTCGGCCACGTACAGCGTCTTCATGTCCGGCGACAGGATGATGCCGTTGGGCTTCTGCACCTCGGTGATGATCTGCGTCAGCGTGCCGTCGGGATCGATGCGATACACGCTCTCGGTGTCGATCTCGCGTTTCTCGTCGCCCACGTAACGCGGGTCGGTGAAGTAGACGCGCCCTTTCGTGTCGATGGTCAGGTCGTTGGGGCTGTTGAGACGTTTGCCCTTCCACTTGTCGGCGAGAACGCGGATGGTGCCGTCGGCCTCGGTGAGCGTCACGCGCCGGTTCCCTCCCTTGTTCGCCCCCTCCGCGGCGACCAGCCGGCCCTTGGTGTCGAAATCGAGACCGTTGGCCCGCCCGCTCGGGTCGCGGTAGACGCTCGTCTTCCCGGTCGCCGGGTCGTACGCCATGATCCGATCGCCGATGTCGCTGAAGTACACGCGCCCGTCCGGGCCGTAGGCGGGGCCTTCGGTGAACTCACCTTCGGACCAGAGCTTTTCGAGCTTGGCGCCCTCGGGGACGATGGGATTTTCCTCGGCGGCGGCCAAGAATCCCACGGAAAATAGCGCCGCGACTGAAGTGCAAAGAAGGAGGCGCATGTGTGACCTCTTTGAAAAACTTGAACGAAGCTCGCAGCATCTCAATCCGGTCAAAGGAGGCGGTACTCGAAGTTAGGGTCCATTCCCGGATACGCCATCTTCATAATCACGGCCCTTTCACGGTTCAGTAATTCAGCCCCGGCACCCTCACACCCCGTTCTTCCGCGCACCGCACCGCCACATCGTACCCCGCGTCCAAATGCCGCAACACGCCCATGCCCGGATCGCTCGTCAGCACTCGCTCCAGCCGCCGGTCCGCCTCCGCGCTGCCGTCGGCCACCGCGACCATGCCCGCGTGCAGGCTGTACCCGATGCCCACGCCGCCTCCGTGGTGCACGCTCACCCACCCAGCCCCGCTTGCCGTGTTGACCAGCGCGTTCAGCACCGGCCAATCCGCAATCGCGTCGGACCCGTCTTTCATCCCTTCGGTCTCACGGTTAGGCGACGCCACCGAACCCGCGTCAAGGTGATCCCGCCCGATTACGATGGGCGCCTTTAACTCCCCGCGCCGGACCATGTCGTTGAAACGCAGGCCCAGCTTCGCCCGCTCACCATATCCCAGCCAGCAGATGCGCGCCGGCAATCCCTGGAACTGCACCTTCTCCCCCGCCAGCCGAATCCACCGCGCCAGCGCGTCGTCGTGCGGAAACGTCTCCAACACTGCCCGGTCGGTGCGGTGAATGTCCTCCGGGTCTCCCGACAACGCCACCCAGCGAAACGGCCCGCGCCCCTCGCAAAACAACGGCCGAATGTACTCCGGAATGAACCCCGGAATCCGAAACGCCTCCTTCACGCCCGCCTCTACCGCGCCCGCTCGGAGATTGTTCCCATAATCAAACGTCACGGCCCCGCGCTGCTGCAACTCCAGCATCGCGCGAACGTGCACGGCCATTGTCTCCTTCGCCCGCCGAACATACCTCTCCGGATCATCGCGGCGCAGGGCAATCACATCTTCCCCGGCAAATTCTTCGAACGGCACATACCCATTCAGCGGATCATGCGCCGACGTCTGATCGGTCAGCACATCGGGCACGATCCCGCGTTTCGCCAGCGCGGGCAACACTGTCGCGACATTCCCCACCAATCCCACGGAAAGCGCCCTGGCTTGCCGTTTCGCGCTCGCAACACGACTCACCGCGGAATCGAAATCACCCGTCATCTCGTCTAAGTATCCGATCCGCATCCTCCGCTCGATCCGCCCCGGATCAACATCCACCCCCAAGAACGCCGCCCCGTTCATCGTCGCCGCCAACGGCTGCGCCCCGCCCATGCCGCCGAGGCCGCCGGTTACCACGAGCCGCCCGCTTAGGCTCCCCCCGAAATGACGCCTCGCGCATGCCGCGAACGTCTCATACGTGCCTTGTAGAATCCCCTGCGTCCCGATGTAAATCCAGCTCCCCGCCGTCATCTGCCCGAACATCGTCAGCCCCATCGCCTCCAACCGCCGAAACTCCTCCCACGTCGCCCACTTCGGCACCAGAAGGCTATTGGCGATCAACACCCGCGGCGCCATCTCCTGCGTGCGAATCACTCCGACCGGCTTCCCCGACTGGATCAACAGCGTCTCGTCATTCTCCAGCTTCCGCAGCGTCGCGACGATCATGTCAAAGTCCCGCCACGTCCGCGCCGCCTTCCCCGACCCGCCGTAAACCACGAGATGATCCGGATCCTCCGCCACCTCCGGATCGAGATTGTTCATCAACATCCGCAAGGCCGCTTCCTGAATCCATCCCTTGCACGTGCGCTCCGCCCCGCGCGGCGCACGAACGACGCGGGCCTTGGCCTCGGAAAGTGTGGCCGATGACATGCTGAATCCTCCGCAATGGCTTTTGCGACCCTCGCGCTCCTCGGAAATTCTATCGCATCCCTCCTCAATCCGCCGTTAATCCGCGCCTTGCTTCGCGGTTGTCCCCGTGGAGTGACAATCAATAACCGGCAACCCGCCGGCGACATACCGAGTCAATGAAAGGAGCCTGTCATGATCATGGTTTGGACTTACGTCATCTACCTTGTCCTGAGCATCGCGCTCACCGCACTGGTCGCGCAAACCTTGCACAAGAACGGCCGCGTCTTCCTGGTCGACGCCTTCAAGGGGAATGAAAAGCTGGCCGACTCCGTTAACCACCTACTCGTGGTCGGGTTCTACCTGATCAACATCGGTTACGTCAGCCTCGCCCTCAAGTACGGCGACCCGGCCCGCGACGCCCAACAGGCCATCGAGTACCTGAGCTGGAAAGTCGGCATCGTCGTTGTCGTCCTCGGCGTCATGCACTTCTTCAACCTCCTGGTCCTCTCCAAGTGGCGCAAGAGTGCTACCGACCGGCATCTGCCCCGCGAAGAGTACACGCCACGCTTCAACCGCGTCCGCGACGCCGTCCCGGTGGATTAGGTTCGAGGTTGGCTGTATGCTAATGGCTGGTAGCCAATAGCTGTTGGGCAGCAACATCAATTGCAAACCCCTTCCAACCGCCGTTAAGGCCCAGTCCGGGAGCAAGCACGTCTTGCCTCCCGGCCTTTTCGTTGCGCGAGGATGAACCGATAATGCGTTCGATTGAAGGTGAACGAATTGCTCGTTTTCGCGAACGCATTTCGAGAAAAATCATGTCGCGCCTTTTTGGTTCACTGTCAATCAGGTCTTTTGAAGGGCGATGAGCGACAATTCCGACAGTTTTCAAAGTCATTAATTGTCATGTCTCCCAAAAGGGGGTGTGGGGCGCAGTGAATGAATGACTTTTCGATGACCATTCTGCGAGCCGAAAGCCGGATATGATAGTCCCCATGAACCTCGAACTCACCGGCGACGGCCTAACCCTCGACGACGCCGAACGTCTCCTCCACGGCCACGTCGAACGCCTCATCCTCGCCGCCGCCGCCCGCAAACGTGTTCATCGCGCCCGCCGCTGCCTCGACGACCTCCTCGCCGCCGGCGAATCCATCTACGGCGTCAACACCGGCTTCGGCAAACTCGCCAACCAGCGCATCGAGCCGCAGGAAGTCCTCGCCCTTCAGGAAAACCTTCTCCGCAGCCACGCCGTCGGCATGGGCCCTCTCCTCAGCCTCGGCGTCAGCCGCCTCGCCCTCGCCCTACGTATCCAGGCGTTGGCTAAAGGCCATTCGGGCGTGACCCCTGATTTGATCGATACCCTCATCGAGATGTACAACCGCGGCGTTGTCCCCGCCATCCCCGAGCAGGGCAGCGTCGGCGCCAGCGGCGACCTCGCCCCTCTCGCTCACCTCGCTCTCGTCGTCATGGGCGAGGGCCACGCCTTTGTCACCAAACCCGGCGCTGACCTCAAGTCTCGCGCAAAACCGCTCAGCGGCCGCGCCGCCTTGAAGCGTGTCCATCTGAAGCCCCACCGTCCGCAATCCAAGGAAGGTCTCTCCCTCATCAACGGCACCCAAATCAGCACCGCGATCCTCGCCGAGGCGCTCGTCCGCGCCCGCCACCTCGCCAAAATCGCCGACATCGCCGGCGCCATGACCGTCGAGGCCACCAAGAGTTCGCTCAAACCGTTCGACCCCCGCATCCAGGAAATCCGCCCCCACCCCGGCCAAGCCGCGTGCGCCGCCAACCTCCGCCGCCTGCTCGAAGATAGCGAAATCATGCCCTCGCACGCCGATTGCTCCAAGGTGCAGGACGCCTACAGCCTCCGCTGCATGCCGCAAGTCCACGGCACGCTCCGCGACGCCCTCACCCACGCCACCCAGGTCGTCGAACGCGAGCTGAACAGCGCCACCGACAACCCCTTGGTCTTTGCGGACACGAGCGAGGTGATCTCCGGCGGCAACTTCCATGCCCAGCCCATCGCTCTTACCTCCGACCTCCTCGCCGCCGCCGTCACCGACCTCGGCAGCATCAGCGAACGCCGGACCGAGAACCTCGTCAACCCCGACCTCAGCGGCCTGCCCGGCTTCCTCACCCCGCACCCCGGCCTGAACTCCGGCATGATGATCGTGCAAGTGCTGGCGGCCGCCCTCGTCTCCGAGAACAAGGGCCTCTCCTTCCCTGCCAGCGTCGATTCGATCCCAACCTCAGCCAACCGTGAAGACCACGTCTCCATGGCCCCCGCCGCCGCCCGCAAGTGCCGCCTCGTTGTCACGAATACCACCCGCGTCCTCGCGTGCGAAATCCTCTGTGCTGCTCAGGGACTGGAGTTCCACCGCCCCCTGAAAGCCGGCAAGGGCGCTGAGGCAGCGTATCGGCATGTGCGCGAACATGTGCGACCGCTCGGCCGCGACCGCACTCTGCACCGCGACCTTGAAGCCGTGGAGCGGTTGATTCGCTCGGGAAGCCTCCTGGCCGCAGTGGAGAAAGTCTGTGACCTGCTTCACTGAGTGTATGCGCTGTCCCGGCCGCCCTCATTCCGTACGATAGGAGGACAAAGCCCTTCGTGAGACGCACTCCATGGCCCGACGTTCCCGCGCCCGCGAAGTGGCGCTGCAATTGCTCTTCCAACGCGACCAGAACGCCACGGTGGATCGTCCCTTCATCGAGCGTTTCGTCCGCGACCGCCTGCGCGACGCCAACCTCGAACCGTTCTGCCTTGCCCTGTTCGACGGCGTCGTGAACCATCAGACCGAAATCGATCAACGACTGGCGGATGCCGCCGAGAACTGGCGGATACCGCGCATGGCGACGGTGGACCGCAACGTCCTTCGCCTGGGCGCCTACGAATTACTCCAAACCGCCGATACGCCGCCGGCCGTCGTTATCGACGAGGCTATCAACCTTGCTCGCCGCTACGGGGCTGCCGATTCGCCGGCGTTCGTCAACGGCGTTCTCGATAAACTTCGTCTGGGCGCGGCCCCCACCGCGTGAATCATGCCGGCCCGTCAACCCTTCACCGCACTCTGCCAGGCCGCCGCTCGACCGGTCACGACGGGCCGCGCCGATCTCCATGTCCACACCACGCATAGCGACGGCGCTTATACCCCGGCTCAAGTCGTTGAACTCGCGCGCCGCAACGGCTTGGCCGCTGTGGCGATCACCGATCACGACACGCTCGCCGGCGTTTCGGAATCGCGGGCGCTCGCCGGCTCGCACATCGAGGTCATTTCCGGCGTAGAGATCACCGCCGAATATCAAGCGCGGGAGTTGCATCTGCTCGGTTACTTCGTGCGGCTCGACGACGAACCATTGAACGCCGCCTTGGCGCGTTTGCGCGTACACCGCGACAAGCGTTTCTGGGACATGGTCGAGCGCTTGCGCGAACAAGGCGTGCCTCTCAATACCGACAACTTACGCCAACAGGTCGGAACGGGCGTGCTCGGCCGCCGCAATCTCGCGGTCCTCCTCGCCGGCGCCGGCCGCGTCGGCTCCGTGCGTGAAGCGTTCCTCCGTTACCTCGGCGATGACGGACAGGTAACGCTTCCCAAGGTGCGCATCCCCGTGGAGGAAGCCATTGCCCTCGTGCGTGGCGCGGGCGGCGTTGCGGCCTGGGCGCACCCTTCCTATGATTGCAATCGAGATACGCTCGCCGAGCTGTCCAGTTGGGGACTGGCCGCCATCGAAGCCGATTATCCCGCTTACCGGCCCGGTCGAGGCCGTGAATTACGCGCGCTGGCCGCCGCGTTCGGACTGGCCGTCACCGGCGGCAGCGATTGCCACGGCCCCGACCAGCCGCGCCGCGCCATCGGCGCGTGTGGCGTATCCGCTGCCGAGCTGGCGGTCCTACGCGGCAAAGCGACAGGCTGAGGATTCCATGGTTTTTCAGGCTCTCTATAAGAAACTCAAGCAAGGGCTCGCCAAGACGCGCGGCGTCTTTACCGGTGTCGCCACGCTCTTCCGCCTCAAGGGCCGCGTCGACAAGGACTTTCTCAAGGAACTCGAAAAACGCTTGCTCCTCGCCGACGTCGGCACCGGAGCGACCGCGGAAATCATCGACCGCGTCCGCCAAGCGTTCATGGACAAGGAAATCACCGGCGACGTCGAGGCATTCGTCAAGCAGCAACTCAAGGACCTCGTCGCCCCCTCCGAACGCGGCCTGCGCACCAACATGGCCGGCCCAACCGTGATCATGGTTAGTGGCGTCAACGGCGCGGGCAAGACGACTTCCATCGCCAAGCTGGCCAAACTCCTCCAGGGCGAAGGCAAAAAGGTCATAGTCGCTGCCTGCGATACCTTCCGCGCCGCCGCCGTCGAGCAACTGACCATTTGGAGCCAGCGCATCGGCTGCGACATTGTCAAGGCCCAGCAAGGCAGCGACCCCGCCAGCGTTGCCCACGACGCCTGCGAGAAAGCCAAGGCGCGAAACTACGATGTGCTCATCGTCGACACCGCCGGCCGTCTGCACACGCAAACGCATCTGATGAAGGAGTTGGAGAAAATCCGCCGCGTCGTCGGCAAGCAAATCGAAGGCGCGCCACACGAAGTCTTGCTCGTCCTTGATGCCACCACCGGTCAAAACGCGATCATCCAAGCGGAGCAATTCAAGAAATCGATCGAATGCACCGGCATCATCCTGGCCAAGCTCGACGGCACCGCCAAGGGCGGCGCGATCTTCGCCATCAAGCAAAAGCTCGGCCTCCCGGTGAAGTTCATCGGCGTCGGCGAAACCCTTGACGACCTCGAGCCCTTCGACCCCGAAACCTACGTTGAAGCCCTCTTCGCGGAGTAACACATCAGCTATAGTTGTCCCGCGGCGGTTTGGCTGATAGCTGATGGCTAATGGCTGACAGCTTCTTATGATTGAAACCTGTCTCGTCACCGGCGGCGCCGGCTTCATCGGCTCCCACCTCGTCGAAGCGCTGACCTCCCAAGGTCACCACGTCCGAGTTCTCGACGACTGTAGCACCGGCCTGCGCTCCAACCTGGCCCACATCCAACCCGCCCCGGAAATGATCCTCGGCGACGTCGCCGATCCTGCCACCGTCGCGCGCGCCGTGGAAGGTTTAAGCGTCATCTATCACCTAGCCGCGCTCGCCTCCGTCCAAATTAGCGTGGAAGCGCCCGCCGAAACCCACCGCGTTTGCGACACCGGCACGCTCACCGTCCTCGATGCCGCCCGCCGCGCCAAGGTCCGCCGCGTGATTTACGCCGCCAGTGCCAGTGCCTATGGCATTCCCGCCGGCGAAGTGCAATCCGAGACCGACCCCGTTCAGCCCCTTTCGCCTTACGCCGCCGCCAAACTCGCCGGCGAACTCTACATGCAAGCCTTCGCCGCCACCTATGGCCTGGAAACGGTCCGCCTGCGTTTCTTCAACATCTTCGGCCCGCGCCAGCGCGCCGACAGCCCCTACTCCGGCGTCATCGCCATCTTCGCGGGCCTCCTCTCCGCCGGGCGCACCCCCACGGTCTTTGGCGACGGCCTGCAATCCCGCGATTTCACCTACGTGGCGGACGTCGTGCAAGCGCTCCTCAAGGCCGCGACCGCGCCGAACGTCTCCGGCCAGGTCTACAACATCGGACCGCCCGCTGGGCTTCCCCCACCAGCCTCGACCAAGCTAATCTCACCCGAGGGCCGGTTCACCGTGGACATGGCGGGCGAGTGGGAGGAGAAGACAACGCACAGCGACGAATTGAACGCAGACGTTCATCTTTTCAAAACTAGGATTCATGGCGGCGACATCATCCTCGCGGTTCTGTACTACGACACGAACGTCGATATTGGAGACGAACAGGCATTTTTCGAAGCGTACCGCGCAACGATACTCGACGAATATCCGCGCGGCAAGATGATCAATAACCACCGGGTCCTCAGTCGGGATGGACATAATGGCGACGAGTACACTGTGGACATCGACAAGAACCGAGTGCGCCGCCGGATTTTTCTGGATAAGCAGCGCATTTATAAGATAACCGAAGCGAGTTCCCGTCTCGATGCAAACTCG
>Ga0207095_10025_pt1 | contig 45765 bp, 40 predicted proteins | sample Alteio_BWMinHeat_88_FD_153529 | JGI IMG/M metagenome (GOLD analysis project Ga0207095, IMG submission 153529) | Enriched cells from forest soil in Barre Woods Harvard Forest LTER site, Petersham, Massachusetts, United States -... | ecosystem: Environmental > Terrestrial > Soil > Temperate forest >... | reverse complement strand
GAATCCAAAGACGAATATCGAAATCAAATTTCGAAATGGCAGCTGGAGCTTTTGCGTTTCCAGCGGCGCCTCCTCGAAACGCGACGGCGCGTCATCCTCGTCTTTGAAGGCCCGGACGCCGCGGGCAAGGGCGGCATCATCAAACGCATCACCGAGAAACTCGATCCGCGCGCCGTCCGCGTTTATTCCATCACCAAGCCCACGCCCGAGGAACTTCATCACCACTACATGTGGCGCTTCTGGAACAAACTTCCCTCGCACGGCGACATCGCCGTTTTCGATCGCTCATGGTATGGACGCGTTCTCGTGGAGCGCGTCGAACATTTCGCCACGCACAAGGAATGGAAACGCGCCTACGGCGAAATCCGCAATTTCGAAAAACTTCTCACCGACGACGGCGTGATCCTGATGAAGTTTTACGTGCACGTCAGCAAGGCCGAGCAGCTCCGGCGCTTCAAGGAGCGCCAGGCCGATCCGTGGAAGCATTGGAAGATCAACGAGGAGGACTGGCGCAACCGCCGCAAGTGGAAACAGCACAACCAGGCGGCGGAGGCTATGTTCAAGGAGACGTCCACCAAGCATGCGCCATGGAACCTGATCAGCGGCGAATACAAATGGCACGCGCGCATTTCCACGCTCCGTCATCTGGTGAAAAAATTGAAGCACGAGATTTCCTAGCCACTGCCGCCCCGGGAATCTCACTCGACAAGCTTCGATTCCCCGCTACGCTGAAAAGACCACCGACATGAATCCGCTTCGTTTCGATCGCTTTTTTCTCATCGCCGGGCCTTGCGTCGTGGAATCGCGACGCTCCGTCCTCACCATCGCACGCCAGCTCGCCGCGCTCTCGCGCAAGCTCAGGCTCCCTCTCATTTTCAAGGCCTCCTACGACAAGGCCAATCGCTCCTCGCACCAAACATTCCGCGGTCCCGGAATCCGCGAGGGACTCGACGCCCTTCGCGCGGTGCGGGAGGAAACAGGCCTTCCCGTCCTCACCGACGTGCATTCGGAGCAGGACGTCGAACTCGCCGCTCACGTCGCGCAGGTGCTCCAAATCCCCGCCTTCCTCTGTCGCCAGACCGATCTTTTGCAGGCCGCCGCGCGCACCGGCCACTGGGTGAACGTGAAGAAGGGACAATTTCTCGCGCCCGAGGACATGCGCAACGTCGTCCTGAAGATGGAGGCCGTGAGCGACGCGCGACGCATCCTTCTCACGGAACGCGGCAGCAGCTTCGGCTACCACAATCTCGTCGTCGACTTCCGCGGCATCCCGATCATGAAACAATTCGGCTGCCCCGTCGTGTTCGACGCCACGCACAGCGTGCAGAAACCCGGCGGCGCCGGAGACCGCTCCGGCGGCGATGCAAGCTTCGTCCCCACCCTCGCCCGGGCCGCCGTCGCCGCGGGTTGCGACGGGCTCTTCCTCGAAACACATCCGAATCCTTCGCGCGCACTTTCCGACGGACCGAACATGGTTCCGCTCAAAAAACTCCCGCGCCTGCTTGAGGAAATATTGCGCATCCGATCGGCAATGTTATCTTCAAAGTGAATCAAACAGGGCGCAAGGGCGTCCAATGAACGCGCGGATCATTCTTCAACATGCCCAACTTTTTTTCCAAATGCTCCGCGATGGCGCTCGCGCTCAGCCTGCTGACCATTGATGGCGCGACGCTACGCGCGCAAACGCAGTCGACGGAGGGCAACGCGACGAAGATCTCCATTCCCTGGAGAAATCGCGACGGCATCCTCGTCGCGCAAATCACGGGGGAAAAGGTGCGGATGCGACCCGACAAAAAAGCGGAGATCGAAGAACTGGTCGCGCAGGCCTTTCGCGACGCGAAAGTTGATTGGACGCTTTCCACTCCCTTTTGCATCATGGACCAGGAGACGCGCGAAGCGGTGGGCGATGCGCCCATTCACATCGTCAGCAAGGAAGTGACCATCACCGGCACGGGTTTTCACTGGCTCGCCAACGAAAGCCGGCTCATCGTCCGCAGCAAGGTCAAAGTTTCCATCGTCCACGGCCTGACAAAATCGTAGAATTCCATTTTATGAAAGCCCTCGCCACTCTGTTGCTCACCCTCGCGCCAGTCGCTTGGATCGTGTGGGCAGCCGAACCAACTGCGCCCTCGACCAATTCCGTCGCCGTTGTTCCGGTGACGGCCTCGACGAACGCGGCCGCCTCGGCGGGAACGCAGGTGGAGTCGACCGATACCAAGCTCTTCACGACGATCAACTCCGATCTGCTCGACTTCGATTATCAGAAAAAAGTCGCCACCTTCGAGGGCAACGTGAACGCCATTGATCCGCAATTGAAACTCAATTGCAAAAAAATGGTCGTCTACTTCGCCGATAAAAACAACGAAGTCGTGAAGGTGGAGGCGTTTGACGACGTGCACCTTTATCACGAAGGCAAAGAGGCCACGGGCGACAAGGCCGTCTTCACGCGCGACAAGGGAATCGTGATCATCTCCGGCAACAAGGCGCGGCTCCGCGACGAAAAAGGAAATTGGATCGCGAGCGGCGGCGACGGCATCATCTACAACATCAACACGAAGCAGATGAAGGTCGACAAGCCCACACTGGAATTGATTCCGTCCAGCACATCTTCAGTCACGTCCCCCACTCCCACGGCGAAGCCCTAGGCAGTTCAAGCAGCATGGGGACGGGCACCTGCTCGATCCGTTGGATCTGCGTCTCTGCGCGAAATCATTCCTGTGCGATTGTCTCAACTTTGAACTTTGAACTTTGAACTTTGAACTCTAACTTCCTCCCATGCTGATGCAGACGGAAAATCTTCGCAAGTCGTACAAAGGGCGCGAAGTCGTGCGCGGCGTGAAGATCGAAGTGGAGCGCGGTGAAATCGTCGGTCTGCTCGGAAAGAACGGCGCCGGCAAGACCACCACCTTTTATATGATCGTCGGGCTCGTCCGTCCTGACGAAGGCACGGTTTTCTTCGGTGGAAACGACGTCACCCACACGCCGATGTTTCAGCGCGCGCGCATGGGCATGGGCTACCTCGCGCAGGAACCCTCCGTCTTTCGCCAGCTCACCGTGGAGGAAAACATTCTCGCAATCCTGGAATTCATGCCGCTGAATTCCCGGCAGCGCAAGGAACGCCTCGAGGAACTGCTCGCGGAACTCAATCTCACGTCGCTCGCGAAAAACATGGCATACACATTGAGCGGCGGGGAAAAACGCCGGCTCGAGATCACACGCGCGCTTGTCACTAATCCGAGCTTCATCATGCTCGATGAACCTTTCAGCGGCATCGATCCCCTCGCCGTGCATCAGGTCCAGGAAATCATCCTCCAGCTCAAGAGCCGCGGCATCGGCATTCTCATCACCGACCACAACGTCCGTGAAACGCTCTCCATCGTCGACCACGCCTATCTCATTTACGAAGGCGAAGTGCTCAGCCAGGGTACGAAGGACTTCCTCATCAACGATCCCATCAGCCGGGAACTCTATCTCGGCCAGCGCTTCAGCATGTGACACTCGGCGCGTCCGAGCGTGAGGAGCGTTGGAGAGTAAAAAATGGCAAGAGTCTGACGCTCCCACGCTTTGACGCTTCACGCTCCGACCCGCTGCCCGCTTGCCTTCCCTGTCGTTGAGTGGGACACTCTTTACATGCACCAAGACTTCCCCATTCAAGTCACCGGCCGCCACGTCTCCGTCACGCAGCCGATGAAGGATCATGTGACGCAAAAACTGCAATCCATCGAACTCGAATTTCCAAAAATCATCGACGCCCAGGCGATCCTGGAAGTCGAAAAATACCGGCATATCTGCGAAATCATTTTGACGTGCAACAGCCACATCAAGATCGAGGCGAAGGAAGAATCCGATGACATGTACGCTTCGATCGACACCTGCCTCGACAAGGTGAGGCGCCAGATGCGCAAGCACAAGACGCGCGTGCAGAGTCACTCGTCACATGCCAAGGGACAGGAAGCCAAAACGGAAAGCTGACCTTTCCCGCGGCTTCAAACCACCGAATCCGTCTCGCCCTTCGCGCGCGGTTCGCGGTCGAGAGTCGTCATGTCGCCAGGACGCGTCACGAACGGTCCACCCGCCATCGGCGCGGCGCCCGCATGTCCATCCCGTGTCGGAATGCCCGCGAGCGGAAATTCCTTGCGCAGCGGAAAATGCGGATAGCTGTCCCACATGAGAATGCGACGAAGATCCGGATGACCTTCGAAACGAATGCCCATCATGTCGTAAACTTCGCGCTCATGCCAGTCGGCTCCGCGCCACACGCCGGTCGCCGTCGGCAGCACCGCCTTCTCCTCGTTCACCAGCGTCTTCACGCGCAAATAGGATTTTCGCGCAAACGAGTAGAGATGATAAACCACTTCGAATCGCGGTTCGGATCCAAGATGATCGACGCTCGAGACGTCCAGCAGCATGTCGAAAAGCAAATGCGTCTTCGCAAATTCCAAAAGCGACGCGATCTTCGACGAATCCTTCAACAACACAGCCGTCTCGCCGCGGAATTCAGGAATCAGCTCCGCGCCAAAACGATCGGCAATCTGTTGGGCAGGCGAAATGGGCGAATCCATAAAGACAAAGAGTAACAGAAAACCCTCCATCTCACAACGCTCTTCTCCCAAAACTTTGAGCTACTTTGACTCGTTTTTCACGAATTTTACCCAAACTTGCGTCATAACGTCTCAAATACAATTGAGAGGATTATTACATAACTCATTGTTAATCAATGACTTGTGATAATGGCAAAGCGTGGCACTTCCATTGCTTATAGGTATTCCAGATTTAACACCCACTCTATATGGCTAAAGTACTCGGAATTGACCTTGGAACCACGAACTCCTGCATGTCTGTCATGGAAGGAGGAGAACCGGTTGTTTTGGAAAACGCGGAAGGCGAACGCACCACTCCGTCCGTCGTTGCCTTCACGAAAAACGGCGATCGATTGGTCGGCAAGCTCGCGAAAAACCAGGCGATCACCAATCCGCGCAACACGGTTTATTCCATCAAGCGTTTCATGGGACGCAAATTTGAGGAAGTCACGGAAGAAGCCAAGCGCGTTCCCTATAAAGTCATCCGCGCCGACAACGGCGACGTCTCGGTTGAAGTCGAGGACGGCGGCAAAACCAAACGCTATTCTCCTCCCGAAATTTCGGCGATGATTCTCACCAAACTCCGCGCCGACGCGGAAGCCAAGCTCGGCGAGAAGATCACGCAGGCCGTCATCACCGTGCCCGCTTATTTCAACGACAGCCAGCGCCAGGCCACCAAAGACGCAGGCAAGATCGCGGGCCTCGAAGTGCTTCGCATCATCAACGAACCCACGGCCGCCTCGCTCGCCTACGGACTCGACAAGAAAAAAGACGAAAAGATCGCGGTCTACGACCTCGGCGGCGGCACGTTCGACATTTCCATTCTCGAAATCGGCGACGGTGTTTTCGAAGTGAAGGCCACCAACGGCGACACCCACCTCGGTGGTGACGACTGGGACCATCGCATCGTCGACTGGCTCATCGCGGAATTCAAAAGCGACAGCGGCATCGATCTTTCGAAACAGCCCGACGCCATGCAGCGTCTGAAGGAAGAAGCCGAAAAAGCCAAGAAGGCCCTCTCCTCCTCGCAGCAATACGACATCAATCTGCCGTTCATCACGGCGGACGCGAGCGGCCCGAAGCACATCACCAAGACGCTCAACCGCGCGAAACTCGAACAGCTTTGCGACGATCTCTTTGAACGTACCATCAAGCCCGTCCAGGCGTGCTTGAATGACGCGAAACTCGACGCCTCGAAAATCGACGAGCTTGTGCTCGTCGGCGGCATGACCCGCATGCCCAAGGTGATCGAAACCGCACGCAAGCTCGTCAGCAAGGAACCGCACAAGGGCGTGAACCCCGACGAAGTGGTCGCCGTGGGCGCAGCCATCCAGGGTGGCGTCCTCAAGGGCGAAGTGCACGACGTGCTCCTGCTCGACGTCACCCCCCTCTCGCTCTCCATCGAGACAATGGGCGGCATTGCGACGCCCATGATTCCGCGCAACACGACAATCCCCACGAAGAAGAGCGAAATCTTCAGCACCGCCGCCGACAGCCAGCCTGCCGTCGACATCGTGGTGCTCCAGGGCGAGCGCAAGATGTCGCGCGACAACAAGCGCCTCGGCATTTTCAAACTCGACGGCATCCCTCCCGCCGCGCGCGGCACGCCGCAGATCGAAGTCACCTTCGACATCGACGCCAACGGCATCCTGCACGTGACAGCAAAGGACCTCGGCACCGGCAAGGAACAGAAGATCACCATCACCGCCTCCAGCGGCCTCTCGAAGGACGAAGTGGAAAAGATGGCGAAGGAAGCCGAACTTCACGCCGAAGAGGACAAGAAGACGCAGGAAAAAGTCGAACTCCGCAACCAGAGCGACAACGCCATTTATCAGGCGAAGAAAACGCTCAAGGACGCGGGGGACAAGGTTTCCGGCGACGAACGCAAGAAGGCCGAAGACGCCATCGCCGAACTCGAGAAGGCGCTCAAGGACGATGACAACGACGCCATGCGCAAAGGTCAGGAGACGTTGACCGAAGCGCTCCACGCCATCGCCGCGAAGCTTTACGAAAACGCGAAGGCGACCGTCGACCGTGAAGGCGGTCCCGCCCCGCAGGGCGACGCCGGCGGACGCGCGACGCAGCCTGGAGCCAAGCCGGCCGGGGACGACAAAGTCGTCGACGCCGACTTCGAAGTCGTGGACGAAAAGAACAAAAAATAACTTTTAACAAATTTCGCGGAACGCGAAGGGCGCAAGCTCTTCGCGTTGCGATTTAAACAGAGGACAACCAACAAACCACCGCATCGCACTGAGATCCAGCCTGTGTCCTCACAGCCTCAGCGCGCAACGGTCAAAACCCCAAGAAGATACATGAAAGTAAAACCAATCGGCGATCGCGTCTTGGTGAAACCCGCCAAGGAAGAGGAACAGAAAAAGGGCGGTATCATCATCCCCGACACCGCCAAGGAAAAACCCCATGAAGGCAAAGTCATTGCACTGGGAACCGGCAAGCTCGATAAGGACGGCAAGAAAATCCCCTTTGATGTGAAGGTCGGCGACCGCGTTCTCATCAGCAAGTACGGTGGAACCGAAGTCAAAATCGAAGGTGAGGAATATCAAATCCTCGGCCAGGAAGAAATCCTCGGCATCGTTGAATAATCCCCAAGGAATAAAAATCATATGGCAGCAAAACAACTCATATTCAGTGAAGACGCGCGTCAGCGCCTTCTCCGCGGCGTGCAGAAACTTGCGCACGCGGTCACCGTCACCCTCGGCCCGAAGGGCCGCAACGTCGTTCTCGACAAGAAATTCGGCTCGCCCACCGTCACCAAAGACGGCGTCACCGTGGCGAAGGAAATCGAACTCGAAGACGCGTTTGAAAACATGGGCGCCCAGATGGTCCGTGAAGTGGCCTCCAAGACCAGCGACACCGCCGGCGATGGAACCACCACCGCGACCGCACTGGCCGAAGCCATCTATCGCGAAGGCCTCAAGAACGTCACCGCCGGCGCCAGCCCCATGGGCCTGAAGCGCGGCATCGACAAGGCCGTCGAGAAGATCGTGGAAGCGCTCGAGTCCCAGGCCAAGAAGGTGAAGGACAAGGCCGAAATCAAGCAGGTGGCCACCATCTCCGCCAACGGCGATGAGACCATCGGTGAAATCATCTCCGACGCAATGGACAAGGTCGGCAAGGACGGCACCATCACCGTGGAAGAAGCCAAGTCGATCGAAACCACCCTCGACGTCGTCGAAGGAATGCAGTTCGACAAGGGCTATCTCTCCCCGTACTTCATCACGAACGCCGAAGACATGGAAGTCGTTCTCGAAAACGCCTACATCCTCATCAACGAGAAGAAAATCTCGGCGCTCAAGGACATGCTGCCCCTCCTCGAAAAAATCGCGAAGGTCGGCCGTCCTCTGCTCGTGATCGCTGAAGAAGTCGAAGGCGAAGCCCTCGCGACCCTCGTCGTGAACAAGCTCCGCGGAACGCTGCAGGTGTGCGCCGTCAAGGCGCCCGGTTTCGGCGACCGCCGCAAGGCCATGATGGAAGACATCGCCATCCTCACGGGTGGACGCTGCCTCAGCGAAGACCTCGGCATCAAGTTGGAGAGCATCACGCTCGACGACCTCGGCCAGGCCAAGCACATCGTGATCGACAAGGAAAACACGACGATCGTGGAAGGCGCTGGCAAGAACAGCGACATCCAGGGCCGCGTGGCTCAGATCCGCAAGCAGATCGACGAAACCACGTCGGACTACGACCGCGAAAAACTGCAGGAACGCCTCGCGAAGCTCGCGGGCGGCGTTGCAGTCATCAACGTCGGCGCTGCGACTGAAACCGAAATGAAGGAAAAGAAAGCACGCGTGGAAGACGCGCTGCACGCAACGCGCGCTGCCGTCGAAGAGGGCATCGTGGCGGGCGGCGGTGTCGCCCTCATCCGTGCGCTGAAGTCCCTCGATGGTCTCAAGCTCGAAGGCGATGAAGCCATTGGCGTCAGCATCATCAAACGCGCTGTGGAATCCCCGATTCGCCGCCTGGCTGAAAATGCCGGACTCGAAGGATCGGTCATCCTCGCGCAAGTGAAGGCTGGCAAGGGATCCGAAGGTTACAACTTCGCCACCGATGAGTTCGAAGACCTCATCAAGGCGGGCGTTGTCGACCCGAAGAAGGTGACCCGCTCGGCGCTGCAGAACGCAGCCTCGATCGCGAGCCTCCTCCTCACCACCGAAGCATGTGTCACCGAAGTTCCTGAAAAGGAAAAAGCTCACGCAGGCGGCCCTCCGGGCGGCGGCATGGGCGGTATGGGTGGCATGGGCGGTATGGACTACTAAGACCCTTCGGTTTCAAAACCGAATCTTAACTCAAAGGCGTCGCGGGAAACCGCGGCGCCTTTTTTGTTGGGGAATTTTTTAGCCACAGATGAACACAGATTTTCACAGATGACTCAATCCCGCTACACGGGCTTGAGCATTTGATCGCTGTCATCCTGAGCGCAAGCGAAGGATCTCTCTGCATGAAAGCTTCTCAAGTCTGCCGTAGCAGACTTGAGAAAATCCGTGTTTCATCTGTGTTTCATCTATGGCTAAAACAATACTTCCTGCATGAGTTCGATTGAGAATCAAATCGTGATGTCAGCTTCACCCCAAGACGTCTTCGCCGTCGTCTCGAAGCTTGAAGACTGGCCGCGCTATCTCCCGCACTATCGCTGGAATCAAATTCTGGAATCGCATCCCGATCATCAACTCGTGCGCATGGCGTGCTATCGCCGATTAATTCCCATCGACTGGACGTCGCGCTATCACGCTGATCCCAACACGCTTCAACTCCATTTCGAACACGTCAAAAAATTCACCAGAGGCATGAAGGTGGTCTGGCACCTTGATCCCGTGAATGACGGAAAGGCGACACGCGTGACGATCACGCACGACATGGACCCCGTCATTAAACGATGGGGAAACTACATCGCGAACGACATCATCGGCAAGAAGTTCATCGATTACGTCGCGACGCGCACGCTGAAGCATTTCGCGCAATATTTTCAGAGAGATCCTTCACTCCGTTCAGGATGACAGATCTCAAGTCTGCCGTGCAGACTTGAGAAAAATCTGCGTTAATCTGCGTCAATCTGTGGTTCCTTCTGCCTCTGCTCTCGACTTGCCCCCGCCGTCATCTCCGCTATTTTAGACGTTTCATGCCTTCCGTCCCTCCATCCCGCCGGCGCGTCGTCATCACCGGCCTCGGCGTCATCTCCTGCATCGGAAGCGGCCTCGAAAATTTCTGGAAGGGCATCCTTGCCGAAAAAACCGGCATCCGACGCATCACGCGTTTCGACGCCTCCCCCTTCGACGCCAAGACCGCCGGCGAGATCCACGATTTCGACGCGCTTCAATTTTTCGACGCCAAACGCATGCGCCGCCTCGACCGTTACGCGCAGATGGCGATGGCGGGCGCGAAGATGGCGTTCCTCGATGCGAAACTTCTATGGAAACCCGGCGACCGCAATCCGCGCTGGGGCGCGAGCATGGGTTCCGCGCTCGGGGGCATTTCCGAGGCCGAGGAGCAACACACGCAATTCATCCAGAAGGGAATCCGCGCGATCAATCCGATGCTCGCGCTGCTCGTCTTCGGCGGTTCGAGCTCGAGCAACATTTCCATCGAATTCGGTCTCACCGGCCCCTGCACCACCGTTTCCAACAGCTGTGCCTCGGGCAACATCGCCATCGGCGAGGGCGCCCGCTACATCCGCGACGGATACGCCGACGTGATGCTCGTCGGCGCCGCGGAAGCGCCGCTTTCTCCACTCACATTCGCCGCATTCGATGTGATCCACACGATGAGCGACATCGACGATCCTGAACGTTCCTGCGCGCCCTTTTGCGCGACACGCGCTGGCTTTGTGATGGGGGAAGGCGCAGGCATGATGGTGCTCGAAAGCGAGGAGCACGCTCTCAAACGCGGCGCGCACATCTACGGGGAATTCAAAGGGTACGCGCTCAATAGCGATGCGTTTCACATGACGAGCTCGCTCGACAGCGGCGAATGTGCCGCGCGCTGCATGCAGGATGCGATCGCGGACGCGGGACTCGCGGCGGACCGGATCGATTACATCAATGCGCATGCCAGTTCGACGTCGATGAATGATCGCAACGAAACCACGGCGATCAAAAAAGTTTTTGGAAACGATACGAAAGTCGCGATCAGCGGCACGAAGGCTTATTACGGCCACTCGCTCGGTTCCACCTCCGCCATCGAGGCCGTGCTCTGCGCGCTCGCGCTCGAGAAACAACACATTCCCCCCACCCTGCATCTCACGGAACCCGATCCGACGTGCGACCTGGATTACACGCCGTTGCACGGACGTTCGGCGAAAATCGGTCACGTGATGAGTAATGCGTTTGGATTTGGAGGAGTGAACTCTTCTCTCGTCCTGGGAAAATACAAGTGATCTCACGCAAAGGCATGAGACTCCTTGCAGCTTTGAAACAGACCGGTATCTTCCAGGAGTGAACATCTACGATGCCATTGTGATCGGCGGTGGGCCTGCGGGCAGCGCCTTTGCCTACACGGCGGCATCGCACGGCAAGCGCGTCGCGCTCCTCGAAAAAGATCCTGTTCCCTCCTCGAAGGTGTGCGGCGGCGTGCTTGGTCCGCGCTGCATCCGCGCGATTCAAGACGCAGGGCTCTGGCCCGCCGTGGAAGCCATCCCGCATCAACGCCTCAACCACATCGCCGTGGAACTCGCCTCCGGCGAACAGATCGACATCCCCTTTCCCGACGACACCACGCGCGTGGTGAATCGTTACGAACTCGATGCGGCGCTCTGGCGCGCCGCGATCGCCGCCGGGGCCGACGGTCACGCCGAAACCATCGCGCGCCGCATTGAAAAAATTTCCCGCATCTGGATCGTCTCCGCAAAAAATTCCCACAGCCTCGAATTGCGCGCGCCGTGGCTCGTGGGCGCGGACGGCCGCAACTCCTTCGTCGCCCGCCACCTGGGACTTGAAGTCAAAAAGGCGCGCCGTTCCTTCTGTCTGCAATATCGTCTCACCCGCCACGACTTCTCGCCGCAGGGCGTTCACTTTTTTATTTTTCAGGGCGGCTATTGTGGACTCTCCGTGGACGGCACGGGCATGGCGCATCTCGATGTGATTTCGTTGAAAGGCCGCGAAGATGAGCGTTCTTTAAATGGACGCCTCATGCAGCAGCCCGCGGAATTCGTCCGAAAATTGAAGGCCGCGGAATTTCTTCCGGAACGCCCGGCCACACGTTCACCCATCGGACAGGGACGCCGACGCGCGCCGAAGGATCGCAGCGTGCTTTTGCTCGGCGACGCGCAGGGATGGGTCGAGCCTTTCACGGGTGAAGGCATTTCCCTGGCGGTGGAATCGGGACATCAACTCGCCCGACGCTGGATCGATTCCCAGAAAATCAAAGCGCGGTTTCCAAAACCTTCATTCACCAATCGATGCGTGGGCTTCATCATCGACAAACCGCGCTGCGCCCAGGCCCTCACCCGCCTTCTCCAACTCGCACCTCCCGTCGGAAGATGGATGTCAAGCGAGGTTTTGACATAGACGAGAAGCGATTTTAGATTTCCCAATTGAAGCCGATGAAATAAGATTGAGTGTCCTTTTTAATAAGGCGCATGGCCACAAGCTTGAAAGCATCCGCATGAAAGATCGCCTCCTGGATTGGCCTACTGTCTGGCGCCATATCATTTTTGGCGCTCTTCCCTTCATCGCCGCGGTCTGGGCTTACGAAAAATTTCTAAACGAATGGTCGCTGGGCGCGCTCATCGTCATTCTCGCCGCCGTGCTTCCCTTTATCGCCATCGGCTGGCTGGCGTATCAACATTGGAAGCATCGCAAGGCATCCTCACCCAAACATGGATGATCTGCTGACAGGATTTTTGCTGGGGGATTACGAGGTCAAACAGCGCATTGGCAAAGGCGGCATGGGCGTCGTCTATCTTGCGCGACAGGTTTCCCTCGACCGGCCCGTCGCCATCAAAGTCCTCCCCGCCGCTCTTTGCGCCGATGCGGAATACGTGGATCGTTTTCTTCGTGAAGCGCGCGCCGCCGCGCATCTCAATCATCCGAACCTCATCCAGATCTATGACGCGGGCGTGTCGGATGCGCGCGCAGACGAAAACCTTTATTTCTTCGTCATGGAATATGTCGATGGCAAAAATCTCGGCCAGATCATGAAGGAGCAGAGGCGTTTCGAGGAACGCGACGCCCTCTTCATCATTCAACAGGCTGCGGAGGGCCTTGGCTACGCGCATACCATGGGGGTGGTGCATCGCGATGTGAAACCCGAGAACATCATGGTCACGAATCAGCGCGCCGTGAAGATCGGCGACCTCGGCCTCGCGAAGTGGAAGATCAACGAATACGAGCTCAGCCTCACTTCGTCGGGCACGACGATGGGCACGCCCTATTATATTTCGCCGGAACAGATCCGCGGCAAGGATATCGATGGCCGCGCCGACGTCTATTCGCTCGGCATGACGCTCTATCATCTCCTCGCCGGCAAGCCCGCCTTCGGGGGCACCTCCGGAGCGGAAATCATGGCGCAGCATCTTTCCGACAAAGTGCCTCCTCTGCGGGTCGCCAATCCCGCCGTCACTCAGAAAACCATGGAGCTTATCGCGGCCATGACCGTGAAGAAGCGCGAGCAGCGCATGCAGGACATGGCGGAGGTTTCCGACACGATTTCCGAAATTCTCGGCGTGCCGCCATCCACGACGACGCGCACCCGCATCCGCAAGACGCCGCGCTTCCGCCTGGGCGCCGAGGAGCGCTGGCACCGCATCTGGTCGATTGGCGCCAACACGATCACTATCGGCATCATTCTGCTCCTGCTGGGCGTCGGCGGCGTGATCGCGTGGAAAAAAACGCATCCGCCCGCGGAATCTCCAAAACCGCCGCCTTCCATCCCCGCCAAACCTGCGACGCCCATTAAAGAAGCCAAAAAAACCGAATCTCCCTCGCTCGTGCCGGAACGGCCCGAGCCGTCCACCCCAAAAGCGGAGCCCAAGGTCGCCGCGCCTAAAACCGAGCCAAAGCCCATCGAGGAAGCCAAGACACCGCCCGCGCCCACACCCGTCCCTCCTCCAGCTCCAGAACCCGAAAAAAAACAAACCGCGCCTGAAGTCGTCTACAAAACAAAATCCTTCTCCGGCGTCCGCTTCCTGCAGGAGCTCACCATCAGCTCCATGGATGCTTCGATCTCGCCTAACACGCTTCTCGTGGCGCGCTCCGGTTTCGGGGAATTCAAGACGCTGCTGAAACCCAATCTCATCGGACGCGACCTGGACTCGATGCAGCTTTTCCTGAAAAAATTGGAGAAATGCAGCGACGTCACGCTGGAACTCACGCCCACCTTCGTCAATGCCGAGAAGGGCGTGGAGATTTCCGTTTGCCGCCTGCTCGTTCCCTGGGGAACAGTCTGGGACGCGGGAACCGGCGACGACAACACACATTTCGGCTATAATTCGGAATACTCCATTTCCGTGACCCAGGTGAATCCCGAGCATCTCAACCGTTTGCATGTCGACCCGGACGAAACCAACTGGCGCTACGCCTCGAAGCATCACGACGCCAAATGGTGGGTCGCCGGCGCCTCCAAACCGGGCGACGATTACGCCGTCCATCCGCTCCTTTCCGCCGCCGATTCATCGCCCACCGTCCGGCTCGCCAGCGACTCGGGCGAAATACCCGTCCGCATCAGCATCCTCGCCGATCTCAAAAGCTGGGTGCAGGACAATCTCGCGCACGAGCGCTACACTCCCCACCCTGGCTGGATCGTGGTGGTCGCGCGCGGCGAAGGAGAGATTCGCTTCGCGTCTTCGGATGATTCTTCGCGTTGTCCTCGAATTGTCTTTCGCACTCCGAAAAACAGTGTAAATCCCTAGAAGTTATTCTCATTCATGCCTCCTCCTCTTCCACGTGATCCGCGCGCTCCGATTTCCGAGAGCAAGCTGGAGCTTCACGCCAGCGCCATCATCACGACGACGCCGGCTGCGGCGCAGGATTTCTTCAGCTTCTGCCAGCGGGTGAATCCGCGCGAGTTCGAAAAAATCCTCAAGGAAGGCCAGCTTCTTCAATTCGGCGCGGACAGCGTCATCTATCTCCAGGGCGAGCCGGGCGATTCCTTTTACGTGGTCAACGACGGCGTGGTGGAAGTGATCGCCGCCGACGAGCAGCGCGAGCGCCCGATTCCAATCTCGTATCTTTCGAAAGGCGAAATCTTCGGGGAGATTGGTCTGCTCCTCGATGTGCCCCGCACCACATCCGTGCGCGTGCCGGAAAAAGCGACCTTGCTGCGTTTCAGCCAGGACGCCTTCCGCCGCCTCATCTCCGACGTGCCGGCCTTCGGCCACTATCTCTCCGTCCTGCTCGCGCGACGCCTGCACAAGACCACGATGCAGCTCTATTTTTACGGCAACTCACGCGAGCTTTCGGGCAGCCTCGATTTCTTCGACATGCCCACCATCTTCCAGACGCTCGGACTTTCGCAGCAAAACGGCGTGATGCACATCTTCAGCATGACCTCCGAAGTCATGGGGGAATTCGCGTTCGCGCAGGGCGCGCCGATCTCGGGGCGATACGAACATCTTTACGGCATGGAGGCCTTGCTGCAATTGTTCCTCCTTCCGCCGAAGGCGAACTTTGGATTCACGCGTTCGGCGGAAGTCCCTGTGGTGGAAAATCCGCTCCAGATCGAAAACGTCAACGAATTCATGATGAACGCCGCCCACCTTCGGGACGAGATGGCGATGCTGCAGGCCAAGCTGCAGCTCACAGACGAACAGCCCGTCAAACGCGTCCATGCGCGGCTTGATTGGAAGGATGAGGAATCCATGGAAGGCGCGCACAGCCTTTGGAAGGCGCTGATGCCCGGTCCCATGGCCTTGAAAGATCTCGCAAAAGAAGTTCCCTACTGCCGCTACAATCTTCTTCGCATCCTTGACCAGTTGTTCCAAACCGGCCAGCTCGACAAGGCGGAAATCACGCCGTACGGCTATCGTTGACAGACCGCCCGAGCATTCCCCCATGTCGATTTAAGGTTCAGTCTCATTTTTGGCGGTGCTACGGTGAAGGCATCCTGCCATGACCGCCGTCGCTTCAGCTCCAACTTCAAACGTTTCAAGGCGTTTCACCACATCTGAACTCGCCATTCAGATGCGCAGCCTCCAGCAGGGAGATCACCTTTGTCTTTTTTATGACCAGGATCCGGCCGAGCAAATGCCCGCCCTCATTCCCTTCATTGAAGAAGGTCTCCGGAAAAACGAACAGTTCATCTATATTGCCGACGACCAGACGGTGGAACAGCTCATCAAACACCTCGAGGCAGCCGGAATTGTCACTCAATATGAGATGGAGCTGGGCCGCTTGAAACTTTGGACGAGAAACGAATGGCGCCAGCCCGGCGAGCTTTCTTCCGAAGAGAAATTGGAACAGGTGCGCCAGTTCATCGATGACGCGATGCTGCAGGGTTTCAAAGGAATTCGTTTTGCCGTCGAAATGACATGGACGCTCGGACCCGACATTCCCCCGGAAAAATTGGAGCATTGGGAAGCCACGCTCGACACTCTTTTCGTCCCCGATTTCCCCGGGAGAATCATCTGCCAGTACAACCGCAGCCGTCTTTCCCCCGAAACCCTGCTCGCGGCCCTTCATACGCATCCCCTCGCCATCATCGACGAGCAGATTTGTCCCAATGAGTTTTATCGCGCGCCCATGATCCTTCAGGGAAACGGCCGCCAGGAACACGTCCACGGCAATGGACATTCGACCGATCGCCTTCCCAGCAGCGACAAGGTCGATTGGATGATTTCGAAATTGAGACAGCGGCGCATCTCGAAACTGGAGGAGGAATTGTCGGAGCGCAAAAAGATCGAACACGCCTCCCTTCATCTCGCAGCCATTGTGGAATCCTCGGAGGACGCGATCATCAGCAAAAATCTTCAGGGAATCATCCAAAGCTGGAACAGTGGGGCGGAGCTGATCTTTGGCTACACCGCCGACGAGGCCATTGGCAAATCGATCCTCATGCTGATCCCGATGGAACACCGCCAGGAGGAATCGGAAATCCTTTCCCGGATCATGCGGGGCGATTCCATCGAACATTTTGAAACCGTGCGGCAACGCAAAGATGGATCGCTCATCGACATCTCCCTCACCGTCTCCCCAATCAAGGACATGGAAGGCACGGTCATCGGAGCGTCCAAAATCGCGCGGGATATCACGCAGCGGAAACAGGCGGAATCGGAATTGCAGAAGATCCGCGCGGAACTGGAACGCGTCAATGAAGAGCTCGAAAATCGCGTGCAGGAACGCACATCAAAGCTCAGCGAAACCATCGCGCAGATGGAGGAATTTTCCTACAGCATCTCGCACGACCTGCGCGCTCCGGCGCGGGCCATGCAGGGTTACGCGAAGGCCGTGCTCGAAGATTATGGCGATCGGCTCGACGACACAGGACGCGACTATCTCTCCCGCATCGTGCGCAACAGCCAGCGCATGGACCGGTTGATTCAGGACATTCTCACCTACAGCAAACTGACCCGCCGCGACATCCTGCTGCACCCTGTTTCGCTCGACACACTGGTGCGGGAAATCATCCAGCAATATCCGGAAATGCACTCGCCACGCGTCCAGATCACGATTGCGAACAAACTCCATTCCGTTCTCGGTCACGACGCCTCCATTTCACAAGCCGTGTCCAATCTTTTGAGCAATGCGGTGAAATTCGTCCAGCCGGGCAAGATCGCCACGGTGCGGATTTGGACGGAACCACGCGGAAAGAATGTCCGTCTTTGGATCGAAGACCAGGGAGTGGGCATCAGCCCCACTCAGCATTACCGGCTTTTCCGCATGTTCGAACGCCTTCATCCCGACAAAAATTATGAAGGCACCGGCATCGGTCTCGCCATCGTGCGAAAAGCAACGGAACGCATGGGCGGCAAGGTCGGCGTCGAGCCCAATGGCATGCAAGGCAGCCGATTCTGGATCGAACTTCCCGCAGCCTGAAAAATCCCATGCCAAAGCCCGTCATTCTTCTGGTTGAGGATAATGAGGACGACGCTTTTTTAATGCGTCGCGCCCTGAAGAAGACGGAAATGGATTGCCCGCTCCAAATCGCCGAGGACGGGCAGCAGGCGCTCGATTACCTTGCCGGAAACGGCGCCTACCAGGATCGCGCCGCTCATCCCCTGCCCTCCATTGTGTTTCTGGATTTGAAGCTGCCCAGGATCCACGGATTCGAAGTGCTGGAATGGATTCGCGCGCAACCTCACTTTAAAAATCTGGAGGTCGTCATTCTCACATCCTCCGGCGAGGAACGCGACAAACGAAAGGCGCTCGAATTGACAGCCTGCGCTTACCTGGTGAAACCACCCACAAGCGAATCGCTGCACGCAATCCTCAACACCCATGTGGCGGCGATGGAACAAAATCCCGTACCGCTGGGAGTGTGAAGGATCTCTGCAAATAAAAATCCCCTCCCATTGACGGGAGGGGATCTTGCAAACCAGCCAAGGAGATAAGAGAGGCTGGCTTTAAATCAGTCGTGTTTCTCGTCGTGGATCTCCTTGCTCACCGTGTTTTGCTGCTGATTGATGTCTTTTTTCTCATCTGCCGTTAACGTCCCGCCATTGGCGGCGCGATCCGTTTTGACTTCGTGATGGATGCCAGCCTCTTGTTTCTCCAGATTTTTGGTTTCCGTCGGCGTCAGCGAACCGCTCTTGATTCCCTGCGCGATGCGGTCCTGCTGGTTTTCTTCACGCTTGCCGACTTCGGACTTCGGGTTCGTATTCGTCGTCTTGTCGTTGTGCTTGTCCACGGCGATTTCCTTGCTCACCGTATTTTGCTGCTGATTGACCTGTTTCTTTTCGTCGGCCGTCAACGTCCCGCCATTGGCAGCGCGGTCTGTTTTGACTTCGTGATGGATGGCGGCGTCCTGTTTCTCAAGCTTCGCGGTTTCGGCGGGAGTGAGGCTTCCGCTTTTCACGCCCTGGGCGATGCGGTCCTGCTGGTTTTCCTGGCGCTGGTTCACGGTCGGTTTGGTCGTGGTAGTGCTCGTGGACGTGGAATCACTCTGTTCGTCCGTCTTTTTGTGACGCGGATGTTTGGCCTGCGCCTCGCTGGCGAGAGGCAGAGTGAGGGCAACGATGCAAAGGGAATAAAGGAGGTTTTTGGTTTTCATCATGGAATAGGGGGTTGAGGAGTTAAAAACCCGGTTTCGGAAAAGGTTTCGGTCATTTTTGAAGCTCGTCATGTTTGGGACGATTGATACGATGGACGCTCCATGACCAGCGCCCAAATCGCCCGACTGAAGGCCCTCGCCCACCATCTTGAACCCTCGGTCCAGTTGGGGAAGGAAGGCGTCAGCGACGGCTTCGTGAAAAGCGTGAATCAGGCGCTGGATGCGAATGAATTGATCAAGGTGCAATTTGTCGCGTTCAAAGAGGAGAAGAAGGTCCTGTCGCCCGTGATCGCGGAGAAAACGCAAAGCGTGCTCGTCACGCGAGTGGGCAACGTCGCCGTGCTCTATCGTCCGCATCCGGACGAGGCAAAGCGCAAAATATCCTTGGGGTAGGAGAGTCTGATTTTCAGTTTGATCTCCCTCTCAAATCCTCGAATACTTGCACCCTGTTCACGGTGAGGTGGCTGAGTGGTCGAAAGCGGCGGTTTGCTAAACCGTTGTACTTGTTAAATCAGGTACCGAGGGTTCGAATCCCTCCCTCACCGCCAGACTTCGCAGGGACGTTATGCGAGGCTTTCTCATCGCCATTCTTCTGCCCTCCATTTTTCTGGGAGTAGCCTCGGCCGACACCAATGCCGTGATGCAAGTGGGCCGCGGATCCTATGCACTCCGATTGCCCGAGGGCGCGCAGGAACCGCAGGAGACGATCCATAGAACTTCCCGGGTCACTGGCCCCATCCCCACGAGCGATTGGTGGAGTTCTCTGCTCTGGCTTCCCTTTTCGGAGCGCATGTTCGCCCATCCCCTCGCACTCCAGGCCGAAGCCGGAGGCCTTCGCATTTTTTATCCCGGCACCATCCACGCCGATGACGTCGGCATCTTCGGCAATATGCCCGGAGCGGAGGGACATCAAGATCTTGTCCTCGGCCACTCCGCACAACCCGCCTTCACCGACGCCCTCGTCGATGGATATAGCGATTGGTTCGTCACCGCCGCCTTCGGCGCGGAAGCCCAGGGCGTGAAATGCACTTTCGGACACGGCTCGCCTTTCGTCTATGCGCTCTACACCGGAGGCGGCCCCATCCTGCGGTTTGGCAGGAAGCCAACAATTTGGTCCGGTCGCGCCAATTCATCCGTTCTCGGTGTGACGATCGATGGCCACGTTTACGCGCTCTTCGGCCCTTCCGGGAGCACGTGGACGGGAATCGGGACGTCCACCTTGAGCTGCGCGATGCACGGGAAAAATTATTTCTCGGTCGCGGTGCTTCCGGACGCCTCCCCGAAAACCCTGGAACTGTTTCGCCGCTACGCCTATGCGCACGTCACCGACAGCCGCGTGGATTGGAACTACGACCCGGCCAGCGCGAGCGTCGTCACTCAATTCAGTTTCTCCACTCAGGCGTATGAAGGAAATGAAAAGGGCACCCTGTTCGCACTCTATCCCCACCAATGGAACCACTCCGACATTCCCCTGCTCGGAAATTCCTACGTGAGTATTTGCGGCGCGATGAAACTGGCGGCAGGTTCCGGCTTCACAACCCGCATGAAGTTCCCGGGAATCCTGCCCGCGCTGCCGGACGCGGACGCCAGCGGCAAAGAAACCCTGTTGAAAGAGGTGCGCGAAGAAGCGGCCAAACCCATAGAGGAAGTGAAAGACACCTATTGGGATGGAAAATATCTCGGGAAACTTGCGGTGCTGCTGTCCCTGGCCGAACAATCGGGCGACGAAACCATGCACGCCGATCTTTGCCACCGATTGAAACACCGGCTTGAAGATTGGTTCACCGCCACCGACGCAAATGGCGCGCTTAAGAAGCAGCCCCTCTTTTATTACAACAAGAACTGGGGTTCCCTGATCGGATACAAGGCGAGCTACGCGAGCGACCGCGATCTAAGCGACCACCATTTTCACTACGGCTATTTCCTCGCCGCAGCGGCCGAGATCGCCCGCAAGGACAAAGCCTGGGCGGCCGTCGACCAGTGGGGCGGAATGGTCGAGCTCCTCGTGCGCGACATCGCCTCGCCCGATCGCAACGATCCGATGTTCCCGTTTCTGCGAAATTTTGATCCTTACGCCGGACACTCCTGGGCTTCGGGGACCGCGAACGGCGGCGATGGGAACAATCAGGAATCATCCTCGGAGGCGATGAATGCCTGGAGCGGATTGATCCTTTGGGGCCAGGCGACCGGCAATACGCGCCTTCGCGATCTGGGCGTCTATCTTTACACCACCGAAATGGAGGCCATCGAAGCGTATTGGTTCGACGTCACGGGCAAAAATCATCCGCCATCCTATACACCATCAACCGTCACGATGCTGTGGGGCGGCAAGGCGGTCAATCAGACTTGGTTTTCAAACAAGCCGGAAGCCGTGCACGACATCAACTGGCTCCCTTTCAACGGCGGCTCGCTCTACCTCGGCCGTTATCCTGACTACGTCCGGCGCAACTACCAAGCCCTTTGCAAGGAAGTCGGTGGGACGCATTGGTCGGAATGCGCCGACCAAATCTGGATGTACCATGCGCTTGACGATCCGGACGACGCCATGAAGGAATACGTGGCGCACCAGAATGAAAATTTTCCCATCGATTCGGGCGGAACCAAAGCCAATCTCCTCCATTGGCTCGGGACCTTCCAGCAGTTGGGCCACGTCGATGCGGAGGTTTGGGCCGATTATCCTCTCGCGATCGCCTTTCGCCGCGGGACGAATCGAACCTGCGTGGTTTACAACAGCACTGAACAGCCTTTGGACGTTCGGTTCTCCGACGGCACTCTCGTGAATTGCGCGGGGCCGGGATTCACGCTCAAGAACATGCCAGTCCGGTCAGGGCCAAGCTCTCAGTAAGGCACGCTCCTGCCTGCAGTTTCAAGGGCCTTTGCCGCGGGATTTTCTTCCAGCGGAGACAAATCCGAAATAGCCGCCCGCTTCGAGCGGCATTGGATTGCATCTCGCACATGAGTTTGGCCGCAACGGACATAATCTTATTCTCACCGTCCCCATCTCAAGCCTGCTCGTTCACCACACCGCCGGGAGCATTGGGATTCGTCGGAGAAGTCGCATCATTCGGATCGCTCTTGGCTTGATGATGGTGATGATGGCCCCCCTTGCGCGTCTGGACGACATTCTGAAGATCCTTCTGAAATGCCGCGAACGCCTTCTGCGCGGTGGAAAGATCATTGAAATTCAGCGCGTCCGAAAGCGTCTGGAAATCCTGCGAGAGCTGGTTGTTTTGGTTGTTCGGATTCGAACCGTCCTTGCCGCCGGCATCCTGTTGCAAAAGCTTGAACGCATTTTGCGCGCCGGTGAGATCCCCTGATTGAAGGGCATTCGCAAGGGACTGAAAATCCTGCCTTTGCTTTTCAAACGGATTCAAAGGATTCGAGGAAGAAACATTGGAGACGTTCATGATGGGTTTTGGGTTTGAGTTGCGGAATGGATCGCTGCCGGCGGAAACAGGAAGTCAGGGCGGCTCGTGATGGCGGGCCATTCGTTGCTTCTTGAAACTCTCAAAGGTTTTTTGCTGTTCCGGATCGAGAAGGAGGAGGATCTCCCGGTCTCCCGATTCGAATGCCTGCCGGATCTTTTCGCGGGTTGCGGCATGAATTTGCGCCAGGTCATTCGCGCGCTTTCGCAGGATCGGCTCGATCTTGGCCGCCTGTTCGGACGTCAGGGAAAGTCTCGACGTCAGGCTTTTCTTCATGTGCCGCACCATGCTTTCAGTGTCGCCTGGATCAAAATGATGATGGTGGGCGGTGTAGAGCATGAAGAGAATGCCGACCGACAATCCGGAGAGAAACAGTCCGGCCGAATAAAGGAATGTCTTTGAAGGTTTCATCATTGCATGGAGTAAAGTTCGTTGAGGGAATCTTCAAACGCCGATTCCTCGCTGGAAATGGGCGTGGTCGTGCCGAGCCAAACCACGAAACACGCCATCGCGATGGAAAAAGCGCCCACGAAGGCGATGGAGAGATCGCGGACGAAGGTGGACGCGTTTTGTGGCAGGCCTCTCCAGGCGCGGATCACGTCGTCCTCCAATTTTTTCGATGCGGGCGGCACGGCAACGCGCTCCATGCGGGCAAGCCTCATCAGTTCTTCCAATTTCTTGTCGATATTCCTCATGATTTCTCTTTCATCAAACGGGCGTAATGTGAACGAAGTTCCCGGCGCGCGCGAAACAGACGGACTTTCACGTTCGCCTTCGACCAGCCGGTCATGCGGCTGATCTCCTCGATCGATTTTCCTTCAAGCGCGAACCAGTTCATCAGCATGCGCTGCGCGGGCTTCATGCAAAGCAGCATTTTTTCAACGAGTTCGCGGGCGCCAAAACTGCTCCGGACATCGGCGACGTCCGGAGCAGCCCCTTCCAGGATGCGTTGTCTCTCTTCGCCGAGATCCGACCAGCGAACCTCAGGCCGGTGGCTCTCGAACCGAAGTTGTTTCAGGCACGTGTTCACGGCGATGCGCGATGCCCAGTGCTCGATCGGGACTTTGCCCGAATATTGTTTAAGATTTGAAAAAATCCGGATGAACACAGTCTGGATGAGATCCTCCTCGCTTTCCCTTTTGGGGAGACGCGCGCGCACCACCCTCGCCACCAAGGGATGCAAAAACCGGAACAATTCGCGGGCTGCATTCTCATCTCCTTGCAAGCTTCCTTGAACATATGCATGAATTTCCGTCTCCGATGAAACATCTGCCATCTGGGGTGTAAGACCCGTGGGAGCGGCATCGGTTACAACTATTTTTGAGTGTAACCTTTTCTGTCGGCGGGGGTCTTGATCCATAAGCCCCCATGGGCTCCAGAAACGCATGAGAACCAATCTAGGAGAAAAGTCCGTTTCTAAAAAGAAGAGATGTTCAATGAAAGGTTATCGATCCAGCCACTGTATCATGGGCCTCTTGGGAGGGGTCCTTCTCTGCTCCCAGGCACGCGCCGATTGGGACTATCATCACCATCACGATTGGGACCACCGTCATGAAGGCTATCACGACCGCGACTACCATGGCTTTTTCTGGGCAGGCGTGGTCATCGGGGCCACGGTCGCCGCTCCCCCGCCCGATTACGTCACCGTGGTGGTTCGCGGCCATCGCTATTTTTATTACGAAGGCGTCTATTATCAGCCTGTATCCGACGGTTATGTGATTGTGAACCCTCCAGCGGGCGCCGTGATTTCCGCGCCGCCTCCCGGGTACACACCGGTCGTCATCAACGGCGTCACCTATTATCAGGCAGGCGGAGTCTATTATCTTCCGCAGCCTTCGGGATACACCGTGGTGACGCCGCCGGCGGCAGCTCCGGCATCCGTTCCTGTTGCGGCATCCGTCCCGCCACCGCCACCGCCCGCGCCGGCTCCTGCAGTGACCGCTCCCTACGAATTGGGAAGGGATTGGGCGAAGGACCTGCGCGATGACATCGCCACGCGGGAGCAGTTCGTCGACTATCTCAAATCCAATTTTCCCAAATCATCTTCCGCAGACTACAACGAGTTTCGCCGGGGATTCGTTGCCGCCTATGGCGTGAATGCGGAGAAGGCCTTCGACAAGGCCTACCAGCAAGCACACAAATAAATTTCAAACCAACCACATAAAATCCATGAAACGTTCCCTCCTCACCCTGATTGCCCTCCTCGCCATGATTTCAATGACTCGCGCCGACGAGGCCGCGCCGGATTCGACACCACCGCCCCATCATCACAAGGGCCACGGTCATCATCACGCGCACATGAAGCATATGGTTTCCATGATGCTCAACCGCTTTGACACCGATGGCAGCGGCACGCTCAACCAGGACGAACTCGCCGCAATGGTCGCAGCGCATTCGTGGCATCATCATCCCATGAGCAATCCCTATCGCCAGGGTCTCGCTCCGAAAAGTGTCCAACTCCGCATCAAACCCACTCCTTCCCAGATCGCGGCGCACATGCTCGCGAAATTCGACGCCAACCACGACGGCGTCCTCGACCGTGAAGAGCTCGCTCATATGGTGAGACATCATATGCACGCCTGGCATCATCATCACCATGGCGAGGGCCATGGTCATCCCCCACAAACGGAGCAACCCGGCGATCATCCCGATCATCCGACTGAAGAATAATTTACCGCCCGGCGCAGGCTCAAAATCGAGGATGTGACGCCTGCCCGCCTTTGGCGGATGAGAAGAAGTTATTTCCGCATATTGAGCTTCATTCCGTGGAGGAAAAGGAGTAGACTCTGTACATGGCCACCAATAATCATTTGGATACCCTTCTCGCCGCTCTCGAAGTGAGTGAGGAGAAAAAACGTGAAGCCACCCGCCAGGTCTACTCCGAGGCCGTGGCCCAACAGCGCGAACGCCTGGCAAAATCGCGCGTTCAAATGAAAAAAGACGTCGCGCAGAGCCGCGCCGCAAAGCAGGCCGCGAGCGAGGCCAAGGCTGTCAAAAAGCCCTGACGTTTTAGATTTCAGATCTTCAGGCGATCCCGGAAAGACTGGTCGCGCTTCCCGTTTCTGGTAAGCTCGACGGTTCATGGCCGAATCCTCCCCCACCGCCCTCATCAGCACGAATGAGATCGTCGTCGATTACGGCCATCACATCGTCCTCGATCACGCGAGCCTCGCCATCCACGAATCCGAACGCGTCGGCATGGTCGGCCGCAACGGCTCCGGCAAAACCACGTTCCTGAAAATCCTCGCGGGCGAGCTCGAACCCGACAGCGGCGAAATCATCCGACGCCGCGATCTCGTCACCGGCTATCTTCCACAAAGCTTCACGCTCGACGAATCCGCCACCGTCTACGACAACATCCTCAGCGGCGTCCAGACCCTCCTCGATCTCATCCGTCAATACGAGGATTCGCCCGCCGATTCGCCCAAGCACGCGTCGCTTTTCGAAACGATCAACCATTTCGAAGGCTGGACCATCGACCAGCGGACGCGAAGCTTGATGGATCACCTCAACGCGCCTGCGCGCGAACGCATTGTGGGCACGCTCTCCGGCGGCGAAAAACGCCGCGTGGCACTCTGCCGCGCGCTCCTCGCCCGACCCGACTTCCTCATTCTCGACGAACCCACGAACCATCTCGACACCGAATCGATCGAATGGCTCGAGGAATTTCTCGGTGATTATCCCGGCGCGTGCCTCTTCGTCACGCACGACCGCTATTTTCTCGATCGCATCGCCAATCGCATCGTGGAACTCGCGCAGGGAAAATTCTTTTCCCACATGGGAAGCTACACGGACTTCCTCGAAGCCAAGGCCGTGCGCCAAAGCACGGAGGAACAACAGGAAAAATCACGCCAGACTTTTTTGAAACGCGAACTCGAATGGGTGCGCCGGCGTCCCAGGGCGCGCCGCACGAAGTCGAAGGACCGCGTGGAACGTTTTCATTCCGAAGTGGCCAAGGCGGGACCGGAGCTGGAATTGGACATCGACATGATCATTCCTCCGCCGCCCAAGCTGGCCAATCGCGTCATCGAACTGACGAACGTCGGCATAGAACTGGGAGGAAAAACGCTCTTCCGCAACGTGAATTTGAAACTCGAGGCGGGAGAACGCCTCGGCATCGTGGGACGCAATGGTCTCGGTAAAACAACGTTGCTGAAAGTGATGATGGAACAGATGCCGCCCACTTCCGGCACCGTGAAAACGGGGACGCAGACGAAAATCAATTACGTGGACCAGGGCCGGCTGTTGCTCGACGAGAACAAGACGATCTTCCAGGAAATCGGCGAAGGCGGCGATTACGTCCTGCTGGGCGAGGAGAAAATTTCCATCCGCGGTTATTTGCGGCGCTATCTTTTCAGCGAGGACCGCATCAACGCGAAGATCTCTCTGCTTTCAGGAGGCGAACGCAGCCGGGTGATCCTCGCGAAGATTTTAAAGCGCGGCGGCAACCTTCTCATCCTCGACGAACCCACGAACGATCTCGATCTCGCCACGCTGCGCCTCCTGGAGGAAGCGTTGATGTCGTTCAAGGGCGCCGTGATCGTCGTCAGCCACGACCGCTACTTCCTCAACCGCGTCTGCACGAGCATCGTGGGCTTCGAAGGCGGCGGAGAAATTTTCCAGACCATCGGGAGTTACGATTATTACCTCGAAAAACGTCCGTCGAGAAAAATCGAGGATTACCCCGCTCCTTCATCTCAGCAAGAAGCGCCTCAAACCGCGAAAGGACGCATCCGAAAACTGACATGGAAGGAATCGAAGGAACTCGAAACCATCGAAGCGACGATTCAGACGCTGGAAGCGGAAGTCGCGCGCATCGAAAAACTTTTCGGAGATCCCGAATTCTTCAAATCCAACAGCGGCCAATGGGAAGAGCTCGACGCCCAACTCGTCGCGACAAAGGAAAAAGTGCCGACCTTATACGCGCGCTGGGAGGAGCTGGAGAAAATCAAGGCGTCCTCGCAGACTGTCAAAAGCTGACTTGCAGCCTTGGCGATGCCCCTTCCATCTGAGATCATTTCATTCTGTGAACAAACGACTTTTCTCCGACATGGGGCTTTCTCCCGAAATCCTCAAGGCCATCGACAAACTTGGATTTGAACAAGCCTCGCCCATCCAGGCGGAGGCAATTCCCCTGATCCTGCAGGGCGGCGACATCGTGGGACAATCGCAAACCGGTTCGGGAAAAACCGCGGCATTCGCCATTCCCGCCGTCGAAAAGGTCGACCCCAAAAGCCGCGCCGTGCAGGTGCTGATCCTTTGCCCCACCCGCGAGCTCGCCATGCAGGTGGCCGATGAAGTTCACAAACTCGTCTTGTTCAAAAATGGTATTCGTTCCGTTCCGATTTACGGGGGCGCCTCCTACGATCGCCAACTCCAGGCGTTGCGCCAGGGCGTGCAGATCGTCATCGGCACGCCGGGACGCGTGATGGACCACATGCGTCGCAAGACGCTGAAGCTCGATTCCACCCACATGGTGATCCTCGACGAAGCCGATCGCATGCTCGACATGGGATTCCGCGAGGACATCGAACTCATTCTCGAATCGGTACCCAAAGAACGTCAGCTCGTCTTTTTCTCCGCCACGGTTTCCAGACCCATCCAGGAATTGATCCGCCGATTCGCGCGGGATCCGAAAAACGTCCGTATCGACGAACACAAGTCCGTCACCGTGCCCACAGTGGAACAGGTTTTCTACGAAGTGCAGCGCTACAGCAAAATGGAGGCGCTCACCCGCATCATCGATCTCCACGACATCAAGCTCGCGATCATTTTTTGTAATACGAAGCGCATGGTGGACGATCTGACCGACGATCTGCTCGCCAAGGGCTATCTCGCTGACAGGTTGCACGGCGACATCAACCAATCGGCGCGCACGCGCGTCATGGAAAAGTTCCGCAACTCCGCCTTCGATCTCCTCGTCGCCACCGACGTGGCGGCCCGCGGCATCGACGTCGACGACGTAGAGGCGGTCTTCAATTACGATCTCCCCTACGACTCCGAGGATTACGTGCACCGCATCGGACGTACGGGACGCGCGGGACGCAAGGGACTCGCCATCACGTTCGTGCAGGGACAAGACATCTATCTCTTAAATCGCATCGAGCGTTTCACCAAAACGCGCATTCGCCGCGAAACGGTCCCCTCACTGGACGCTGTGGAAGAAAAACGCCTCGGAAGTTTTTTTGAAAGGCTGAAGAAGACGCTCGAAGGCGGAAAGTTCAAAAAACACGACGTCATGCTCGATCAACTCCTGGAACAGGGATTTTCATCGACAGACATCTCATCGGCATTGCTCCATCATATGTTCGGAACCCTGCCGGCGAAGGCGGCGCCCGTCAAAAAAGCGCCAGCTTTCACAGCACCCTACGCGAAATCGCCGGAGGAACGCGAAATCGCACCTCGAGCCCATCACGACTCCAAACCGAAAAGTTTCCCCCGCCCCGCAGAAGCGCCTATGGAGGGAAAGTTCCGCAGTTCGACGGATCGAAGCCAGCCCCGCTCGCTGCCGGAACGGGGAATGCAACGCCTGAAGCTCAACGTGGGAAGAAAGCTCGGCGTGACTCCCGGCGACGTTGTGGGAAAAATTCTTGGCCTGACCGATCTGACTCCGAAAATCGTGGGCGCGATCGCCCTTTTCCCGGATCATCTCTACGTCGACGTGGCCCAGGAGCACGCCTCGCTCATCATGGCCAAACTTTCAAAAGTCGAAATGAAAGGCTGCCGATTGGAAGTGGAATTCGCGAGCGCCGACAGCGGCAGTGAAGCTCCGAGGGAGGGATTTCTCGCCAACAAGAGAAAAAGACACGAGCAGCGCGCCAAGGGCGAAGGCTTTCATAAAAAAGCCAGGAAACACGGCGGTTACTGAACCTCCTGCAGGGCGTGCTGAAAACGCGTCGCGTCGTCGAGCATCCGGATGTTGTTGAACATCACATAGGCGGGCGCTTCCGAAATCATTTCCGCAAGACGCTGCAACTCCTCGTCGGAATAAACGTGTTTGAAACCTTTTCCGCCATGCAGCCGGAAATAAATGAATTCCGGGGTGACCGTGCGCGACACAAAGGGATCGACGGCGTGAATCAAATTCAGTTCCTCGCAAAGCGAGCGCACCAGATCGTCCGGCCACGCGCCTCTCGGTTCCCAGAGAAACTTCAGGCCGTCACGATCAACCGATGAAAAAAATCGCCGCATGTTCCTCACGTTTTCCGGGCTCGGCGTGAAACTGGGAGGACATTGAAACAACAACAAGCGGGCTTTCAGCGCTTTGGCGCAAAGGCGCGTCGTTTCCCACGCCTCTCCCACGATGGACGTTGGCTGGAATGAGCCGCATTCCTGCCGTTCTTTTCCCGAAAGATCCGTCTTGAGGCGGCGATACGTCGGACATCCGGCCGGATGCGTGAGGATCTGCCAGGCTTTGAGGGTAAATTCGAAATCGGCCGGGACGAACGAGCGCCAGCGTTCCAGCGTGGAAATGCGGGGAGGCTGGTAAAATGTCTGCTGCACCTCGACGACAGAAAAGCGCGCGGCATACTTCTCCTTCACCAACGGAAACCCGCAACAGCCAATCTTCATCTCCATGCAGGAATATGCCGGAGAACCGGGAGTTTACAAATTTCCTCCAACGCTTCACTGCCAGTTTTTGGAGGTCACGCGGACGAGATAAACGGGAACGAAATTGGGCGAGAGCATGGATGGAAGCGAATAGGTTTCCACAACCTGCACATGCAGCCTGTCTTTCACGTTTTGTTCATAATCCATCCAAAAGGGATCCCAATCCGATTCCACGAGCCAATAGATCTCGCTGCCGGGTTTGTCCAGCAAGTGAAGCAATCCCGGAATGAAGGTTTCATGACGGTTGGCGTTGCCAAAACCGGTGCGAAAGGAAGTGGCTCGCAGCAGGGAGGAAGCTCTCTGACCCGCCACAATCGATCCGGGAGGAATGCGCTGTTCGATTTCGCGGGATGTGGTGCGGAATAAATCATGTCGCGAAAACATTTCCGCACAGGCGCCCCGCCAATGCGTGTTGAAGACGCAAAAGCCGATCAGAAGCAAAAGCCATCCTCCATACCAGCGACGCCAGGTTGCCTCTGTCCGGTGGGCAGAGAACAGAAGCGCCAGGCCACAAACGCCCAGTTGCAGGACGATCTGGTTTTGAGAAAAGAAGCGGCTCCTCAAGTAGGATTGTTGCGGGACGGTTCCGTACACGTCCTCGTAGGAGTGGACGTAATTGGAAAACATAAGGACCATCACGACCGCGCCCACTCCAACTGCCAGAAAATATTCCCGCCATGTCCAGCGGCGCCAGGAAAAAGTTTTGGCAAAAATCGCGAGCGTGACCATGGCCATCAAAAGTTTGGGCCAAAAGAGGATCCAGCTGAACCTGGCGGAGGTGAAAGCTTCTCCGCTGGCAAAATCGCGCAGGTCCCCAACAGACATGTTCATGGGGATCCAATAAAGGACCACCAGGACCGCGAAGCAGCCCACGATCCTTTTTAAGATTCCGGTCCACGACGAATCAAATTTCCAGACGGCGCGACGCGCAAACACCAGCAGAACGGGCAGCCAATAAATCGCAGGAAGGAAATAGCGGGCCGAATTCCATGTCTGCGTGGAAAGGACGAAGGCAAAAAAAAGAACTCCGGCACAAAGGATGTTGGGGACGGTCCATCTGCGAGTGGATCGGGCGATCGAGACGAGCCAACACCACGCCGGCACCGCGATGAGGACGGGAAGCATCAGGCCCATGTGGACACTAAAGGGATATTTGGGAAAATTTGAAAAGATCCGAAGAACCGTCCATGGATCCAGTTGCGTCGCCTTCCAGACGGAATCCGTCGACAAAAAGGAAGTCCCCTGCAGCAGGGAATGAACCCACCACTTTCCAATCCCCACGACCGCCAGCCATGGGAGTAAAAACAAAATGACGTCCTGACGCCATTTGTGAGACCGAAATATGCACAACGATCCGACCATCGGCGCGAAGAGGACGGCCGTGGGTTTGAACAAAAACGCGATTCCAAGAAAAAGACCGGCGGCCGCCTTTGAAAGGCTTGTTTTTCGCAAAGCGCACACCACCGATACAATCGTCAGCACGCCGGCCATTCCATCCGTGCTCACGACGCGTTCATAACTCACACTCAATGGATTGCACGACACGAGGAGCGTCACCGCGCAAGCCACTCCGGCGGCGGTGTATCGCGAAGCGAGCCAATAGGCGCAAAACCACGCCGCCACGGCCGCCAGCACACTCGGGACGCGAATCGTCCCATATTTCAAACCAAACACCCGATAACTTCCATAACTCAACAGATGCATCGCCGGCGAAGTGGGCAGTGTGTTCGGAGTCGACAGCTCGGGATCGATGAACGTCCCCCGCATATAAGCGATGCGCCCGCCCGCCGTGTATTCTCCTTCATCCGTGAGAAAAAAAGATCCCCACAATCCCCGATTTCCAGGGTCGGCGTCGAGCCACGGCAATCTCAAGGCCCCTGTCACCAGCACCACTAACAGTCCGAAAAGCAAACGGGCACGTCGGTGACAAAGGAAAGAGCCTGCGGACATACGCGGCATCCTATCATTTTTTAGATTCAGGATCACAAGCCGATTATGGCGGGCACATTTCGCGATCAGGCCCCTCCCCCATGCGCGCCAAGTCGTATTCCTAGCGCCATGCATGAACCGTCTCGAGCACGACAAAAATCCAATAAAATTCCTTCAAGCCAAAAAACTCCGGAGGATGGAGCGGATTGTAACTGCTCAATCGAACCTGCCCATTCTCGCCATGAAACAATCGTAAAACCACGCCGCGGTTTTTTATATGCGCGAAGACCAAATCTCCATTGCGTGCCGTAAGCGAGGGCGACATCCACGCCGTCTCACCCGCGTAAATCTTGGGTTCCATCGAATCTCCTTCCACTCTCACACCAAGATTGCCGCCTTTGGTAACGATATTTTTGCCGGCTGCTATCGCCAATAATTGCTTGCGCGTCCGCGCGCGCTCAAGTTGCTCCCATAAAAAGACGGGCGTGACTCTTCCATATTCAATAAGGTCCTCCTGCATCAGACCAGAACGCTTCCTTTTGAGGGATTGCATCCCCATCCAAAGCCGCGCGAACGTGCCAGGATGAGACTTCACCTTTCCGCTCAGGAGCCGATGAATGGTGGAACGGTGAATCTGGGTTTCCTCTCCAAGCTCGGCGAGTCCAATATGCCCCTCTTCCATCTCCGCCTTTAAGCGCGACACCTTTTTGCGATTGCTTAAAATTTCAAGAGACGCATCTTTTTTCATTTGTCTGTTGCATTTTGTTGCATATGCACATATATGCGCATTATGCCGCGATTCACAAGACGAAACTTGAAACGCGGAGGCCTCCACATCCAGCTCGCAAACTTTCTTCGGTTAAAACAAGGGACGCTTTCCCCGACCCAATACGCCCGGCGGCTGAAAATCTCTCCGCAAACCCTGCGCGGAATCTATTCCGGCAAAACCAAATTGCGATTGCGCACATTGGAAAAGATCATGACCCGCCTTAACTGCGGACTGAAGGACATCTTCCCCCCTTCTCGCTCAACGCGGCCCTGAAAAAATATCCGTCAAATCGCATCGAAGTCGCTTGAGGATCTGTTCGAGCAATTCCAGTGTGGCGCTTTGCTGACATGTTTCGAGACGAAACAAAGTGCTTGGACTGATGCCCAACTTCTTGGCAAACGCGACAAACGTCTTGTCTCCCCTGCTCTTCCGAAGGAATTTCCCAAGCTGATCGTCCAAATGCAACACCCGGGCAGTTTGCCCGATCATTCATTCCATATGCGGAATATTTGCTTGCTCTATTCCTCATATGGAATATAACGGGCAGACAGCACAAGATTGCCAACAATTGTTTCCGAACATCTCTCTCAAAAAGGCCTGTTATGATTCGATTTTTCATGCTTTTCGCTCTGTTTTTTACAGCTACCTTCGCAAGCGCCCAGCTCCTGGATGAAGAAACATTGAGCAAATTGCGACGCGGCGACGCACCTCTTCACCCACGCGAAAAGTTCCGCTATTACTCCGATGCCCATGGCCCCATCTATCTCTCAGCACATGCCGGCGCGGCGGTCACCCCAAGCATTCAGAGCAATGTCAATGCTCCCATCCGCTTTGACACCTCTGAGTTTTTATCCCTTCGCGTCGGAGTGGATGTCATGTCGAAAAATACATGGAGCCTGGCCATCGAACCCGAGTTCTTTTTTTATCAACCCAATGCCCATATTGAAAACGTTCTGGGCGTTTCCGGTTTTAATGGGCAGGCGGACATCGACAGCTACAACTTCGCGATCAACTTTCTGGGGAGGTGGAGCTTTGCAGATCGATGGAGCCTGCAACTCGGCGGCGGCCCTGTCGTATCCTATCTGGACGCCCATGACGCCTTTTTTTCACTGGGAAACCTTCGCACGGGAACCGCAAGCGCCGATGATGAGGAAATCGGATTTCAGGCCCTGCTGGGAATTCGATATTTTATCAACGAACATTGGGCAATCGATCTGGAAAACCGTTTTCTGCGGGTGAACGGCTATCACCTCCATTTTCCCCTCGCCGACGTGCAAACGGACCTTGAAACGTATATGACAAGCTTTGGTTTATCTTACTATTTTTAAGAAGCGAGTGTGAATAAGAGGGGATGCCTCTTGAAAGCCGCGACATCCTTACAGCATCTGGACATTGTGAATATCCTGTAGCAGAGCATCTCCAGAAGCATTTTCCGCAAAAGCATCGAAGCTCCTCGTCTGGAAAATGCGTCCCCACTTGCCTCACATGGCAAGCGCTTTCATTAAAACAGGTAATGCACCACAGCATTTCCTTTGACAAGCCATTGAACTTTTTGAAAAACATAGTATATATACTAGTGTACAGAGTTAGTCCTTTCAACGCGTCAGGCGTCGAACGATCCAACATTCAAAGAACAACGGATATGATTCATCAATTTTCGCTGAAAATGGCTGCCAACCTCTTTTTACTCATAGCAACCCTAGGGATGGCGAATGCTCAGACCTTTCTTCCGGGGGGTACAAGCATCGCGGGTGTCGCCGACGTGAACGGCGATGGCCTGCCGGACATGGTGACGCAATATGACGACGCCAACGGAGCCCGCCATTGGCAGGTGTTTCTTTCCACTGGATCTTCCTTCGTGAACTCCGGCGACTGGTTCCAAAGTTCGACTCCCGGAATCACTGCCATCGGACTCGCGGACTTGAATGGTGACGGTAAAATGGACTTGGTGGTCCAATATGACGACCTCGCCGGCATCCGCCACTGGCAGGGTTGGATTTCCACCGGAACCTCCTTCATCTCAAGCGGAGACTGGGGCAACACCACCACGCCCGGCATGGAAGTTGTCGAACTGACTGACCTGAATGGAGACCGGAAAGCCGATCTGGTCGTGCAATACGACGACAACGGGACGCGTCATTGGCAGGTCTGGCCTTCCACAGGAAGTTCGTTTGGCCCGGGCGTGGATTGGGCTTGGACCACCACGTCGGGCATGACCAACCTCACCACCCAGACCAGCACGTCCTCCTCGAGCACAACGAATTCAAGTACGACCAGCGCCACGTCAAAGGCAACGGTGCCGTCAGCTCCCACGGGTTTAAGCGCCACTGGCAACTTCAGTTCGGTGACATTGGTGTGGGTGGGATATCTCTCGGATAACGTCACTTATAATGTGAAAAGATCCACCACTGATGGCGGCCCGTATACGACCATAGCGACCTCCATCACCAATCAAGGTTATACGGATACTTCCGTAACGGGCGGGACTTATTATTATGTTGTCACAGCGGTGAATTCAGCTGGTGAAAGCGGGATTTCCAACCAGGCCAGCGCGACACCCAGCGCGACACCGCCACCCTCGACCACCAACATGATGTCGATGTCCTCGAACTCCATCACCCCACTGAGCACCAGCTTCACGAGCACGACATTATCCACGCAGACCATTTCCACGAACACCGATATGCTGGTGAAAAACACAGTGGCAGTGACGAATGTCGTGGCCACAGCACCCGCCGCGCCGACGGGACTGACGGCCAGCGCGACCAATGGAAGCGTGTCCCTGTCCTGGAACGCCAGCGCCGGCACCACGTCCTACAACATCAAACGATCCGACACGAGCGGCGGGCCTTACACGACGATCACCACAGGCGCGACCACCACGAGCTACAGCTACACCGGCGGACTGACCAATGGCGCCACTTATTACTTTGTGGTTTCCGCGGTGAACGCAGGTGGCGAAAGCGGAAACTCGAATCAGGCCACCGCCGTCATGACGATTTCGCCTCCCACGAATTTGAGCGCGAGCGCCGGCACCGATGGAGTGACGCTGGTTTGGACGGCGAGCCCCGGCGCGCCCACATGGGCGACATCTTCCTCCTATCGTGTGAAACGTGCGACAACGAGCGGAGGCCCTTACACCACCGTCACCAACCTCAACAACACGGTTTACACGGACCGTCCGACGGCGACCGGGACCAACACTTTCTATTATGTCGTTTCCGCTCTCAATGGAACGGTCGAAAGCGCGAACTCCAACCAGGCCAGCGCCACGCCGTTGCCGCCGCCGGCGAATTTCACCGGCACGGCTGGCGTCGGCTATGTGGCCCTCTCGTGGAATGCCGTCACGGGGGCCACCTCTTATCGAGTGTGGATGTCGAATCAATCCTCCACCTCGCCCATCGCGACGGTGACAACGCTCGCCTACACGAATGTCGTTGCCACGGGCAATTTCCAATATTACGTGACGGCGCGGAACACCTCAGCGGAAAGCAGTCTGGCCGGCCCCGTCAGCATCTCGCCGAAACCTTCCACGCCCACAGGCCTGACAGCCACTGCGGCCAATACAGGCGGCGCGGTGAACTTATCATGGACCGCTTCGACGGGGGCCACTTCTTACACGATCTTTCGATCCACCACGAACGGCGGACCCTACACCTCGCTCTTCACGACGGGTAATACCAACACCACCGCCCAGGATACTTCCGTCACAAACGGCACGACGTATTATTACGTGGTTCAGGCAGTGAATGGAAACGTCAATCCAGGTTATAGCGCGTATTCGAACCAGGCCAGCGCGACACCCATGGCTCCGTGATGCTTCGGATCGCGGCTTGTCATTTCGCCGTAAAATGGCAAAGCTTCCGTCATGCCTTCACTCGTCATGACGGTGCTCGCGGAAGACCGCCCGGGTCTGGTGGACGCGCTCTCCTCACTGGTGAAGGAACATGGCGGCAACTGGCTTGAGAGCCGGATGTCGCGCCTCGGCGGCCGCTTCGCCGGCATTCTCCGCGTGGAAATTCCCGAAGCGAAGCAACCCGCCTTTCGCAAGGAAGTGGAGAAGTTGCGCTCGCAAGGTTGGACGCTCGTGATCGATTCGGACCGCCCCACCCTCACGGACGTGGATTCGAAGGAAATGACCCTCGAAATCATCGGACAGGACCGTCCCGGCATCGTGCGCGAAATTTCGCATGCGCTCGCCTCGCAGGGCGTGAACATCGAGGATCTCCAGACGGAGACTCTCAGCGCCCCGATGACGGGCGACTTGCTTTTTCAGGCGCGGATCACGATCCGGATTCCGAAAAAATGTTCGACGAAACAACTGCAGGAAACGCTCGAACAGATTGCGGCGGATCTGATGGTCGATCTTTCCTTTGGCGCGCGCGAAGCCCGGACATCCTGAAGATTTCATGGTTCGCGAATCCTCCTTAGCTCCGTCCTCGGGGATTTCGTCATCACGTAAGTTGTTGGCAATCAGAGCGTTCTGAAACAGCCATTAGTCTGTCTTAAAAGTAACGAGATTTCGTTCAGATTTTTCTGGTCACATCGCTGCCTCCCTGCTTGAATGCGCGATCTTACAGAATTCGTTTACAAAGTATTACATTATGAAATCCAAGTTCCTTGTTCTCCTTTCGTTGCTCGTCCTTTGTCAGACTGCGGCCTTTGCCGACTTCACAGTCACGGCCTCTTCCACCAGCGGGGGATCGATCAGCCCGTCGGGCGATATGGTGGTGGCCAACAACGCGCAACCCACCTTCAACATCACGCCCGCCAGCGGCTACGAAATCTGGGACGTGAATGTAAACGGAACGTCTGTAGGTTCCGTCGCGTCGTACACGTTTCCTCCTGTGACCGCCAACCAGACGATTGTGGTGACCTTTGTTCAGCAAAACTTCGCGGAGAGTTTCTCGGGCACCCTGTCCAATTGGAGCAACATCACGCGTTCGGGATTTGGAAGCTGGAGCGCAACCGCCGGGGTATTGACCTCCCAGGGCGGAAGCTCGGGCACCGATCCCCGCATCCGCACGATCTCCAATTTTTCCTCCGACCGCCTGGTCACCCTCAAGTGCAAGACCACTTCAGGCGATCTGGCCTTTATTTTTCCTAAAAATCAGGACACCGACTTCAACAGCAACAACAACCTCTACCTGATTCAGCACAACACGGGATATTTGGAAATTGCCGGACTGTCCGGCGGCATCCCTTTCTCGCTGACGAGCCCCTACATTTTTACCGGTCTGAACCCTGCCGTTCAGCACAATTACAAGATCATCACCAGCGGCGCGAATCTGAAGGTCTACATCGACGGCAATCTTTACGCCAACATCACGAACAGCGTGGTCGCCCTGCTTTCGGGCGGCGTCGGGTTCCGCGCGCAAAGCGCCAGCCTTGAGGCCGATGACGTCAACGTCTACACGACGGTCCAAACCGATTCCACCTACACGGCTGGCGAATTCGTCTGGGTGGATGACACGCTTCCCCAGGGCGCAGTCCCTGCGAATTCCCCGGGCGACACATGGAATTGGGTGAGCTCCAATCCCGCTCCCTTCGTCGGCGCCAAAGCGATCCAATTAAGCGCCGCCGCTGCGGGCCAGCATGATTTCGGCTTCACGAACGCAACCCAGCGCATGGTCTTGAACAACAACGGCGACACCTTGTTTGCCGAAGTTTATTTGGATCCCGCCAGTCCTCCCTCCGAAATCATGTTGCAGTGGTGGGATGGCGCATCCGCCGACTGGTTCCGCGCGTATTGGGGCGCCAACAACATCAATCTCGGCGTTGACGGCAGCACGAACCGAAAATACATGGGCCCTCTTCCTCCCGCCGGCCAGTGGGTCGTGCTCGCGGTGCCTGCAAGCACGCTGGGTCTTGATGGCTTCACGCTGAATGCACTGAAGTTCACGTCCTACGGAGGAAAGGTGACCTGGGACAAGGCCGGCAAGACAAGCAATGCGCTGGCGAATCCGATCATCATCGTTTCCGCGGGACCGAACGGAAGCGTCGCTCCCGGTAGCATGACGATCAATCCCGCCCCCAATCAAAATACGTTCACCATCACGCCCAGCAGCGGCTACGACATCGCCGCTGTCAGCACCAACGGGTTTCAACTGCCCACGACTCCCGCCAGCATCACGTTTGTAAATGCGTCGGGCAGCAACAGCTTGAACGCCACCTTCGTGCGACGTCCCGTAATCACGGTTTCCACGCCCGACAACAACGGAAGCATCAAGACGAATGGCGTCAGCGTGACGGGCAATATCACCGTGGCCAGCGCATCAAGCCCCCTCTTCTCCATCGTGCCGAATTCCGGATTCGACGTCGCGAACGTCCAGACAAATGGTGTTTCGCTCGGATCCATCGTCGGCTGCACCTTCCCGAACGTCGTTTCCGATCAATCGATCAGCGCGACGTTTGTGGCGCATCAATCCAGCTACACATGGACGGCCAACAACACGTTGCCCGCGGGAACGCAAATCGGCCAGTGGAGCAGTCTGGCCAACGTCACCATGTCGACCACGGCAACGGGCGCCGCGCGGCTTCAAAACATCAATTGGACCTCGTCCACTGCCTCCTCCATCGGGGTGGCGAATTCGGCCTCGATGACGAAAATCCCAGCCGACGCTCCCATCCTGAAAGTGAAAGTCTCGCGAATCGATGCGGGCGCCACGCTCACGGTCGGAATCCGGCAGAGCGACAACACGTTCCTCCTCGCGTTCGCCAATCTCACCACACCTCTGGTGACGGGTGGAATCTACACCATCGATACGCGCACCTGTCGGCAGGTCGATCCCAACACGCTTCAACCCACGGGCGGAACTCCCTGGGGTGATGCTCCCTTAACGAACAAAACATTCACCATCGAGCTGCGCCTCACGGGCGGCTCGGCGGACGTCGACTACGTGGCGTTGCAGCCTTACTTCGTCACTTCAACATCGGGCATTGCCCTCCCGCCGAACGATCCGAACGTGGAGTTTGGCTACGACGTGGCCCAGGGATGGCGGCCGGGTGACTTCAACGGAGACGGCATCACGGACCTCTTCCGCGTCTCTGACGCCGGAGGCGGAAACGCCAAACTCGAAGTCGCCATTTCGCGAGGAAATGGCATCTACGACATCTCCAACTGGATGCGCCAGGGAGGAGCCACCTTCAACGGTAGCTACTATGTCGGAGATTTCAATGGAGACGGCCGTTGTGATGTGCTGCATGTTTACAACGACGGCAGCAATCTCTGGACCTTTGACGTCGCGCTGGCCAGCGGGCCAGGCTTCGAGGATTTCGTCCACTGGAAAACACATGGTCTTCCCGTCACGGGATGCCTTGCGATCGTTGTGGGTGACTTCGATGGCGATGGAAGCTGTGATGTGGCCGGCATTTACAACAACGGCGACAACACCACGGATTGCGACATGATCCTTTCGCGTGTGAAAAACGGCGCGCACATCTATGCCAGCGCCGCGGAAACCGGATTCACCTCACCCCAACGCTGGTTCTACACAAAAGGTGTGGTCTCGCGCTCACAATCCTGGAACGCCGCCGACTTCGACGGCGATGGAAAATGCGACATCGTCAATATCTTCAAGGATGGGACGAGCACGAGCATCGACGTCTATCGGTCCAATGGACAGGGAACCACCATTCAGCCTCCCTTCCCTCCAGAATCGCAATTGCAGATCGACTGGAACAAGGGCTTCACGCAACAACGCTGGAACACTCAGTTCCGTGACTGGTCGGACACCAACGGTTGGTTGCTTGGTGACTTCACCCATGATGGGAAAGCAGACCTGATTTATCTCTTCAATGATGCGAACCAGATGTCGATGGACGTTTATCGTTCCACCGGCTCATCGACGGCAGGTTTCGCCAATGAACATTGGATCACCAGGAAGGGGAACTTCACCCTGCTTTGGTGGTGGGCCGGCGATTTCTCCGGAGACGGATTCAGCGATATTACCTATATGACGAGGGACGCCTACGGGAACTGCCAGTTCACACTCTGGAAGAACACGTCGAAATAACGACGGTTCACGAGTCATCAAAAGCCGGGCTTTCCGCAAGGAGAGCCCGGCTTTTTGTCATCATCCCATCCCAAAAAAAATGCCGGATGCCGCAGACCATCGGGCTTGCGCACATGCAGGGAATGCCCTATGAGCATTATCGATGCGCGTTTTTATTCTACTAGGTGGTTTCGTCTGTCTCGCCCTCCTTCCGCTCGCTGCCGCCGGTCCCACGGATGAACTGAAATCTTTTTCGAGCTTCGAAGAGCTCGACTTTGAGAAGCTGGTCGTAGGCGACATTTTCGTCCACACCGTCCCCATGTCGGCCGGTCGCATCCTTTCGACGGAAAGCTGCTTCATCCTGAAGGCCAAACCTTCCGCGGCTGCAGGGATTTTCCAAAACTGGGACTCTTCCCATCATGAAGAGCTCAAAGTGTTTGACCATCGTTCCATCCAATCCCCGCCTTCCTCCGATGATTTCGAGGCGCTCGACCTGAATACGTCCGGAAATCTTTTTCATCATTTCGTGCGCAAAACCGAGAAGACGACGCCGAATGAATCCGAGATTTATTTCAGCAAAAAGGAAATGGAGCTGGTCTCGCACGCCATGAAAGCCGAGGGCGAACCCGCACAACTGGCAACCGCCTTCTGGAGGAAAATCCTGATCGCCAGATGCGTGAATTTTCAAAAGAACGGGTTCTCCGGCATTGTCCCTTATGAATCGCGCGACACATTCATCGATCCGGCTGCGGAAACCCTGCGGATCGTGGAAAACATTCCTCAAATCGCCAAACATTTTCACTCCCTGCTTTCGCAAACTCTGCTTTCCAAAAGCGCCGTTCCCGCGTCCCTCCATCCCCGTTATTATTGGGAAATGCTCGAACTCAACAGCCATCTCGACGTGGATCTCGGCGTGACGTGCTCCGACTTTTCGGATCGGCACATGCAGATGCTGGACGGCCTTTTTTACGCGAGCAGAGATATTTTTGCCTCGTTCACCCTGCGCCAGCTCTGGCAGGTGAAGATTCACGATCAAGTCGAGACACTCGTCTGGCAGGGAGATTTCGTCTCCACCGGAGGACTGGAAGATGCCAAGGGCATTGAACGGCTGGGCGCGGAAAGCATGATGCGCCAGGAAGTGAAGGAGCAGATTCAGTTTCTGCGGGAAGACCTTTCCAACGCGCAATGAAATTCCAATTTTCCATCCTGTTCGGAATGATCATCGGCCTGGGAGCAAGCCTCCAGGCCGCGGATCCTCTTCAGGAATTAAAATCTTTCTCCGGCTTCAGCGACATTGACGTGGCCCAGCTCGCGGCCGGCGAAATCGTGACGAAACAGGGAGACATCATGGAATTCTCACGGGGAATCACCGCTCAGGCTTGTTTCATTGCGATGGCGCCGCCTGAGAAAACAGCGCGGCTCTATCAAACGGGTGAAGTGTTCAACAACGAAGAACTGAAAATTTATTCCCATCGCCAGATTCACGTGCCTGCTTCCCGTAGCGACTTTTCTTTACTGAATCTCGAAGATCCCCGTTTTGAGTGGCTTCTTAAGCAATCCCTTCCCGCCAGGCCGGAGGAGATCAAACTTCAGATGAGCATGAAGGAAGCGGTGCTGATGTTTGAATGCAACAAGGTGGGGGGAGGATCAGGCAAAAACACGACCGAATGCTGGAAGGATTTTCTCCTCGCGCGTGCATCCATGTTTCAAAAAGGAGGGTTCTCCGCCACGCCTTATTACGAAACGCACGACGCCTACACCACTCCGCTTTCGGAACTTCAAAATATTTTAAAGGAACGGTCCAAAACCCGCGAACATTTCGCGTCCCTGATTGCGGATTCCATCCTGGCCCCTCCCGAACGCGCATCGATTCTGAAACCTTATTATTATTGGGACCTCGTCGAGATCGATGGCCATCCCACTTTCAACCTGGGGGCGATCTTCGTCAAAAACCTGGGGTCCGGCCACTATCATATTCTCGACGTCGATTATTACTCCAGCAGCGGTCTTTATACTTCAGCGACATTCCGCGAAGTCTGGCCGATCCAGGTCGATAACAAGACGGTTTCCCTCGTCTGGCGCGGCGAGGAGGTTTCCGCGCCGGCTCTTGCCGAGTTGCGAGGAGTCGAACGGTCCGCGGCTGGAATGATGATGATCCAGGAGATCAAAAAATCGGTTAAGGATTTCCAGGAGGAAGCTGTCAAAGCTCCCTGACAGACCGGTTGCCTGAGGGATGTGATGCCCCAGGCGGGACTTTATGTTATGCTGAAGGGCCAGGCGCGTGCATCCAGCCTCCATTGGCAACCGTAACAAGGATAAGAACTCATGAAAACCCACTGGACCTTGATGGCAACCCTGGCGGCGGCGATCAGCATCCTGATGGCCGCTCCCAAACCTGGAAACTCGAACGCTATGAATCCAACTCCTGATGTAACCGTCCGACTGCTCGACGAAAAGGGCCAACTCACTCCACCCCAGCGCACACCGCGCATTCTCAAAACCGACGCGGAATGGCGGGCCATCCTGACGGACGAACAATTTCGCATCACCCGCACCAAAGGCACCGAGCGCGCGTTCTGCGGTGTTTTCCACGACAATCACAAGGATGGCATTTATCTTTGCGTCGCGTGCGGCCTGCCGCTTTTCCGTTCCGACGCGAAGTTTGATTCCGGCACCGGCTGGCCCAGCTTTTTCCAACCGGTCGCAGAGGAAAATATCGGCAAGGAAACCGACTCAAGCTTCGGCATGGTCCGCAATGAAATCCATTGCGCCCGCTGCGATTCCCACCTCGGACACGTCTTCGAGGACGGGCCAAAGCCCACGGGATTGCGCTATTGCATCAATTCCGCCGCCTTGACCTTCGTGGAAAATCCCAAGACCGCCAGGGTCGTTCGCGAAAAAGCCATGTTCGGCGCAGGCTGTTTCTGGGGCGTGGAGGAAACCTTCCGTCAGTTGAAGGGCGTCACCAGCACCGCGGTCGGCTACTCCGGCGGCACTTACAAGAATCCGACGTACAAGGATGTTTGCACCGATCAGACCGGCCACGCCGAAGTGGTGCAGGTGGAATACGATCCCAGCCAGATTTCCTACGATCAACTGCTCGAGGTCTTCTGGGAAAACCATAATCCCACCACCCTGAACCGTCAGGGTCCGGACATGGGCACCCAATATCGTTCCGTCATCTTCTTTTACACTCCGGCCCAGGAGAAGGAGGCGCGCGCCTCGCTGGAAAAACTGCGCCAGAGTGGACGTTACTCAAAACCGATCGTCACGCAGATCGAAGCCGCCCGCGAATTTTATCGCGCGGAGGACTACCATCAGCAATATCTGGCAAAACGCGGCATGAAGGCCTGCCACGTGAATTGACGCATTCGCGGCTTTGACGGAAGGGTGATCATCTGGCCATAATATTCGAGGAATATTCCACCGGAGTATGGGCTCATGAAAAAATTCCTCTTCGCCGCGGTTTTTCTCTTCGCAGGCATTTTGATCGGTGCCGCACCAACGCCGAAAACGAAAGTCATCGCCGACTTCAACTCGCAGTCGCACAACAATCTGGGCGGAAAGTTTGGAGAATTGACGCCGAATCCCAAGGAGCAGGTCTACGTCTGCGTGCACATGTTCGATTCCGCCCAGAAAACGGAGGGCAATGCTTCGCTGCGCCTGATGTACAACGTGAACAAGAGCGGAGCCTTTAATGGATTTTGGATGAAGCTCGGTCCGAGCGATGCTTCCGTTCTCGATGCCGTGCCTTATCGTGATCTGGTTTTCTGGCTCCGCGGCGACGCGAAACTGGGAATTCCCACCCGATTCAAAATCGAGCTTAAATCAGGACATCAAATCGCCGGCTACGACGTCAGCAACATCGGCTCGGAATGGAAGGAGGTTCGCATCCCCTTGAAGGAGTTCGCGGACAAAGGCCTCCCGCTCAACACCCTCACCGAGCTCACGATTCTTTTCGAAGAGCGCTCCGCCGCCCCCGCCACCCGCGGCGCCATCAATATCGACTTGATCGCGCTCGAATAGTCCTCAGTGAATCATTGCCGGAACGTCGCAACTTCCGGCTTCTCATGGTGTTAAGAAGTCTATTGATCTTTTATGAATTCGCCGCATCTTGTGAGAATCCATGGCCTGCCCCCCCGCAAAGCGAAATGACAAATCCAGATCGCGGCTTCTTCGCCGGTTCCTTTGTTTTTGCGGCCTCACGCTCGGAAGCGCTTTGACCCTTTTCGCCGCGCCCGAGGAAACTCCTCCAGCTTCCGTTCCCGCCCAAAGCGTCATCACGCTCGACAACGCCTATGAACGCGTGCTCGAAACCGATCAGACGATCAAGACCGCCTACATCGAGATTCAAAAAGCGAAACTTCTTCCCTGGAGCGCCATCGCGCGCGTCGGTCCGCGGGTCACCGGCAGCGCCGGATACAACAATGACTCCAGCAGTTTCGGCTCCGCTACATCCAGGCGCCTCGATTCGGAATTCGCCGACGTCACCTACCAGCAGCCGCTGCTCGATTTGACCGTCTTTCCCGCCTATCACCTCGGCAAATTGACGACCCAGGCCAATTCGCTGGAGCATCGCTTCGTCACGCGTGAAACGCTTTTCGGCGTGGCGAAGGCCTATTACGAAATCTTGAAACAGCAACGCTTGCTCGCGGTCAACCAGGAAACCTTTCAGCTCGCGCAGGAACAGCAGAAGATCGCCCAGGTGCGCTACGAGGTGGGCGAAACCACGCGCCTCGACGCCACCCGCGCCCGCGTCGCCGTCGAAACCGCGCGCCGCACCGTGATCGAATCCAACAAGGCCATCGACTCCGCAAAGACCACGCTCAGCCATATTTTAAACTGGGGCGGCACGACCGATTTCGAAGTTGTGGATCCCCCCTCCCTCGCGTGGGAACACGAGCCCTTCGAGGCCGTCTGGAACCGCGCACTCGAACAACGCGAGGACTACGAGGTGAGCGAACTGGCCGTGAAACAGGACGAAGCGAGGCGCGACGAGGTGATCGCGCAATACGGTCCCACGGTGGTCGGACAGATCAGCAAGCAATGGGACAATCCCCGCGTCACAGGGAGCTCCGGCAGCGCCTCGGATTGGAGCGCCGGCGTCGCCGTACAGTTTCCCTTCTTCGAAGGCGGACAGCGCGAGATCGATCTTGTGACGGCAAACCATCAGATCGACGAAACCAAACTCAATCTCGAAAAAGTGGGCAAAACCATCGAGGAGGAGGTCAAAAACGCCTGGCTGCAGGCACAGATGCTCCAACGCACACTCGAGGCGTTGCGCGCACAAGTCGAGGCCGCGG
>Ga0207095_10024_pt1 | contig 46402 bp, 34 predicted proteins | sample Alteio_BWMinHeat_88_FD_153529 | JGI IMG/M metagenome (GOLD analysis project Ga0207095, IMG submission 153529) | Enriched cells from forest soil in Barre Woods Harvard Forest LTER site, Petersham, Massachusetts, United States -... | ecosystem: Environmental > Terrestrial > Soil > Temperate forest >... | reverse complement strand
TCGTCGCCGATGGAAGAGGACGTTTACGTCAAGCGCGTGCTCAGCGCGGCGGCGCTCACGTACGTCGCCGCGACGTTGTCCAGCATTCTGACGTTGCTTTATTTCCTGTACCGATCCGGGCTGCTGGGCGGGCGGAGGAACAGCTGAGCATTTTCCGATTCATCAATCGGGTCCCAGCGGCACCTCGTGATAGTCGAGCGCCCATTCTTTCATGTAGCGCACGCGCGTGGGCCGGATGCGGTAGACGATCAACGCCGGGTTGTCGATGCTGCCAAGGTACTGCCGCAGGAGAGGGTTGTCGTCCCAGATCGCTTGCAGCATGGCCTGGTCGGTGACGATCTCCGCGACGCCGGTGATTCGCACCTGGTCATGTCTGTCGTCCAGGTATCCCAGCTCCACCTTCGGATTAGCCGCGATCTCGGCCGTCTTGTGATAACTGCGCAGATTGGCGACGTACACCGTGAAGCCGTCCGTCTTCACCGGCGAGACGGGTCGGAGGCGTGGTTGATCGGCGTCGATCGTGGCCTGGAAGGGAAAGCGGTCCGCCTGGACCACCTGCAGCGCCAGTTCCTTGAGACGGCTGGAGTCAACGGGTTCGGGGATAGGTTTCGCCATGGCCGTTTTCTCCTGCTTTGAGGCCGGGCTGAAGGGTGTTGCAATCTCCCGTGCGAGCGCTTAGTTTACCATTCACGGCAGCCAATTCACCTACGTACCCGATTCCGATCGGTCGCCTCTAACGGAGATTCAGCATGCGGACCACTCTCGGTTTGTCGCTACTGGTCGGTCTTGTTCTGGCCGGCACGTCGCGCGGCGACGATCAGGCGGAAGCAAAGGCCCTTGTGGACAAAGCGCTCAAGGCGATGGGCGGCGAGGAAAAGTTGGCCAAGTGCAAGGCCTTCACCACGAAGGGCAAAGGCACGATCTACCAGCCCGGCGAGTTCACGATGACCGAGGAGACCTCCTGGCAGCCGCCCGGCCAGTATCGCGCCGACATGGAGATCAACGCTGCCAACGGGAAGCTCAAGCTGGTCTACGTTTTCAACGGCGACAAGGGCTGGATCAAGACAGGCGAAAGGACCGCGGAGATGCCCAAGGAGATTCGCGACGGCTTCACGGATTATTTCTACGCCCTGCGACTGGGAATCAATCCCGTCGAATTAAAGGCTGAGGGCGTTAAGCTCTCGGCGTTGGGCGAAGTCAAGATTGGCGAGCGCCCTGCAGTTGGCGTGCAGGTCGCGCGCAAAGCGCACAAGGACGTGAACCTCTATTTCGATAAGGAAACGGGCCTGCCTGCCAAAGCCGAGATCACTACGCGCAATGTCTTCGAGGACGGCGAGGTGCTGCACGAGTTCATCTTCAGCGAATTCAAGGAATTCGACGGCATCAAGGTGTACACGAAGTTGTTGTGGAACAAGGACGGCAAGAAGTACATGGAACGGGAGTTGGCGGAGTTCAAAGTCGTGGACAAGCTGGATGACGGGCTGTTTGGGAAGCCGTGAATACGTTCCCCCGAATAACCAAAGTTGACAAATATTGCTATCACGGCTAGGCTGCGGAGAACGATGGAAACAGGAGGCCCGTAGCCGATGAATGTTTCATTGACCAACGAACTGGAGCAGTACGTCGCCCGGAAGGTCCGTAGCGGCCTCTATCATTCCGCGAGCGAGGTGATTCGAGACGGCCTCCGCCTTCTGAAGGATCGCGACGAACTTCAAAAGTGCCGGCTCGCGGCAGTACGCAAGGAGATCGAGGTCGGCCTGGAGCAACTGCGCCGGGGTGATTACACGGAATATGACGAGGAATCTCTGAATCAATTGGTTGCGAAGACCAAACGAGCCGGCCGCGAGCGACTTGCCACGCGAGGGAAAAAGGCGAGATCATGAGTCGGTTTCGCGTCGCCCGCCAGGCGGAGGAAGATCTGGAGGACCTTTGGGTGCGCATTGCTCGCCGCAGCCGCCGAAACGCCGATCGATTCGTCGCCAAAGTGGTCGGCAAGTTCCCATTACTCGCCCGCTTTCCCGATTTGGGCACAAGCCAGGAGGAGCTGGCACCGGGCTTGCGCTCTTTCGTCGTCGGGAACTACGTGATTTTCTACAGAAGGATTGCGCGTGGAATAGAGATAAGTCGCATCTTGCACGGTGCACGTGATCTGCCGCCGCTTATTGACAGCTAGTCACGAACCGTTCGTGTTGAGCCGCCGTTCGCAGAAGCGCGAGGTTGCACGAACCGCGAATGAATTGGGTTGTCAAATCGCGTCGCCTTCCCGTTCGCGGTTCACTTGTCGCCGTCGGGTTTGGCTTGTTTGCGGTGGTCGGCGGCGAGATCTTTGTTGCCCATCTTTTCATGGTAGTCCGCCAGCTCCGCGTGTGTCGGGCGGTGTTTCGGATCGAGTAAAAGGGCGTGCTGAAGACAGCGCAGCCCTTCCTCCTTTTGGCCCAACCGCATCATCAGCGCGCCTGCGTCGGAATACAATGCCGGTTCTTCGGACGATTCGTTGAGCCTGCGGAGAAGGTCGCTCAAGATTTCCCGTTGGCCTTCCATGACCCGCAATTTATCGAGAAACGGTTTGGATTCCTTTTCCTTTCCAAGTGCTAACTGACATTGCGCCATCGTATACACGGTGCTTCGGTCCAACGGCTCAATCTCCAACGCCTTACCTAGCCACGTTTCGGCCTTGGCCGGCTCATTCGCGAGAAGTTCAAGTCTGCCGCGCTCGAAGAGGGCGGGGGCGTTCTTGGCGTCTTTTTCCAGGATCGCGTCGACCAGTTTCTGCGCTTCTTCGGTCTCGCCCAAAGCGATTCGGCAGCGAGCCGTCCCGAGCAAAACCGCCGTGTTCTTGGGTTGGGCCTTACGCAATTTCTCGAACTCCTTGAGCGCTTCATTAGGGTCGTCGCTGAGCGCTCCGGCGAGAAGCAAGCGTGCCTCGAAGTGGTCGGGATCGAGTTCGACGATCTTGCGAAAGTCCGCCACGGTGTTGGGGTGGTGGCCCGGCTCTTTCCCCCAATTGTCCACGGTGGCACGATCCCAAATTCGCGAGCGCTCGAGCAAGGCGGGGATGTTGTCGGGATGGCGTTTCAGCAATTCGCTCAGGCATTCGACGGAGCGGGAGAACCGAAACACGCGAGCGTTTCCTCGGCCCAAGGCCTCCAAAATCAGAAATGCGTCCGGGTTGTCCTCGTTTTCGCTCGCCTTGACGAGTTCTGTCTCCACTTTCTTCAGGTCGCCGGATTGGGCGCAGATCAAAGTTCGTTCGAGGGCCACGCCCTCGGCGGCCGTTTTGAGGCGCTCGCATTCCTTGAGATACTTCTCCGCCTCCTCAAACAGCTCAGCGCGGCGGGCGGTTCGGGCAGTTAGGAATAGCAGTTTCACGTCGTCGGGTTTGTCCTTCAGCGCTATCGCCAGCAACTCGAGGGCGCGGGTAAGGTCGCCCTTGTCGAGCGCCTTTTGAATCGCCGGAAGCGGGTCGTCCGACGCGGGTGCGCCCCGCGCGAATGTCCAGAAGGAAGGGACAATGAGCAAAGCTATCGCAAGGAGAAAAATGAAAAGGATTAGCCGTGAGTGCAAGACTCCGAAGGGCTGCCGCCTAGCGCACATGGTCGGTTCACCTCGCGTTGTGGCTTCTCCACCCACCCGCCGCAGCGGGTGGGCTTTCGTTGGTTTTTATCTACTTCACCGCGTCGGGCATTTTGATGATGTAGCTGGTATTCGGCTCATTGTTCGCCCGGCCAGTTGCGCCGGTGCCGAGAGCGAGCAGCTTGCCGTCCTTTGAGATTGCCACCGAGTAGATCGTACCGCCGGGGGTGTCCTCGGTGTAGAGCAGCTTGCCGTCGGCGGCGTTCCAGATGGTGAGCGATCCTTTGTTCTGCGGGGCGCTGCCGACGCTGGCGAGGAACTTGCCGTCGGTGGTGAAGCGGACGCCGTAGACCCAACCGGGGTGCGACGGAATCGGAGTGCCTTTCAACCTGTTGTCGGCGAGCTCGAGCGTCACGCTGCCGTCGGCGACGTTCCAGAGTTTGACCAAGTGATCGCTGCTGCCGGTGGCCAGCGTCTTGCCGTCGGGGCTGAGGGCGACGCAGAAGACGGCTTCGCGGTGGCCCTTGGGGAAGTCCTTTTCGTTGTACGCCTTGAACTCCTTGACGAGCGTGCCGGCCGCGGCGTCCCAGAGCTTGGCGCTGCCGTCCAGGCCGCCGGAGATGATCTGCTTGCCGTCGGAAGTCCATGCGAGGCAGTAGACGGCCGCGGGCTGCGGTGTGGCACCGGGAATCGTGTGGGCTTTGATTTCCTTGAGGACCATGGCTTTGGCGATATCCCAAATGCGCACGCTGCCGTCGTGGCAGCCGGTGGCCAGTTGCGTGCCCGCGGGATTAAAGGCGACGGCATCGACAAGGTTGGGGTGCGCGAAGTTCTTCGTGGCCGCGTCGCTGGCGAACTTCCACGACTTGGCCGTCTTGTCCAAGCTGGCGGTATAGAGTGTCGTGTCGTTGGCGAAGACCACCTCGGTGGCCCCGGCGGCGTGGACATTCGTCTGGGCCGCCTTGCCGAACGATTCGGGTTTGGGTTGGCCCGGAGTGAAGGTGACGTTCCAGGAGATCACGGATTTGTCGGCGCAAGCGGCGGCCAGCGTCAGGCTGTTCGGGCTGAACGCCAAGCCGCTAATTGCACCGGGCGCCTTGAAGGTATCGATCAACTTAGCGTCGGCAAGCTGGTAAACGCGCACCAGGCCCTCCGCGCCGCCGACCGCAACCAGGATGTTGTTCTTTGAGACGGCGACCGTTGTGACCGCTCCTTCGGCCGGACCGAAGTCGCGCTCCTTGGCGCCGTTGGCGAGGTTCCAGAGCTTGACCGTCTTGTCGTCGCTGGCGGTGAGCACGTGCGAGGCGTTGGGCGTCATCGCCAAGCCGTGAACCGGCACGGCGGCGGCTGGAATCGTCTTGGTGACCGAAATGGTCTGAATGGCCGGCGTCTTGTCGGCCGTGCTGATGAAGTGGAGGTTATCCGGCAGAAACTCCACCCGACGAACCGGAGCGGTGTGCGGATACGCCTGTATTTCCTTGCCGGTGGCCACGTCCCACACGCGGGCCTGGTTGTCGGCCGCGCCGGTGACGATCTTGGTCTTATCCACGCTGAACGAGAACGACAGCACCTCGGCGGGGTGGGCGATGGTCAACACTTCCTTGGCGTCGGCCAGGTTCCAGACGTGGAGCGCCTTGCCGGCGGAGGCGGCGACTTGCGTGAAGTCGCGGTTGTAGGCGACGGCGGAAATCGCGGCGTCGAGCGGGCCGAACGACTTAGATGCCTTGAAGGTGGCAAGGTCCCAAAGCTTGACCGTTTTGTCCGCGCCGCCGGTCACCGCCTGGTTTCCCTGGGCGTTGAACGCGACGCTGGAGACGCCGCCCGCATGGCCGTCGAAGACGGACAGGACGTTGACATCGATGAGACGCGAAGTCTTGTCCGCACTGCCGGAGGCCAGGGTGCGGTTGTCGGGCAGGAACGCCAGCGAATTGATGGCGCCGGTATGGTCGGAGAGCGCGACCAGTTCCTTTCCCGTTGCCAGGTCGAAGACATGCGTGGCATTGGCAGCGCCTTCCGTGACGCCGACTGCGACCCGCGCGCCGTTCGGACTGATGGTCACGCTCTGGGCGGGCGCGGTCAATGTGAACGTGGAAGTCGGCTTTTCCTCGGTCGGAGTGCCGAGCGTGAAAACCTTAACGATTTTGTCCGCGCCGATGGACACGACTTTCAAACCATCCGCGCTGATTCCGACGCCGGTGGCCGCGCCGTCGTGGGCGGCAAGCGACTTGATAAGCTTGCCGTCGGCGGGGTTCCAAATCTTGACGGCCTTATCGTCGCCGGCGGAGACGATACGGTCGCCCTTGGGGCTGAACGCGGCCTGGCGCACCGGGCCGGCATGCTCGGCTTGCCAGACGACGCCGGTCGTCAGAATGCGCGGCGTCTTGTCCGCGCCCGCAACCAGGATTTGTTTGCCGTCGGGATGAAACGCGGCCGCGACGATGGGGCCTTCCTGATCGAAGTACTCCACGAGTTTGCCGTCGAGCGTATAGATGCGGGCTTTCTTGTCCGCGCCGCCGACGATGAGCCGATCCTCGGCGGGATTGAAGCCGATGCTCTTCACCTCGGCGGGCGTGGCAAATGTCTGAGCGGCCTTGCTGTCGGCGAGCGTCCAGACTTTGATCGACTTGTCAGCCAAGCCACCGACGACCTTGGTGCCATCCTTGCTGATGGCCAGGCAGTTGACGGCGGCGGAGTTTTCGAGCTTACCCTTGTCCGCGCCGTCGGCGGCATTCCAGATGTGGATCGTCTTGTCGGCGCTGGCGGAGACGAAGAGGTCGCCCTTGGCGGTGTACTCGACCGCAGTGATCGGACCGGCATGGCCGGGGAGGTTCTTGATCTCCTTGCCCATCGCCACGTCGAACAAGCGCAGCGAATTGTCCGCCAGGCCGCCGACGACGAATTTGCCGTCGGGACTGAGGGCGCAACTCTGCACGGCGGCGGGAAGGTTGGGGAACTTCTTCACCTCCTTGCTGTCGGCGGTGGTCCAGACCGTGAGTGATTTGTCGAGTCCGCCGCCGGCGACGGACTTGCCGTCGCCGCTGATGGCGACGGAGGCGACGGCCAGTGTGTTGCCCGCATACGCCGGGCCGGCCTTGCCGTCGGCGACGGTCCAAAGGCGGGCTTGCTTGTCGGTGCAGCCGGTGAGGAGCACGGATCCGTCAGCACTAAACAGCGCACTTGTCACCTGATCGGGGTGCGTGAACAATTTGGGTGCGACCGGCAGCGCCCACAGCTTGACGGATCCGTCGGCCGAAGTGGAAAGAAGCTGCGTGCCGGCTGGGTTGAAGGCGAGCGTTGTGACCGGGCCGCCGGCCGCGCCGACGATGGCGGTTTGCTGGCTGTTGGCGGGGTTCCAGAAGCGGATCGCGCCGCCCGCGCCGCCGGAGGCAACCACCTGGCCGTTCGGACTAACCGCAACCGCCGTTACGACATCATCGTGGCCGATGAACTTCCGCTCGGTCGGTGTCGGGCCGAGGACCCAGCTACGAAGGACCTTGTCATTGCAGCCGGTGAAGAGCGTTTTGCCGTCGGCGGATAGGGCGGATGCCGTGACGAGGTCGGGATGCGTGATCACGCTGGTCGGATTCGCCGGAATGGCCCAGAGTTTGAGTATGCCGTCCGCGCCGCCGGTCAGGAGCTGGTTGCTTTGGGGATGGAAGGCGACACTGTTGACCCTTCCGGTATGCGCCACGGCCTGGCTGATGAGCTTGCTGTCGGCGGCGTTCCAGAGGAACAATCGGCCGTCGGCGGCGCCTCCGGCAAGTACGGTACCGCTGGGAGCGAGACTGACCGCGCCGACTCCGGCCGTCGCGCCGGGGAAATCGCGGACCTTGGTCCCCTTGGCGGCGTCGCTGAGGATGACGGCCTTGTCCGCGCCGCCGGTGACGGCCTGGGCACCGTTGGCAGAGAGGGAAAGAGCAGTCACCTCAGCGGCATGCGCAGTCAGCGGCACCGTCGCGGCCGGAACGTTCCAGAACTTGAGCGCGCCGTCGTTGCCGACGCTGACGCCGGTGGTGTTGTTGGCGTTGAAGACAAAGGCGTTGACGGGGCCGATGTGCGCGCCGAGCACGCCGGCGGACTTGCCATCGGCCACGGTCCAGAAGCGGACGGTCTTGTCGGCGCCGCTGCTGCCGAGGAGCGCGCCGTTGGGACTGAAGGCGACGCCGTTGACGGGTCCGGTGTGGCCGGGGAGGTTGAACAATTCCTTGCCGTCAGCGGTATTCCAAAGTTTGACCAACCCGTCCTTGCCCGCAGTTGCCAGTTTGGTCGCGTCGGCGCTGAGGGCGATTGCTTGGACGGCGTCGGCGAGTACGTATTCGCGCAGGTGGCCGGCGCTCGGCATGTCCCAGATCCTGGCCGTGTTGTCCGACGCGCCGGAGGCGATCATCGAGCCGTCCGGGCTGACGGACAGGCATAGCACCATCTGCTGATGCCCGCCCGGTCCGCCGCCGAGCGTTTTCACTTCCTTGCCGGTCGCCGATTCCCAGATTTTCAGCGTCTTGTCGAAGCTGGCGGTGACGACGTGCTTTTCGTCAGGAGTGAAGGCGATGGCGTAGACGGTGTCGGAGTGTCCCTTGAGAGTAACGGCGGCGCCGGCGGGCGCGGCCGGCGGCGGGTCGGCGGCGAGGATCAACGAGGCTGCGGCGAGCACAACGCACGCGGCAAATCGGCAAACGCCTGGGAAGCGAAGTTTGGTGCAAAGCATCGTGGGATTTCCTCATTGGGCGGCCATCGGCGGGAGATGCAACCCGTCCTCGCGGCAGCGGCGGATCGCGGAGAACAGGTAGTCTATTCCCTCGGCGGAGGGGGGTAAAGCATAAAGGAATTGATTGTTGGTTCAGGGTGTGGTGGTGAGGTGGTAAGGTGGCGAGGTGGTGAAGAACCGCTGATTGCCCCGCCACCACCCGACCACGTCACAACCCATCCGCCGTGTCTCACGCAGGTGCACACACACGCCCTGTCACCTAAGTCGCTAATCCCAAAGTAGTTAACTATCGAAATGGTTTCGTGTCTCACGATGGCGTGAGACACGGGAGGAAATGTGCAGGGAATGCCCCTTGACTTCATACAAACGACTGATACAGTTGATTAAAACAAACGTTTGTTTCAAGCGATTGTATGAAAGTGGACCTTATGAACACAGTCATCGAAGCGACCGATCCGACCACTCGCGAACGCCTACTGCGAGTTGCTGGACAAGTCTTTGCCGAGAAAGGACTTGAGGCAGCGACGGTCCGCGAGATCTGCGGCCGGGCCGAGGCCAACGTTGCCGCCGTGCACTACCATTTTGGCGGCAAGGAACGTCTGTACATTGAGTCCGTCAAGCATGCCCACGGGTCGGTGGCCGAGGGTATGAAAAACGCCGTCTGGCCGCCCGGCACTCCTCCCGCCCAAAGACTCCGCGACTTCATTGCCGGATTCATCAGCCGATTGCTTGATCCGTCGCGCCCGCCGTGGCTTGTGAAACTGATGATGCGGGAGATGGCGCAACCGACCGCGGCCTGCGCCGAATTGGTTCGCGACAACATTCTCCCCATCGCCGAAGTCCTGCGCCAAATCCTCCAAGACATTCTCCCGGCCGGTGCGCCGCGCTGGAAACTCCTGATGGTGGGCAACAGCATCATCAGCCAGTGCGTCTTCTACTGCCAAAACCGGCCGATCATCGAGCAAGTCGCGGGCCTCGACTATTCCTACTTCGAGCCGCCGGCGCTCGCCGAACATATCAGCCGGTTCACGCTGGCGGCGTTGGGCCTTGAAAAACCAATGGGCAGATGAGGTGGTGAAGTTATGAGCTGGATCGCGCTGAAGATGTTGACCGGCGATACCTTCAAGTTTCTCTTCATGGTCTTCGCCATCGCGTTCGCTTCGCTGCTCATGGCCCAGCAGGCGTCGATCTTCTGGGGCCTGATGCGAAATACCACGAGCCAGATCCGGGACGTGGAAGGCGCGGACATCTGGGTCATGGACCCTAACGTGCGGTTTGTGGACGACATCAAGCCGCTGTCGGAGAACGATACCTACCGCGTGCGCGGCGTGCCCGGCGTCAAGTGGGCGGTGCGGTTCTACAAGGGCCAGGCCCGCGCTCGCTTCGCGGACGGCAACTTTCAGCAGTTTCTCCTTCTGGGGGTCGACGACGCGACGCTGGTCGGCGCGCCGCGCACCGAGAAGATGATCATGGGCGGGCTCGGCGACTTGCGCATTCCCGACGCCTGCATCATGGATGAAGCCGGCTATCGCTACCTCTGGCCCGGCGAGCCGTTCGAGATCGGCCGCACATTTGAAATGAACGACCACCGCGCCGTGATCGTCGGCATCTGTGAAGCGTCGCCGACCTTTCAGACCTTTCCCATCGTCTACACGACCTACACGCAGGCCACGCGCTACGTCCCCAGCGAACGCAAGGTGCTGTCCTTCGTGCTGGTCCAAGGAGAAGACGGCGTCCCGACCGAGGAAGTCTGCCGACGCATTGAGGCGCAGACCGGCCTCGCCGCCCTGACGAGCGAACAATTCGTGAACAAGACCATCGTCTATTACCTCCAGCGCACCGGCATCGCCATCAACTTCGGCATCACGGTGTCGCTCGGTTTCTTCGTGGGCGCCGCGGTAGCCGGGCTGGTCTTTTTCCTGTTCACGCTGGAAAACCTCAAGCAGTTTGGAACGCTCAAGGCGATGGGGGTGAGCAACCTGCGCATCGTCGGCATGATCCTACTCCAAGGCTTCGTGGCCGGGCTTTTGGGTTACGGCATCGGCGTCGGCAGCGCGGCGGCGTTCGGCGTCACGCTCGGTGCGGTGGTCAAGACCGTGCCGCCCGCGTTCAACATGCACCCCTACATCCTCATCGGCACCGGAGTCGCCGTCATCCTGATCGTCGTGATTTCGAGTTTGTTCAGCATTCGCCGCGTGATGGTGGTGGAGCCGGCGATTGTGTTCCGATAAGAGGAAATCCGAAATCCGAAACACGAAATCCGAAACAATGTCAAAAACGAAAATCGAAATGACCGAAACTTGTGAGCGAGGGTTTTGGATTTGATTGTTTGAACCTTGTTTCGGATTCCGAGATTCGGATTTCGGATTTATGCAAAGGTGAGGGACTCAATGCTCAGCAGCACCGCGTTACGAATGGCGGTCGCGTGCCGAAACCTGACCAAGGAATTCGGCGACGGCGGCGAGAAAGTGATGGCCTTGCGCGGCGTGGACGTGGACGTGCCGCCGGGCGAGATGACGTTGCTTGTCGGGCCCAGCGGCTGCGGCAAGACCACGCTGATTTCCATTCTGGCGGGCCTGTTGGATCCCACGAGCGGAGCGCTGCAAGTGCTGGGGGCCGACTTGATGAAGATGAACGACCGCAAGAAGGTCAACTTTCGGGCGAAAAACATCGGCTTCGTGTTCCAACAGTACAACCTGCTGCCGTCGCTGACCGCGGCGGAAAACGTGGCCGTGCCGCTGCTGATCACCGGTCAGCGGCGGAAACAAGCGGTGCAAAAGGCGCGGGAGCTGCTCGCCAAAGTCGGCCTGGGGGATCGCACGGAATCGTTTCCGTTGCAAATGTCCGGCGGCCAACAGCAGCGCGTGGCGATCGCCCGAGCGCTCATCCATCAGCCCAAGTTGCTGGTCTGCGACGAACCGACCGCCGCGCTCGACGCCCACTCCGGCCAAGTGGTGATGGAACTGCTTCGCGAGGTGGCCCTCGGAGAAGACCGGGCGGTGATCGTCGTGTCGCACGACAACCGCGTGTACAAGTTCGGCGACCGCATCGTGTACATGAGCGACGGCCGCATCGAAAGAGTCGAATCCAAACCGGCCGCGTGAGCGCCGGAACCATGAAGAAGAAAACACCAATCACGAAAGCACGAAAGGACGAAAACACGAGATAAAGAACTTTTCTCGACCGCCTTCAACTATCCCGCATTTCGTGTTTTCGTTCTTTCGTGTTTTCGTGATGGAATTTGAGGAGCGACACTTATGTTCCGGAAATCCATCAAGTACGTCCTTCCAATCTTCGCGGTGGCCCTGTTCACGTTCGCGGTAGTGCACGTGGCGCGCACGCAGCAAACGCGGCCCAGAGCCGACCCGCCGGTTGAGCCGGCGCGTTCGCCTTTTGGGACCAATGTCTCCGGGGCCGGCATTGCTGAGGCGGAGACGGAAAACATCGCCATCGGCTCGCCCTTGCCGGGGGTGGTCCTGGAAGTGTATGTCCCCGTCAACAAGGTCGGACAGGTCGTGAAGCAGGGCGACCCCTTGTTTTTGGTCGATAACCGGGCCCTCAACGCCCAGCTCAAGTATCAGGAGGCGAATCTCGCCGCCGCCGAGGCGAACCTGACCAAATTGGAGAAGCAGCCGCGACCGGAAGAGGTGCCCGCCAACGAAGCCGCCGTCAAGGTCGCCGAGGCCAACGTGGCCATGCAGCAGGACATCGCCGAGCGCAACAGCGAGCTCTACCAACGGAATGCGGTGTCGGCCCAGGATTACATCCAGAGCCAGCTCATCCTCCGCCAGGCGCGCGCGACCCTGGCCCAGGCCCAGGCCAACTTGGCTCTGCAAAAGGCCGGCGCCTGGGAGCCGGACAAGGCGATTGCCCGCGCCAGCATCGCGCTCGCTAACGCCCAGATCGAGCAGACCAAGACCGACCTGGATCGGGCCCTGGTCCGCGCTCCGGTCGACGGCAAAGTGCTGCAAGTCAACGTTCGGCCCGGCGAATATGTGGGCACGCCGCCGTCTCAGGCCCTGATCGTCCTGGGCAGCATCGCCCAATTGCACGTCCGCGTAGACATCGACGAGCATGACATCCCGCGCTTCCGCACCAATCTGCCGGCCCAGGCCTCGCTCCGCGGCGATCCCAGCCAGAAGTTCCCCCTCCGCTTTGTCCGGGTTCAGCCGTATGTCATCCCGAAGAAGTCGCTCACCGGCGACAACACCGAACGGGTGGATACGCGCGTGTTGCAGGTGATCTACGCCATCGACAACGGCGACACGCCGCTGTACGTGGGGCAGCAGATGGATGTGTCGATTGATACGACGCGGGTGGCGACGGAGGCGAGGAGGTAATGGAGAAGTCGCCGATGGCACCTCAAGGTGAACTCGGCGGGGCAGTCTGCGCGGTGATGGTCAACGTTCTCGCTGGGTAATCGATAGCGAGCGTGCAGTCTTCCAATAGCTGCACTCCTATCAATGCAAACCGTCCCGGAGTCTCCATCGCCTCCAAGTGCACACGCCGCCCAAACCAATCGATCTGACATGGATAAGTATCGAAAGCTACGACGGATCCGTCCGCCAAGCCGCCCTGAACCGTGGAGGATTTCGACAATCCCAACGTGGCGATTTGGGCTTGCGTCAAGAACAGAAGTCCGGTGAACCCCGTATCTATCCACGCATCCAAGTTGATCACGGCCGCCGATACGGGGTGGCGAACCTTGACCGACACCAGAGCGCGCCCGTAGTCGTCCACTCGGCCGTTAATCATGGGCAAAAGCCAATCTCAAATGCCGTTGGAAAGCCCACCCGACCGGTGTAGGTTAACTTCTCGGGGTGAGCGCGGCGGGCTGCCGCTGTGGCTTCCTCCATTCTGCGCCCTAGGTAGTAATCCCCAGAGTCGGGCTCGATAGTCACGAAGTATCCCCAGTGGGTTTTTTCGAGTTCGGCGCGCAAACGCTGCGAGTAGATCTCCTCCCCTCGCCTTACGATTTCCAGTGATTGAGCCGAGGCCATCTGATTTCCTCCGCGAAGTAGGGAGCGTCAACCGCACCATGATTTCGTTTTTCGATTTTACACCATACTACAGATTTGAAGCGACCCACTTGTCGCAACCTTTTTCTTTGGCGCGCTTTTCGAGGAGATGCAGCAAATCCTCGTACGTGCATTTTCCCGCCGCCGCGTTTTCCATCTCCAGCAAGGCACCGTGAAAGAGATCGGAGAGATGGAAAACCAGCTTGTTGCCCTTCTCGTGATCTTGAGATCGAATTTCGAGTAATGCGCGGAACAGTAGGCAATAGACTGTCTTCGCTGCGAGAGTGTTTTTGGCTTCCATGGTTAAACCAGGCTGCCGTGGACCCCCTTCTTTATTCCAATCTCAATTCTACATATTGGTCTTTACCTTGACATATCTCAACCAACCAGTCAAAAACGGTGGGTCCTTCGTTCCGTCTGGCGGCCTCGAGTTCTGTGGCGACTTGTGAGACGTTTGCCGGATGGCAGCGTTCAATTCGCAACTCTAGCTGGCGTATGGTTTCGACATAGGCGAGATTTTGGCGCGATAAGTCCGAGTTCTTCCAGACAAGCGTATAACGACTCTGGTCTTCGCTGAAAGGCCAATAAAGAATGTCGTTAAAGGCGTCAAGATTGTGACCCCATGCTTGACCTGGAATAAGAACCCGACCGATGATCCGGTAGAAACCCTCGAGGGAGACGAAATCTCTGCCATCGATCTCGAAGACCTTCTGCACAGTTGCTATTCTCCTCACTGCTGGCGAACCTGCGAAGCTAGAATTGGGATCCGAATCCTACTTCATGGATGATGTTGCCTCGCCCCCCGGACACCCCGCCTCCATATACCCCTGCAACAAAATCTGCGCCGCCAGCCGGTCGCGCCGCGCCTTCCGCTTCTTGTGTGTCAACCCCGCATTCCACAATGCCGATTCTGCGTCCACCGTGCTGAACCGCTCATCCGCGAACACCACCGGTATGCCGGTGATCTCATGCAACCACTTTGCGAACGCCCGCGCCTCCGTTGATTTCGCGCTCTCATCGCCGCTCAGGTGAATCGGCAGTCCCACTACGAGTTGACCGATCTCCTCCTCCTCGATGACTCGCCGAAAGTAGCTTGCGTCCGCATCGCGATTCACGCACTCATACGTCGCCAGCGGCGATGCAATCTTGCGATCGGGATCGCTGACCGCCAAGCCAAAGCGCTTGGTGCCGTAGTCAATGCCCAGAAGTCGAGTGCGCCCGCTCACAGGTAACGTTCCAAACCCTTCTTCTTGAGCAATTCCACGAGCTGTTTCACCGCCGCCTCGTCGCGGCGGTCGGCGACGAGGGTGGCGTTGCCGTCGTGAATGATGAGCAGATTCTCGACGCCGGCGGTGGCGATGAGATGCCCCTCGTCGGCGACGATCACGCACTGCTTGCTGTTAATTCCGCAGTGCGATGCCAAAACGGTGTTGCCCTCGGCGTCCTGCGGGTGCATGCGTTCCAGGGCGAGCCAACTGCCGACGTCGTCCCAGCGGAACGGGGCTTGCAACATCAGGACTTTTTTCGCGTGCTCCATCACAGCGTAGTCGATGCTGATCCTGGCAAGGCCTTCGTACTCACGCTTCAGCACCTCGACCCGCCGCGGCGTGGGCCAGGCGTCGGCGATCTTCTGCACGGCGGCGAAAAGTTTCGGTTGTTGCTCGCGCAGTTCGCGGAGGATCGCCGACGCCTTCCAAATGAAGATGCCGCTGTTCCAGAAATACTCGCCCGACGCCAAGTATTGTTCCGCCGCCTCCGCTTTCGGCTTCTCCTGAAAGGCTTTCACGCGATGAACGGTTACACCCTGCCGACCGGCGAGTTCCTCGCGGCGCTGGATGTAGCCGTAGCCCGTGGCCGGGTAGGTCGGCGGGATGCCGATCGTGAGCAGCGCGTCCGGATGCTCGGCGGCCAGTTGCTCCGCGGCGTGGGCGGCGCGGCGGAATTCCTGCACCGGCTCGATGACATGGTCGGCGGGCATGACAAGCATGGTGGCGTCCGGTTCCTGGCGGGCAATCAGGGCGGCGCCAAGGCCGATGCATGCGGCGGTGTCCCGGCCGCACGGTTCCCCAACGATGCGGTCCGCGGAAAGGGTGGGGAGTTGCTTGGCGACTTCATCCTTGTGTTGACCGGCCGTGATGACCCATGAGCGTTCCGGCGGCACCTGGGCCTCGACGCGATCCAGGGCCATCTGGATCAGCGAGCGGTCGCCCGTCAGCGTGAGGAATTGTTTCGGTTTCTTTTGGCGACTCCGCGGCCAGAAGCGCGTGCCGCCGCCGCCGGCCATGATCAGTGCGTGCAACATGCCATGATCCTTCCCAACCAGTTTAGCCGCGACGCGGAGTCTTCGGAGCGGAGCGCGAGCCGCAGCCGACGCGCTCCGCTCCGAAGACTCCGCGTCGCGGCTAAACGACGTATGTCGGTCCCTCGATGCGCAGCGTCGGGTTCACCTTCGCCTTCAACTCGTCCGCATCCAAAGCATACAGCGGGCTGATCTCGAGCGGAACGGCGACCGAACCGTCGGCACGGCGCGGCACGGTCATGTTTGCCTGAGACAACCAGTCGCCGGCCAGGTCGGAGATGGCTTGTCGGACGCGCTCGGGCGAATCGGCGCCGGTGGCGTTCTTGAGCGGAGCGAACTCCTCGCGCCGGCTCGTTTCCACGACTGTCCAGCGATCGGCGAATGGCAGCACATCGAAGATGAATAGCTCGAACTTCAGCGCGTTTTCGCGCCCGGGCTTCACTAGGGTTCCAGTCGCGTCCATATGCGGGACCTTCTTGTGGGCGACATGATAGGGCATTCGCGTTTCCCCGCGTGTCACGCGCTCAAGGAATGCCACATCGAAGATATGAATCGCCGGGCTGCCCGCACGCAGCCGCAGGTTGCCCTCCGCATCGGTCTCGCGGGCGAGATCTTCGGGAAGATCGGAGTATTCGATCATTGTGCAGCGCCCGTCCACCATTACGAGATTGCCGAGCCGATCGGCCGGCCCGTCCTTCGGAATGATCTTGGAGGAGACCTCCGCCCGCTCCGCGAGGTGATGACCCAGGAATAACGGATCGGCGATTTTTCCTAGAGGATTGTCAACCTGAAAGTAGAAGATGTGCTTGATCCCGTGTCCACGTAGTCGGTCGAGTAGGCCGCAGTCCGTCAGTGCCGTGAGCGTGCCGCCGTGGCCGTTTGGGCCAAGGAAGAGCCGACCGGGCGCTTCAAACAGGAGCTGCCCCGTTGCGTGATCCAGCGCCGGCATGGTCCCTTGCTGGAAAAAGTGGATTTCATCCGCCGGGAGTCCGAAGGAGTCATGTTGCTTGAAGAACTCAACGGTTTCCGCGTGCGTCGCCGGGCTGGTCATGATAAGAAACGGCACAGGTTTCCCGAAGCGCCGGCGCAGCGCCAGCACTTTTTCCGCATGGATTTGGAAAAGGCAGTGACTGGAAACCGGGCCGATGGCAAACATGCCCTTGGGATGCTCGAAACCGAGCCGGCTCCCCTGCCCTCCCGCGACCATGAGCACGGCCACTTCGCCACGGCGCAATGCGTCTTCACCCAGCGTTCGTTCCCGCGCATGCGCCGTGGTCAGCCGCGTGATCGGCGCGGGTTGAATCTTTTCGCGCGCCGGCAAGGCGAATGTCTGGTCCATCTGCTGATGTAGCCGGTGGAGCAGTTCCAGATCGAGCGCGCGCAACTGGTCCAGCAGCGCGAGCCGTTCCTCCGGGCCCAGCGCGTCCCAGCATGCGATGACGTGCGGCTGTCCTAACTGGTGCAGTCGTCGTTTGAGGTCCTCGGGCAAGTCGTGCATGAAGCGGACCTCCTTCAAAACGGGAAGCTGAGGCCGTCGTAGGCCAGTTCGACGCCGGTCGGCAACTGGCGCGTGACCGTCTCGTGCTCAATTTCGTGTCCCATGTGCGTTAGATACGCTTGCTCCGGGTTGAGCCGGGCGATCACTTCGAGCGCCTCATGCAGCGAAAAGTGTGCCGGATGCGGCCGCAAGCGAAGGGCATCCAACACCAGCACGCGCAGGCCACGCAGCAACGGCCAACTCTCTTCCGGGATCGCGCTCACATCGGTGCAGTACGCGATATCGTCGAAGCGGAAGCCGAGGACGTTGAATTGCGCGTGAACCAACGGGATCGGCGTGACCCTTTGGCCGAGTACGGTGAACGGGTCGGTGGTAATCGGCACGAAGCGGAGTTTCGGGATCGCGCCGGCGACGGACGAGGCCGGTTTCTGGAACGCATAAGCAAAGGCGTGACGAATGATCTCCTCAACTTCCGCGGTGCAATAGAGCGGGATCGGCTCACCCAGCCGCCACGACAGCGGACGCAGATCATCGAGGCCGAACAGGTGATCGGCGTGGTAGTGGGTATAGAGCACCGCATGCACCATCGGCACTTTTTCGCGCAGCAATTGCAAGCGCAATTCCGGCGACGTGTCGATGACCACATTGCCATCCGGGCAACGGATCAGCGCCGAGCAGCGGAACCGGTGGTTGCGCGGGTTCGTGGACGTGCACACGTCGCACTGGCAGCCGAGCATGGGTACGCCGACCGACGTGCCGGTGCCGAGGAAAGTGAAAGTTCGCGACGCTGACATTACGCCTCTGCGCTCAACGAGAATAGGGGCGACGGACGCCGCACCCATCGCTTGTCACGTGTGAACGGCCCCCGGAATTATAGCAAAGCGCCCCAGCGCCTCGGCCCAATTCCCAAAGGCGCCGTGCAACTGACCGTTGACACAAGAGAAAATGTCGCATAGTCTTTCCGCTTTAGACGATGCCAAGCGATACTCAGGCCCCGTCCTCCGTTGTGGGCCGACAGCGGCATTGTGGAATCCTTCAACCTCTCTCCAAGAAGTGTCATGACTAACGGCACGACCGCAAACGCCAAACGACTGCTCTGGGCCGGCTTTTTCGCGATTTTCGCATCCGGTGTTGGTTTCTCCGTCCGGGCGGGCATTCTGACCGAGTGGGCCAACTCCTACGGTTTCACCAAGACTGAATTGGGCGGCATCACCGGCGGCGGGCTGTGGGGCTTCGGCCTGATCATCCTGGCGGGGGCTTTCCTCTCGGAGTGGATCGGCTACGGCAAGCTCATGGTGCTCGCCGTCGTGACCCATCTTCTCTCCGCCGCGCTGCAGCTCGCCACGGGGGAGGTCTACTCGGCGTTCGGGCGCGATTGGACCGTTGCCGGCTTGCACCTCGACCTGACGTACTGGAACCTTTACGTCGCCATGTTCCTATTCGCCGTAGGAAACGGCATTTGCGAGGCCGTGGTCAACCCAATGATCGCCGCCTTGTTCCCCAATCAAAAAACGCATTATCTGAACATCCTCCACGCCGGTTGGCCCGGCGGATTGTTGGTTGGGGGAGGGCTTTCCTACTTGATGAACGGCAACCCCGTCGGCGACTACGTGATGTTTCCGACCAAGGTGCCGTGGTTGATTCAGATGTCGATCTTTCTGGTTCCTGTGGCGCTCTACGCATTGTTGCTTCTGGGCCAGTCGCTTCCCAAGTCCGAAGCCGGCGCTGCCGGCATTGGGTTTGGCCGGATGATGTTGCAATTCGTTTCGCCTATTCTGCTGCTGCTCCTATTCATCCACGCCCTGGTCGGCTATGTCGAACTAGGAACCGACAGTTGGATCGCAAAAATCACTGGCACGATCATGGCGAACGCGGGCTGGGGCATCATTCTGTTCGTCTACACGTCCAGCTTGATGTTCGCGTTGCGGTTTTTCGGCGGTCCGATCGAACATCGCCTGTCGCCCTTGGGGTTGCTTTGCATCAGCGGCGTGCTGGGTGCGATTGGCCTCACGCTCCTCGGCAACGTGACGACCGTCGCGGACCCGGGCGCAACCAAGGCCGTGATCTTCTGTGTCTGCGCCGCTACGGTCTACGCCTGCGGCAAAACGTTTCTTTGGCCGACAATGCTTGCGGTAGTCTCCGAGCGCTACCCCAAGGGCGGCTCTCTGACCATCGGCGCCGTGGGCGGCATCGGCATGTTATCGGCCGGTTTTCTTGGCGGACCGGCCATCGGCTTCCAGCAAGACTTCTACGCCACCAAGCAATTGAAGGAGGACGCGCCGGCGTCGTATGAACGGTACGCGGTGGACAAGGAGAATTCCTTCTATGGTTTGGCCACCGTCAAGGGACTCAATGGTCAGAAAGTAAACGTTCTGGAACTCGAGGACACGATCCTTAAGCAGGATAAAGCCATCGCGGAAGAGAAAACGGACGATGCCAAGAAGCAAGCCGAGGATGCGCGGAAGGACGCCGCGGAGGAATTAAAGAAAACCCTCGACCGCGAGCCCAAGCTGAAGGAGTGGTGGGAAAATGGGAAACCGGACGCCAAACCGGAGCCGATTCCGCCCGCGGAAAAGTTCGCCGACAAGGACGCCCCGCCTATTGCGGCGGCCGGCCTTTTCGGCGGCGAGATGGCCCTGCGCTGGACGGCGCTCGTCCCGGCCCTGATGGCTGTCCTCTATCTCGTGCTCATCCTTTACTTCAAGCTCACCGGCGGGTACACCAAGGTCCAGGTCGATGCAACCGCCGAAAAGGCGCAAGAGATGATGAACGCGTACGAGGGCTAACGAGCGAGCGTTGTTCAAGCCGGGCTTTCCATCTTGGGAAGCCCGGACTTTTTCTCGCGCTCCAACAAATGTAAGAACATCGCGCGGGTCTCGGAAGTGTGTTTCTCCAGATCAGCAAGGAATCGCCCGGCCGCCCCGTCGTCGCCTTGAGGTTCATACCCGAGCCGGCGCGCCAGTTTCTCCACTTCCTCCAGGCTCTCCGGCAGATCATCGAGCGCCCGATTTTGCACGATCCGTTGCCGGCTCTCCACCATGCGGAGAAAATCGTAGCCGGAGCGCAGTACCCGATATTCGTCCTCGGAGGTCAGTGCGCCGTCCAGCAGCGCGCCCAGTGTTTCCCACGTGTTGCCATTGCGCAAGATCGACAGTGCGGCGCCGTACTTGAGCTGGAACATCTGCACAAGGAACTCGACGTCCACAATGCCGCCGAAGCCGCGCTTCAAATCGCGTTCGCTCCGGCTTGCCTCCATTCGCTCGCGCATCGCCCGGATTTCATCGACCATGTCCGGCCGCCAGCCGGCGCCGTAAGCGCCCTGGAAAACCGCGTTCATGACCTCTTTGCCGAATTCCTCGTCGCCACAAACGACCCGCGCCCGTGTCAGTGCCTGCCGTTCCCAAAGCTGTGCACCGCCGCCCTCGTAATAGCGCCGAAACTCGGACAGCGGCGTGACCAGGCTTCCCGACTTGCCGGTCGGCCGCAGACGCATGTCCACATGGTAAAGCCGGCCCATCGGGCCCATGGTGCTCGTCAACTTGATGACGCGCTGCGCGAACTCGGTGTGAAAGTGAATGTTGTCGGTCTGCTCGTATCGGTCGAAACGCGAAGCTCCCTGCGGCGGGGCTGTGCGTCCGTCGCCTTCGTAAACAAGGATCAAATCAAGGTCGCTGTGATAACTCAGTTCACGGCCGCCGAGCTTACCGAGCGCCAACACGACGTAGCGACACGGTTGTCCCGCGCGGAGACCATCGGCCAAACAAGGCGTCCCAAATCGCCGGAGCAGCGGCGGGTATTGCAAAAGTGCGATCCGATTCAGAATCGTTTCCGCGAGGTCGCTGAGGGCCGCCGTCGTTGCCTGGATGCTGCTCTTGCCCAGCAGGTCACGGACGCCAATGCGCAGCAATTCCTTGTCTTGAAAGCTGTGCAGGATCGGCTCAACGTCGGCCGCGCCCCGGCACAGCTCGGCCAATTCCTCGCACAGTTCCTGCGTCGAGCGCGGCTGATTGAGTACCAGCGTGTCGAGCAATTCGTCGATCATGCCGGGGTTGTTAATGAGGATTTCCGAAAGGAACTGGCTGCCCGCGCAGAGATCGACATACAATTTCAAACTCGGCGGGTTGAAGCTGAACAGTTCCCAAAGGACCGTCTTGGCACCGAGCGAAGCCGTGACCTTTTCCAGGTTGACAAGCGCCATGTCCGGGTCCGGAGTTTCCGCGACGGCGCGAAGAAGGTTCGGCGCGATACTGGCCAGGAAATGCCGGCAGCGCCGCGTCGAGAGAAACGTCGCTGACTCCTGCGCGAGTTGCGTCAGGTTGTGATACGCGCCGACGACGTCGCGGAAACCGTACCGGCCGAGCACGTTTCCCAGCGTTTCCGGGTCGGGGTTCGGGTCGAGAAGGAGGTCCGATTCCGGCTCGGCCTGGCCGTCCTCGCCCTGGAACGTCTGGTGCAAAAGGTGGTCGAGGATCTTGCGGTTGACGCCTGTCTTTTCGCGGTAGTCCGTCATGAATAGGGTGAACGGATCGGCATCGGAAATCAGCTGCGTCCCCTTTTTCTGCGGGAGCTTGTTGTAGCCCATGCGCAGGGCGAGCTTGCGAAGTTCCTCCTCGCCGGAGGGCAGTCGGTGCGTTTGCAGGTCGAATAGCAATTGCAACCGGTGTTCGGTCCTCCGCAGGAAGCGGTAGGCGTCGTCGAGAATCTGGCATTCCTGATCGGTGAGGCAGCCGGCGCGTTCGAGCGCCTGCATCGCTAAGAGAGTGTTGCGCTGGCGCACCTCAGGCAGATCGCCGCCGTTGAGCAGTTGCAGGAACTGGATGGTGAACTCAATGTCACGGATGCCCCCATGGCCCGTCTTAACGTCAATATCGCTCGAGCCGGCCTGGTTGGCCTTCTGCTCGATGCGCCGCTTGATCGACTTGATTTCGTTGATCTCGGCGAAACTGAGATACTTGCGGTAGACGAACGGCTCAATCGCCCGCAAGAACTCCTCGCCCAGCTCCAAGTCGCCGGCGACGGGGCGGAGCTTGATGAGCGCTTGCCGTTCCCACGTGCGGCCGAGCGTGTCGTAATAGGAAACCGTGCTGCCCAGCGAGCGCGCCAATGCGCCGCGATGCCCCTCGGGCCGCAGCCGCAGGTCGATGCGGTAGGCCATGCCCACCCCGGTGTGCGACGAAAGCAGGCGCACCACTTCGCTGACCACGCGGCCGTAGAACTCCTCATTGCTGATGCTGTTGATGCGCCGGCCGCGCGTCGCTCCGTCGTCGTCGTACACGAACATGAGGTCGATGTCGCTACTGTAGTTGAGTTCCTCGCCGCCGTGCTTGCCGAAGGCGAGAACCACGCCGCGGGCCGGTCGGCCGTCGGCCGTGTGCGGTTGACCAAATTTGTTGCCCAGGTGCCGGAGGGCCGTGGTCAGGGCGACCTCCAACGCGGCATCGGCCACGCGGGAGATATCGCGCGTCACCTCTTCGAGCGGCCGGTCGCGGATGATGTCGTTGGTGCCGATGCGCAGGACCTGCGTTTGTCGGAAGCGCCGAAATGCCCGCAGCACCGACGAATCTTCGTACGCGGCGTCCACCTCCGCTTGCAATTGATCCTGCAATTCCTTGGCGCTCGGGCTGCGTCGCAGCGGCACGCGCAGCATATCGAGCGCGTCGGGGTTGGCTGTGAGTAGATCGCCGAACGCTTGGCTGGTGCCGAGGAGTTGCAAGAGCATTTCGAGTCCGCGGGCCCGACTTTCAAGGAGCGACGGCAGTTGTTGAGTGCCCGCCGGCTGGCTCAGGAAGCGTTCAAGATTATTGAGCGCCATGTCCGGGTCGGGGCAACGGGGCATCAAACGGCTAAGAGGCGCGGACAATTCGCGCAGCCGATCCACGCCGAGCGTTTCCGCCAGAGCCGTGAGGTTGCCGTAGCCCCGTTCAAGATCGCGCAGCCGCCAGCCTTGCAGCAACGGCCGCGCTGCCGGGACGGATTCCAACTGGGCACGCAGCAGGTCTGAAGTCATCGAACAGGACTGCCGCGGAGAGGAGGTTCAGTCTATCGCGCATCGTCACGACGGCCGATTCCCCAGCCATCTTGACGGCGAAAAGCGATAGATGCAAGAGCACGAAAGGGCAGAAACACGAAAACACGAAAGGACGAAATGGGCCTCACACGAGTGGCAAACCCAGGCGTCGCCGCATTGGCTGCTCGTATTCGCCGGTCACACGAACATACTCACGCGTGACTACGCTTCCGAATAACGTAAACGCCGTCGCCGCCTCAATGTTCACTGCTACCGTCTGCCCAATCAACCGCTCATTGCCGTCCAGCACCACGATATGGTCCGTCATCGTCCGCCCGGTAAGTTGCTTGGGTCCGGTCCCATCCGTCTTCATCCCAATCTTGCTCGGCCCTTCGACCAGCACCTCGACCGTCTCGCCGACTTGGCGTCGATGATCGGCCAGGCTCACCGCGTTCTGAATGGCCAGCAAATCATTGTTGCGCCGTTTCTTGATCTCTTCAGGTATGTCATCCGGAAAGAGTTCATCGGCCTTCGTTCCCGGCCGGGCGCTGTACTTGAAGATGAAGCTGTTCTTGAAGCCCGCGTCGCGGACGAGGTCGCACGAGCGCTCGAAGGATTCCTCCGTTTCGCCGCAGAAGCCGACAATGAAGTCGCTGCTGATGGCCGCGCCCGGCACCCGTTCCCGGCAACGCTCCATCATCTCGCGGTAATACTCAACCGTGTATAGCCGCTTCATGCGCTTGAGAACGGTATTACACCCCGACTGTGCGGGGACGTGCAGGTAAGGGCAAACCTTTGGCAGCGTCCGCACCCCATCCAGAAGATCGTCACCCATGTCGCGGGGGAAGTTAGTGATGAACTTGATCCGCTCGACGCCCGGCGTGGCGTGGATCAGTTCGAGCAGATCGGAGAGTCGCGTGATCCGGCCGTCGCCGTGCTCGTAAGTATAGCTGTTGACCGTCTGGCCCAGCAGCGTGACTTCCTTGCACCCCTCGTCGGCCAGCTGGCGAACCTCGGCGGCGATATGCTCCGGCCGGCGGCTCTGCTCCGGGCCGCGCACGCTCGGTACGATGCAGTAGGTGCAGAATTTGTCGCAACCGATCATGATGCGGACATACGCCTGGAAGCGCGTCGGCCGCATCGACGGGTCGCGCATCGGGTCGTAGCTCTCGAAACTCGCCTCCACCTCATGCCGCGAAGCTTCTTTGCGATCGAGGCTCAGCGCCGTCTGCCGGGTGCGGGTGCGTTCGACCTCGGCGATCAGTTCCGGCAGTCGCGCCAGTTGTCCGGTGCCGCAGAGAATGTCCACATGCGGAGCGCGGCGAAAGATCGATTCTTGATCCTTCTGCGCCATGCAACCGAGAACACCGACGACTTTTTCGGGATGGCGCTTCTTGTGACCGCGCAGGACGCCGAGCGCGCTGTAAATCTTCTCCTCGGCATGCTGGCGGACGCTGCACGTGTTGAAGAGAATGACATCGGCGTCGGTCGCCTCGTAGGTCAGTTCATAACCCGCGCGGCGCAGGCTACCGACGACGAGTTCGCTGTCCAGCACGTTCATCTGGCAGCCGACGGTTTCGATGTAGAGCTTCTTGGCCGACATCTCATTCATTCTCCGCGCCGAACCAGTCGCCCACGCCCACCGCATGGCCACGCAGGAACTCGCCGACTTCCATGCGTCTCTTGCCGGACGGCTGGAGGCCCAGGATTTCGACCACGCCCTGACCGCCGGCGATCCCAAGCACCGCTCCTCCGGGGCGGGCCAGGCACGAACCAGGCCTTGCTCCACTCGTCGATTCTTCGGGGTGCGCTTGGCACCGTGTGATCATCAAGCGCACCGGCGGCTTCCCTTCGCGATGCCACCATGTATACGCCGTCGGCCACGGCTGCATCGCCCGCACTTGATTACACACCGCCGGGGCCGGTCGCGTCCAGTCGATCAGCCCGTTCTCCTTCTTCAATTTGGGCGCTTTCGTGACGCGATCCTTGTCCTGCTTTTCGCCCGTCACCGGACCGGCGGCCAAGTGGTCGATCACGTGCATCGCTAACTTCTCGCCGAGCGGCGCGAGCCGGGCTTCCAATTCGCCCGCCGTTTCGTCCGGGCCGATAGGGAGCTTCTCCTGTGCCAACATGTCCCCAGCGTCCAAGCCTGTGGTCATGCGAATGATGGTGACGCCGGTCTCCGTCTCACCGTGGTAAACCGCCCACGCAACCGGCGCCGCGCCACGGTATTTCGGCAGCAGCGACGCATGCACGTTAATGCCGCCCAGCCGCGGAACGGACAACACCTCATTGGAGAGGATTTGTCCGTACGCCGCGACCACCAACAGATCCGGCTGAAGCGCTTGCAGGCCGGCGACGCCTTCGGGCGTGTTGATCTTCTCCGGTTGGAGGACCGCGACACCGCGCTCGACGGCCAGCGCCTTCATGCCGCGACCCGTCTGGCGCGTCGAGCCACGGGCTTCGCCACTCTCGCGGTCGGGCTGCGTCACCAAGCCGACGACGGGATACCGTCCTCCGAGCAGTGCCTCGAAGGTCGGCTCCGCGAACGTGCCGGTGCCCATCATGACGATTCGCATAGTGTTTACAAGGCGATCCGTTGCAACCGGCGAGCTTTCGGCTTGAGGATCTTTTCAAGTGGCCGCCGCGAGCGCCTCCAGCGTCTTCTTGATGTCGGCCTCGGGTGGAATTTCGCCGCGCTCTTGGGCCTTTTTGTACTCGCGCTCGAAGGCCTTGAGCGTCGACCGGCTGGAGAGCTTCGCGATCGGCCCCATCTTGTCGATGAATAGAATGCCGTCGAGGTGGTCGATTTCGTGCTGCCAGACGCGCGCTTCCAGGTCTTGCACCACCCGGTCGATCAACTCGCCCTTGAGGTTGTACGCCTGCACGCGGACCGTCTTGGCCCGCCGAATCTTCTGGAACAGTTCGGGAAAGCTCAGGCAGCCCTCATCCCCTTCCTGCGTTCCCTTGCGTTCGAGGATCACGGGGTTGAAATAGACGCCTTCCTCCTCGCGTTTGATTCCCTCGGCCTGGACGTTCATCACGATCATCCGGTAGGGAAGCTCTACCTGCGTGCCGGCCAGCGCCAGGCCCTTGTGCTCGAGCATCAGGGCGATCATTTCTTCCGCCTGTTTGCGGACCTTGTCGTCAATGGCAGCCAACGGCCGTGCGACAACACGCAACGACGGGTGCGGATAACGAACTATTTTCATCCGGCGTTCCGAAGCAATAGAGTCAAAGTGAACCGTTTCACTTTCGCAATTATAACTTGTTCCCGGAAAAACGAATACCACAACCGGGCTTGTAATGTGGGTTACCATTCCAATGGTGACGCAGATAAATCGAATGTCACCATTGGAATGGTAACCCACAGTCGAAGCCAACAAGCCCGCAGCGCGAGCAAGGCTTCCTTGCTCGCGCCGCGGGCTCGAAAGCACGAACCTCTACTGCTTCTTAAAGTAACTCGGCTTTCCCTTGATCTGGTCGAACGGCGCCAGCGGGATGAGGAACACTTCGTCTCCACTCACGCTGCTCTTGACGTAGAACGACTTCTTCTCAACGTCGCCGCCGACCGTCAACTGCACCGGCTTATCCCGACCGGCGAGAGTAATTTCCACAAGAAGCGCCCCGGCCTTGGGATCGAATTTGGCTTGCTCCGGTTTCGGAACCTCGGCGCCCGTCAGCGTCTTCTCGGCCTTGAGGCCGGCGACCAGCCTAACGAACGATTCCGCCTTGCTGTCGTCGAAGTTCATGAAACCGGGCGGGACCGACACCGACCAGAGCCCGCCCTCTTTGCGCTCCATCTCCAGCGTGTACGGCTCGGCGGTCGCCTCCAGCCAGAACACCAGCTTCAGTTTCCTCACCTCGGCCGCCTCGAATGCAAAAATCGCCAGGTCGCGCAGGTCCTTCTGCGCATTGTCTACCACGGTCTTTGGGACGGTGAAAACCAGGTTGTTTTTGCTCATCTTGGCGAAGGAGACTTTCTTGTCGCCATCCTCCTTGCCGAACTGATAAACGATTTCCTCGGTCTTGTCCTTCTCCGTGCCCGGCACTGTCACCTTGACCTCCACTACCGGTGGCTTGAGGTCGTAGAGTGGGTGCAGGTCGCCGTCGGGCGGGTTTTCCGTCACCAGGCGCGTCGCCGTCAAGTCGCGCAGGTCGCCGAGGATCAGATTGAGGTTCTCTTCGTTCGCACGCCGCCCCGCCAGTTCCTTCGGTTCTTTGATGACCCAGTAACTCTTGTCGCCCTTTTCCAGAACGAAAGTCTGCCCGCCGCGCGTGATGGTGACGCGCGTCGGCGCCTCGGTGAAACCCGGCAGCTTGCGGCTAAGGTACGCGAGCGGGCCGGCCGTCACCTTGTCGTACAGCGTGTCGGGAATGGTCACGAGCGTCGTTGTCTTCAAATCCTCGCCCGATTCCCGGCGAACGTAGATGATGCCCTTGTCCTTGTCGCGCTTGCCGAATACCAGCCGCACGGCCGGCTTGTCGCTCTTGAGCTTGGGCGGCTCCTCCTTGGGCTTCTCCGGGGCTTTCTTCTCATCTTTCTTGTCGTCCTTCTTCTCATTCTTCTTCTCGGTCTTCTTGTCATCCTTCTTTTCGGTCTTCTTGTCGTCTTTCTTGTCGTCTTCTTTATTTTCTTCCTTCTTCTCGGGCGGCGCGATGCCGTTCTCCCAGAGCGAGATCACCGCGGTCGGGTGGTCGAAATCCAATTCCTTGTCGCCGTTCTTGGGATCCTTGGGATCGGGCCAGGTTTTGATCTGCCGTTTCGCCAGCAGTGCAGTGAGGAACTGTTGGACGGCTTCCCTGTCGGCGTCCGTGCCGGAATCGGAATCGCGATACAGTTTCCAATCGACAAACATCGACGGCTTGCGCAGCTTGACAAGCCCCCCGCCGTTCTGAATGTCGATGACATCGACCGTGGAAGGTTGAAGCGACAGGAGATTATGGTCGCGCAGGTCGATCGGGTCCTGCACCACCTGAAGGAGCTGCTCCACCTTCTTTATCGGCACGCGCACGACCGCGTTCTCGCTCTCCAGCCGCGCATAGTAATACTCAGTTTTCGTCTCGGTGCCCTTGTCGTCCTTGTCCGGAGCGGCCTTCTTGCCGATCAGCAGCGTGCGCGTGACGGGGTTCTTCCCGGCCTCTTTCTCGGACTTGACGGTGATGCTCAAACGATCCGGATTGCCCGCGGCCAGACCGTATTTCTCGTCCATGTCGGCATTGCTCACGTTCTCGGCAATGAAATCGGACTCGTGCTCTACTTTCACGGCGTCGATTTGATTGAGTAACTCATGGACGCCGGTGATTCGCAAAACCGGTGCACCCGGGCCCGACGCGCCGGGGTCGCCGTCGTAATCGGCGTCGCCGAAGTCGGGTTTTTGCAACCGCCAACGATTCGCCCCGGTCTTCTCCAACGCCAGCTCCGCGCCCTGCTTGTCCTTCAAGTCGACGAACGAGGGCTGGGAGAACGACCCGGCTTCCACCAGCCGTTTCTCGCGAAATTCATTGATCGCCTTGAAGGAAAGGTCCAGACTCGTCTTTTTGATGCTGATTGGCTTCTTCGGGTTTACGGAAGAGAGCGCGTAGACCACCGCGGTCGAGGCGGACGAACTGTCGTTGCCCATGCTGAGCGAGTAGTCGCGGCCGTCCTTGGTCAACGTGAGAACAATAGGCGGCGCGTCCAGTCCGTAATCGGCCGGGTTGCTGGACATGTCGCCCTTTTCGCGGCGCGCGGACACGAGTTGACGGACCAGACTATCGACCTGGCCGGATTCCACGCGCAACGCCGTCGGCTCCTTCAGTTCCCACGTCACGCCGTTGCGCACGAAAAGATACGTTTCTGTTTTGCCGTTCTTGGTCCTTTCGATCCGCAAACTCTCCACGTCTTTTGTGTCCACTTCCCCCTTCTTGCCGACCAGGTCGGGGAACACCCAATCCGACCCTTCCGCCGGGTTCTTCGGGCTGAACCACTGCACCAGCCCGACGACCAAGAGAACGGCGACAAGAATGCCGAAGAAAATATAGGTGGTCTTGAGATTCATGGCGAGGTGACCTTAAATCAGTTTGCGGTATTCGGCTGCAGCAATCCTCGTGGTGCAGGCGGCTCGCCTGCACGGATCCGTGCAGGCGAGCCGCCTGCACTACGGCCCGGGACCCTACCTTCTGCGCACCACCCACACGCCCAGCCCCAGCCCAAAAATGGCGACCGTCATTAGACCGAGCGGCAGGAAGAACATCCGCCAATAATTCGTCGCCACATCGATCTGGTAAATCTTGCGTTCCTTGGAAGCGAGGCCGATGCTCTGGGGGCGCTCGCGCACCCAGGCAAGTGAGCTTTCAAAGATGTCGTAGTTCGGGTGGCCGCCCGTGCCCAAACCGAAATGGTCACGCAGGGCGGCGTCGGAAACAAACGCGGCGTTGCCGAACACGAGCAAGCGCGGCGTCGAGGTCGGCCCCGATTCTGTCACGGCCACAGCCATGGGCAACGCGCCTTCGGTGACCTGCTTGGTGGCGAATTTCTTTGGATCCTTCGAGAGCTCCTCTAAAATCGCTTCGGGATCGTGGCTGAGATCGGTCTCCGGCCAGAGGAAACTGCCGCCGAAGTCGGGATTGGGAACGGCAACCATCAAGATTTCGGGGCGGTACATCGCGCCGCCCGGCATCGGCGGCGCGCCCGGGTGGGGGTATATCGAACGCACATCGGACATGGGGGCGGCGATCCCGCTCAACGCCGCTGCCACGGGGTTGGAGGCGCGCGCCGCGGGATTGCCGGTCGTGATAACGCGTTGCGGCGACCGCTTGTTATTCGTCAGAATGCGGTCATTGTGCGGTTCCACACTGTAGGACTCGAGGAACTTCTCCAGCCCCGTCTGTCTCATCACTCCGTCCGGCTTCGACACATCCACGTCCAGCAAAACGATGAGTCTGCCCTTTGTTTTCTTCGGATCGCTCCGTTTCAGATAGGCGTCGAGCGCCTTGACGGCATCCTCAGAGAACTTTCGCCTGGGGCCGGCGACGACAACGACGGTAGCGTCATCCGGCACCTCGGCCTGAGTCACCAGGCCCCCAAGATTCGCCTGGTCCTCTTTCACCGACGACAGACGCAGTCCCTTGACCTCGTAATTGGCGTTCTCCAGCCGCTTCCGCAGTTCCGACGCCTGCCGGTTCTCTTCCGCGTTCTCCGCCGTAAAGCCGATGTCCAGCTCGCCGTTCGCCTGCGTGAAGTACACCACTGGCTTGGTTTTGTCCTGGTCGAGAAAGTCGATGGCCGTCATCAACAGGTCTTCGCCCTTGAAGTCGTCCGATTCGGGGCCGCCGTGCGCGGAGGACAGCTCGGTGAACTTGATGAATTGCGTGCTCGGGGTCGCGGCATCCGGGTCGCCGTAAATGACCAACAGACCGAAATCATTCACGATCTTATACTTGTCGACCAGCTGCCGAACGAGCATCGGGTTCCGGTCGCGAACCACATAATCGAAGTGAATCTTGTCGGTAACGCGCCGGCAATTCTCATCGAGGTCCTTCAACTCCTTCGTCCGGTTGCTGGTCAAGCTATCGACGAGCGCGATGACGGTGACCTCCTTCTTCACTCCCTTGAGGATCTCCTGCGACTTGGGGTTGAGTGTGTAAATCCTGTTTTGTGTGTAGTCCGCGATGTTGGTGACGTAGTTGTAAACCAACAAGTTGAGCAATACGAGGATCAACACCAGGAGGAAACCACTAAGGACCGCGTTGTAGCCGTAAAGCAAGCGTCGCAGGAGCGGGTTGGACTGTTCCTCGGTGCGCGCCAGCAGCAAGCTCCCGAACATGATAATGCAACCGGCGACGCCGGTGCCCGCCATCAGCCACAAACGCCAGCCTTCCTTCCCTTGCCAAACCTCAAGACCTCCGGAGAGGTACTCCCACCAGACATAGGCCCGAGCGATCGTCTCGAGGGCCAGTGAAAACCCGAACGCCCCGCCGACGCCTAACGCCAGCAGTTGGGCCGATTCCCCTTCGGAGACCGTCGATCGATCGCTATACCAATACGCCAGGACGCAGGCCAACGTAATCCCGGCGAACACCAGGGATCCGAACACTTCCGGACCGACGGCGAGTTGGAATCCCGCCCGAAGAACGATGCACGTCACGCACAGCGCCACGACAATGCCGGATAGCGCCAGCAACACGGGTTGTGGATTCCGGTCCACTTTCTTCAGCCAATCCGGTGGTGCCTGAACCGGAACGTTCGACATGGCGTTATCTCCACGATCTGTCGCCTACCACCACTTGCGCGCTTCCAGCCACTTGTAGGTCAGGAATAACCAGAAAACCGCCAGGGAAGATTGAAACACCAGCGCGCGCAACTCCAGCTTCCCCCGAAACGCGTTGATCCATAGTTCGATGTACGAGATGTAGGACAACAGGTTCTGCTTCGGCTCGTCCAGTTCCACAAAAAGCGGGATCACGAAATACGGCGCGGTCAAGGCCAGCATGCCCGCGAAGGTAAGTATGGCCGCTGTAATCTGGCTCCGCGTCAAGCTCGAAAAGAACAAACCCATGCTCACGAACGCCGCGCCGCTGAAGAGCTGCGCCACCAAAAAGCCGATGAGCGGGCGGTAATCAAACGGCGTGCCTCCCCCGACCCAAAGCGACAGGAGATAAAGCCAAAACGGCAGCCAGACGAGCAGGAACATGATTAGCGCCGCCATGAACTTGCTCAGAATGACGTGAATCTCGTCAACCGGCGCACAAAGGAGCATTTCCAGCGTCCCGGAACGCCGTTCCTCGCTCAAAAGCCGCATGGTCAGGATCGGCACGACAAAAAGCAAGCACAGCACCGGGAACCAGCCGATGAAATAGTTGATGATCACCGGCTCCGGCACCCGCCGCGGAACGAGATGACGCTCTGGGTCGGGCTGCAACAACGCGCCCTGCACGAACTGCACGAAGATCGCAAAGGCAATCCACATGAATCCATAAAGGATGATGTAAGCAATCGGCGTCTGGAAATACGTCGCCAACTCACGCCGGGTCATCACCACGAGGCGATTATCCGAACTTGCCGCCAGCCCGAGCATGATGTACATCACTCCCGCCGCCATCATCACCAATCCCGACGGCATCAGATAATCGGGACCGTTGGCCGCGCTGATCCACTCTTTGGATGCCATGAACGGCAACACCGCCGACCGCACGAACGCGATCAGGAAGAACAGCACGCCGCCCGCACCCGCGCCCACGCCGGTCCAGTAACGCAGGTCGTACCGTTCGTCCATCAGGCCGACGAACGCCGAGAGGTAGAGCATGCCGAAAATCAGCATTACTGCGCCATACGGAAGCAGGAAGGACTCATAAATGCTGCCGAAGAAGAAGCCGCCCACCGCCGCGGCCGCGCCGACGCCGCCCATCACATAAACGGCGACGTCCCGAAAGATCTCCTCCGTCTCGTTCCGCACGTACGCCATCAGGAAGAGCAAGGCAAGGAACAAGCACGGTATGCCCTTGGGCAGAAACCCGGCCCCCGCCGGCCCGTTGATCGGCAACACCGACACGCCAATGCCCACGATCAGCCAAACATAGGCAAAAGCCATGTACGAGCGGCGGATTTGCAGCTCCGCGTCACTGGCGGCATGAAGCAACATGCACGTCAGGCCAATCACGCCCAGGAACCCGGCCCAGCCATAGCCGATCTCCCAATCGAGACCGGGAAGTACGAGCACTTTCCTGTAATTCAGCGCGATGAACGACACGGCCGCAAAGACCAGCAATGCCACGCCCGCGCCGCCGACCAGGCGCGCCCATAGCGGCTGGTCGTCGCCCATGACCGACGGGGCCGTCTCGACCGGCGTCTTCCAGCGCTTTAACCCGCGCTTGCCGTCCTTGCGTTCCGTGATCGCCCGCGATGACATGTTGGCCTGTCCTTCTTCACTTGTCCGTCGTCGCCTCATCCGGTGCGACCAGATCAAGGAAATGCTCCTCCACCGTCCGCCGGCGTGCGTCAATCTGGCGAATGCCCCAGCCGTTGCGCGATATCCGCTGCGCGATCGCCTCGCGCAGGTCCTTGCCGCCCTTCGTGCGTATCTCGAACGACGCCACCCCGCCTTCCTGCCCCAACGCCGACACTTCCTCGACGCCGTCGGTCGTCTGGAGGACGTTCTTCACCTGCTCCGTCGGCCCGTGCACTTCCACCAGGATTTCATCGAGACTGGCAAGTTCCCGCAGCGGCCGGTCCGAACTCACCCGCCCGCGATGAATGATGATCACTCGCTGGCAAACCGCTTCGATCTCCGACAGGATGTGCGTGGACAGCAGAATCGTGCGCTTCTCGCCCAGTTCCTTGATGAGCGCCAAGGTCTCGCGGATTTGCACCGGGTCCAGCCCGACCGTCGGCTCGTCGAGAATGAGGATGGGCGGATCGTGAATCATGGCGTCGGCCAGCCCGACGCGTTGCCGGTAGCCCTTCGAGAGCGTGCCGACCAGCCGCCGCCGGACTTGCCGGATGCGGCAGCGATCCAGGCAATACTCGATGCGCTCCGGCCGCCCCTTCCGTTGCACGCCCTTGAGCTTGGCCCGGTACGTAAGGTATTCGTCCACGCGCATTTCCGGATACAGCGGCACGTTCTCCGGCAGGTAGCCGACGTTTTGCCGCACTTGCATCGACTGGGTGCGCACGTCAAAGCCGGCTACCTTGGCCGTGCCGCTGGTCGCCGGCAGGTACGTCGTCAAAATACGCATCGTCGTCGTCTTCCCGGCCCCGTTGAGACCGAGCAGCCCGATGATCTCGCCTCGGGCAATGGTGAAGTTGACGTTGTCAACCGCCAGCACCGGCCCGAATTTCTTGGTGAGCTGCTCAACCTGGATCATCGGTCGTTCCTGGAGCGTCACGGGACGGAAGCGCCAGCGACGGGTCGGCGAAACCCGTCGCTGGCGCTTCTCCTCCCGTAATCTGTTCGCGCACTACCTCATGCTATTACGACCACTCGATCTGACAAGTTCAACCGGCGAGGGGGCCGTTCCGTTGGCCGAATGCGGGTTGTCGAATGGCTGATAGCTAACGGCTGATAGCTAAAAGCTATTCTTCGAGACCTTGCTTCGATTGTAGACTTAAAGACCCTGAGGAAATCGATGGCCTTGGATCATCCTCGCGGTCCCGCCTCTCGAACCTCGTCGCCGACCCCGGCAGCGTGCTGCTTGAATTTGGCCGCGAACAGCCCCGCCAGGTGCTTGGCGCGCGCGTCATACGCCGATGGATCGCTCCACGTGGTACGCGGCTTCAGCAACTCCGGCGGCACATCCGGACAACTCGCGGCAGCCGGCAGTCCGAAGATCGGATCAGGCGTGAACGGCACGTTAGCCAGCGACCCATTAAGGATCGCGCGAACCATGGCGCGGGTATATTGAAGTGGAATGCGCCGCCCCTGCCCCTGTGGTCCGCCCGTCCAACCGGTGTTGACCAGCCAGACCTGCGCATTGTGCTTGCGCATTTTCTGATCGAGCAGTTCCGCGTAGCGCGCCGGCGGAAGCGGCAGGAACGGCAGGGCGAAGCAGGTGCTGAACGTCGCCTCCGGTTGCATGACGCCCGCCTCGGTGCCGGCGATCTTGGCCGTATAGCCCGAAAGAAAGTGGTACAGCGCCTGCTCCGGCGCCAATCGGCTCAACGGCGGCAGCACGCCAAACGCATCACAGGTGAGGTAGAGGATATTGGTCGGATGCCCCCCCCTGCCTGACCGTTCACAGTTGTCGATGAAATCTACCGGGTACGCGGCGCGCGTGTTCTCCGTGTACCGGTCGTCGTCGTACTGTGGCCGGCGCGTCACGGGATCAATGACCACGTTCTCCAGCACGCTTCCGAACCGGATGGCGTTGTAAATCTGCGGCTCGCCTTCCTTCGACAGGCGAATCGTCTTGGCGTAGCAGCCGCCTTCGAGGTTGAACACGCCGTCGTTGGACCAGCCGTGCTCGTCGTCGCCGATCAGCCGGCGTTCGGGATCGGCGGAAAGCGTCGTCTTGCCCGTGCCGGACAGCCCAAAAAAAAGCGTGGTCTCGCCCGCCGGGCCGACGTTGGCCGAACAGTGCATCGGAAATACGCCGCGCTGTGGCAGAAGATAATTTAGGACGGTAAAGATCGCCTTCTTGATCTCCCCCGCGTAGCGCGTACCGCCGACCACGATCATTTTGCGGTCAAAGCTGAGGACAATGAACGCGCCCGAACGCGTGCCGTCGCGATTTGGGTCAGCTTGCATGCCGCTAGCGACCAGGACACACCACTGCGGTTGAAAGCCGGCCAACTCCTCACGCGGCGGGCGCAGGAACAAGCACTTGGCAAACAGCGCGTGCCAAGCCTCCTCCGCGATCACACGCAACGGCAGACGATACTTCGGGTCGGCGCACGCCCAGCCGTCAAACGTGAACAGCTCCCGGCCTTGCAGATACGCGAGCACGCGCTCCAGCAACTTCTCGAACAAGCTGGCCGGCATAGGCTGATTAACCGGCCCCCACACGATCTCTCCCTTGGTGCCGGCTTCCTCGACGATGAATCGATCCTTGGGCGACCGCCCGGTGCGCTCTCCCGTGTAGGCCGCCAGCGCTCCTTTGTTCGTCAACGTCCCTTCGCCGCGTTCCAGCGACTCCTCAACCAGCGCCGCAACGCTGAGATTGACATGAACCGTCCCTGTATGCACTAGCCCTGCAAGCAACGGCGTCGGCGAAGAACCGATCCCTTTCTTGCCGGGCGCTTCCTGATGAATCGACGCCATGCCCGCTCCCCGGATGGATGGACGAATCGGCGGAGCCGAAAAGGGCATTATACACGCCGTTGGGATCTATGCCGGAGGGCAAGGCCGCATGCCGCCCCAAACCATTTCAAATTGCAAAATGCGAATTGCAAATTGCAAATTATCGGAAGATTGGACCGCGCTAGCCCGCCGCAAAACACGTCCGACCGCCTTCATTTTGCAATTCGCAATTTGCAATTCGCAATTTGCAATTCCCCCTCCCACCCGCGCCTCTTCCCTCTGCCCTTCCAACCCGTTAACTTCAAGGGTAGCCTCACTCGATTCTCCAACCTCGGACTCAACGGCCAACCTCATGCGCTGGATTCAGACCGAATACGTCCTGAAAGGCATCTTCCTCGGCCTGCTCACCTTCGCCGCCCTGCAGGCCGCCGGCTCCGACTCACCCGACTGGGCGACCACCGGCAAGCTCGGCCTGTGCGTGGCCGGCGGACTGGCGATCGCGCTTGCCTTGGCGGCCGCGATGAAGCTGCGCGCGGGCTACGAGATGAAGGGCCGGTTGCCGGCATTTGTCTTATTTCTGCTCATGGAAAGCTCCTACCTGGTCTATACCGGCGTTCTGCTTGGCATGGCCGTCGGCGTGATCTGGGCATTCAACGTCAGCAACGATCTGGGCTTCTTTTGGGCTGTCATCGGCGGGGTCTTGCTGGGAATCGTCTTCGGATCGCTGAAGAAAATTGAGAACCGCTGGTACCGCATCGCGCTCTGCCTCGTCATGGGTTCATCCATTGTCGCTGCGGCTCTCTATTATATTGGCCTGATCGATCCGCAAGAAGGCCACGACCTGCCCAAACGGCCGGAGTGGTTCGGCTACTATCTCCTCCTCGGCATGCCCATCTTCTACCTCCTCACCTTCTCCGGCCACGAGGAGGAATCGGAAGTCGAAATCGGCGCCCTTTGCGCCGGACTGGGTCTGGGCATCGGCATCATCTACCGTGAGAACCACAACGTTTATCTCGCCGCCGCGATCCTGCTCGTCGCCTTCTACCTCGTCTACACCTGGTACATCCTGCCCGGCCTGCGGGTGTTCAAGCACGTGCTCCGCGGCCTTAGCCACGCTCGCGGCGGCCGCCATCGCCAAGCGCTGCAAGCCTATCGCCGTGCCTTGCAACTGGACCCGAAGAACCAACTGGCGCGCGAGGGATTCTGGGCCGTTCACCGTTCGCTCGACCTTGACGAACTGACCAAGGACCCGCAAACGCTGGCGCTGGTCGATCTCGATCTCTGTCTCCAGCGCGCCGGTACCTTGCTCCTGGAACCTCGCCCCGTTCCGGAAAAGCTCAGCGAGGCGCACCGGCTGCTCGATCTCGTCGCGCACCAACGGCCCGCCATGCAACCCAACGTCGATTACTGGCGCTCCGTCGCGCTCTTGCACTCCGGGCAGATCGATCAAGCCGCGTCCGCACTGGAGCGCGTAATCGGCCATGCCTACGGCACGACCAACCAACAGCGGAAAGCAACGCTGTTCCCAGCCTGGCAACTGGCTTTGCTTCTGCACGATCAGATGAAACAGCGCGTCGGCCTGCCCCAACTCGCGTTGCCCGGCCGGCGCATGGAGGCCATCGCCGCCGTTGAAGCGCATCTGGCCGAGAATCCCAAGGACTCCGCTGCCTGGAGCCTCAAACGCATGCTCTACCAGGACGTCACCGAGACCGATTACGACGACGCGGCCGGCGCCCACGGCGCCGTCGCCGCGGGGTTCGATCACGCCTACGCCCAGGAACTCGGCCTCGCCCTGATCGACGACCCCCAACGCTGGCAACGCGGCGGCGACTACCTCCGCCTGGCCGCGCGCGGACTGCCCGCACTTGGCCCGTCACTGTTCATCCAGATCGCCCACGCCCACCAACGCGCCGGTAATAGCGACGGCGTCTGGCACAACTACGAACTCGCCAAGCGCGCCGGCCAATCCGTCGGCCCCACCAACCTCAGCGAGGAAGACCGCCACGCCTACTTCGCCGTCGTCAAATACCTCGCCGACGCCGCCAAGCACTTCGGCTACACCGACAAGGCCATCGAGCACTATCAGCTTTACATGGAGTATGAGCGCGCCGGCGTGGAGACCCTTCGCCAATTGGCCGACATGCTCGAAAAGAAAGGCAACCCGCTCGCCGCCCTGCACGCCACCGAGCAGGCCCTCATCTACAACCCCAAGGACCCCGACTTACTCCAGCGCAAGGACCGCTACTACTACTCGGTAATGCCCGAACAGTTTATCGGCAAACCCGAAGCCGTGCCGAAGGCGTTCGACGTGGCCTACTGCCTCAAGAAGGCAAAGCAAATCCTTACCGCGCGCGACCTCGACCTCGACGGCCTCGACTGGGGCCAGCACCTGGCCGCGCTCGCCCTCGCCGTCAAGCCCGCTAGCCTCGCCGCCCAGCTCCTCGTGGCCCGCGCCCGGCTCCGCCGCGGCGAACGCGACGAAGCCCTGGCCATGCTTGAACAAATCCGCACCGGCAAACCCGAGAAGTTCGCCGACTCCGACGACGAGGAATCCTGGTTCATGGCCTGCCGACTGCTCGGCGACCTCTACCTCGGCGAACTCAGCCGCCCCGACCTCGCCGTCCCCTGCTACCAGGAATTCCGCCAAAGCGCCAAGAGCGGCGCGGACACGTCCTACAAACTCGGCCAAGCCTACGAGCAACTCGGCGACAAAGCCCGCGCCGTGAAGTGCTACCAACAAGTAGTATCCTTCGACGGCCACCCACTCGCGGGCGAAGCGCATGATGCGCTGTATCGGTTGCAGAAGAATTGAAGAGTGGAAAAGACAAGCCCACCCGTTGCAACGGGTGGGTGGCGAGAACGAGTTGAATCAGACATCCGAAGTCTCGGAGATTTCGGAAGTCTCTTACGTCACGGTTTCGCCCTCGCCCGCCGCCCCAACCGTTCCAGCGACGCTTTCCCCTCCTTCGTAATGTCCGCCTCCGCCGGACCTCCCGCGAATGTCTTTAGGATGTCCTTCGCCTCACCCGTGCCGATCCGCTCCAAAACTTCGAGCGCCATCTGCCGTCGCTGTGCCTCGCTCTCCTTGGGCCTGTCTTCCATCACGCTCAGGACCTGCTCAATCCGCCGTTTCGCCTCCACCGTGAGCGGTTTGTTCTTGAGCGCGTTCCGCAACGCTTTCTCCACCAATTCTCCGCCGACGAGCAACTCTTCCGTCGCTTTCTCGCGCGTGGCGAAATCCTCGTTCGCCAGATCAGTCAGCAGCTTTGCGATCTTGTCCGAGTCCAGCGCCATCGGCGCTTTCAGTCGGCCGCTCAGGAATTCCACGCTTCGCTTCGGGTTCGCGGTCAGCGTCTGCAACGCCCGATACGTCACCGGCTCCTCGTCGCTGGCCAGTTCGTTCCACAGGCGCACCAGGTCCTTGGCCGCGAGATCCTCCTTGTGCGGTCCCGCCACCTTGAGCAGCCCCTCGACGTCCCAGGCCGCGGCTGAGCCGTCGTCCCCGCCGGCCGTCAGGGTCTTGCCGTCCTTGGAGAATGCCAGCCCGGTCACTAGCCCCTTGACCCCCGCGACTTGATAAATGTCCTTCCCAGTGTAGGTATCCCAAAAGTGAATCTTCTGATCTTTGCTTCCCGACGCCAATACCTTGCCGTCGGGCGAGAAGGCAATCGCCGGAATCGGCCCGTCGTACGTCTGCACCCGCAGGAGTTGGTGTCGCGCGATCACGTCATACCAAATGATCGACTGATCCCGGCTCGACGACGCCACCGTCTGCCCATCCGGCGCGAACGCGACCGACAATACCCAGCCCTGGTGGACCTTGTACTGACAGAGTTCCTTGCCCGCGTCCACGTCCCAGACGCGCACCGTGCGGTCCTTGCTGCCCGTGACCAGCAGTTTGCCGTTGGGAGAGAAACTCAGCGTCGTCACTGTGTTTTCATGTCCCTTGAGCGGCCGAACCTCCTTGCCCTTGTCGGCGTCCCACAGGTGAATGATCTTGTCCCCGCCTCCCGACGCGATCAACGCGCCGTCCGGTGAAAATGCCACCGCGCTTACGGATCCGTCCTTCACCTCGAACTTCTGCAACTCCTTGATTGGATCGATTTGCCAGACGCGAACGGTCCTGTCCCCGCCTCCCGACACGACGGTCTTACCGTCCGGTGCGAAGGCAACCGCCATCACCTGTTGCTTGAGCGCCGGAAACGTGCCAGTTTCTTTGCCGGTCGCCAATTCCCAGACATGCACCTGCTTGTCCGCTCCCCCCGTCGCCAGGAACTTCCCGTCCGCCGACAATGCGACGGCATTCACCGCCCCCTCATGCTTGAGCCGGCCGCCCACCGGCTTCACGAGGGCCTCCCCTTCCCCGCGCGCCGATTGAAGCAAAGCTGTCAAGAATAGTGCAATGACCAAAGAACCGCGTTTGCACATGCGACGTTTCTCCACGGGGTATGCGAGATTTCGAGCCTATTCTACCCGGAGTGGACGCGACGCGATGCGAAAAATAACCGCCACGTCCTGACGCCTGACTCACCTATACCGCCCTCCCCTCGAAAAGTAGAATTGCCCATTGCCCTAACCTTCGGAGATTCGCTGATGCAAGCCGCCGCACAACGCCAATTGCTCGCCGATGTCGAGGCCTTCTGCCAGGAAATCCGCCCCATCGAGGAACTCTGCTACGTCGAGCATCGCTTCAACGATCAACTCCTGCCCTTGGCGCTCAAGCACAACATACTCGGCATGCCCGTGCCGGAAGCCTTTAGCGGCCGCGGCGCTGACACCATGACCTACGCCCTCGCCCTGGCCCGCATCGGCCGCGAGGGCACCGGCGTCCGCACCTTCTTCTCCGGCCACACCTCCATCGGCGAATACCCGATCATGACCTGGGGCAACGAGGAACAGAAAAAGCGCTATCTCCCCGCCGCCTGCAAGGGCGAGAAAATCCTCGCGTTCGGCCTCACGGAACCGGAAGCCGGCAGCAATCCCCTGGAAATGCAATCAACCTTCGAGAAGCAAGGCGACCACTATGTTCTCAATGGCGTGAAGTACCTCATCTCCAACGGCGGCATCGCCCACGCCATCGTCGCCTTCGCCTACCCCACAGACCGCAAAGGCCGCATCAGCGCATTCATCATCGACACCAATGCCCCCGGCTTCGCCAGCGAAGACCTGACCGCCAAAATGGGCATGCCCACCGCGAACACCGCCATGTTCGAGATGAATGAGTGCGTGGTCCCGCTGAACAACATGCTCGGTGCGGAAGGCGATGGCTTTCGCATCGCCCTGGGCACGCTCGTCAGCGGCCGCATCAGCGTCGCCGCCGGCTGTCTCGGCGTCATCGAGGACTGCCTCGCCGAGGCCATCACCTACGCCAAGGAACGCCGGCAGCATGGCAAGGCCATCGCCAAACACCAGCTGGTGCAAGAACACCTCGCCGCCATCGAAATGGCCCGCGCCGCTTCGGAAGCGATGGTCCTCCGCGCCGCCCAGGCGAAAGACGCCAGTGCCGCCGAGCCAAACAATGTCGATTTGAAAGTGAAGGCCGATCTGTTCGCCGCCCAGGCCAAGCTTTTTGCCGCTAACGCCGCCTGGGACGCCGCCGACCGTGCCGTGCAAATCTACGGCGGCCGCGGCTACTCGACCCTCTACCGCCCGGGAAGGCACCTCATGGATGTGCGCGTCTGCCGAATCTACGAAGGAACGGATGAGATTCTGAAACTGAAAATCGCCGCCTCGGTGCTAGGGAAGGAGTACGAGGCGTTTAAGTAAGGCCTCGCGATCCACGAGCCCGCCGCGCCAGCAAGGGAATCACTCACAAGCCCGCAGCGCTAGGAACGCGTATATTGAAGATCTCCCTCACTTCTTCTTCCCAATCCCGTCCGCCGTCAGCACCAGCGTCTCCTCCGGCTTGTCCTTGCCCGCTTGCAATTCATCTTCGGGAACCTCGACGCCCGCCAGAAACGCCTGCTCATTGGCCGTCTCCCCGGCCGCGTACCAAAGCCGGTTGTCCGGACTCGTCGCGGCGAAGCGGCCGGCCTGATCCACCATGCCAACCTCGAGCCGCCGCAGGACCTTGCCCGTTTCCGCCTCCACCACCCGGGCCTGGTTGTGCGTCTCGCCCCACGCCAACAGATGTTTGTGGCCCCACCACGCCAGGTTTGGACTCTTGGATCCGAGTGCGCTGAAATCGCCGAACATTGTCGTCTTGGAGCATTTTCCGCTCGCGACGTCATAGCGAGCCATCACCGCCAGAGGTTCACCGATGCCGGACGGGATTGCAAAGAACGCGGCCAACTCGCGGCCATCCGCGCTGAATGCCACTCCAAAGGCGCTCTTGATCGTGTCCCCCTGGGGAGGCGCATCGGTCTTGCGCACCAGCTCGCCCGTCGCTGTGTTCAGCAGGTCGTAGCCTTCCCCGTTGAAGACCGCAAGTACCTTCAGGTCGAAGCTGAACGCCAGGCCCCATTGAGGATTCCTGAACGACGATTTCGCCCGCGCCGGCGTGTGATGGATCGGCTCGAAATCAGGCACGCTCCAAAGGTCCACGCCGCCCGCTTCGTTCACCGTGAGCAAACGGTCCTCCGCCACGAATTCCATTCGCGCTAGCAACGATTCGTGCACATTCGCAACCGGCTTCTCCTTCTCCTCATACGGCTTTCGGCGGCTCACCTGCTTACCGTCCACCGCGGAACAGATCACGACAAAATCCTTGCCGTCTTCGTAAGCGAACAACGTCGCTTCCGGGCTGAAGCTCTTCCGCTCGCTGTTCGGCTTGGCGTCAACCAGCTCGAAACTCGAAACCTTCAGTTTTGTGGCCAGGTCGTAGCGGTCCACGCGATGCCCATGCTCTTCACTGTGACTGTAAACCGCCGCCTGATTGGTCTTCGCGTTCGAGAACAGGATTTCCCGGACCTCCGAGGCCTTGCACTCCAGCGGAATGCGCGGCGCCGCGGCGCGCACGATCTCGACCTTCGGCTTCGGCGGATTGCGTGGCTCATTGCCGCCGGCCCCGGCGCCCATGCCCGGCACCATCCTCGGCAATTCCGGACGGGCATCGCCGACAATCACGGGATCCTTCGTATCCTCACTGAAATCCAACCAGTAGAAGCCATAGCCGATCATTCCGACCAATCCGCACGCCGGCAGCAGGAGCACGAAACCGATTCCCAGCAGAATCCATAGGAGAGCGCTGGATTTCTTCTTGGCTGGCGTCTGCCGAAGCGTGCCCGACGCCTCGTCACCGCCCGCCTCGGCGGCGAATACCTCCTGGCAGTTGCCGCAAGTGATCGACGCTCCGTTCGGAACGTCCGCCAACGAACAAGGAGTATGACAACGCGGGCACTCGACAGACAGCGACATAAATTGCTCACTCAATCAATGAAAGGCGAATCGACACATCAACAGTCGTCCGGCGAATGGCGAGCGTCGAGCCGTAAGGCCGACGTGGCTTTCGCCGCGAACCCGTCGGGCTTGCACCTCAATGCTCACCCACGCGATCCTATTTCAGAATCCCGTTCGCCGTCAACCACCATTTTTCACCGGGCCGATCTCCGTCGGCAGGCCGCTCCATCTCCGGCATACCCACCATCGACAAGAACGCCGCCGTGGAGTCTTCCGTTCCGGCCACAAACCAGAGCCGGCCGTCGGGGCTGTTCGGCACGATCAAGCCATTTTTTTGCCAGTACCCGGCCTCCAACGGACGGACTTGGCGACCGCCCGGCCAGGCCACGGCCAGCCATTCCTTCGGAGTCCCATCACGCGCGACAACTTGATTCGGACCCCACCAAATCAATTGCGATCTGGAAGGGATGATCTGCCCTTTGGCAACTGCAATGTCACCGATGAAGCGGCCGGTGGCGACCTCCCAGCCCGCCAGCACCAATTCCGATTCCTTGCCCCAGCGCTGGATCGTCAGCACGGCGGCCAAGGACTTGCCGTCGGGGCTGAACGCGACCCCTCCGGCGCTGACCACCTTGTCGAGTTTTTCCGGTCGCACTGTTTCGCGCTGCAAGCCGCCGGTGGCGGTGTCTCTAAGTTCGAACCCATCACCGTTGAAGATTGCCAGCGTCTTGCGATCCAGGCTCAGGCCCAGTCCCACACGCGGATCGGAAAACTCGCGTCCCGGTTTGCCCGCAACATGGTAAACCGGCTGCAACCCGGGCACCGTCCACAGGTCCATGCCTCCCGCCTGGTTGACGGTCAGCAAACGGTCCTCGGTTATGAAATCAATCCGGGCCAGCGCATGCTCCAACGGCAGGTCCCCCGGCGCGGCAATCCGATTCGGAACATAGGGACGCCACCGCGCCGCCACGCCGCCGTCCTGCGCGGAAACAATGACCACGTCGCCTCGGTTATCTTCGTACGCGAATCGCGTTCCGCTCGGGCTTAGGCTCATGCGAAACACAGCAGCCCATGCGATGACATTCAAACTGGACAGCCGCTTGCCGGCCGCCAGATCGTACCGGTCCATCCAACGTGCGCCATTGGGGCTCGCACGAACGACCACGGCCTGGCGCGTCGCCTGGTCGCTGAAGTAGACCTCTTGGACCTCCTGAACGTCGCAATCCAGACCGATGCGCTGCGCCACAGGCTGAACCACGACGCCGCGCGGCCGCGGAACCTGGACAACCGTCTTACCCGTATTCTGCGTCTGTTTCTTTCCCGGATCGAGCCAAACCCGATACCCAATCGCCGCCGCCGCGCCCCCCACCATCAACACCGCGATCAGTGCCGTGACCAGCAGCGCCACGCGCTCCCCACCCAGCTTTTTCTTACCTGTCGGCTTGCGCGACGCACCCGGCCCTTTCCCCGCCGCACGCCCCGGTGACAGCGTCTTCGGATCGACCGGCATCGCGACATACGGCTCCTCGTCGATCAACTGGATCATCTTCGGAGCTTCCGCCGCGACAGCCTCAACCGGCTGGACCACGCGCGGCGCTTCCTCCGCCGCCGCCTCGACGACAAATACATTCAGACACGTCGCACACCGATACGGCTGCCCGCGCTGCTCCTCCGAGAGAGCATACGGCGTCAAGCAGCCCGGACACTCGACATGCAGCGCCATGGCGACTCAACTCCTCCTTCACTCCACCCTTGCCCCCTTCATCCCCACCGCCTCGCGCACCAACTTCATCGTCGCCTGCGCCTCGCCCCGTGCCTTGCGCGCCCCCTTGCGCAGCGATTCCTCGACATAATCGAGATGGTTAAGGAGTTCCTTCCGCTTCTCGCGGAACGGCTTGAAATACGCGTCAATCTTCTCCAGCAGCGCCGTCTTGGCCTCGCCGTAGCCCATGCCTCCGGCGCGATACCGCGCAGCCAGCGCCGCCTTCTCCTCCTCCGTCCCGAACAGGCTGTACAGCTCGAAGATCGTGCTCTTATCCGGGTCCTTCGGATCGGCCACCGTGCTGCTGTCGGTCACGATGTTCATCACCGTCTTCTTGAGCGCCTTGCCCTCCGCGAAGATGTGGATGGCATTCCCGTACGACTTGCTCATCTTCTGCCCGTCGATCCCCGGCACCTTCGAGCCTTTGTCGAGCTTGTAGGTCGGCAGCGGGAAAACCTCTCCGTACGCCCGGTTGAACCGCTCCGCCATATCCCGCGTCATCTCGATGTGCTGCACCTGGTCCTTGCCCACCGGCACCACGTGCGAACGATAGATCAAAATGTCCGCGGCCATCAACACCGGGTATGTGAACAGCCCCACGCTCGCCTCGATCCCCTTGTCGATCTTCTCCTTGTACGACACCGCCCGCTCCAGCAGGCCCATGTTCGTCACCGTGCTCAGAATCCACGCGAGTTCATTCACCTCCGGCACATCCGACTGCCGAAAGAACGCCGCCTTGTCCGGATCCAAACCCAAGGCCAGGTAATCCAGCGCCGCGTCCCGCACAAGGTCGCGCAGCGTTTGCGGGTCTTGCACCGTCGTCAGCGCGTGATAATCCGCGATGAAATAGAAGCACTCGCTCTCGTTCTGAAGCTCGATATGCTGCTTGATCGCGCCGAAATAGTTGCCGATGTGCAGCTTGCCCGACGACTGCACCCCGCTCAGAACGCGCTTCCTTGGTTTTTCCGGTGTCATGGATCCCTTATCCTTTGTCCTTCATCCTCCGTCCTTTGTACATTATCCGAGCCCGCAGCGCAAGCAAGGGAATCGCGTCCGAGCCGCACCCGAAGTAGTAGGCACTCTCCGTGTGCCGTCGGACCTAGCAGAACCTGGCGAGCCGGTCGCGTAAGCGACCGGAGCCCCGTCATGAAAGACAAACCCACCGAAACCCTGCTCGACGCCCTGCGCCAAGCCCTGGCCGAGTCCGCCGAACAACGTCTCTATAAAACCGGAAAACTGCCCGGCCTGTTCGCCGGCAAATCCGGACTCAACGCCGACGCCGCCGCCCAAGCCCTGCGCGACGGCCTACTCGAAGTGGTTCGCACCGAAACGAAAGGTAAGGCGACCATCGAATGGGTCCGCCTAACGCCCGCCGGCGTTCGCTTCCTCCACGACCACGAGTCGCCCGTCAAAGCACTGGAAGAACTACGGCACACCTTACAAACCGCCCGCGACGGCGTCCCCGCCTGGCTGGCCGACATGCGCG